>Ga0208916_10000144_pt1 | contig 34367 bp, 28 predicted proteins | sample DEB19_08_DNA_5_FD_184523 | JGI IMG/M metagenome (GOLD analysis project Ga0208916, IMG submission 184523) | Aqueous microbial communities from the Delaware River and Bay under freshwater to marine salinity gradient to study organic matter... | ecosystem: Environmental > Aquatic > Marine >... | reverse complement strand
GCGCGGTCATGTGGGCCACGGCTTGTTGCACGGCTGCCAGCGGTCGGCCAGGGGTGACGAGCAGGTGGTGCGGTGTGCCCACCAATTGGCTCAGCAGCCGGGGCAGTGCTGCGGGCTCGTAGCAGAACAAGCTGATCAGCAGGCCGTCAGGGGCCAGATTGGGGGCGTGTTGTTCACGCCAGGCTGCGCTGTCAAAGCTTTGTTGCCGGGCCAGCAAGTCGGCCTCACGCAGCAAGCCGCCGGTATCGGCTGTGAAGCCGGGGTAAAAAAAGGTTTTGCTCCAGCCCTTGGCCGGGCCGCTCATCACGGGTGAGGGCAGGCCGTGCATGCGGGGCACCCAGCTTTCAGCGCTCAGGTATTCGAGGTTGATCCAGGCGGGTTGCTTGGAGCGCGTGGCAACAGCGTGGGCCACAAAGGTTTCGGGCAGGGTGCAGCCAAAGGCTTCGACACAAACATCGCCCGGCGGCAAGCTGGCCAACAAGGCCAGATCGCTGGCGTCTGCCCAAGGCCGCACCCGGATGTGGGGCCATTGGGCTTGCCAATTGTCCGGGGCCATCCAAGCCAGAGCCGAGGCATCGTCCACCCACAGGCGCACCGATTGCCCTGCATCGGCCAGTTGACGGGCCAGCCGCCAGCACACACCCAGGTCGCCGTGGTTGTCGATGACGGTGCAAAAGAGGTCCCATTGTTTGGGGGGCTGGCGCGTGTTCATGGTGGGGGATTGTCGCCGGGTTGCGTGGATGGGCTTGCCGACAAGCAGCGGGTTCGAATGTGGGCATCTGTTTGCCGCCACAATACGCGCCATGATGGCCGAACACGACGAATCCCTGCTTGCCCAAGTGGCTGCGCTTCCGGCTTTGCCGGGGGTTTACCGCTACTTTGATGCGCAGGGCAATGTGTTGTATGTCGGCAAGGCCAAGCAGCTTAAAAAGCGGGTGTCGAGCTATTTTCAGAAAGACCATGGCGGCACGCGCATTGGCCACATGGTCAGCAAAATTACCCGCATGGAGACCACGGTGGTGCGCTCCGAAGCCGAGGCGCTGCTGCTCGAAAACAACCTGATCAAGACGCTGAGCCCCCGCTTCAACATCTTGTTTCGGGACGACAAGACCTATCCCTACCTCAAGCTCACGGGCAATGGCACGCTGTTTTTGAAGGCGGTGGACGAGGGCCCTGAGCCGCAGACCTTCCCCCGGGTGGCCTATTACCGGGGAGCGGTCGAGAAAAAGCACCGCTACTTTGGCCCGTTTCCCAGTGCCTGGGCGGTAAAAGAGTCGATTCAGCTGCTGCAAAAAGTGTTTCGCCTGCGCACCTGCGAAGACACGGTGTTTGCCAACCGCACCCGGCCTTGCTTGCTGTACCAGATCAAGCGTTGTTCAGGCCCGTGCGTCAACTTGATCAGCCCGCAGGCCTATGCCGACGACGTGCAGCACGCCGAGCGCTTTTTGAAGGGCGAGACTCAGGCGCTGTTGCAAGAAATGGAAGCGCGGATGATGGCGCACGCCGAACGGCTGGAGTTTGAGCTGGCTGCCGAGGTGCGCAACCAGATGACGGCGCTGTCGCGGGTGTTGCACCAGCAGTCCGTAGACACGGGCATCGACACCGATGTGGACATTTTGGCGGTGCGTGTGCAGGGCGGTCGCGCCTGTGTGAACTTGGCCATGGTGCGCGGTGGACGGCATTTGGGTGACCGGGCCTATTTTCCGGCGCATGTCGAAGATGCGCATGCCTTGCAATCGGTCGAAGACGATGGCCAGCCGCAGGTGCCGGTTGACGTTCAGGTGCTTGAAGCCTTCATGGCCCAGCATTACATCGGCATTCCCGTGCCTGCAGCCTTGATCACCAGCGTGGCGGTGGACAAGGGCCTGGTGGCCGCCTTGTCGCAGCAAGCGGGGTACAAGATTGCCGCAGTGCACAACCCGCGTGAGCAGCGCCGGGTGTGGCTGTCGATGAGCGAAAAGAACGCCGACATCCAGCTGGCCCGGTTGTTGGCCGAAGAAGGTTCACAGCAGGCCCGCACCCGTGCGCTGGCCGATGCCCTCGATTTGGCCCCGGACGATCTGGATGCCTTGCACATCGAGTGTTTCGACATCTCGCACACGGCGGGCGAAAACACGCAGGCTTCTTGCGTGGTGTTTCGTCAACACAAGATGCAAAGCAGCGAATACCGCCGCTACAACATCGAGGGCATCACGCCCGGTGACGATTACGCCGCCATGCGCCAAGTGCTGATGCGGCGCTACGGCAAGTTGGCCGAGGCATTGCGCAGTGGAGAAGGCATCGCCCGCTTACCCGATCTGGTGCTGATCGATGGCGGCAAGGGCCAAGTTTCGATGGCCAAAGAGGTGTTCACCCAGCTGGGCTTGGATTTGTCGCGCATTGTGGGCGTCGAAAAAGGCGAGGGCCGCAAAGTGGGGCTGGAAGAGCTGGTGTTTGCCGATGGCCGCGACAAGGTTTATCTGGGCAAGGACTCGGCGGCCCTGATGCTGGTGGCCCAAATTCGGGACGAGGCGCACCGCTTTGCCATCACCGGCATGCGGGCGCAGCGGGCCAAGGTGCGCATGGGGGGCAGCAAGATTGAAGAGATTCCCGGCATTGGCCCGCGCAAACGTGCCAAATTGCTCCAGCGTTTTGGGGGAGTGCGCGGCGTGGAAAGTGCCAGCGTGGAAGACTTGGTGGGTGTGGAGGGGATTTCACGCGAGTTGGCCGAGAGCATTTACAACGCCTTGCATTGAGTTCTTGGCCATTCAGCCCATCAAAACCCCGTTTGGCGTGCCACAATGAAGACCATGTTTTTCACGATCCCCACCATCATGACCTGGACGCGCATTGTCGCGATCCCTTTGATCATTGGCGTGTATTACCTGCAAAGCCTGACGGTGGAAACCCAAAACACGATCGCCACGATCATGTTTGTGCTGTTCGCCATCACCGATTGGCTCGATGGCTTTTTGGCACGCAAACTCAACCAAACCTCGGCTTTCGGTGCTTTTCTGGACCCGGTGGCCGACAAGTTTTTGGTGTGTGCCGCTTTGTTGATGTTGGTGCAGCTGGATCGTGTGCATGTGCTGATTGCCTTGGTCATCATTGGCCGCGAAATCGCCATTTCTTCTTTGCGCGAGTGGATGGCCCAGATCGGTGCGGGCAAGAGTGTGGCCGTGCACATGGTGGGCAAGCTCAAGACCACGGTGCAAATGGTGGCGATTCCGTTTTTGCTCTTCGACGGCATGCTGTTTGGCGTGATCGACACCCGCATCTGGGGGGCGGTGTTGATCTTGATCGCCGCCGTGCTGACCATCTGGTCCATGGTTTATTACATGCAAAAGGCCCTGCCTGAAATCCGGGCACGGGTGAAATGACCGATTCGCAAGAGACAACGGCCTGGATCAAGGCCATGCCGGTCGTGTTCGTTCTGATCTGGAGCACTGGCTTCATCGTCGCCCGTTACGGCATGCCGCACGCACCGCCGTTCAGCTTTTTGCTGGTCCGTTATCTGCTCTCTATCCTGTGTTTTTTGCCCTGGATTTTTCTGGCCCGCGTCAAGTGGCCACAAAGCCGAATGCAGTTGTTGCACTTGGCGGTCACGGGCATTTTGATGCACGCAGGCTACTTGGGCGGCGTGTGGGCTGCGGTCAAGGCGGGCATGGGTTCGGGTTTGTCGTCTCTGATCGTGGGCTTTCAGCCAGTCCTCACCGCCATTTGGTTGTCTTACAGCCTGCGCGGTTCAGATCAGCCGGGCGTGTCACGCCGTCAGTGGCTGGGGCTGTTGCTCGGGTTTGTGGGTTTGCTCATGGTGGTTTGGCGCAAGCTGACTTTGGGCTCTCCCATGGACCACGTGACGCCGGTCAACATGGCCTTTGCCATCGCCGCCTTGCTGAGCATCACCATCGGCACCCTTTATCAAAAGCGCTTTGTGCAGCCTTGTGATGTGCGCTCGGCCAACACCGTGCAGCTCGTGGCCGCATGGGTTGTCACCTTGCCGCTGGCCCTGATGGAGCCCGAAGCCATGCGCTGGAACGCTGAATTGGCCGGGGCCATGGCCTGGTCGGTGCTGGGACTGACGCTGGGTGGCAGCTCCTTGCTTTACATCTTGATCCAGCGCGGTGCGGCAGCGTCCGTCACCAGCCTGATGTACCTGGTGCCCCCCACAACGGCCATCATCGCCTGGCTGCTGTTTGGCGAGACCATCACAGCGGCCACTTTGGCAGGCACAGCCCTCACCGCACTGGGTGTGAGCTTGGTGGTCAGGCCGTCACGTACGTGAAAGCCCTCGCGGGGCTTTGTGGCTAAGCTGATGCCGCTTGAAGGCGATGCCCCTTCGATCCCCTTTTTTATTCTTTGAACCAGAAAGTTTTTTCATGACCCAACACCGCATTGCCGTGATACCCGGAGATGGCATTGGCAAAGAAGTCATGCCTGAAGGCTTGCGCGTCATGGACGCTGCTGCCCGCAAATTTGGCATTGATTTGCACTTCGACCACTTTGACTTTTCCAGCTGGGACTATTGCGAAAAGCACGGCCAGATGCTGCCTGACAACTGGAAAGACCAGATCGGTGGTCACGACGCGCTTTACTTCGGTGCCGTGGGATGGCCTGACAAAATTGCCGACCATGTCTCTTTGTGGGGCTCGCTGCTGCTGTTCCGCCGTGAGTTTGACCAGTACATCAACCTGCGCCCGGCCCGGTTGATGCCCGGCATCATCGCGCCCGTGGTGCGGCGCGACGGCAGCGCACGCCAGCCCGGTGAGATCGACATGTACATCGTGCGCGAAAACACCGAAGGCGAATACTCCTGCGTAGGCGGCCGCATGTTCCCCGGCACCGAGCGCGAAATCGTGATGCAAGAGTCCATCATGACCCGCATTGGGGTGGACCGTGTCCTGAAGTTCGCCTTTGAATTGGCCCAGAGCCGCCCTAAAAAGCACCTGACCAGCGCCACCAAATCCAATGGCATTGCGATCACCATGCCTTATTGGGACGAACGAGTGGCCGAGATGGCCCAAGCCTATCCCGGCATCAACGTCGATAAGTTTCACATCGACATCTTGACCGCACATTTTGTGCAACGCCCCGACTTTTTTGACGTGGTGGTGGCCAGCAATTTGTTTGGCGACATCCTCAGTGATTTAGGCCCTGCGTGCACGGGCACCATTGGCATCGCACCCAGCGCCAACCTGAACCCCGACCGCAAGTTTCCATCGCTGTTCGAGCCTGTGCATGGCTCCGCGCCAGATATCGCGGGCAAAGGCATTGCCAACCCCATTGGCCAGATTTGGTGTGGCGCCATGATGCTGGAATTTTTGGGCCACAAAGACGCACACGATGCGGTGTTGGGGGCCATCGAAAAGGTATTGGCCGCAGGCAAGGATGCACCACGAACCCCCGATTTGGGCGGCACTGCAAAAACCGCTGACGTGGGTCGCGCCATTGTCGATGCGCTTTAAAGGGGCGTGAATGACGGCAGGTGGCGCTTGTTTCCTGATCAAAAACTGTGGCGTGCTTCGCTGATTGCGTGTTTTCGAGGCTAGAATTCAAGCCCCACAGTCGTACTGTGAACCCCATTTCCAGTCCACTGCCGGTTGTGCCGGTTTGTCACTTCAAGAGGTTTCTTGTGAACAAAACAGAACTGATCGAACACATTGCAAAACAAGCAGACTTGTCCAAAGCTGCTGCCGGTCGCGCATTGGAAGCCACAATGGGCGCCGTGCGTGCTACCTTGAAAAAAGGCGGCACGGTGTCTTTGGTCGGGTTCGGTACATTTGCCGTGGGAAAACGTGCAGCCAGAGTCGGTCGCAATCCACGCACTGGCGCAGCGATTAAAATCAAGTCAGCCAAAGTTCCAAAATTCCGTCCAGGCAAGGCCTTGAAGGATGCTTTGAACTGACAACACTTTTCAGGTGGGGCGCTTAGCTCAGTTGGTAGAGCGGCTCCTTTACACGGAGTAGGTCGGCGGTTCGAGACCGTCAGCGCCCACCACCCTATAAAGTAAAGGCGAACCCAGTGTTCGCCTTTTTTCTTGACAACACGAGACTTCAAACATGTTTGATTCCATTCGCAATAACTCCAAAATCTTGATGGGGTTGTTGTTCTTGCTGGTGATTCCTTCTTTTGTGCTGTTCGGCATTGAGGGCTACAGCCAGTTTGAAGACAAAGGTGCGGTGGTTGCCAAGGTCGATGGTCAAAAAATCACGCAGTCCGAGTGGGATGCTGCCCATCAGGCTGAAGTGGATCGCATTCGTGCATCGGTCCCTAACTTGGACCCCAAACTGCTCGACTCGGCGCAAGCCCGTTACGCCACTTTGGACAAAATGGTCAATGAGCGCTTGATCGCTCGTGCATCTGAGAAACAACTCTTGGTCACCAGTGACCAGCGTTTGGCGCGTTACCTGCAACAAGATCCGTCCATTGCAGGTTTGCGTGGCGCAGACGGCAAACTGGACATGGAACGCTACCGTCAACTGGCGGCCAGCCAGGGCATGACGCCAGAAATGCTGGAAGCTCGCGTGCGTCGCGATCTGTCCAATCAGCAAGTTCTTGCAGGTTTGCAAGGCTCGGTGTTTGCCACGCAGCGCCAAACCGACATGGCTCTGGATGCGTATTTGCAGCGCCGCGAAATTCAGCTCAAGCGGTGGGCTCCTTCTGACTTTGCGGCCAAGGTTGAAGTGGTCGATGCAGACCTGCAGCGTTATTACCAAGACAAATCAGAGCTTTTCCGCACGGTTGAAAACGTGGATGTTGAATTTTTGGTCTTGGATGTGGCGGCATTGCAAGCCAAGATCAATTTGCCTGAGCAAGACCTGAAGGCCTACTACGAACAAAATCTGCAGCGCTTGGGTGGCCAAGAGCAGCGCCGTGCCAGCCATATTTTGATCAACGCAGCGAAAGACCTGCCAGCGGCAGACAAGCAAAAAGCCCGCGCCAAGGCCGAAAGCCTGTTGGATGCAGTGCGCAAGGCACCCAAAACTTTTGCTGATGTCGCTCGCAAGAATTCGGACGACACGGGTTCTGCCAGCCGTGGCGGAGATCTCGACTTTTTTGCACGCGGTGCGATGGTCAAACCTTTCGAAGATGCCGCATTTGCGCTTCAAAAAGGCGATGTCAGCGACATCGTTGAGTCGGATTTCGGTTTCCACATCATTCAACTGACCGACATCAAATTGCCTCAAGCGCCTTCGTTCGAGTCCATGCGCCCCCAGCTAGAAGCCGATCTGCGCAAGCAACAAGCCCAGCGCCAGTTCGCTGAATTGGCCGAGACGTTCAGCAACAGTGTTTATGAGCAATCTGACAGCTTGGCACCTGTGGCCGAGCGCTTGAAATTGACGGTTCAAAAAGCCCAAGGCCTGACCCTGACTCCTGCAGCGGGTGCCCAGGCTGTTTTGAACAACCCTAAATTGTTGCAAGCGGTATTTTCTGAAGACGCTCTGCTCAAACGTCGCAACACCGCCGCCGTTGAGGTGGCTTCCAACACCTTGGTGTCTGCCCGTGTTGTCACACATCGCCCGGCCGCTGTGCGTCCGTTTGAAGAAGTCAAAGCCGACGTGCGACAGCTTTTGATCCAGGCCAAATCGGCTGAGTTGGCCAAAGCCGAGGGTCAAGCCCGATTGGCCTCTTGGAAGACCGATCCATCACAGGCCAACTTGGGCGGTGCTGTGACGGTGTCTCGGGATCAAGCTCAAACGTTGCCTCAGGCTGTGATGGATGCTGCTTTGCGTGCTGACCCCTCAAAAATGCCCGCCTTGATGGGGGTCGATCTGGGCGCACAGGGTTATGCCGTTGTTCGGGTCAACAAAATCGTGCCCCGGCCTGAGGTCAATGCGCAGCAGTCAGAGCAGAGCCGCGAGCAATTTGCACGCTTGTGGGGTCAGGCGGAATCGCAAGCCTACTTGGCCAGCTTGAAGGCGCAGTTCAAAGTTGAAATGTTGGCTGAAAAACCCCAAAAGATGGGCGACTTAGCCGCTAAAAAGCCCTGAGCTTCAGGCTATAATATCGATCTACGGTGGCTGTAGCTCAGTTGGTAGAGTCCAGGATTGTGATTCCTGTTGTCGTGGGTTCGAGCCCCATCAGCCACCCCAAAAATTTAAAAAGCCCTTCCGAATCCGGTGGGGCTTTTTTTTGTGCATCACTTTGTTTGTGGTGCCGACTTGTCCCCTGTTGATCACTTGATACCCCCTGTTTATCCACAGGGTTATCCCGTGACGCCCAGCGCGGCGGGGGCTAACATGGCCTTTTGATTTGCCGGTTCTAAATGTCTGCTGTTTTCTCCCCCCATTTGAGCGAATTTCCCTCGGACCTGTCCTCTGACAGCCAAATTGCCAAGTTGCGCGTTCCACCCCATTCCATCGAGGCCGAATCGAGTGTCTTGGGTGGTTTGTTGCTGGACAACGCAGCTTGGGATCGGGTGGGTGATTTGCTGGTTGATTCAGATTTTTACCGGCACGAGCACAAGTTGATCTATGCCGCGATTGGTGCATTGATCAACGCCTCGAAACCCGCTGACGTAATCACTGTCAGTGAGCATCTTCAAAACCAGGGCAAAACCGCAGAAATGGGTGGTTTGGCTTACCTGAATTCCTTGGCGCAATACGTGCCCAGTGCCAGCAATATCCGACGCTATGCCGAGATCGTTCGCGAACGTTCAATTTTGCGCAAGCTGGTGACGGCGAGTGACGAGATCGCGACCAACGCGTTTAACCCGCAGGGCAAAGCGATTGACCGCATCCTGGACGAAGCAGAGCAAAAAATCTTCAACATCGGTGAAGAAGGCTCGCGCATGAAGCAGGGTTTCCAGTCGATGGACACGCTGGTGGTCGAACTGCTTGACCGCGTGCAGGAAATGGCCGACAACCCCAATGACATCACGGGTGTGCCAACAGGTTTTTACGATTTGGACCGCATGACATCCGGTTTGCAGCCGGGCGACATGGTGGTCTTGGCGGCACGTCCGTCCATGGGTAAGACGGCCTTTGCGATCAACATCGCTGAGCACGTGGCCTTGAACGAGGGTTTGCCGGTGGCCGTGTTTTCCATGGAAATGGGCGCATCTCAATTGGCAGTTCGCGTGGTCGGCTCGATCGGTCGCATCGACCAAGGCCATCTGCGCACAGGCAAGCTCAGCGACGAAGAGTGGCCGCGCTTGACCGAAGCCATCGAGAAGCTGCGTACGGTGTCTTTGCACATTGATGAAACGCCGGGCCTGACACCGTCTGAACTGCGTGCCAACGCCCGTCGCCTGGCGCGGCAGTGCGGCAAGTTGGGTTTGATTGTGGTGGACTATTTGCAGCTCATGAGCGGTTCTGGCGGCTCGGGTGGCGACAACCGTGCGACCGAGTTGGGTGAAATTTCACGTGGCCTCAAAATGCTGGCCAAAGAACTTCAATGCCCGGTGATTGCGCTGTCGCAGCTCAACCGAAGTGTCGAGCAACGTACCGACAAGCGCCCCATGATGAGCGACCTGCGAGAGTCCGGCGCGATCGAGCAAGATGCCGACATCATCATGTTCATTTACCGCGATGACTACTACAACAAGGATTCCAAAGATCCGGGCGTGGCAGAAATCATCATCGGCAAACAGCGTAACGGCCCCACAGGCACGGTCCGTTTAACCTTCCTGAAGAACCTGACACGTTTTGAAAGCCTGGCGTCGGGTCTGAGCGACGATTACTGAGACCCGACGGGTTTCGCAGGCGAGCGCTTAAAGCGCCTCGCTGGCAAAGTCTGCCAAGCGCGAACGCTCACCACGCGCCAGGGTGATGTGGCCTCCATGAGCCCAGCCCTTGAAGCGGTCCACCGCATAGGTCAAACCCGATGAGCCTTCCGTCAGGTAGGGCGTGTCGATTTGGGCCAAGTTGCCCATGCAGATGATTTTGGTGCCTGGGCCTGCGCGCGTGATCAGCGTTTTCATTTGCTTGGGCGTCAAGTTCTGTGCCTCGTCAATGATCACGTACTTGTTCATGAAGGTCCGTCCTCGCATGAAGTTCATGCTCTTGACCTTTATGCGGCTCTTGATCAATTCATTGGTTGCGGCACGGCCCCATTCGCCGGCATTGCCGCCATCGCCTTTGGCCAAAAACTCAAGGTTGTCATCCAGAGCGCCCATCCAGGGGCCCATTTTCTCTTCTTCGGTGCCCGGCAAAAAGCCGATGTCTTCGCCCACGCTCACCGTGGCGCGGGTCATGATGATTTCGGTGTATCGGCGGTCATCCAGCACTTGTGTCAAGCCCGCAGCCAGGGCCATCAAGGTTTTGCCTGTGCCCGCAGTGCCCGCCAGCGTCACAAAATCGACGTCCGGATCGGTCAGCAGATTCATCGCAAAGTTTTGTTCGCGGTTGCGGGTGGTGACGCCCCAGATGGCATTTTTCTGGTGGGTGAAGTCTCTCAAAGTGCGCAATACCGCTGTTTTGCCTCGAATCTCGGTCACGCGTGCATACAAACTGGGTTCGCCGGGCGCCTCGAAATAGACAAACTGGTTCATGAACAGGCTGGGCACAATGGGGCCGCTGATGCGGTAGAACGTGTGCGTGCCTTGCTGCCAGCTCTCCACGGTTTTGCCGTTCTTGATCCAGAAATCCGCTGGCAATGCCAGTGATCCTGGGTAAAGCAGGTCGCCATCTTCCAGGGTTTTGTCGTTTTGGTAGTCCTCAGCCTGCAGGCCCAAAGCCCTCGCCTTGACCCGCATGTTGATGTCCTTGGACACCAAGACCACTTCGCGCGGGGCTTGTAATTGGCCCAATGCTTTGACAACGCCCAGAATCTGATTGTCTGCCTTGCCTTGTGGCAGGGCCAAGGGCAGGCTCAGATCGAGTGCCTGGGTCTGGAAGAACAACTGGCCCATGGCATCGGTATGGCCCGTGGCACTCAAGGGTGAGCCTTTGCCCAAATCGGCACCTTGAGCACTGGCCAAAGCGTCCAGTGAACGGCTGGCTTGGCGCGCATTGCGCGCCACTTCGGTCATGCCTTTTTTATGGCCATCTAGCTCTTCGAGCACGATCATCGGCAAGAAGACATCGTGCTCCTCGAAGCGGAACAGGCTCATGGGGTCGTGCATCAGCACATTGGTGTCGAGCACAAAGAGTTTGCTCGGCCCGATTCGGCGTTTGGGGCGGCTCACAGGCGCAAAGCTGGGCTTCGTGGCAGCGGGTGCAGTGTCAACTGGGGGAGTCACAACGGCATTGGATGCTTTGCGGTTGCGTGCTGTCCGTTTCGGTTCCGTGGCAACGGGTGTTTGCGCGGGTGCGGTCCGAGATACAGGTGCTACAGGCGCAGCTGCCTTGGTTTCGACTTGCACCATGACTGGCGCGTTTTCTGCCTCAGTAGTTTGGGCTTCGAAAGCGGTATGGGTCAAGCGACTGGCGCGTTGGGTGGGGGCAGGTGGCAGTGGCATGAGCGAAGGCCTCTTGATAAGTGAAAAAATCTGACGCCGAAAAATAAAAAGCCGCCTGGAGGCCAAGGCGGCTTTTTAAGAGAGCGGTGAGGGGGCTGAAGTTCAGCGGCATGAAATCATTATGCACGAGCCGAATGACAAAACCCGCGAGCTTGAATCAAGCCACTGCAGCGGCTTTCTTCAGGTCTTTAACGGCCTTGAGTACTTCTTCTACATGGCCTGGGACTTTCAGGCCACGCCACTCTTGCTTGAGTGTGCCGTCTGCGCCAACCAAGAAGGTGCTGCGCTCAATGCCTTTGACTTTTTTGCCGTACATGATTTTATTTTTGACCACGCCAAACATGTGGCACATTTTTTCTTCTGTGTCGGCAATCAGCTCAAACTGCAATTCCAGCTTGGCTTTGAAATCGTCGTGCGATTTCATGTTGTCACGCGACACGCCCAGAACCAAGGCGCCGGCTTTGACGAAATCCTTGTATTTGTCCCGGAACTGCATGGCCTCGGTGGTGCAGCCAGGGGTGTTGTCTTTGGGGTAGAAAAACAAAACCACGGGTTGACCGAGGTGGGAGATGTTCGAAACTTTCAGGCCGCTGGTCGCGTTCGCTTCAAATTCGGGGAGGGGTTTGTTAAGAACGATCGCCATAAAACTTTGATCTCGCTTGACAGGTTGAGCGCTTGCCGCCATCAACTGGCGTCAGGTTCGCTAAAGGCCGTGGGCCTTGGCAACCTTAGATTTTACTCTGAATGAGGGGCCCCATCGCCCGAACCCTCGGAAACAAGCTAAGTGGCAAACGCATGCTTTAAGTTTCCAGCAGCAAAGCGACCACAACTTTGCGTCCTTCGCTGGCCAGAATGTTGTAAGTGCGACAGGCGGCGGGAGTGTCCATGGTTTCCACGCCGATACCGCGCTCAATCAGGGGTCTGAGCCAGGCTGGCTGCGGAAACCGCAGGCGCTGGCCACTGCCAAATATCACCAGCTCCGCTCCGCTCAAGGCCAATGTTTCAAAATTTTCTGATTTAAGCACTTCAAAACGGTGAACTTCCCATGCCTTGGGCGCAGCGCCCGGCAGGCTGCTGACGATCAGGGAGTGGTCGAATTTTTGTCCATTGACCTCAATCCATCCTTCGCCATAGGCATTGATGGTGAGGCTGTTTGATTTGTCGGGTTGTAATTTCATGGGGTGATCTGGGCTGGCTGGGCGTATTCAGTCCAACATTAGGGGCGCGGCTCTGGGTTGTGGGGCCGAAACGGCTGTGAAATGTGGTCAAATTATAGGTTTTCCCCTCTCGCAACTGCCTTTGGAGGCACTTTGAAGCCCATTCAAAAATCTGCCAAGCTCGCCAACGTTTGTTATGACATTCGCGGTCCCATCATGGACCGCGCTCGTCAAATGGAAGAGGACGGGCAAAAGATCATCAAATTGAACATCGGAAACTTGGCAGTTTTCGGCTTCGATGCGCCTGAAGAAATTCAGCAAGACATGATTCGCAACTTGCCCAATTCGGCAGGTTACTCAGACAGCAAAGGTATTTTTGCTGCCCGAAAAGCCGTCATGCATGAGACCCAAAAACAGGGCATTTTGGGCGTGACCCTGGATGATATTTATCTGGGCAACGGTGCGAGCGAATTGATTGTGATGGCCACCAATGGTTTGCTGGACAACGGCGACGAAGTGCTCTTGCCATCGCCTGACTACCCCCTGTGGACGGCGGCGGCCAGTTTGTCTGGCGGCACCCCCGTGCATTACCGCTGCGAAGAGGCCAATGGCTGGATGCCGGATCTGGCCGACATCCGTGCCAAAGTCACGCCCCGTACCAAGGGCATTGTGGTGATCAACCCGAACAACCCGACGGGTGCCCTGTACTCGGACGAGTTGCTCAAGGGCATTGTGGCCATTGCACGCGAGCACGGCTTGGTGATTTTTGCTGACGAGGTTTATGACAAAGTTTTGTACGACGGTGTCAAGCACACGCCTTTGGCCAGTCTGTCGCAGGACGTGCTGACCTTGACCTTCAACTCGCTGTCCAAAAGCTACCGTTCTTGCGGATACAGGGCCGGTTGGATGGTGATCTCTGGCGATAAAAAGAACGCCCGCGATTACATCGAGGGCCTGAACATGCTCTCTAACATGCGTCTGTGCGCCAATGTGCCGGGCCAATGGGCCATTCAAACGGCACTGGGCGGGCATCAGAGCATCAATGAGTTGGTTGGCGAAGGTGGCCGCTTGCGCAAGCAGCGCGACCTGGCGTATGAGCTGATCACGGCCATCCCGGGTGTGAGTTGCGTGAAGCCACAAGCGGCGCTGTACATGTTTCCCAAGCTCGATCCGCGGATTTATCCGGTCAAGGATGACCAAGACTTTTTCTTGCAACTGCTGGAAGAAACCAAGGTCATGTTGGTCCAGGGTACGGGCTTCAATTGGCCTGATACAGATCATTTCCGCATCGTATTTTTGCCGCACGAAGACGATTTGCGCGAAGCCATCGCACGCGTTGCGCGCTTTTTGCAAGGTGCTCGCCAACGTTTTGGCACTGAAGCCTTGGTGGCCTGAATTCACAAAATCAATGCCCGAGTTTTCGGGCTTACCTTACTGTAGTAAAGAAGTCGAAAAAAATGAAACCGATCAAAGTAGGCCTGTTGGGCATGGGCACTGTGGGCAGTGGCACATTCAATGTGCTCAAGCGCAACCAGGGTGAAATTCAGCGACGGGCTGGCCGAGGTATCGAAATCACCATGGTGGCCGACCTCAATGTGGCGCGGGCCAAAGAGCTGGTGGGCGAGGGCGTTCAAGTGGTGGCCGATGGCCGCGAGATCATTGCCAACCCTGAAATCGACATCGTCATTGAATTGATTGGCGGTTACGGTATTGCCAAAGCGCTGGTGCTTGAGGCCATTGCCGCAGGCAAGCATGTGGTCACCGCCAACAAGGCCTTGTTGGCCGTGCACGGCACAGAGATTTTTGCCGCAGCGCAAGCCAAAGGCGTGATGGTGGCTTTTGAGGCCGCTGTGGCCGGGGGCATTCCCATCATCAAGGCGCTGCGCGAAGGCCTGACGGCCAACAGCATCCAGTGGGTTGCGGGCATCATCAACGGCACCACCAATTTCATCCTGTCCGAGATGCGCGACAAGGGCCTGGATTTTGGTGTGGTGCTCAAGGAAGCCCAGCGTCTGGGTTATGCCGAAGCCGACCCGACCTTTGACATCGAGGGTGTCGATGCTGCGCACAAAGTGACCTTGATGAGCGCGATCGCCTTTGGTATTCCGGTCCAGTTTGACAAAGCTTACGTGGAAGGCATCACCCAATTGGGCGCCGCAGACATCAAGTACGCCGAGCAACTGGGTTACCGCATCAAGCTGCTCGGCATCACCAAGCGCACGGCACAAGGTGTCGAGTTGCGCGTGCACCCCAGCTTGGTACCTACACAGCGATTGATCGCCAATGTCGAAGGTGCCATGAACGCCGTGATGGTGCAAGGCGATGCCGTGGGCACCACTTTGTATTACGGCAAAGGCGCAGGCTCAGAGCCGACAGCCAGCGCCGTGATTGCCGATCTGGTTGACATCACCCGTTTGCACACCGCCGATCCGCTGAACCGTGTGCCGCATTTGGCGTTTCAGCCGAATGCCATGAGCAGTTTGTCGGTGTTGCCGATGTCCGAGGTGGTGACCAGCTATTACCTGCGTTTGCGCGTGGCCGATCAGGCCGGCGTGTTGGCCAAGTTGACTGGCCTTTTGGCCCAGGCCGACATCAGCATCGATGCCGTTTTGCAGCGCGAGGCCGATCAGGTCAGCCAGGCAGGCGAGAACCAGACCGATGTGATCATCCTGACTCACGACACGCGTGAAGGCACCCTGAATGCTGTTTTGGCCGAAATGCAGGCGCTGCCCACCGTGATGGCGCCGATTGTGCGCATTCGCAAGGAAGAGTTGAACTGATGCGTTACCTGTCGACACGCGGCCATGCAGACCGCAAACAATTTTGTGAAATCCTGCTCGAAGGCTTGGCCCCTGATGGTGGTTTGTACCTGCCAGAAAGCTATCCCAAGCTGGATGCGGCGGCGCTGACACGTTTGCGCGAAGTCTGGACAAGCCAAGGCTACGCAGCTTTGGCCTTCGAGGTTTTGTCGCTCTATATTGACGACATTCCCAGCGATGACTTGCAGGCCTTGTGCCGCAAGACTTACACCCAAGAGGTGTTCGGCACGAAAGAGATCGTCCCGCTCAAACCCTTGCAGGCCGCAGGTCAGCTCCAAGCTGATTTGTATCTGGAAGCCTTGTCCAACGGCCCGACCTTGGCCTTCAAGGACATGGCCATGCAGCTGCTGGGCAACTTGTTTGAATACGAGTTGGCGCGGCGCGGCGAAGAGCTCAACATTTTGGGTGCGACATCAGGCGACACGGGCAGTGCGGCCGAATACGCGATGCGCGGCAAAAAAGGCGTGCGGGTTTTCATGACCAGCCCACATGGCCGCATGAGTCCTTTTCAGCAAGCCCAAATGTTCAGTCTGTTGGACGAGAATATTTTCAACATCGCCATTGACGGCGTGTTCGATGATTGCCAGGACATTGTCAAAGCCGTGTCCAACGATCTGGCGTTCAAACGCCGTTACAAGATCGGCACGGTCAATTCGATCAACTGGGCCCGCTTGCTGGCCCAGGTGGTGTACTACTTTGCAGGGTACTTTCAGGCCACGCAAAACAACGACCAGAAGGTCAGCTTCACGGTGCCGAGCGGTAATTTTGGCAACGTTTGTGCAGGCCATGTGGCCCGCATGATGGGTTTGCCGATTGACCGTTTGGTGGTCGCCACCAACGAAAACGATGTGCTCGACGAGTTCTTTCGCACGGGCATCTACCGTGTGCGCGGCACTGCCGACACGCATGAAACCTCCAGCCCCTCAATGGACATCTCCAAGGCCAGCAACTTCGAGCGCTTTGTGTTCGACTTGCTGGAGCGCGATGGCGGCCGAACCAAAGCCATTTTTGGCGAAGGCCTCAGTCGCGAGGGTTTTTTCGATCTGTCAGGCGATGCCCGCTTTGCCAAGGCGGCCACGGTGTACGGTTTCGACAGCGGTCGCAGCACCCATGTCGACCGTCTGAAAACGATTCAGCAAGTGTTTGCCAGTTATGGCGTGATGATCGACACGCACACCGCCGACGGTGTGAAGGTGGCCAAAGAGCACCTGAATGCACAAGTGCCCATGATCGTTCTGGAGACAGCTTTGCCCATCAAATTTGCATCGACGATCGTGGAGGCCTTGGGCCGTCAACCTGATCGCCCCGCCCAATTTGAAGGCATCGAGTCCCTGCCCAAGCGCGTGCAGATCATGAAGGCGGATGTGGATCTGATCAAGTCCTTCATCACGCAACACTGCGATTGACGCTCATGACCACAGCACCACGCGCCCCCTTGATGTCACTTGATGAAGCGCTGAAAACGCTGTTGGCTCAAATCAGCCCCTTGATGGGCCATGAGTCGGTGGCGACGCTGGACGCCGACGGCCGCATTCTGGCGCAAGACCTGGTTTCGTCTTTGCAGGTGCCTGCTTTTGACAACTCGTCCATGGACGGGTACGCGGTGCGCAGCGCCGATGTGCAGGAAGCTGGCGTCGAGTTGACAGTGACACAGCGCATTGCCGCAGGTCATTTTGGGCAACCTTTGCTGCCAGGGCAAGCTGCGCGCATTTTCACCGGGGCACCTGTGCCCCCGGGTGCAGACGCCATCGTGATGCAAGAGCAAACCGAACGGGTGTCAGCAGACGTCCCCGATCGGGTTCGTTTTTTGACGCAAGCCGAAGCGGGACAGTGGGTGCGCCGCAGTGGCGAAGACGTCCGCATGGGCGATACCGTTTTGAAGCGTGGGCAAAAACTGGGCCCTGCTGAATTGGGTTTGGCGGCCAGTCTGGGTTTGGCTCATCTTCAGGTCATGTCGCGCCCCAAAGTGGCTTTGTTTTCAACCGGCGATGAGCTGGTCATGCCCGGAGATGTGTCTCCGGCAGACATGTTGCCTGGGGCTATTTACAACTCCAACCGGTTTTTCTTGCGGGCTTTGTTGCACCGTTTGGGTTGCGAAGTCAGCGATCTGGGCATTGTTCCTGACCGCCGCGAAGCCACCATCGCTGCCCTCAAAACAGCGGCTGACCACCACGATCTGATCGTGACCAGTGGCGGCGTTTCGGTGGGCGAAGAGGACCATGTCAAACCTGCCGTGCAAGCTTTGGGTGCATTGGCGCTCTGGCAGATCGGCATGAAGCCCGGAAAACCGTTTGCGTATGGCCATGTTCGGCGCGAAGCAGCACCCGGTATGGCACATTTTGTTGGCCTGCCGGGCAATCCTGTGTCGAGCTTCATGACCTTTTTGCTCTTGGTTAAACCCTTGATTTTGGCGCTGCAAGGGGCGGAACAAGTGGCCCCTGTTTGCATGACTCTGCCCGCCCATTTTGATGTGCCCAAGGCCGACAAACGGCGTGAATTTTTGCGCGTTCGACGCAATGCGCAAGGCGGTTTGGATCTGTTTCCAAACCAAAGCTCCGGCGTTCTGACCTCTGTGGTTTGGGGCGATGGTGTGGTGGACAACCCTGCTGGCCACACGATTGCCCGCGGCGACAGCGTTAATTTTTGGCCATTTGCGGAGTGGTTGTCATGAAGATCCAAGTGCGTTACTTTGCTTCGCTAAGAGAGACCATTGGCGTGGCCAGTGAGTCGGTGGAAACGGCCTGCGACAACGTGGCCAGCTTCAGGCAGCAACTGATCGCGCTTGGCGGTGTTCATGCCGAGTGTCTGGCCATCGGACGCCCCGTGCGTGTGGCGGTCAATCAGGTCATGGCCAATGACGACACGCCGCTGCCTGGCGATTGCGAAGTGGCGTTTTTCCCGCCGGTCACAGGAGGATGAAACCGTGTTTCAACGCGTCGCTATCCAGACCGAAGACTTCGATGTCTCTCAAGAACTGAACGCCTTGCGGGCGCAAGATTTGCGCGTGGGGGCCGTGTGCAGTTTCGTCGGCACAGTGCGGGATACCCGGGCTTTGACAGGCATCGCCTCAGATGAAGTTCAGGCGATGGCGCTTGAGCACTATCCGGGTATGACCGAAAAATCGATCGAAGCCATGATCGATGAAGCACACAAGCGCTTTGATTTTTACGCGGCGCGTGTGGTGCACCGTGTTGGGCGTCTTTTGCCCGCCGACCAAATTGTGTTTGTTGCCGTTACCTCGGCGCACCGGGGCGAAAGCTTCAAGGCCTGTGAATTCCTGATGGACTATCTGAAGACACAGGCACCCTTTTGGAAAAAAGAGCAGACGCCGCAAGGTGCGCAATGGGTCGATGCACGAGTGTCTGACGATGCGGCTTTGGCGCGGTGGGGCATCGAGGCCAACAACGGCTGAAGAGGCGCTGGTCTCAGTGCTTGTAGAGCTGTTGAAGCACCAAGCTGGCTTCAGGCGTTTCGTCTTGCCGTTTCTCGCTGTCCTGTTTCGAAAAGCCCCAATCTGCGTTCACCATGGACTGTTTAATCAAATGGATCATGCCGTGAACCAGTGGCGCTTGTAAGTTGAGCTGGCAAGATTCGGTGGCGGTGACCATTTTTTTCTGGAAAATGAGCTGCAAATTGCCGTTGGTCTGCAGACTCAGTTGCGCATCGGTGACCAAAAATGGCTCGTCACCCAGAGGCAATTGCAACGGCTCTGCCGCGTAGGGGGTGGCAAAGTCAGCTGTTTGTAAAAAAGCATCGCGTTTCAGTTCAGTCAGCATTTGTTGCGATGACGCATCGGTTGCGGCCAGTCCGGGTTGAGCGGCTTCGAGGCGTGCAACAGAGTGGTCCATGGCTGGAAGCAGGCGTACGGCCATTCGGCGGGTCAGCCAGAACCGGAACTCCTGACCGTCTTGGGTGTTCAGTCGGAGCAAGAGCCGATCTTGGCGTTCGTCGTGGCTGACGGACAGCTGGTGAATGTTCATTCCTTGATTTTAGGCAACACGGCAATGCCCTCCAAGCCTTGAAAATGGGCAATGATGCCCAAAATGAAGGTCACTGGAGAATTCTCATGCGCCTTGATAAATTGACGACCAAATTTCACGAAGCTTTGTCTGATGCCCAGTCACTGGCCTTGGGCCGTGACCATGCCTATATAGAGCCAGCCCACGTTTTGGTGACCATGCTCAAGCAGGATGAGGGGCCCAAAGCCTTGCTGCTGCGTGCGGGTGTGCAGTTTCAAGGTTTGCTGATGGCGGCAGAAGCCGCAGTGGGTCGCTTGCCACAAGTGACCGGGCAAGACCAGGTTCAGGTGGGGCCTGAACTGGCCAAGTTGCTGCAAGGTGCAGAAAAAGAGTCCATCAAGCGGGGCGACGCTTTCATCGCCAGTGAATTGTTCTTGTTGGCCATTGCCGATAACAAGGGTGATATCGGGCGTTTGGCCAAAGAGCATGGCCTGAGTCGCAAAAGCCTGGAGACAGCCATCGATGCCGTGCGCGGCGGGCAGACGGTAGGCAATGCCGATGCCGAAGGCCAGCGCGAAGCCCTCAAAAAATACTGCATTGACCTGACCGAACGCGCCCGCATCGGCAAGCTCGACCCGGTCATTGGTCGCGACGACGAAATTCGCAGGGCCATTCAGGTTTTGCAGCGCCGAACCAAAAACAACCCGGTGTTGATCGGTGAGCCAGGCGTCGGCAAAACCGCGATTGTGGAGGGCTTGGCGCAACGCATCGTGGCGGGCGAGGTGCCTGATTCGCTGAAGGGCAAGCGGGTCTTGTCGCTCGACATGGCTGCCTTGCTGGCTGGCGCGAAGTTCAGGGGTGAATTTGAAGAACGCCTGAAAACCGTTTTGAGCGAACTGGCCAAAGACGAAGGTCAGACCATTGTGTTCATCGACGAGCTGCACACCATGGTTGGCGCAGGCAAGGCCGAGGGGGCCATGGACGCCGGCAACATGCTCAAGCCCGCATTGGCGAGGGGCGAGTTGCATTGTGTGGGGGCCACCACGCTGGATGAATATCGCAAGTACATCGAAAAAGACGCCGCTTTGGAGCGCCGCTTTCAGAAGATTTTGGTCAATGAGCCCACCGTCGAAGCCACCATCGCCATCTTGCGTGGTTTGCAAGAGAAGTACGAAATCCACCATGGCGTTGACATCACCGACCCGGCCATCGTGGCCGCTGCAGAATTGAGCCACCGCTACATCACCGACCGGTTCTTGCCCGACAAGGCGATTGATCTGATCGACGAGGCTGCGGCCAAGATCAAGATCGAAATTGACTCCAAACCCGAGGTCATGGACAAGCTCGACCGTCGTTTGATTCAGTTGCAGATTGAGCGTGAAGCCGTGCGCAAAGAGCATGACGAGGCTTCGCAAAAACGCTTTGCCTTGATCGAAGAAGAGATCGTTAAGCTAAAAAAAGAAGCTGCCGATCTTGAAGAGATCTGGCAAGCAGAAAAAGCTCAGGCCCAAGGCGGTCAACAGGTGCGCGAGCAAATTGACCAACTGCGTCAGCAAATTGAAGACCTGACCCGCAAGGGCGATTTCAACAAAGTGGCGGAGCTGCAATACGGCAAATTGCCGGCACTTGAAAAAACCCTCAAGGACGTGCAGGCCAAAGAGGCGGCACCCGGAGAAAAACCGGTGCACCGCTTGTTGCGCACCCAGGTTGGTGCCGAGGAGATCGCCGAAGTCGTGTCTCGCGCAACGGGCATTCCGGTGTCCAAAATGATGCAAGGCGAGCGCGAAAAGCTGCTTCAGATGGAAGACAAGTTGCATCAGCGCGTGGTGGGACAAGACGAAGCCATTGCTGCCGTGGCCAACGCCATTCGCCGTTCGCGTTCCGGCTTGTCCGATCCGAACCGCCCAACGGGGTCATTCTTGTTCTTGGGCCCCACAGGTGTGGGCAAAACGGAGCTGTGCAAAGCCTTGGCGGGTTTCTTGTTTGACAGCGAGGACCATCTGATCCGTGTCGACATGAGCGAGTTCATGGAGAAGCACTCGGTGGCCCGATTGATCGGTGCGCCCCCGGGCTATGTGGGCTACGAAGAGGGCGGTTACCTGACCGAGGCGGTGCGCCGCAAGCCTTATAGTGTGCTGCTGCTTGATGAGGTCGAAAAGGCCCACCCCGATGTTTTCAACATCTTGTTGCAGGTGCTCGACGATGGCCGATTGACAGATGGTCAAGGGCGCACGGTGGACTTCAAGAACACCGTGATCGTGATGACCTCGAATCTGGGCTCGCACCTGATCCAGTCGATGGTGGGGCAGCCCGCTGAAGACATCAAGGATGCGGTTTGGGATGAGCTGAAGACCCATTTCCGGCCTGAGTTCTTGAACCGCATTGACGAAACGGTTGTTTTCCATGGTCTGGATGCGGACCACATTGCATCGATCGCATCGATCCAGTTGCAAGTGCTCAAGGACCGGTTGCTGCGCATGGATCTGAACTTGGAGGTCACGCCTGCTGCCTTGTCCGAGTTGGCCAAAGTGGGTTTTGACCCGGTCTTTGGTGCGAGGCCACTCAAGCGGGCGATTCAGCAACGCTTGGAAAACCCCTTGTCCCGCTTGTTGCTGGAAGGGCGTTTTCCGCCAAAGTGCCGAATTGAAGTTTCGGTGGATCCGGTGCGTCACCCCGGACAGTTCGACTTCAAAGTGGTTGAAGCAGCAGCCTGAACTTGACGTGATGTACCAAAGGGGCCCAAGGGCCCCTTTGTTTTTTCAAAGCTAAACTGTGTTCAGGACAGTTGGGTGAATGCGTTCATTTTCGGAACTTGCGTACCGCTGCATCCGCCTTGAATGTGACGCATATGCCATTGGGTTCTTCCGCTGTAGTTGCTGCTCCGTGGCGCGACGATGCCAAGGTGATGGGGCTGGTTGGCATGGCCCATGCCAGCTCCCACTTTTCACACCTCCTTTTGCCTTTGATGTTTCCTGTGTTCATGCAGGATTTTGGTTGGAGCTTTTCGGAGCTGGGGCTTCTGAGTAGCTTGTTTTTTGTGGTGTCCGGCACAGGTCAAGCCTGTGCGGGTTTTGTGGTGGACCGGGTGGGCGCAAGACCCGTGCTGTTCATGTCGCAAATGTTGTTCATGGCAGCGTGTTTGCTGGCTTTTACCGCGGACAGCTATGTCACTTTGATGGCCGTGGCCGTTTTGGCTGGTTTGGGCAATGCACCGTTTCACCCCGTCGATTTCACTATCCTGAACCAACGCGTTTCTACCGCAAGGCTGGGTTACGCCTTCAGTGTGCACGGCTTGACGGGCAATTTAGGCTGGGCTGTTGCCCCGGCATTTTTCACGCTGGCCACGGCGCTGTGGGACTGGCGGCATGCTTTTTTGGCCGCAGCCTGTGTGTATGCCGTGGTCTTGGCCGTGTTGGTCTGGAACAGGGCGCATTTGCTGACCACAACGTCCCAACATTCAGCCAGTGCGGATGTTGTCCCCAGTGATTTGGCGTTCATGCGCTTGCCTGTGGTGTGGTGGTGTTTTGGTTTCTTTTTGTTGTCCACGGTCACCTTGGCGGTGGTACAGAATTTTTCGGTTCCTATTTTGAAAGAACTGCACGGCGTAAGCCTTGAAGTGGCATCCATGACCCTGACAGCCTACATGCTGTTTGGTGCTTTGGGCATGCTGGTGGGTGGTTTTGTGGCCGCACGATTTCCAGCCATGAGCGATCGTGTGGTGGCTGCCTGCATGAGCAGCGCCGCCATCTTGATGGCTTTGTGCGCCAGCGGTTTATTTGGACACATCGGAACGCTGTGGGTTTTGGCGATGACCGGATTTGCAGTCGGCGTCGGTGGTCCGAGCCGCGATTTGATGATCAAAAAAGCGACGCCCAAAGGCGCGACAGGCCGGGTTTATGGCTTGGTTTATTCCGGCCTGGATGTGGGGTTTGCGCTGTCTCCAGTTGTGTTTGGATTCTTCATGGACAGGGGCTGGTACAGCGCGACATTGCTGGGTGCTGCCTTTGTGCTTTTGCTGAGCGTTGTTGCCGCCCTCGGTGTGGGACGTCGCACCTCAGTGCCGGCCTGATTCTGATTTGAGTCCAACCCAACGACGGTGACAGCACCATCCTGATGGCTTGTGCACAATGCGCACATGAAGACAAAAATAGCTGGCCACTTGCTCGTTGAATGCCTCCTGGCCCAAGGTGTTACCCATGCGTTTGGTGTCCCCGGTGAAAGCTACCTCGCTGTGCTGGACGGCTTTCACTTGCACAGCGACGCCATTCGTTTTGTGACGTGCCGGCAAGAGGGCGGCGCTGCATTCATGGCCGAAGCACAGGGCAAACTCACTGGTCGTCCCGGTATTTGCTTTGTGACGCGAGGGCCTGGCGCGACCAACGCCTCGATTGGTGTGCACACGGCGTTTCAAGACTCCACACCCATGGTGCTTTTTGTGGGGGATGTGGCCAGTGACACGCGCGATCGCGAAGCCTTTCAGGAAATGGATTACACCCATTTTTTTGGACCATCGACCAAAGGCATGGCCAAACGGGTCGAACGCATTGACGACCCCGCGCGCTTGCCCGAATACATTGCACGCGCTTTCGCCACGGCCATGAACGGCCGTCCTGGCCCCGTGGTGTTGGTGTTGCCTGAAGACATGTTGACCCAGCCGGTCCAAAAGGCGCAGGCTTTGCCACGGGTTGAACCTGTGCAAGCCTGGAGCGACCCTGGCGCTTTGCGTGACTTGCGAAACCTGCTGCTGGCCGCCCAAAAGCCATTGGTCATTTGTGGTGGTGGCGGCTGGACGGTACAAGCCGCGCAGGCCTTGCAGCGTTTTGCCGAAAACTGGCAATTGCCTGTGGCCAATGCCTTCCGATTTCAGGACACCTTTGACAACCACCACGCCCAATATGCCGGCGATGTGGGCATAGGCATCAGCCCGGCTTTGGCCCAATGTGTGCGCGAGTCCGACCTGGTTTTGGCCATTGGCCCCCGTTTGGGCGAAATGACCACCGGGGGTTACACCTTGCTGCAAGCCCCCAAGACAGCACAAAAGCTGGTTCACATACACGGCAGCGCCGAAGAGTTGAACCGTGTTTACCAAGCCGACTTGGCCATCCTCTCCACCATGAACGCGGCTGCACGCAGCCTAGAAGTGTTGGCCGCACCCCCAGAGGTGACTTGGGGCAATTGGACGAAACAGGCGCATCAAGGCTATCTTGACAATCTGAAGCCACAAACCTTGCCAGGCGATGTGGACATGCCCGAGATCGTGGCCATGCTGCAAAAGCATTTGCCTGTGGATGCGGTGGTCACCAACGGCGCGGGTAATTTTGCGAGTTGGATGCACCGCTTCTTCAAACACCATGGTTTGGTCAAAGGTCACAAGACGCAATTGGCCCCCACTGTGGGTGCCATGGGCTATGGGGTCCCGGCAGGGATTGCCGCCAATATATTGACTGGGCGTGTGGCTTTCACCATCGCTGGTGATGGTGATTTTTTAATGAATGGACAAGAACTGGCGACCGCTGTGCAGCACGGCGCCAAAAGCATCATTCTGGTGTTGAACAACGGCATGTACGGCACCATCCGCATGCACCAAGAGCGTGAGTACCCCACACACGTCACGGGCTCACAGCTGAAGAATCCGGATTTCACTGCCTTGGCGCAAGCATATGGTTATGCTGGGGTCCGCATGCACAAAACAGATCAATTTGAAGCGCTGTTGTTGGCTGCCTTGGCCCGCCCAGAGGGCACCTTGATCGAGGTCTTGCTCGATCCTGAAGTGATCACCACCCGAGGCACCTTGCAAGCCATCACCCAGGCGGCACTGGCCAAGCAAAAGGTTTGATCTGTCGTTTTAACCATCACGGCTACGTGCTGCATTGAGGCCATAAAAAAACCCGCCGAAGCGGGTTTTTTTATGCGGCGGGGTCTGAATTACTTCAGGTGCTTGCCGATCAAGCCAGCCATTTCGAACATGGTGACTTGCGCCTTGCCAAACACGGCCTTGAGCTTGTCGTCAGCGTTGATCGCACGGCGGTTCACGCTGTCTTGCAGGTTGTGTTTCTTGATGTAAACCCACATCTTGCTGACCACTTCAGTGCGTGGCAGTGGGGTTGCACCCACAACAGCAGCCAAAGCAGCGCTTGGTGTCAATGCCTTCATGAAGGCTGGGTTGGGAGTACGCTTTTTAGCAGGAGCAGCCTTTTTGGCTGGTGCTTTTGCCGCTACTTGTTTAGCGGGCGCTGCAGCTTTTGTTGCTGGAGCAGCTTTCTTGGCCGGTGCTGCTTTTTTAGCGGGTGCAGCTTTTGTTGCCGGGGTTTTTTTCGCAGTTGCCATGATGAAATTCCTTTGATCGGAAGTGGGTTCGTCGCTGAGTAACAGTTTGTTTGCAGCTGACTGCATGCTACTGGAGAAACAGGCTGTTTCCAAGCTGAATCATCATTTTTCTGTAAGGGTTGTTCCTGATTTTCAGAGGCAATGATTCATTTTTTGAAGGATGCACCGCACTTTGCACCTTCTCAGTGCGCAGGCGATGCACAAGAGTTCTGAATTTCCCATGTGCTGGAGATCGCTGTGAAGTTCTATGGGGAGGCGTCACCTGTCATTTGCCGTCGCTTTGGAAGGACTTGAACTAGGCTGAAGATGTGCCCATTTCATCAGTTGTTTTTGTCTTTCATAATTTGAAATCTTCTTATGCTGCAGTGCCGCAAATTTTCTCAATATGGAAAACTACAAATCACATTGCAAAATAGCATTTGCAAGTCATTGATTTAAAACAAATAAAAATATGTCTTGTATAAGACATAAGAATTGAAATTAGTCTTGTACAAGAGTTAAGATTGCAGCAACGACGAAGCAGAATCCGCTGCCCAAATCGCCCGATTTCAACTTGACTTCAGGAGTCCCACCATGCCAGCCAACCTCACTCAACAACTGAGCCGTGAACAGCAAATCGCCGCCCTCGAAAAAGACTGGGCGACCAACCCACGCTGGAAAGGCGTCAAGCGCGGTTACTCCGCTGCGGACGTGGTGCGTCTGCGTGGCAGCATGCCCATTGAACACACTTTGGCCAAGCGTGGTGCAGAGAAGCTCTGGGACAAAATCAACGGCGGTGCCAAAAAAGGCTACGTCAATGCTTTCGGCGCAATCAGCGCCGGTCAAGCCATGCAGCAAGCCAAGGCCGGCCTGGAAGCCGTGTACCTGTCCGGTTGGCAAGTGGCTGCTGACGGCAACACATCCGAAACCATGTACCCCGACCAGTCGCTGTATGCGTATGACTCGGTGCCCACCATGGTCCGTCGCATCAACAACACCTTCAAGCGTGCAGACGAAATCCAGTGGGGCCGTGGCATCGAACCCGGCAGCAAAGAGTTCATCGACTACTTCTTGCCCATCGTGGCCGATGCAGAAGCCGGTTTCGGTGGTGTGCTCAACGCTTTCGAATTGATGAAGAACATGATTGCCTCCGGCGCAGCTGGCGTGCACTTCGAAGACCAATTGGCAGCAGTCAAGAAGTGCGGTCACATGGGCGGCAAAGTCTTGGTGCCAACACAAGAAGCCTGCGAAAAATTGATCTCTGCCCGTTTTGCAGCCGACGTCATGGGCGTGTCGACCATCGTGTTGGCCCGTACCGATGCAGAAGCCGCCAACTTGATCACGTCGGACCACGATGCCAACGACAAACCTTTCTTGACCGGTGAGCGCACACAAGAAGGCTTCTACCGAGTCAAGAACGGCTTGGAGCAAGCCATCAGCCGTGGTGTTGCATACGCGCCTTATGCCGACTTGGTCTGGTGCGAAACCGGTGTGCCAGACATTGGCTTTGCACGCGAATTCGCTCAAGCCGTGCATGCCGCATGCCCTGGCAAGTTGCTGTCATACAACTGCTCGCCATCGTTCAACTGGAAGAAAAACCTCAACGACAGCCAAATCGCTTCCTTCCAGGACGACTTGTCGGCTTTGGGTTACAAGTACCAGTTCATCACGCTGGCCGGCATCCACATCAACTGGTTCAACACCTTCCAGTTCGCCCACGCATACGCTCGCGGCGAAGGCATGAAGCACTACACCGAGATGGTTCAAGAGCCTGAATTCGCAGCCCGCGACAAGGGTTACACCTTCGTGTCGCACCAGCAAGAAGTCGGCGCAGGCTACTTCGACGACGTGACCACTGTGATCCAGGGCGGTTCGTCTTCTGTGAAAGCCCTCACGGGTTCTACTGAAGAAGAGCAGTTCCACTGATCGACTTTGGGTGCCCTTAGGTGGGTGCCCGGTGGGTAGAAAAGCCATCTGAGGTGAAAGCCTTGGGTGGCTTTTTTGCGTGGGAAGGTGGTGGGTTTGTGGGCGATCCATACATGCAAAAAATGTTTTACCCTTCAGGCAGGACAGGAGAGCAGATGCACCGTGACACCACTACACCCCAAAAGCCCAACCTATGGCACCGATTCTTGGCCTTCAAGACGCTGTTGGTGTCCTTTTCCCTGGTGGGCTTGCTGGTAAGCAATGTTGCCAGTCTGGTGAGTGCTGGTGCCCATGACTGGATGCACAACGCTTTATGGCGCGTCCTTTCCATTGGCGGTCAGGCCGTGGCAGATCGTGCATTGGCCAACAGTCCCAAGACGAAGCTGGATCAAACCGTCAAAGCAAAGACGGCTGATCTGGATGCGAAGAACAGGCTCCAGGCCAAGGAACTGGAGGACGTCCACGTCAAGAATCGGAAACTGGCACAGCAGATTGAGTTGAATGGTACGCAGGCTAAAGCTACGGTGGGTGTTGTTCACAAGCGGCTTGCCAAAGGCATATCTAGAAATCTGGCTTCGATTCCCAGTGAGGCAGTCCCTTTTGTTGGCATCGGTGTGACACTGGCCATGACAACCATGGACATTTACGATGCTTGTCAAACTATGAAGGATTTCAATACGCTACTGCTGGCCATGGGGCAGGGTGAAGAGAATCCAGACCTGTGTGGGCAGATGGTGCCGACTCGTGAGGATGTGATCAAGACGACCTGCGACAAAGCGAAGGTTCCTTATCTTTGCTTGGAGAAATGAAGTATGAAGGCCGGATTGCCCAGCAAATGGGCCATGGTGAATCGCCCCGAGTTTTGAGGAGAGGGTGTACAGAGTTTTGTGTAAACGGGACGGGGATCAGTCCTTGGGCATCCTGCCTTGAACTGAATGGTAAACCGGGTTAATGCGGCTTTCCAATCTCTCAGTGGCATCGTCCACTTCTTGCTGATGTTGTTCAGCGCCAGGTAAAACAATTTCAGCAAGGCCTCATCGCTGGGGAACGAGCCCCGGCTCTTGGTCACCTTGCGCAGACTCATGTTCACCGACTCGATGGCGTTGGTGGTGTAAATGATCCGCCTGATTTCCGGTGGATATTCAAAGAACGGCACGATCCGCTGCCAGTTGCTGCGCCACGATTTCACAATGGTCGGGTAGTCTTGACCCCACTGGTCTGCGAACTCCTCCAGCCGCACAAGGGCGTCGTCGGCGGTTGAGGCGCTGTAGATGGTCTTGAGGTCCGCAGCCGAGGCTCCACACTTTTAGAAGATGGAGCCATGAGCAAGAAATCGAACCGTTTTTCACCCGCTGTGCCGATCGCTGTTATTGACACAGTCACAGCGGTCCGCCACAAGGGCACCGTTGGCTGCCTTTGTTTTGGTACATTCATCCTGATATGTACCTGCCCAAACAATTCAACAACACCGATCCAGCCATCGCGCAGCGCATCATGCGCGAGCATCCTTTGGCGTCCATCGTGTCGGTGGGCGACGACGGCTTTCCGGTGCTCAGCCACATTCCGCTGCACTGGCAAGCGGTGTCACTGTGGGGTGAATCGGCGTCCGAACATGGCGTTTTGTTGGGCCACTGTGCACGGGCCAATCCGCATGCGCAGTTGCTGGCCTCGCAATCGCAGGCATTGGTCAGTTTCATGGGGCCGCAGGCCTATATGTCGCCGGGCGTTTATGCCGACAAACAGCGCGTGCCCACCTGGTCTTATCTGGCGGTGCAGGCCAATGTGCAAGTGCGCATCATCGACCCACAGACCGACCGGGATCGTTTGCTCAAGTGCCTGATTGCCGACCACGAGCCTTCGTATGCACAGCAATGGCGTGAATTGCCAGCCAGTTACACCACGGCCATGCTGAACGGCATTGTGGCTTTTGAAATGCAGATCGCAGATTTGCAATGCGCCGTCAAACTCAACCAGCACCGCCCCGAAGCCCATGTCGCCATGCATGCCGCGTATGCCGCAGGCACTTCGACCGAACAGACTTTGGCCCGTTGGATGGAAGATCTCGGTTTGCTGCCACAGACGCCAAGCAAGGTATGACTCATGTTTGAACACTACAGCAAACCCCTGATTCCCCGGGCGGCTTACCACCGACGTTTGGTCGGAGCGGTGGGCCTGGCTTTGCTGCTGATTGGCGTGTCGTTGTTGGCAGGCATGTTCGGTTATCACGAGTTCGAAAACATGTCTTGGGTGGATGCCTATTTGAGTGCCGCCATGATTTTGTCTGGCATGGGGCCGGTGGGCGAGCCGCTGAGCATGGCGGGCAAATTGTTTTCTGGCACTTATGCGCTGTACAGCGGCTTTGTTGCCCTGATCTGCGTGGGCGTGTTGGGCGCACCCGTGCTGCACCGTTTTTTGCACCGCTTTCATTTTGAAGAGGACGTTGACGCATGACGTCCTTGAACGATGAGCAGGGCATGCGTCTGGCCTTGGACCAAGCCCGCTTGGCCGCAGACGCAGGCGAAGTGCCTGTGGGGGCGGTGGTTGTCAAGAACGGCCAGGTGATCGCCACCGGGCGCAACGCCCCCATCGCCAGCCACGACCCCACTGCGCATGCCGAGGTGGTGGCCCTGCGCGAAGCGGCCCGTGTGTTGGGCAATTACCGACTGGACGGCTGCACCCTGTATGTGACGCTGGAGCCTTGCGCCATGTGCAGTGGGGCCATGCTGCACGCGCGGGTAGACCGTGTGGTGTTTGGCGCAGCCGACCCGCGCACCGGCGTGGCGGGCTCGGTGCTCAACCTGTTTGGCCACACGCAGTTGAACCACCAGACGCAGGTGACGGGCGGGGTGCTGGCCGATGCGTGTGCTCAGTTGCTCAAAGATTTTTTCAAGCCCAAGCGCGTGAACGCCGACCCCGTGCGCGAAGACGCGCTGCGCACGCCCGATGCGGCGTTTGCCGGTTTGCCTGACTACCCTTGGCCGCCCCGTTACGTGAATGACCTGCCCAGCATCGCTGGCCTGCGCATGCATTACCTGGACGAAGGCCCCCAAGACGCGCCACTGACTTGGCTGTGCTTGCATGGCAACCCGGCCTGGAGTTACCTCTACCGCAAGATGATCCCGGTCTGGCTGGCGGCGGGGCACCGCGTGGTGGCGCCCGACCTGATTGGCTTTGGCAAAAGCGACAAGCCCAAAAAAGACAGCTTTCACCAGTTTGAAACGCACCGCCAGTCCTTGCTGGATTTGCTGGCGCGGCTGGATCTGCAGCGCGTGGTGTTGGTGGTGCAAGACTGGGGCGGCATCTTGGGCCTGACCTTGCCGATGGCCGCGCCAGAGCGTTACAAGGGCCTGCTGGTCATGAACACCACCTTGGCCACGGGCGAGCAGCCCCTGAGTGCGGGCTTTTTGGCCTGGCGCGACTGGTGCCAAAGCCAGCCGCAGTTCGATGTGGGCAAACTGTTTGCGCGAGGCAACCCCCGCATGACGCCCGCTGAGACAGCGGCCTACAACGCGCCATTCCCAGACAAAGGCTTTCGCGCCGCGCTCAGGGCCTTTCCGCCCATGGTGCCGGCACTGGCCGATTCACCCGGCGCGGCCATTTCGCGCCAAGCCCAAGCCTTTTGGCAAGGCGATTGGCAAGGCCAAAGCCTGATGGCCATTGGCCAGCAAGACCCGGTGCTGGGCGAGTCGGTGATGCGCCATTTGCAAAGCCAGATCCGTGGCTGCCCCGAGCCCATGCTGCTGCCCGATGCGGGCCATTTTGTGCAGGAGCAGGGCAGGGCGATCGCCGAGGCGGCTGTGCGACACTTCAAGCCCTGAAAAAGAACACAGCCCATGGCCCACATTTACATTTTTTCTCCGTCCAGCGCAGTGCGCGACAAAGCCGCTTTTCGCCGGGGCCTCAAACGCCTGCAAGCCCAAGGGCACCAGGTGGAAGTCGATGAAGCCGCGTTGGCGAGCCACATGCGCTTTGCGGGCGATGACGCCACCCGCATCGCAGCGATTGGCCGCGCCGCCGCCAGTGGCGCTGATGTGGCTCTCATCTCGCGCGGTGGCTACGGCCTCACGCGCATCTTGCCCGCCTTGCCCTACAAGGCCATCACCAAAGCCATCGATGGCGGCATGCAGTTTGTGGGCCTGAGCGATTTCACCGCCTTCAACCAAGCGGTGTTGGCCAAAACCGGGCGCATCAGCTGGCAAGGCCCTGCTTTGGGCGAAGACTTTGGCCCCAGCCAAGAGCCCGACGACATCATGCAAGCGTGCTTTGACGACCTGTTGTTGGAGCAAGGCGAGGGTACCGGCTGGCAACTGCCCAAGCCCGAGGCCGAACGCCGCGTGTTGGTCAAAGACGCGCCGCTGTGGGGCGGCAACCTGACGGTGCTGACTTCATTGCTGGGCACACCGTATTTTCCGCAGGTCAAGGGCGGTGTGCTGTTCCTGGAAGACGTGGGCGAACACCCTTATCGCGTCGAACGCATGCTCACCCAGCTTTTGCATGCGGGCGTGTTGGCCCAGCAAAAGGCGGTGCTCGTGGGGCAATTCAGCAACTACAAACTGGTGCCAGCGCACGACAAAGGCTTCAAGCTGGCCACCGTGGTGGACTGGCTGCGCACGCAGATCAAGGCGCCTGTGTTGACCGGCCTGCCGTTTGGCCACGTCGAAACCAAGGTGCTGCTGCCCGTGGGCGCCAAGGTGGACCTTGTTACCGAAGGGCGTGATGCCTTGATGGTTTGGGGCCACATTTGAGTGGCTGTTTGGCTGGCTTAGCCGCGCCGCTGGGCGACAAATCCCGCCAGATACGCTGACATCCAAAGGGGTGACAAGTCTTTGTCGAGCACCTGAACGCTGACAGGGTTTGCATCGGGGTTCAAAGCTGCCACCAAGTCTTCTTCTCGACTCAAGACCAAGGTGTGGGCCACGGTGTGCCGAGAGTTGATGAATTTTTGCAAAATTTCCAGAAACTTTTCTTGCTCTTTTCTGGGGGCAGTGGTTTGAACCACCAGCAACTCATGCTTGTCGTTCAGCAACTCCACCAAAGCCTCGGTCAAGGATTCAAAAAATGAGACCTGAACAGGCAAACCCCATTGCGCAACCTCTTTGCGCAGGCGGGTGGCCAGCTCTTGCGACTCGATGACCATCACCACTTTATAGAGACGATCTGACGCAGACCGCGTGATCTTGTCAAAGCTGTTGGCGTTTTGGTAGTTCAAGACCGACGACATGGCAATGCGGCGGTGACCGCCAAAGGTTCTCCAGGCCTGCAAGATGTTGTTGTCGACCAGTTTTTGGATGGTCGCCATCGACAAGCCCAGGCGTTTGGCCGCTTGGGAGCTGGTTACAAATTCAGCAATTTCAGGTTCTCTCGTCTCAGTCTCTGTCGACATGTCGGGGGGTCTCAATTGAACGGTTCAATATTTTGGGGCTGTGGCTGCCACCGATGGGCCTGGCATGCACACGTTTCAGCACGGTCTGTGGGTCTGTTGAGTTGAATCCCGAATCAACAAAACTTCCACAATTCTTACATTTAACATTTTCGGGCCAATGAATTTGCAAGAACATCCCCAATTGGGGATGTTTGCCTCGAATTTGTTAAAAAATCAATAAAAATCACAATTATTTTCACGGGTGGGTCACGCAGCGAGGGTGACTCGCCGAATCACCCCAGTCCGCTAACATGCCAAATCCATGTCTGACGCCCACACCTCCCCTTTACAACCCTGGCAAGTCATCACGGGCGGCATTTGCGGTCTGGTGTTGACTCTTGGGCTGGCCCGTTTTGTGTTTACGCCCTTGCTGCCCGTCATGCAGTTGCAAACAGGGCTGACCGACGCCGCTGCTGGCGGGCTGGCTGCCATCAACTACGCGGGATACATCTCGGGGGCCTTGGCAGTGGCCTGGATCGATGACAGCCGGTGGCGACATCGCTTGTATGGCCTGGGCCTGTGGCTGGCCTTGCTGACCACCGCCGCCATGGCGCTCACCACCTGGATGCCGGCTTGGGCTTTGTCCCGTTATTTGGGGGGATTGAGTGGTGCCGCCGGCATGCTGCTGGGCTCGGGCTTGGTGCTGGGGTGGTTGATGCGGCAGGGCCGTCGCCCTGAGCTGGGGCTGTATTTCATCGGCATTGGTCTGGGCGTGGTGGTTTCTGCCGCCGGGGCTTGGGCCTTGTCGTTTTATTGGACGCGTTGGTCTGACCAGTGGCTGGCCTTTGCCGCCATCGGTCTGGTTTTCTTTGTGCCAGCCTGGTTGTGGCGGCCGCCTGTGCCGCCAGCCCCCGCGCCAGCAGTGTCAGGCGCAGCGGTGCCGCTGATTTCGCGCCGCTGGATGCTGACCATGGCCGGCAGCTACTTTGCGGCAGGCTGGGGTTTTGTCATCAGCGCCACCTTCACGGTGGCCATTGTCGAGCGCGAACCCGCTTTGGCCGGGCAGGGCGCCTTGGCCTGGGCCTTGGTGGGTTTGGCGGCCATGCCTGCGGTTTTTTTGTGGGACAAAGTGGCCCGCCGTTGGGGCGACACGCGGGCCTTGCTGTTGGCCTTTGGCTTGCAGACGCTGTCGGTCGTCTTGCCCGCTGTGTCGGGTTCTTTGGCGGCTGCGCTGATGGGGGCCATCGGTTACGGTGCCACCTTCATTGGCATCGTCAGCATGACACTGTCCCTGGTGGGCCGCAGAGCCCCGCAAAACCCGGGCAAGGCCATGGCCCGGCTGACTTTGAGCTATGGCGCAGCCCAAATGCTGGCCCCTGTGGTGGCGGGTGCCATGGCGCAAGCCACGGGCACCTTCAAAGGCGCACTTTGGCTGACGGCAGGCGTCATGGCCGCAGG
>Ga0208916_10000143_pt1 | contig 34419 bp, 36 predicted proteins | sample DEB19_08_DNA_5_FD_184523 | JGI IMG/M metagenome (GOLD analysis project Ga0208916, IMG submission 184523) | Aqueous microbial communities from the Delaware River and Bay under freshwater to marine salinity gradient to study organic matter... | ecosystem: Environmental > Aquatic > Marine >... | reverse complement strand
GAGACGGCAACACAGTAGGCGATGACTGTAAATCAAGCAAAGTAAGTAAATGCAAACGACACACTGTACGCATTAGCAGCCTAAACGCCGCTTAGGGTTTCGGTTGGTTTCCTCGTAACAGAATAACCAACCAATTTATTAACTTGGAGAATTTATGAAGAAATTGGTTATTGCCACGATGTTGGCTACTGTTGGTTTGATGGCATCTGCAACTGAAGTTGGAGTGTCTGGTATTCACGACATCACTGCAAATAAAGATGGAGTTCGCGTAACTGCTTCAGTTGGTTCGGTTGCTGGATTCACTCCTCAATTGAGCGTATCTCGCGTTGACACGGCGTATACTCGTTATGCAGTTGGCACTCAGTACGCTATCACTAAAGTTGGTCCAGTCGCTCTAAGCGCTAATGTTGCTGGAGTCTATCAGGATACTATTGGTGGAACTACTGGATACGGCGCTACTGCTGGTTTGAAAGCAACTGTAGCATTGAATAAAGGTGTTGATCTAGTTGCAGGCGTTGAGCGCTTTGCAGGTCAAGATCGCATCAATGCATCTAATGGAACTGTAACCTCTGTTGGATTGAACGTAAAGTTCTAATTTAGTATAAATACTAACCAGAGGCTCCTTCGCGGAGCCTTTGTTTTCTGCCCAAACTAAAGGCTTATTGGCAAAAGTCTTCCTGGGAATTTAGAGGCAACTCTAACAACTTAAGGAGAAATAATGCAAAAAGTATTATTCGCACTAGCGTTTGTGTTTACATTAGTAGCACTACAATATAACGCATCACGTAATGAACCTATGAAGGTATCATTGAATCTTCCACAATATGAAGAACTCACTAAAGATCAAAAGATAGAAGTTGATTGCTTAACTCAAAACATTTATCGTGAAGCCGGTATCGAACCAGAATCTGGAATGATAGCTGTTGGATTAGTAACGATGAACCGCGTGAAGTCGCCAGGATTCCCTGAGACAGTATGTAAGGTCGTTAAGCAAAAGACAAAGAACACATGTCAATTTTCTTGGACTTGCATTAAGAAACTGCCTAGTGTAAATGAACGGATATATAGTTATAGCAGAAGTCTTGCAATCAGAGTTTTCTTCAATCATAATGTAATCGATGATCCGACATTTGGCGCGTTATTTTACCATGCTGATTATGTTCGCCCTCGATGGACTAAACTTGAAGTCACGACTAAGATCGGAAGACATATTTTTTATAAACCAATCGGAGAAGCGTAATGGATATTTTAGATATGATGAAGTCAAAGGCACATTCTAATGGATATTTTCCAAGTAAAGCTGTCGCACAAGTTCATGAGTTCTATCTCACTGGAACAATCGAAGAACCTGAAAATTATCTAGAGTGGTTCGATACGATCCGCCACGCCGGTGAACATGATCTCGTTAAGATCTACATTAATAGCTATGGTGGCGATCTATTCACTGCGATTCAATTCATGCGCGTTCTAGCCGACACTGAAGCTACTGTTGTATGCTCAGTTGAAGGTGCTTGTATGTCTGCAGCCACAATGATCTTTATGTGTGCCGATCAATTTGAAGTGACTCCTCACTCTGTGTTTATGTTTCATAACTATTCGGGTGGAGCTATTGGCAAAGGCGGTGAAATGATTGATCAGTTGTTGCATGAGCGCAAGTGGTCTGAGCGCCTCATGAATGAAGTTTATAAAGACTTCATGACTGACGAAGAAATCAAATCTATGCTTGACAATAAGGATATGTGGATGGACGGTGAAGACGTAGTAGTTCGCATGAATACTCGCATCGCAAAACTTCAGGCTGAACTTGCTGCCGCCACCAAGCCTGTCGTTAAGAAGCCAGTTGCTAAAAAGCCAGCAGTTAAGAAAACACCTATCAAAAGAAAGCCTGTACAATAAATCATAACTATGGTACAATAGTACCATATCTGGCGTTCGTATAATGGACAATACAGGAAGCTTCTACCTTCTAAATGGCAGTTCGATTCTGTCACGCCGGACCAACTAATTAGGAATATATTATGGCATATGTGAGTGTTGATGTTGATGTCGATATGGAAGAATTTAGCGATAAAGAACTTCTTGAAGAAGTCAGAGCTCGTGGGTTTCAAGTCTTTGAAGACACCTCTACGAGCATTGACGAAGACCTTGAACAGATCTATCTTCTTCGTCGACGCGGCCTCCCGTATGATCACCTGATGGACGCCTACATCTATAAAGTCCTGGGAAAAGTGATCTAAGCTATATACATTAAATCATCTTTATGGTATAATGGATCTATGGCAAATATACACTTCCAACAAAAAATCGCATCCGACGAACTTCGGGATACCATCTTCTTTGTCACTGGCACTCGCTCCAGTAAAGAAAAAGCCAAAGACTTTCTAACACTTCGAGTTCCAAATCTCGAAGTTAAGATTGCCAACTTTAAAAATATCGTAGTGAATGGCGATAAGTGCCGTTCAGTATATGAGGCTAAACTTGTTATCATGGAAATGCTATGATCTACACTTCACCGCCCAAGCGTAAACAAAAGAAACCAAATGCAGCACAGCGTCAGTTGCAAGCTGATTGGGAATCTATTCAGCAAAAGTACGCTCCCAAGAAAGCACTGATGCGTGCTAATACTTCGTTCAGCTACTCGTTGCCTCCACCACCCGGTCGAAGCACTTCTCATCACATTCCAAGTCGTAACACTGGCGATGGCATTGCTTCATCTAAGCCGACTATGCAATACACTGGCGACAAAATGTTAGGCATTGGTACACTGCACAAATCAAACGCAGTGCCCGTCTTCAGTGATCATGAAGCAAAAGAAATGGCGCGCATGCGTCGTGGTTGATTGTACATTAAATCGTAATTATAATATAATAGACTATGAACCGTAAACAAATTGAATCTGATCTCTCTACAGCTCATCTGTATAACCAACCACAGAAGATTGAACAAATCTACATGGACTTGATTAATGCTAAAAGTAAACTCGACCGATGGTTTACAAAGTACATCGACATGTTTGACGAGCAAATGAATTCACTTGCAACTAGTCATCCTATCTGGAAGTTGTACAACGTAAAGTTTGATCAGTATAGTGACATCAATCAAACTATTAAGACTGCCGAATACTACATGAAGAAAGCCTAATATGTTCAAAGGTGCATCTGCATTCTCTCTTCACATCGAAGAAATCGTAAAAACTTCTAGAGTATCACATATGGACGCAGTCCTGAAATATTGTGCTGATAACTTCTTAGAACCAGACGACATCAAGAGTCTCGTCAATAAACCACTCAAAGATAAGATCGCGCGGGATATGCGTGAGGCTAATCTGCTCCCTAAACAAGCAATGTTGGATGTATAATGAGCACTGAAATTGATAAAGAAAAACACAGTCGTCGTCTATATCAAGACGAAGTCTATATTGCTAAGCAGGTAAAGATCGCTAAAGCACACGGCTTCCCAGTCAAGAACGGCGAAGAACATCGATTGCATAAAGTAAGTGGAGTCACATGTGGCGACTCTAACTGTGTGATGTGTGGCAACCCTCGCAAGTTCTTTAAAGAACCCACTATGCAAGAAAAGAAATTTATTCAAACGGAGAAATGGAATGATGACACCGAATCCAACCTGTGAACTTGAATGTAGATTCAGCACTTCATTTGGTATGACTACTGCCATGTATTATCCTCCGGTGTATGATAAACATGGAGTCAATCTAAATCCCGATATGAATATCACTTCAACGACTGTAAGATGTTCAGTCTGTAATAAGTCGTGGAATAGTTCTACTCGTGGTGGCGTATCAACCTTTGATGAAATACTGTGATTGAAGCTTTCGCAACATACAAATACTTCATGGCGATCAAGTTGCACTTTACAACTGATCGCTATGATGTATTCCTAGCAAATGGAAAAGTGTCTGGATCTCGTGCAGCTTTTGAAAAACGTAACGATAGATTCCTATTTGACAAGATTGGACGTAAGTTCGATCAACCGCGTGATCTAATTGATTACTTTGTCGCTAACTTTGCATATGGTAATAAGAGCGTGATCTATTCAAGTGAATCGACAGACTATCATGAAGTATGGACTAAGCGCAAAGAATCTCGAACTCATATGTTTAAGACACAAATGTCTGACATTCAACGGCATCTAGAAAAGAATAATCTCAAGTATGAAGATTTATTTGATATAGATAATAATGTACCAGAACTTTTAAGTTTATATGTCGGTGGACATGTACATTTAGAAACTATGGTTATCCTAGACGAATTTGAAAACTTTCTCCCGCAATGGGAACCACTCGTTATGCTTTGGGGCGATCAACTCCGTATCATCAATAAGACAAAAAAGTTTGTCAAGTTTGACAAAACTAAGATACAATCAATCTATCAACAATACAAAGAATCATTTGCAGAACTTTAACATGGGCCGCACTCTACATAATTATAACGATCGAGAAGATGATCGTAAGACAGTTAAAAGTAAGTTTTCTAAACCAGCAAAACATACTAAAAATATCCCTGGAAGTGGGATGCGCGTTATAAATAAATGGTCAGAGGAACCAGATGACATCGAAGATTTAGACCGTGATAGTTTTAATCTAGATGAAGATGGTGACTTTGAATATAACGCAAAATACTTCGTAAAATCGTAAACAATCGTACATAAGGAAAATACAATGGACATCAATACACTTCGCAAAATGCGCAATACAGACTTCGGTAAAATCTCTACCGAGTTCAACAAGATCGCTAATCCTCAAAGCGAATCAAAGTCTTATCAAGACGACCGTTTCTGGAAACTAGAAGCGGACAAAGCCGGTAATGCTACCGCAACTATTCGATTCCTCCCACGCGCTGAAGGCGACGAACTACCTTGGGTTCGAGTGTTCAATCACGGGTTCCAAGGACCTACTGGTAAGTGGTACATCGAAAACTCTCTAACGACAATTGGTGAGAATGATCCTGTAGGTGAGTTGAATTCTCGTCTATGGAATACTGGTAATGATGCTGATAAAGAAGTCGCTCGTAAACAAAAGCGTCGTCTGCAGTATATTGCTAATGTGCTGATCGTATCTGATCCTAAGCATCCAGAGAATGAAGGACAAGTTCGCTTGTACAAATTCGGTAAGAAGATCTTCGATAAGATCATGGATAAAGCACGTCCTACTTTTGAAGATGAAACTCCAGTCAACGTGTTTGACTTGTGGGAAGGTGCTGACTTTAAACTTCGTCAACGTAAGGTTGAAGGGTATCCTAACTACGATCAGTCGGTGTTCAATGTACCAGCACCAGTTGCTGAAGATGAGGATGCTATTCTTGCCGTAGTGAATGCTCAACATAAGTTGGCCGAGTTCATCGACAAGAAGAACTTCAAGACCTATGAAGAACTATCACGTAAGTTGGTATCTGTTCTGAATAGTGAGATGGCTACTCCAACTGCTGCAAGCATGGGATCAGCCGATGAAGATGATGGTTATACACCACCAACTCGTCAAGCTACTCAAGCTGCAAAGCCTGCAGTGAAGATCTCTAAGCCATCAGACGATGGTGACGACGACGAAGCAATGAGCTACTTCAAGAAGATCGCAATGGAAGAATAATCTATTCGTAGATAAAAACAAAGGGAGGCTTCGGCCTCCCTTTTTATTGGAATGATATGAATGAAATAAAATACTTAGTCTATAAGAACAACGTAAACATAGGTTCATTTAAGAACCTGACTCTTGGCATCGCTCAGATTAAATCTACATGTTTAGACAACATTGCTATGTACCAAATACGAGACATAGTAACACAAGAAGTGTTATGGGATGGATTAGTAAACAGCTCTACCACTGAAATATCTATCGACACTTGATTCGTGTGTGCGAACATTAGAAGTGACCTTTGCAATAGAAGTTTGCTTAACGTTGTTATTGACTGTAGGAGCACTCACTATATTAGATCCGCCGCCAGCTTTATCTTTCATTGCTGCAGTTTGTTCTGACATGCTAGCAACTTTAGATCCACTAACAGAACCAAATGAAGCTAGTCCAGCACTAAGCTTCTCTATTCCAATTCCAGCCTGAGAAAGTCCAGGCCCATAGCTAGCAATTTGCTCTAGTTGTTCTATCGGTGTCTTTTGTCCAGTAACTGCACCAAGGAATCCAGTTACTAAGTTCGCAACTCCAGCGACCGCACCTCCAGCGCCGAATGCTGCCATGCCAGCACCAACTGCAACTAGTCCAGCACCAACTGATAATAGGTTGCTACCATCGACAGCGCCAAGTCTCTCAATGCTAGTGACGATAGAATCCATGATTCCAGTGATGGCGTCTGATATAGATTTTACTACGTTGACAATCACATCTCCGATTGATTTTAGAATCTCAGGGATTGCTTTAATAGCTTCAATAAAGACTCCACCAACTACTTCGGCAACCTTCATCAATACAGGAGCAAAAGCAGCAATTGCTGGAGCTGCCATCTCTAACGCTTTACCGATACCCATTGCAGCCAGAGTAAATGTGCCCATGCCAATTATAGTTGCAGGATTTGCCAACGAAGCAAACCCTTTACCTAATCCTTCTAGCAATCCTTGTAGTCCAGCGCCAGCGCCTTTACCTAATTTAGCAAGAGCATCTCCTAGAGATCCTATACCACCTGCAAGAGATGCCAACATTCCATCGCCGCCACCTGCAGTCGCACCAGCAGCAGAACTTTTAGCACCTGCACCAGTTCTAGGTTTAGTGTTATTCACTAATTGTTTTAGTAAGAATACCTGTTGCTCTTGAATTTTGAAAGGCGTAGACTTGTCGGCCTTAGCTACTACTATCTTTCTCTTTTCAGTCAGATCTTTCTTTGCAGTTTCAGGAGAAGGCGTATGAACTTCCGCAATCTTAATAGGAATTGGAATATCAGCTTTTCTCTTTTCAACAATAGCTTCCTTAGCAACTTCTGGCGATGACTTTGGTTCACGTGAAATAGGTATTTCTGTTTTGCGTTTATCGGCAATAGCAGCTTTTGCGTTACCCTTACTTTCTTTAGATTTGTCATCTGCTTCTTTAGCTGTAGAAGCTCTTATATCGTGTTTAGCGTATTCTGTTGTATGAACCTGTTTCGCTGCCAATAATTCTTTTCCCTTAGGAAATTTCGCCATTTCCTCATCTGTCAATGGACCGGCTGCTCCACCTGCTTCTTTTTTGAACTTTTCAATATCCGCTGCATTACCCTTAATATCTTTAGAAGCTTTTTGAGCTCCAGCAAAACTAGCTTTTAATTCTTTATCTGATTTTGTTGAACCCAGCAATTTTTGTTGTTTAACGAAATCACCCTGTGCAATTTTCTTGTTGAGTAACCCGCCAACATTCACAGCGCTTAATGCCGTTCTTCCAAGATTGCCCTTACCAAATTTGTCAGTGAATCCCTTTTTCATATCACTCAGCTTTTCGCCGAACGTCTTAAAGGTTTTCATACTTTGTGCTATAGCGGCAATACCGGCAGCTTCGCGAGCACCACGAGCATTGCCTTCTTTTGCAAGTCGTACTAATTCTTTTTGACTTTTTTCAATTCCATGCAAAGTGTCATTTTCTTCTGCTATGGTCTTGTCTACTTTTTTCTGCTCCGCCATCGAGAGCGCGTCAATAGCAGCTAATGCAGTAAGTTTTTTAGAATCAACAGATATAGCATCAGCTATAGAACCTAGATGTTCATTGGAAATTTTCTGAAGTTCGAGTAATTGACTAAACCCAGTTTCCTGGGTTTTAGTGCCTTCTCTAATGCTAGAATTAACTGAGCTATTGCCTGTTCGTTTTGCCATGATAGTTATCTCTTTTGTGCTTCTAACCGTTGTTTTTCTTCTTCTAAATATTGTATGAGCATAGCGGTATAAATTTCACGTTCAAAGGGAATCATATTCTCAATTTCCCCTAGACTATACTTGTGGTACTGCATAAGCGCAAAGTTCATCTTATAATAATTATGCAGACTATCATGATATAAGCAAATTAGAAAAAAGATTCGAGGCCTTTAATAACCTTTTCGTGATCTTTTTTACATAATGGACATTTGTATTTTACAGTTTCTTCAAGCTTTGGCATCGTGTCAAAGAATCCCTGAAGCTTACCAAATTGTTCTTGTGTTAAGTTATTAACGAATTCACGAACTTCTTCTGGCTTTTGTTCTTTGGTTGGATAAATTTCATTACTGTCATAGATAGAATCGATACATTGACAGATGATCTCGAATACTAATTCTACGTCTCCATCTACGATGCCTTCCATTTTCTTAATAATGTCAAGAGTTGGATATTTCATAATAGCGCCAACATCATTAAATAGAAGAATAGTTTTCTGATGATTCTTTGGAACCTCTATTTTAACCTTAGTCAAATCAATAGAGTATTGAACTGTAGCTTTATCATCTTCGCAAGTATCACACTTTAAGATAATTTCTACCATCTCGCCAACCGACTTAGCTCTAAGTTGAGTGAAGATATATTCAACATCAAAAATAGCTAGATCATTAACATTAATTTTGTCCATGATACATGACTCGATTACAGACTTTAGTGTCTCAATCATCGTATCTGGATCTTCACTTTGTTGTGCAATCAATAGAGCCTTTTCTTCTTTTACGAGGAAAGGTCTATAGGTGACAGCCTTGTTAGTTGAAGGAATAGTCAATTTATATCGCGGCGCTTGGGCCTGTGGTAATGCCATTATTATTTTCCTTTTCGAATATCATCAAGCATTTTGCTCAATTCAGTTGTGCTACCAACAAAGATAGCGTTATTAGTCACTGCAGCAATGTCTTTAGATTCGCCTTTAGGTGAATCGATCGATTGCTTCTTCTTATGTAAATCAAGTAATTGATGATTAATATCAGAAAGATGTTTCATCAATCCGCCAACTACTTCAAATGCTCTAGGATGTTCGCTTTGTTTTGCAACATCTAATGCATGCATTAGTGCGTCTTGTCCCTGATTCAATATAGAATGCAAATTACTTCTCGTTGTCTCATAGTCAAAATCCAATGCTTCATTCTTTGGAGCAATGGGAGTTCCATCTTTTGCTATAATATCTACTTTGCCAATAGGTTCTACTTCGAACACTTGACTCAAGTTATCATCAATATTCATAATTTTATTTTACTGTTGTAATATCAGTACTGTTGATTGTTGCAGTCTTTTCCTGTGTTCTGCCATATGCTGAAACACCAAGAATAGCACCAAAGGCTAAATGAATGAAACCACCATTATCAAGAGTTAATGACTTCCACATATCAATTTGTACGCCCTTCAGTCTTAGATATAACACGAATGCAGGTGCTAAAACAAAATCAAATATATTGATAGCCATGTAAGTCCAACCCATTGCGGGACGCCATAGTCTTTGTATCCAATGTTCTTCGTTCATGTGAATAATCCTCCTAGATTTGTCTGTATGCCTTGTCGTTCTAATTGTGCAATCGCATTGCTATAAGAAGCATTGTCATTAATTCTTTGTTGATATTCTTGAAAATTAGAATAATACAATTCATTAGTAGTTGAATCCATACTAATAGCAGTTTGTGCGTACTCTTGTAGCGTGGTCAAATCACTTGCTTTTTCTATATTCTGAGGACCAAACGCGTCTGATGAGCTAGTAGCCCAGTTTCGATTAAAGTGATTCTTATACGCAAACGTAACTGCTAACTTCATTACGTCTTTAGAATTATTATCTAATGAAATTGCCTGGACGGACTTAGGGTACACTTCGCGTAATTCACATTCATATGTATTACTATTCTCAGTATCTTGAATCATAATATTCAACGTGCTGGCGTATTGATCATAGTATCCAGCAAGTCTAGTTGACGGATCTATGATTATAGACATCCATTCGTCGAATAGTTTTTTAACTAGCATTTTAGTATCAACTAAAAATGTCAATGTGATGTTCTCAAAGGTTCTATCAGAAACCATTTCGCGCACTTCGCCATAGGTTCTAATTGGCTGAGTAACTACTGCAATCCCAGGCAGCGTTGCCTGCTCGCAGAATAAATGAACGATATTAAATTCTTTGTATAAGTTTGGCATTCCCTTTGGAATAGCTAAATTTACAGTGAATCTATTTTGTCTCGCTAAACCATCTTTTTTAATTTGCGAAATAAAACTTGATAATGGTTCTGCCATTACATTCCTCCAGTATTTTTCCAGACTTGCGAAGAAGAAGCTTTTGAAAAACTTTCCACTGGCAACATCATTGCAGTAACCCAATCTGTTGGGGATATTAATTTAGTCGGCGTCATAACGTGATCATAGAGATATGATTTTACACAATGCTCGGCTAACTTATGTTTTGAAATTCCACTAATGATATTCCATGAATATCTAAGTCTAGTAGTTTCATCTAAATTTTTAGTTGATTTGAATTTTAAAAGATTGTCTAATAAAACTACTCTAAATTTGTATGACAAATAATGCATGTTCAGTCCAGTGAATCCAGTAGCTGAAGTTGCAAATGGAAACACCATAGGAAATCTATCATAGTGAGGTAGAGTTTCTTTATGCTTTGGATCATAGAAAAACATGTACAAGCTGCCGGGTTTAATAGTATTTGATATTACACCAGAATTTGTAAATACTCCACGCGGCTTAATGCCTTCTTTAGTTAAAAGAGTAGCCTGTTGTCTAAACCAACTTCTTGAATTATTCACGACCGATTGGTCGAATTGATGCTTTTCAAAAACATCTAGCATACTTTTTTGTGCTGTCATTTTATTCCTAGATGATGTTCAGTCAGTATTATGAAATCCCACTGTCTATCATTTGCATACGTTGTTGCGGCTTTCCACTTTGCTTCATTTACGCCCCACGTCAATACTTCTTGTATATAGCGTTTAGTTCTTTTAGATGGAGGAACCGGCGGGCGCGTTTGTGCATCTGGTTTTACTTCTACTAAATAAGTTCTAATACTTCCGTCCTTAGTTTGAACTTTTATCTTGAAGTCTATAAAATATCTATGATGTCTATTGTCGACTGGAGATACGTATGGGACAATAGTCTCCTCCGAACTCCAACTTAGAACTGAAGAATTTTTATCGCACCATAACGCAAATTTAGTTTCCCAACTAGATCTCATAATAATGTTCGTATGATCCCCAATATACTTCTCTGGATGGATCGGTTTGTACTTGCGCTTGTGAAACATTTATAAATATACTATAGCTAATACTAACTATTTATAGGAATTTGAATGGCAACAGCAGAATCAGGAATTCCAGCAGCAAATGCTATTCCAAAAAACAACTATCAACCTAAATCTTTTGATTCCAACCAAAAGAAATACGCAGTAGAAGGCTATTCATATCCCGAAAACTTGATGGGTCATATGGCTGAATATGGTAGTAATTATGTATTATTCTACATAAACGTCAATGAAGCATCTAAAATGCTTGATAACCCAAATGCAGCAAATCTAACAGTAGACATTGATACCAGTGAGCGAGTAAAAAAAGGATTAGCTGGCAAAGAATACACTACTGCTAATGTTGTCGCAGTACAAACTGGATTTGGTGCTGTTGGCGGCGCTGGTGCAGGTGGTGCTCTCGGTGGCGCCCTTGCTGGAAAAATGGGCGGCGGAGCAGCCGTAGGAGCATTAGTTGGAGGAGCAGTAACTGGTGTTGGTGCAGCAGCTGTTGCAGCAAACGCATCTGGATTTTCACGAGCACAAAAGAGATTAAAGACTGCGATTGCTCTCCATGTGCCAAATCAATTATCGATTAGATATGGTGCTAACTGGGGTGAAGAAGAAACATTTGGAATGCAAGCAGCTCAGACAGGAATTGAAATAGCAAAAGCACTTTCTAAGGGTCAGGGTGCGATTGCTGCTAAAGGTACTTCAGAAATAGTAGCAAGTTTAGCATTATCTAAAGGTCCTAACGCTGGAGCAATGTCAGCAATGTCTGGTTTAGCACCTAATCCGATGAAAGAACAGATCTTTAAAAACGTAGATTTTAGAACATTCAGCGTTGACTATAGCTTTTCTCCTAGAAATGCGTCAGAATCTCGTAGTGTATTAAACATCATTGCCGCATTTAAATACCACATGCATCCAGAATATAAAGATGCTAATAATTTCTTGTTCTTATATCCATCAGAATTTGACATAGTGTATTACCATAATGGCGCTGAAAACATGAATATTCATCGACATACGTCGTGCGTATTGACAGAAATGAATGTCAATTATACTCCTAATGGGAATTTTAACACATTTGCTGGCGGTATGCCAACGCAGATTAATATCACAATGTCATTTAAAGAACTCACTATTCTTACTAAAGAACTTATTGCACAAGGTCTATAATGTATTTCGCAAACTTTCCAAAAATAGTATATGATTTTGATACGGCATCTGGTACCAACTATCAGATCGTAACCGATATTACTCGCAATGTAAGATTCCGCAAAAAGATTCTTGAAAACATTAGTCTGTATGATTACTATGATATGAAAGAAGGCGAGACTCCAGAAATGGTGTCTGAAAAGATTTATGGTACGCCATATTACCACTGGGTCATAATGTTAGCCAATCAACGATACGACTATATCAATGATTTTCCAGTAAGTCAATTAGAATTAGATGCATTAGTTGAACAACGATACAGCATTAGTAAGATAGAACATATACATCATTACGAATACAATGGTTTTATTCGCGAAGGCGTTAACATTCTAGTTATTAGAGATTCTGATTTGCTTGCTGGTGGTATTGGCGAGATGGCGGTGGGCAAGATACTGGTTAGTCAAACAAATGGCTATGTTGGAAGAATCGATGACATTTTAGTAGAATCCGATAATGCAACTGTGACGCTTTCAGTATCTCTGCGAAATGGCAAATTCATGCCAAATGAAACTCTCACAGTACAAAATGAAACAGTATTTGTTGAAGTTCAAACATGTACTATCCCTGAAAATTATACAGTAACATCTAATTATCAACATGAGTTTGATTTAAATGAAGCTAAGCGTAGAATAAAAATAATCGATCCTGCATTAGTTGAACAACTAATCAAGGAATTTAAAGATACGATATGAGCCAAAGTGGAATAGCAGAATCATTAAGATTTGCCGGTGATGTATCAATACGCAAATTACAGTTAGTATCATCTAACAACTTTGCAGTCGATATCACCGATCAAATGATCGGCATAGAAATGCATGAGGATTTATTCTCACCATTTATTACTATGACTATAGTAGTGCGCGAATCTCTTGACTTTATTAACGCCTTACCTCTGCGAGGAGAAGAAATTATAAACGTAGAGTTTGCTACTCCAACTTTTACTAAAGATAATGATATAGTAAAAGGAAAGTTTTACGTTTATAAATTGAGCGACAGACAATTACTCAACGATAAGAATTCGGTGTATGCATTACATTGTATATCATATGAAGCTCTTACTGATATGAACGTTAAACAATCTAAAGCGTTTAGAGGCAATATCAGCGATATTGCAGAAACTCTTATCAAAGCAGATGGTTTAAATACAACTAAAAAGTATAATATTGAACCAACTAAGAATTCCATAAAGTATGTTTCAAACTTCTGGTCTCCGATTAAAAATTTAAACTTCATAGCATGCAACGCTCTTAATAAAAACGGTAGTGCTTCGTATTTGTTTTTTGAAAATAGAAGCGGGTTTAATTTCTTATCATTAGATTCGTTGTATGCGCAAGACACGTATCAGAAATTCGTAAAAGACAATTATACGCGTGATACAGAAGGAACTGCGTCATTTAGAAATTTAGAAAGAGACTACCAAAGAATCATAGAATTTAGAATTAAAACTCTTTATGATTCTTTGAAATATACTAACTCTGGTGCATACGCTTCTAGACTATTTGCGTATGATCTAGTTAAAAAGAAGTATTTTGCTAAAGACTTTATAGCATCTAATGATTTTAGTAAGTTCAACCATTTGAATAAACTTCCACTATATACGAGTTTTAAACCGGTTAGTCCTGTTAATGCGTTAAGCACAGAAGTTAGACACTTTGGAATTCATAATGGTTTTGCCGATACTAGTAATATTGCATTTGAACAATCTAGAAATTCTGCTATCCAGACACTAAGATCTTCAACAGTAGAGATTGAAGTATTTGGTAGAACGGATTATACTGTTGGCCAAAAGATGTACATTGAAGTTTATAAACCAACTGTCATGACTGCAACTGACGACATGAGCACCAACGATAAAACTGGTGTTATTGACACTACTTATTCTGGAAATTACATTGTTACTGCGATCAATCATATGATTGATAGAGAAAGTCACACATGTATTTTAGAATTATCTAAAGAATCGATGATAGAATGATATACACTGGCGTTGTAGAAAATAGATATGATCCATTAAAACTTGGCAGATGTCAAGTTCGAATAATTGGACTTCACACCCACGATAAGCAAAAGCTTCCAACTGAAGACTTGCCTTGGGCATATCCAATGCAGAGTATAACTTCAGCTGCGATGAGTGGCATTGGTTCGACGCCTCTTGGCTTAGTCGAAGGTACGTCAGTATTGATTGCATTCCAGGACCCAGATTTACAATATCCTATCATGATAGGATCATTGGGTGGAATACCTCAAAGTGGAAGTAGCAATATTAGCGTAGATGATTCTACTCTTCAATTAAAAATTGATGGCGAATTAAAAGAATCTAATGCGCAAAGTAACATCGTTGTTGATGGTACTGGAAACCCAGTGCTCAGCGGTGATGGAACTCCTGTAACTACGACACAACCAGCACCAACTTTAGAAAATACTAATACTCTTAAGCGTGCTGCAGAATTTACTCCAAGTGCAAATTGTATAGCACTCATTAAAAGATTTGAAGGATTAAAACTTCAGTCATACCAAGATTCGATTGGTAAGTGGACTATCGGTTATGGTACCACTAGGATAAACGGTCAACCAGTTATGGCTGGAATGGCTATAACTATCGCACAAGCAGAATCATATTTGCTTTCAGATCTTGCAGCAGATCATGCTGCATCGGTAAAACGCAATACTCGTGCTCTAATCACGCAATCAATGTTTGACGCGCTATGTTGCTTCACGTATAATGTTGGTAGTGGCAACTTTGCAAAATCTACACTGTTAAAAGATTTGAATGCTAGTAAGTATTTGGACGCTGCAGCAGGATTTTTACAATGGGATAAAGCAGGTGGAGTAATACTTGCTGGGTTGACAAAGCGTAGATTAGCCGAGAAAGATCTATTCTTAGCAGATGGTATTCCAAATTCTGCAGGAGAATTGCCTCCTACAGAACAGACGACCACGGCTGCAGAAACTACAGCAGCTGCAACTGCAGCAACTACGGGAGCAGTGCAATCGGCTGGGAGCACTAATGGATTTGGTGATCCAAAGGGAGTATATCCACTTTATATCAATGAGCCTGACACTAATAGATTAGCTCGTCACGAAGAAATTAGTAAGACCATCGTTTATAAAAAAGACGCTGCACTAGTTAAAGGCGTTGAAGTTGCAGGTGGAACTACTTGGGATCAATCGCCAAACCCGTATAACACATCATATCCATTCAATCACGTGATGATGACCGAATCTGGTCACGTATTAGAATTTGATGATTCTCCGCATTCAGAACGTATTCATTTGTATCACAAATCTGGTACATTCATGGAGATTGATGCTAATGGAACTCAAGTTACTCGCATAGTTGGAGATGGTTACGAAATATATGAGAGAAATGGATACGTTCATATCAATGGTTCGCTCAACGTAACTGTTGATGGTGCAAGTAACATTCTTGTTAAAAATGGATTAAACTTAGACGTACGAGGTGTTGCAAACATTAACGTATATAATGACGCAAATCTTAACGTGAGTGGATCGCTCAACGCATCAGTAACAGAATCATTTAAACTTAAGGCTGCAAGCGTCATTATCGAAGGTGATACAGTAGACATTAGATCTAATGGTGCACTGACTATGAGTGGTAGCGGAGATGTGAATATTAATTCTGGTGGAACCTTACATGCAGATGGATCGTTCGTCGATATTGCTAATGGTGCTTCTAATGCAGCAACATCTGGGTTAGCAGCAGCAGGCGCTAAACAGGCTCCTGAAATGCCAGAGTTCAATCCGCTTACTGTGATCGGTAGAAGTGCTGGCGCAGCCGGGCAATATGAAACTCCTGAAGAAGGTGATTCATCTACTTTCACACAAAAACAAATTAATAGTGGCGCAATTAAGTCTGAAGAACTTAACACTGGAACTCAAACAGAAGCGGCAGCAGCTCCATCAAATACTATTGCGCAGCCAGGTGCAAATTGTGACATCATCATGATGAAGCAAACGTTTGAACCGTCATTTGCACTATCTAAGAACTACACTCTGGCATCTTTAACTTCTAATGGAAGTAGAATGCCTGTCGCTCAACAAGGACTCACTCCGCAAGCTATCGTGTGCAACTTAAAGGGACTATGCGAGAACTATTTAGAAGTAGTTCGCAATCTATATCCAAATATGATTATCACTTCTGGGTTTAGACGACCAGGCGATGTTGCGGCTTCGTCTAAGACGTCCGATCATTATCTTGGTTCCGCTGTCGATATTGTAATTCCTAGTATTGGCAGAAAAGGTCACTATGAAGCAATTCAAAGAATTCAACAATTAGTACCATATGATCAGTTGATTCTAGAATACCAGGGAGCAACAACTGTTTGGATTCATGGATCGTTTAAATATACTGGTGCTAGAAAACAAATATTCACAATGCGTGATCATCATAGAATTGGTGACATGGGCCAATTCATATTAGTAGCATGACCACGACAATAACAAATACTCCAGCAAGTATTTCCGGAGAGGAAGACAGCGTTGTCGTCTATGAAGGCGCTTCACCATTAAATAGACTTCCGCCAGTTAGAGAATATATCGATACGTTTAATATTTCCACTGCGTTTACGTCTAGTGTTGCTAATACTGTATACACTGTCATGGGAGTAAGTTTCTCTCCTTCATTGGAAGGCCTTAGTGTTTCATTTTCTGGAAATACTATAAATATATCTGGCACTATCGTGAACGTGTTCAATTCTAAATATTATCAATTCAAAATGCCTGATGGTAGTATACAGATCTTACAGCCAAATACGACTGAAAATTTTTATGGCATTATTAAATATCAACCTGATTTTTTAAGATACGTTGAAGTTACATACACTGTAACATTGTTGCCAACTGTATTGGGAATCCCAGATATTCCTGAAATATTTGTTGTCAAACAAACTGTGAATAACGATTGGGAATCCAATAGATTACTTCTAAAACAATTAGTAGCACAAGGACAACATTAATGCCAGCAGTATCACTAGAAGGACATATATCAACTGGTCACGGATGTTATCCTCCAACAGCAACTGAATCTGGCTTTTCTTCTAAAACAAATGTAGAAGGCAAAGCATGTCAACTTTATGGATTGACAAAATACGCAACTCATTCATGTGGTAATAGCGTTCATCTATCTCCTTCCCGCGTTACTTCTTCTGGTAGCAGTAAGGTCAACATAGAAGGAAAAGCTGCAATTAGAATAGGCGACTCCATTGCTTGCGGCGATACTGTAGCTCAAGGCGCATCTAAAGTCTTTATTGGTGGATAAATAACATATGGCTAAAACAAGAACATTCTCCGATCTAGACCTGAATTTCACAGCAAATCCAGTATCTAAAGACGTCTCTAGAAAATATGATGAGAATGCTATAAAGCAATCAATTAAAAATCTTATTTTGACTAAGAATTTTGAGCGCCCATTTCGAAGTGACATCGGTTCTCAAATAAAAACACTTATGTTTGAACCGATAACACCAATGCTTTCAGCGTTGGTTAAAAAAACAATAGAGAATACGCTTAATTCGTATGAACCTAGAGCAAACATTCTTGATATCTCAGTGTTACTCAGTCCCGACAATAACGGAATATACGTAACTATCGTATTTGCAATAGTTAACACGAGCACCCCGATAAGTGTTGATCTATTTCTAGAAAGAACTCGCTAATGGCAACTAATAAAATCAATATATCAGAACTAGATTTTGACAATATCAAATCTAGTTTAAAAGAATACTTAAAAGGTCAGGATCAGTTTACAGATTACGATTTTGAGGGTTCTGCTATTAATGTATTACTCGATATTCTAGCGTATAACACTCATTACAATGCTATGTACACCAACTTAGCTATCAATGAGATGTTTTTAGATTCTGCAAGTAAGAGAGATAGTGTTGTATCTATTGCAAACAATTATGGGTATTTGCCCCTATCAAAGTCATGTGCAAAAGCAAATATTAGTATGACTGTTGCGATTGGTACTTCCACTGCTAACACACTATCTATTGCAAAGTCAACACCGTTTACATCGACAGTAAACGGTGTTGATTATAATTTCTACACTATGAATGAAAACATTGGTATTTCAAACGGTGTTAATTTTGTCTTTAGTGAGTTTCCAATTTACGAAGGCACTCCTATTACTGAAAAATTTACAGTATTTGCCGATACATCAATAATTCTTCAAAACCTTAATGTTGACACTAATACTATTAAAGTGACTATACAGGGTGTTGCAAATTCATTCACTTCTTCTGTATATTCGTATTCAGAAAAAATTATAGGATTAGTTCCAACGAGTGAAGTTTATTTTATCAAAGAAGTAGAAGGTGGAAAATACCAAGTGTATTTTGGTAAAGACAATTTAGGCAAAGAACCTGCAATTGGTTCTGTCGTAACAGTAGAATACATGGTAACTGGTGGAGCTAGTGGAAACGGAATTGCATTATTTACATATGCAGGCATTAATTTGCCAAACACCCCAGTAGTAACAGTATCTAGCATTGCTAGTACTGGAAGAGATGGCGAAACAGTCGATGAAATAAAATATAACGTATCTCACAAATATAGAACTCAAGATAGAGCAGTTACTGCAAGTGATTACATTGACATTATTCAAACAGCATATCCAGATATTGACTCGATTAATTGCTGGGGAGGAGAAAGCATGTCTCCTCCAATATATGGAAAAATATACATTTCTATTAAACCAAAAACTAGTTTGTTTTTAACGTCTAGTGAAAAGAACTATATCACCGAATCTATAATTGCTCCTAAATCGATGTTAGGAATATCGCCAGTTCTATTAGATCCAGTCTATACGACAATAGAATTAAGCACTACTGCGTATTACAATCCAAATCTGACAAACAAATCATCAACACAAATAACCGAACTAGTTCGTCAATCAATTATCAATTATAATGACACCGTGCTACAGAAGTTTGATGGAATATTAAGATATTCTAGACTAGTGCGAGCAATTGACGATGCGGATAGTAGCATCATTAATAACATTACAACGATACAATTAAGAAGAGTCGTAGATGTGATCTTTAATTCTTCTACTAAATACACTGTAGACATCAGTAATCAAATTTATTCGTCAGGTGTTCCGGAACAATCAGTAATGACTAATGCGTTTTACATTGACAGCACCGGCGTTAAGTACTATATAGACGATGACGCTGCAGGGAACTTGCGTTTATTTTATTATAATCCACAAGATTACTCTAAAGTATTTACGAATTTAAAAATTGGAACTGTAAATTATTTGACTGGCACGATAGTTGTCAATAATCTATTTGTGACTGGTGTAGTAGAATCAGATTTACAATTTATAATTAAGCCACAGTCTAACGATATTCTCTCAAAACATAATGAGATTGTTAACATAAGTTTAGATTATTTAAGCATTAGCACAGTACAAGAACTTTCAGGTTCAACTCATCAGTTTGCATCTAGTAGAACATAATGGATAAGACACCTATTTCTATAGCATTGGAACGACAGATTCCCGAATTTATTCGGGAAGAATATGGCGTGTTCGTAGATTTTATAAAAGCATATTATGCCTTTTTAGATCAAACCCAACAGCGCAATCTAGAAGACATTCGTTCTATTGAAAATACACTTGACGAATTTGTAACTAGATTTAAAAAAGAACTTTCAGTAATATTTCCAACAAATACGCTTGAGAATGAAAGATTCATTTTACAACGTATTCGTGAGTTTTATAAAACTCGTGGATCTACTGAATCATTTCAGTTCTTGTTTAGAACTCTTTTTAATAAAGAAGCTGAAATATATTATCCGTCAAAGCAGATTTTGAGAGCTTCGGATGGAAGTTGGATTCAGGAAAGATCTCTATTCATACAGCAATCTTCGGGAGATTTGTTTCACTTAGGTGGAAAAATTATAAACATTAAAACTGACATGAAGAATATTCATGTCTTTTGCCCGCGTGTAGTGCATTATCGTGAAAACATATATGAAGTTTTTATCGATAGATCTTATATCCAAGATATTTTTGTAGGCAATCCTGTCTTATCTGAAGACGGCTTAGACACCGGCGTGATCATTCCATGCCCATCGAAATACAATATTATAACGAGCGGTTCTGGGTTTGAAATCGGTTCACTTTATCATTTGCCATCCGAAAGTGGTAATGGTTCATTAGTAAAAATTACTAAAATTGATGCAAACGGCGGCATTAAGAAAATTCAAGTAATCACTTTTGGACTAGACTACGAATCGGTATTTTATGCAAAACTAAGTAATAAAACGCGCCAAGCCTTTTCGTACTATACTCCTATTACTTCATTCACGCTCGGCGCTGGACACCCTGCTGGACTATTTCCAACTAGTTCATATACGACTACAAATCCGTATGCGGATGGCACAACTGGTTATATTGATTTAGGTTACATAAACAAGCAAGATTACTTTGCTTATGATAGTGCGTATGTGCCAGCAGGAAATACAACCGAAAAAGTATTTTATGCAGATGGTACTTATGTAGGTGAAATCATAGGATCATTTTACACTAATAATTCTAATGATAGCGTTATTGATAATACTCTAGCAGAAATTAGAATTGATCTAGGACCTGTTGCAGTATATCCTGGATACTATTCAAAGAGCGATGGATTTATTTCCGATGAGTCATTTATTCAAGATGGCAAATATTATCAGTTGTTCTCATATGTCATTAAAGTAGAACAGCAAATAGAATCTTATCGTGATATCATAAAGGCACTATTGCATCCTGCCGGTTTTGAAATGTTTGCCGAATATAATATCAAAAACACATATTTGGTATCGGCCAGTGCTCTTAACGCGTTCATCCGTCGTCAATTTACAGATCAACAATACGCAACAGATGATGATGCCGCAAACGATGTTTATAAATTTCTTAGTGAACTGCAAAGTACTTATCATAGTGATACTCAAGACATCAAAGATGTAATTAAGAGATTAGAAAATGCTAATGGAGAATTCCAAACTATATTAGAATCTAAGTATTATGATATGCTTAAGGGTTCTGCTGGCGATCCAATTGAAAATAGTCTTGCACCAGCTTATCATGATATAACTGCAGACATTAAAGACAACGTTAAAAACACAAGTGATATTACAGCTATACCTACTGACTATGGTGCAGGCAGTAAGAAAGATGCGTTAAAAGGTTCTGCTGGCGATCCAATTGAAAATAGTCTTGCACCGGCTTATCACGTTGGCACTCAAGACATTAAGGATACTCTAAAAGGTTCTGCTAGCGATCCAGTTGAAAATAGTCTTGTGCCAACTTATCACGTTGGCACTCAAGACATTAAGGATAACACTAAATTATCAACAGACGTGTTAATCAGTCCTACTGACTATGACACTGGTAGTAAGAAAGACAATACTAAACTTACCAGTGATACCACTGGGACTATTACAGATTATGACACTGGTAGTAAGAAAGATGCGTTAAAAGGTTCTGCTGCCGATCCAGTTGAAAATAGTCTTGCACCGGCTTATCACGTTGGCACTCAAGATATTAAAGATAGCACTAAACTTACTAGCGACACTACCGGCATATCTACTGATGCTATTGGAAATCGCGATGTAGTTGGCGCAGGTATTGCTACCTATGTTAGAGATACAAATTACTCTAATTTCAACAGTCTGCCAGAGCAGTATCCATTTGTTGCTGCGACTATTACTGCAGAAGCTATTGGAAATCGTGATGCCGCTGGCAAAGGTATTGCTACATACAGTAGAGATAAGACATATGTAAACTATACTGGTGAAACAAATCCATTCGATTCTTACTTTCCAATTGGTGAAAATGGAAGCGCGAAGGACTTTACACCATCGGCAAAAACCGATGCTATTATTTCTGTCGGCGGTGATTGGTCTTGGGATGGTTCAGCATATGTCATGAACTATCCTGAAACTAGAATTGGAGTAGGCTATATTCGTACACCGAATATAATTGGATTCCAAGCAACACTAGTCGCAGGATCTACGACAGTAACATTGACGTCTGGTACCACGTCTGGATTATATAACGGTATAGTACTATCGTTAACTTCTGGAACTGGTGTTTTTGGAACTGGTGCTAGAATTTTAGCTATCATAGACGCTACATCATTTACGGTTACAATAAGCCATGTTACTAGTGGAAGTGTCGTGTTTAGCACAATTGGTGATACTTCACAATTAGGTGAAGCTCTTTCATCGCCAACTGATACATTCCCGGATGGATCTACTCAAGGATTGACTAAATGGTCATTCTCTGGTGCATCTTGGGATCAAACTCAGACTATCGCAGATGCAATAGGAACTCGAAATGGAGCAGGTCAAGGATCGGTAACGTATGATAGATCTATTGTACCGTTGGCAACTGATCTCACTGGAGTCATTGCCGATACATTCCCGGATGGATCTACTCAAGGATTGACTAAATGGTCATTCTCCGGTGCTAGTTGGAGTGATCTTACCGGTGTAACTATTGATTCTACTCCAACACGAGCGAATAGTCCTATATACGCCGATAGTATAAATAATACAAATACAGGAACATTGTACTATAATGTGTACAATCAAAACGATGCTGCAGATCCTAACACTTCATATTCCTATGAAGCAGAAGTTTATTCAGTGCATGACATGAGAGCAATCTCTTAATTTTAAAAAGGTATAAAATGATTTTAATTCCTCAATTCCAAAATATCATCGAATGCGGTGGTACTTTGCAAATCGCTCATTTCGGTCCAGATGGTGAACTCATCGAAGAACGTATGTATTCTAATATTGTTACAACCATTGGTAAGCAGTGGATTGCAGCTCGTATGAAGACTACTGGCATTCCACTTGAAATGGCATACATGGCAGTTGGTGGTAACGCAACAGTTGGTTCAAACCCAACTAAGACTACTCCAGTTATTGCAGATCAAGCACTTTCAACCGGTGGTTCTCCAGCACTTTCAGAACTAGCTCGCGTTAGTTTGACTACTTCTGGCGGTACTGTGTCTGGTGCTGTTGTTACTTATGCTGCAACTTTTGCTGCTGGTACAGGTACAGGTTCATTGATTGAAGCTGGTATTTTCAACGTTGCTACAGGACCTGTTCAAGGTTCTGGTACAATTACGTCAGCACTACTTTGCAAGACTTCGTTCGACGTTGTTAACAAAGCTGCAAACGATTCTATCGCTATCACTTGGACTGTAACAATTCAATAATTGTTCAATCGTATTATACTCGTGCACGATTAAAAAGAAAATAATAAATGTCAACATCACTACTTAAATTCTCTCTGAAGACCAATTTAGTTAAATCGGTTATATCAGAAATCGTGTCAAACATTAGTCGTTACTACTATGTGTATGGCCATGCTGGTGCATGGGCAAATGAAACATCTCCAGACGCAGTATCAGAATCATATGAATATGAAAATGAAACTAGAAACGAGATGCTTCTATACAAGCAGATAGATTCTAATGACATTGCTGCAGTTATTCCAAGAATTAACTGGGTTAGCGGTTACACGTTTGATATGTTTAACGAGTATAGTAGTACTTACCCAGCATTCTCCGGAGCTACGTCTCTAGAGACTGCTGAGTTTTATTGCCTAACAGACGACTATAACGTCTATAAATGTTTATACAATAATAATGATAGTCCTTCTTCACAAAGACCTATCGGCACAAGTACTGATTCTATGGTAATGGATGATGGTTACATATGGAAATATATGTACACTATTCCGTTGTCAGTACGCAATAAATTTTTGACTGCAACTACTATGCCAGTAGTTACGGCACTATCAAATCAATTTTATTCAAAGGGTTCTATTGTCGCATACAATATTGAGAATCCTGGTGCAAAATATCCAATAACATCATACAAGATTACTGGATTTAAAATCATAGATGGAGGTTCTGGTTACTCAGTAGCCCCAACAGTCACTTTATCGAATCCCGATCAAAGCGGTGGTGTAAGCGCAACAATTTTAAGCGTGACTATTTCTGGTGGACAAGTTACAGCAGTAGCGATGAACATACAAGGCTCAGGTTATTCATACCCGCCGATTGTCACAGTTGTAGGAACAGCAACTCGTTCTGTAGTATTAGAACCAATCGTTGAAAGACTTAGTAGTGCATACACGAATTTAGTAGTAACTGGTGATGGTTACTTAGAAGAAAATCCATACCAAGTTTCAGGAATATCTATAACCAATGGAGGTTCTGGATATTCTACCGCGCAATTCTTATTCAAATCTCCTGACCTAACTAATGGCGTTATCGCTGTTGCTAATGGAATTATCGGTGACGTAGTTTTAGCCGGTACTCTTGCAGCATCTACGACTACAACAACAGTGACTGGCGTTGGTACTAGTTTCTTAACATCGTTGTCGATCAACTCTGCCGTGAAAATAAATGGCATAGTATACAAAGTAACGGCCGTCAATAGTAACACTGTAATTACTATTGATACTGCGATTAGCGTAACTGTTGGAAAACTAATTTATAAAGCTGGCGTAGTAACCGGTGCTATTCTAGGAGCAAGAACTGCTGCAGGATCTTTTATTTCTGGCAGTTCATATAAAGTATCTTCAATTGGTACCACTAATTTTGTTTCTATTGGTGCTACATCTTCAGCTGTTGTAACAGGAGCAATTGCTACTACGACTCTTACTGTTACTGCTGTAACGTCCGGTTCTTTAACTGTAGGAACGTATATCACGGGCACTAACGTTACTGCTGGAACGTATATCGCACAGTTAGGAACAGGCACTGGCGGTACTGGAACATACATTCTCAATAATAGTATGACGGCTGCGTCAACAACGATAACTGGTCAACCTCAATTAGGATCTACATTTACTGCATCTGGTCCTGGAACTGGAACTGGAACTGCTGCGTTGGCGATATCAGTTACTGGATATGGGTATTCTAAGCCCTTTTATTCAGTTACTCAAGATTCAAATGCGAGTAACATTGTATTGTCAAATGTGACATCAATAGCGGGACAAACCGCTGCTGGTTTATCGTTCAACGTGTCAACACAGAAGAATGAAGCGCAATTGACGCCATTGATTAATTCTAATGGCGAAATTCAAGGTTTGTCAATAACAAAAGCTGGCATAGGATACACCTATGCATTAGTTAGCGTAGTGTCAACAGTAGATAAAGTGAACACTGTTGGATTTACCGAAGCTTCAATATTATTGAGTTTCGGTATTGGCGATATCGAATCACGTCAGTCAACGGTTGAACTAACTGCAGTAAACGGCGCTATACCAGTTATAGATTTAATATATTCTGGATATGCTTATACGTCTATTCCAATTGTTACTATTACTGGTGATGGAACTGGATGTACTGCAGTTGCTACGCTAAATTCGACTGGATCATTGGCTAATATTTTGGTGAATAGTCCTGGTATTAATTACACGAAAGCGACAGTTACTATCACTGGTGGCGGAGTTGCAGACGGAAGTACTAATCAAGCAATTGCTCATGCGATTATATCACCTAAAGATGGTCACGGCAAAGATGCCGTTAGTGAACTATACTCAAAAACATTAGTTCTACATGGAAATTTATCTAAAGAAAAAAATCAATCTTTTTCTTCTACAAATGATTATCGTCAGATTTCTATTATAAAAAATCCTAAAATTTATGGTAAAAATTCTAATTTAAGAACTGCATTAGCATCGTCATGTATTACAGCAATTGGTGGCATATCACAAACTGGTGTCAGTTTAATTGTTAAAGATGACATACTAACGTACACAGATACTTCTGTTGTTCCAAACAAAGTCTATTCATTTAGAGTTATTGAAAAGAACGTGGCGTATTCATCAACTGAAGCTGCATTCTTATTATCATACTTAGATAATTTTATTCCTCCAGTTGGATCTACATTGGTTAGAACCTCGGGTACTCCTACAGCATTCAGTACTACTAATTTGGTATATCCAGAAGTTAATAAATATTCAGGTGAAATGTTGACTATCGACAACAGAATAAGTTTTTCACCATCTACTCAACAGATAGTAGTAGCACTTAACTCGATTACGTTCTAAGAAGTTAGATAAATATATCCATACATAGTAATTACTATGATATGTAATTAATTTGCACGAGAGAAAAATATGGCACTAGACTTTAATATTGAACCATTCTTTGACGACTATTCTGAAGATGACAAATTTTACAGAATTTTGTTCCGTCCAGGATATGCGATTCAGGCTCGTGAACTTACTCAGATGCAGACTATTCTGCAACAGCAGATTAAGCGACAAGGCGACCATTTATTTAAAAATGGTTCGATGGTTATTCCTGGCCAAATTTCATATGACAATAACACGCCATATGTAAAACTAAAAGCCTCAATTTCTTCTAGTACTTCGGTTTCTACTTTCTCTATTCTTTCTTCTGTAATTGGAAAAACTTATCGTGGCGCAGTTTCTGGAGTAGAAGCAATTGTACTTGCTGCAACACCGCTAGAAGTTGTTAGTGGTGTCACAGAAGCGGATACTCTTTTTGTAAAATATACAAGAGGCGCAGGCAAATTTACTTATGGCGAAATCATTTCTCCAACAGACGGATCATCTGGATTAGATCTGATTGTACAAGATTCTGCAATTGATGCTCTAACTCTGGGAGTTGGTACTACTGCAACCATTGAACGCGGTATCTATTACATTAAGGATAATTTTGTATTAGTAACTGCACAAACTGCAGTGTTGTCAAAGTATAGTTCTACTCCAAGCGTTAAGGCTGGATTGCAAGTAATCGAAGACATCAAATATCCGGAAGATGATGGATACGACGTTCTATTAGATAACGCGCTTGGATCTCCAAATTATGCGGCACCTGGCGCAGCAAGATATTATATAGATTTAGTATTAAAAGCTGTTGAGTATGATCTAGTCATAGATCCATATGAGTTTATTCCACTACTTACATTATTGAATGGTTCCATTCAATTCATGGTAGATAAGACAGAGTATGCTCAAATTGAGAAGACTCTAGCTCGTAGAACTTATGACGAATCCGGTGATTACACTGTTCGTCCATTTCCAATTCAAGTAAAAGAATATAGAAACAACTATAGAACTTGGGCTGCTAATACTACCTTTATTACTGGCGATATCGTTTATCAAAATTCAACTACATATAAGTGTATTTTGAATCATACGTCTGCGACAACAGGCGCGTTTGCTATTGGTTCTAATTGGATCGAAGATACTACACCAAGATATAACTACGGGTTATATGCAGGTCCTACGTATAGCACTAGCATTTCAACTGAAATTACGCCATTGACAACTCTAATGTCACTTGCAGTAGAGCCTGGAAAAGCCTACGTAAAAGGTCATGAAGTTGAAAAAATCGCAACTCAATATTTGACTATCGATAAAGCTCGCACTATTTCAGCATATGAGCCTACTACACTTAAAACGAGTCCCGGCAACTATATCGTAGTTAACACAGTTAACTATATTCCAGATATTGCAACTGTAATTACATTCTACGATCGCGTTGGTACAGCTGGAGTATTGCCAGTTGGTGGCGTAGTAGTAGCTACTGCACGGGCTAAACAGATTCAGTTGCATTCTACTGGAAAATACAAATTATTCTTATTTGATATTCAGGTTGTCGCTGGAAAGAACTTTAGCAGAGATGCTAAATTTGCGTATTCTGCAATTGGTGCTACAGCTCCACTTAGATTCACCGCACAAATAGAAGCAACACTAGTCCAAGTTCCTGGAAATTTTGTAACAGCTACTTCTAGTACTACAATCAATGCAGTGAATAGTACGTTTATTAACGACTTTAAAGTCGGCGATTATATCAACGTAAGTGGAACAAATAGATTTGTTTCTACCGTTGTATCTAATAATCAATTGACTGTAGACGTAGCCGTTGCAGTATTGTCTACAGCGACAAACGTTTATCGAGTAGAAGCAACTATAAATGATCCTACAGGTGTAGTGTCAGTGTATCCTATTCCACGATATGCAACAAATTCTACTCAGAATTTAAAGTATACTTTTTATAAGAAAGCGCTATCACAAAGCGCTAGTGTTACTATCACTGAAACTGGATATGCATTCGGCGCATCTACTGATGCTACCAATTATATTGTAGTTGATAGATTAACAGGGGCACACCAAACTATAACTACTGGCACTCCTACTGCTGGACAATTTAAAGTTGTGGTAAGTGGAAGTTCTGCTACGTTCACAATGACAGCTGGAACTACATACGACATTATCTATGCAATTAGAAAAGCAGTAAATGGTTCTGTGTCAAAGCAGAAAGTTCTAACTAATATCACAGAAACTGGTCTTACTCTAACTTCTGGTTCTGTGACACTTACAAAATCAGATGGATTTGAATTAATCAAAGTTGTTAACGCAAGTAGCGTAGATATCACATCTAGTTTCACATTTAACGGCGGACAGACTGAGAGCTATTGTGGACTTTCTAGTATTTCAACCACTGCGACAGTTACTGGTGCAATTTCAGTAACATATAGCTACCTTAATCATCTTGCTGGCGGCGATTATATTGCCGTTAATTCATATACTGCGGGAAGTTCAAACGTTACATATGAAGAACTTCCATCGGTGTTTATGAACACGATTGATTTTCGCCCTCGTAGAAACAATGATGGAACATGGGATGGCGCAGTTGTACCAAAATATGGCGAAGATACTGATGTCGAATATAACTACTATTATGGTAGAATTGATAAACTATCAATCGACACTACTGGCACACTGATTATAACTAAAGGAATTCCAGGCGAAAGTCCAACTGAAGGAAAATCTCCAGACAACGCAATGGATCTATATTTGTTCTATATAGAACCATATACATTCACTGCAGAATACGGCATTGCGAGTCAAAAGATTGAAAACAAGCGCTATACAATGCGAGACATTGGTAGACTAGAATCTAGAATTAAAAATCTAGAATACTACACTTCTCTTTCAATGTTAGAGCAGAATACAATTAATGCAAAATCATATGACAAATATGGCATTGAACGTCCACAAAATGGATTCTTAGTTGACAGCTTTAATGGACAAGGTGTTGGTGATGTGTTATCAACTGATTGGAAAGCGTCAATCGATAGCACAATGCAAGAACTTCGTCCATATTACAAAATGGATCAGGTATCTTTATTTGAAGATATTGGTGCAGCCCTAAGCAGAACTGGAAGAAACTACGAAGTTAATGGAGATCTAGTAACATTAAAAATTGCTAGCACTACGCCTTTAGTAAAACAACTGAGATCTTCTCACGCAGAATCTGTCAACCCATTTGACGTATACTCATTTGCTGGTACAGTTACTATTAATCCTTGGTCAGATACTTGGTTTGAAACTAAACGTCGTCCTGATATCATTATCAATGATGAAGGTCAATATAATGCTGTAGTTAATAAAGCTATTTCGGATGGTGTTTTAGGAACAGTTTGGAACGCTCCTCAGACTCTTTGGTTTGGCGAAACACTTATAAGTTCAACTGCAGATAAAGCTATTCGTCAAAATGGTGTTGGATTAGACTTCGACGCTAAGTATGGTATTGCAACTCGTAGAGATACTTCTGCATCTGATTTTAACTATGGCGTTCGTATAGTTACGACTAATACGATTGCTGTTAATTCTAGTGGTGTTCGTACTGGTACTACTAAATTTATTACTGAGAAAACTGAAAATACAGTTATAAGCGATAAATTAGTATCTACTGAACTTATTCCATATATGAGATCGCGCAACATCTTGTTTAGAGGCGAAGCCTTTAAACCAGAGACAAGAATGTACACGTTCTTTGACGGCATCAACGTTGATCAGTACATCAAACCTACGAAAAGAATTGAAGTCGTTGGATATGGCGCAACTACAACACCGCCAACATTTTTGTTAAATACTAACGTTGGTTCAAACGTAAATTCTACTGCTAGAAAAGTAAGCGGTCTTGTCGAAAGTTCATACACCTACGGCGAAGTTCTAAGTGAATACGTATCTGTTAGCGGAGGAGCTGGAACACTTACTGGCGTGACTTGTGTACTATTAGGTCAAGAAACTAAAGGCGCAACATATCTATTGTATATCGATAATATTCTTGGCGGTAGTTTGCATAGCGATTCAGGTTCAAACGTCTATTACTTAAAAGGTGAATTTACTAATGGAACTATTAAGTACATCTCGTCAAGTTCGTATAATCAATTAAACCCAACGACGTTAAGTACTACATATAGCGGTCAGCTCTACGGAACATTCAGTATTCCAAATGATGCGTCTATGAGTTTTAGAACTGGTGTAAGACAACTTAGATTTACAGATAGTTCAAGTAATAATACTAAGAATGAACTTACGTATTCTGAACAGTCGTATGAATCACGCGGTACTATCGAATGGATGGAAAAAACAATTCTATCTACTAGAACTGCACAGGTATCATCTGCTCAAGTTTCTGAAACATGGACGCTGAATACTACTCGCCAGGCCGTTGGTTCTGACACTGGTTGGTATGATCCGTTAGCACAGACATTCTTAGTAGACGTAACGGGTGGCGCATTCATAACAGACGTAGATCTATTCTTTGCTTCTGTAGATGCTACTATACCTATTAAGATTGAGATTAGAAATGTTGTCAATGGATACCCTGGTCCTGTCATAGTTCCATTTAGTACTGTGATTAAGTATCCATCTGCAATTGGAGTAGATGCTTTAAGAGGTTCCGTTGCAACTAACTTCAAATTCCCTTCTCCAATTTATCTTCAAGCTAACACAGAGTATTGTCTATGTATGTTTGCAGATTCGGCGAAATACAAATTGTGGGTCGCGCAATCTGGTGAGATCGACGTCAATGGCTCTGGTTTAATTTCTGGTCAGCCTTATGCTGGCGTATTATTTAAATCACAGAATGCGTCAACGTGGACAGCAGACCAATCACAAGATTTAAAATTCCAAATGAATCGTGCAGTATTTAATACTAATACTGCTACTCTTGATTTGGTTAATGCACATAGAACTTCTGATCTATATTTTGACGTGTTACAAGCAAACGCTAGTAACATTATTCTTACCGACACAAATATTACTAGTGCGTATATCGATAGCAATTCTACAAGCACTGATATTAACTTAGGTGAAAATGCATATTTCACTTCTCCAAAATTAGTGAAGTCTTCTACCAATGAGGCTGGAACGCCTTCGATGAAACTTAGATTAAATATGTCTACTACTAGAAATAACGTTTCTCCAGTAGTAGACTTAAGCAGATGCAGTGCTACTATGCTCAGCAATGTCATTGATAGCATCGCTGTTGACAATGAAACGTTGCCAGACGTTGGTCTTGCAACTGCTAAATATGTAACTAAGCAAATCAATTTAAATGATGCGGCAACTACTGTTAGAATTCTATTCAGTGCATGTGTTCCTAATTTAGCAAATACAGATGTTGACGTATATTATAAAGTAGGAGATTCTGCTTCCACAACATTTGCAACAGCGTCTTATACGCTGTTGACACCTACTACTCCATATGTGAAGACTCAAAATTCTAAATCATTTACAGAAGCACAATATTTGGTTGAAGACATAACACCATTCACTGCTATTAGAGTCAAGTTAGTGTTAAAATCTGATAACACCTCGCAAGTGCCTAGAGTAAAAGACTTACGAGTATTGGTATATGCATAATCAGGTAAGCATTGAAAATGAGATAGGCATGGTTAGAGATATTTCTAGCCATGCTGTATTGTGCAGCGCGAAACACAAGATATTGGACTATAATGTCAAAAGACAAGTTGCAGAGCAAAGAGATATGCTAATCAAGAGTCATGAAGAGCAAATAAATAATCTAAAGAGCGACATAACCAGCATAAAAGATATGCTGACTGCTCTAATGCAAAGGTAAAAAATGGCACTAGTTTTTAGAACAGATCAGTCAACACCTCTAACAAATGATCAGTTAGACGGCAACTTCAAATACTTGCGTGATCAGTTACTTCTAAAGTATTTGATCAGTGACTTTACTGCTGTAAACATTTCAGCTAAACTAAATACACTTGCAGTTGGCCAAACTACTACTCTTCAACTCGCAGAAACAAATGCAATTAATGCATGGACTGTAAAAGATTTAGCGCCTTCATCTACGCTGCCGGGTTCTACTGACAAATCATCTTTAGTATCTAGAAATTCTAGCGGTGATATCACAGTATCAACGGTGTATGGCGCACTTTCTGGCACTGCGTCTGCGGCAACTTTAGCTGCAGGAGCAACTAAATTACAAACGGCAAGAGCAATTAATGGAATTTCGTTTGATGGTACTGCCGACATTACTATCGCAGATTCGACAAAACTAGCATTAACTGGTGGAACGTTAAGTGGAAAGCTGACACTCGCTCCAGCATCTGCAGTTCTATCTTCAATTAATTTTGGAACTAGTTCTACTGCTCCATCGAGTCCAGTCAATGGCGATGTATGGGCAACTATTGCTGGTCTATTCTTTAGAATTAATAGTACTACATATAAGACTGCGCAGATAGATAGTCCTACTTTCACTGGAGTAGTATCAGCGCCTGGTTACACTGGCGTAGCTGATCAAGTTATTACTATAAGTCATCTTGATGCTGCTAAAGTTGTTTTAAATGCAGCTATTGCACTAAAATCAAATACGGCTAGTCCTGCTTTCACTGGAACTCCATTAGCACCAACGGCTGCATCAGGTAATAATACCACACAGATCGCCACAACTGCTTTCGTTACTACTGCAGCTACTAATAATGCTACCACTCTAACTGCAGCATATCAATCGTACACTACTTCTGCTATTACGACATTCAGTAATAGCAATAATATTGCATTAGCATTAAAATCTAATTTAGTAAGTCCTGAGTTTACTGGCGTACCAAGAGCACCAACAGCGGCATCGACCGATAATAGCACACAGATCGCCACTACTGCGTTTGCAAACAGTGCGGCTGCAACAGTTCAACAGCAGTTAAACGCAGCAGTTATTGCATTGAATAACGCTATTGCATCTACTCGTCCAGTTCCAGTTGGTGCAGTATTCTACATGCTAAAGGCTACGGTGCCTTATGGGTATCTAGAAGCAAATGGTCAAGCGGTGTCTAGAACAACATATGCAGACTTATGGAACTATCTAGGTCAACCTAATACTGGCAATGGTAGTAGTACGTTTAACATTATCGATCTACGTGCAGAATTCATTCGTGGTTGGGATGATGGAAGAGGCGTTGACACAAATCGTGTTATTGGTTCATCTCAATTGTCGGATAATTTAGCTCACAATCACGGTAGTGCTGGTGACGATCAATTGGGTTGGGCTGCAGGTGTTGCTGGTTGGCCAGGAACAAGTCGTGGCACATTCCAATATGACGCAAACTCAAAATATGGTGGTGGCTCTCAAATTTGGGATACAACAACTGATGGTGGAAGTGAATCTCGTCCACGAAATGTCGCTCTGATGCCTATCATCAAGTGGTAATAAATAAACAAATACCGACTAAGAGGACAAAGTAAATGGCAAATATAGTTTATAGAGGCGCTGCGGCTCCAACAGCTGTTAACACAGCTGCTAACAAGAATGCACCGCTAACTAATGACGAAATCGATAAGAATTTATTTGCGTTAAACGTAGGCCCAACAATTGGAACTACCACGATCTCTCCTGGTACTTCTTCTACTACACTCGCTGGACTAACCTCAGTTACAACCACTAGATTATTAGCGGGTGATGGTACTGCGGCGTCACCATCGATTACATTCGCTTCAGACGGCGCCACCGACACCGGTTTCTATTCTGGTACCGATGGTTATACTTTCTTCACTAACAATGGTGTTAAAACTGGCGAAATTCAACCTGGCGGCCACTTAGTAACAGTTGGCGACATTACAGTTGGCGGCAACTTAATCGTTAGTGGTACTACAACGACTATCAATTCTACAACACTAACGGTAGACGATATCAACATTGAATTAGGAAGCGTAGCAAGTCCAA
>Ga0208916_10000142_pt1 | contig 34592 bp, 58 predicted proteins | sample DEB19_08_DNA_5_FD_184523 | JGI IMG/M metagenome (GOLD analysis project Ga0208916, IMG submission 184523) | Aqueous microbial communities from the Delaware River and Bay under freshwater to marine salinity gradient to study organic matter... | ecosystem: Environmental > Aquatic > Marine >... | reverse complement strand
ATGGAAAATTTATAACGTGCTTTGCAGTCGCTTGCTTAAGTGAACTTTCTCCAGATTATAACCCGTATTCAAAATACAATCACGGATTTGCAATTGTAACTAAAGGAAAAAATGGTTACTTTAGCGTGAACAATTATCGAATACATGAAGGTCAAATTTTATAAACCTAAAAAAAAACAACTATGTTAATCGGAACAATCTTTTCAGTCACTTTATTAATTGCAATTGTATGGGTGCGAGGTATCGACAAAATGTCGAAGGAACACCCAGACTACAAAGGCGAAGATTTTATCTAATATGGACAAAAGAGAATACCAACCCGACGCACTTGTTGTTGTAATTGCAACATCTGTTTTTTGGCTGCTTGTTTATTTTGCTTTTTCGAATTTAAAACCGAAAATTGAAACGCAAGTTGAATTGAAAAAACAAGATAGCATTATAAATTATAACGAAGGTGAATATCAGATGTTACTTGAAGAAACGATTGAACTAAAAGAACAACTTTCTTATTATGAAAACGCTCAACATTCAACCAAAACAACCTATCGCACTCGTCGTGATACTATTCTTCGTGTCGATACTATTCGTAAAATTGATGTTATCTATTTAGTTAACGCTTGCGACAGCGTTATTGCGTCCGATTCGCTTGTCATTAACAACTTAACGGAACAATTGAACATCGAAGAAAGAAAGATAAACAACTTGCAAGAAGTGGTCGTTGCTTATGAACAGAAGGAGCAGTTGTTGACTGAAGAAATTAACACTTTAAACGTTGATAAAAAGCAATTGGACAAACAAAAAAGACGCAGAAACCGCGCCTTAGTTGTTACTTCGTCCGTCGCTATTTTGTCGACGTTTGTTCTTTCAATTTTACTTTAGATTCTTCGACGTAGAACTTCAAAGAGAACTCAATTGCTTCACTTAAGAAAGCGTTGCGACTATTCTCACCTCGTTTCTCGTCAATCTCGTTCCAAAGGTCTTTGTGCAAGTACACACAGATTCCTTTTTTAGTTTTGCTCTCTGGCATCTTCATTATTTTTAGTCATCATTGAACCAATCATCAGAGAACAATAGATTTTCTCTTTTGCATTCATATCTTTTCGTTGTGATAATTCAAGCAATACGTCGCCTAAAACCTTCCCTTGTTGGAAGTATACAGCTACTGAATTGATTATTTCGCGCTCACGCTCCTGTGTGATTTTTAACGCTTCGTATAGTGGTGTTGGTTTCATATTTTTTCTATTTCTTGTTTTATTTTAACAACGTAATTTATACTCTCTGGTTTATGTGAATGTAACCCATCTGTATGGTAGATTATCCAAGAATTAATAAATTCAACTTCATTTTCATTGCAGTAATCTATAAATTCTTTATGGTCTTGCATACCCATAGTACCTGTGTGAAATCTTAAATGTCTAATCATTTCGTAAATGTATGCTAAATAATTCTAACCAACGACGTATTGTCCATAACTTGGATTGAGTTCGAAGTACATTCTCATCATGATTGCGTCGGCAACGTCAGGTGAAATACCTTCACGGTTCTTGATTACGTCCTTCGGAGTGACTTGTAACTTTCCATCAACATCTGCGCGATGTCGCTTAATCATTTCTAACTCACGAACGATTTGTTCTTTGCGCGTACTGGATAGAATAGTCACCTTGTTTTCTTCGACGTACTGAGCCAATTTGTAGTAACATTCGCTTTTTAGATTTTGGTATTGTGGGTGTTTGGGTTTAGATCCATTGACGAACCCGCGACATTTTAAGAAGTCAACCACACCACCACCAACACCGTCTTCGTCGCATACTACGTCTTGAAGTAAAATTGAGTGCTGTTGACAGGTTAAGCGAATTTTGTTCACGACTTCATCCAACGCTGCTCTATTGAGTTCAATTATATCAATGATAGTTAGACCTTCCCAAACGCAAATGATCGTTCTATCCTTCCCGAAACGCGCTATATCGGCTGTGATATACTTCTTTCCTTCATTGATTACTTCGTTTCTAAACATTCGAAGTAAGTTCTCCGTTTGGAACAACTTGTCGCTGTCGTCGTCGAACTCCCAATTCCCTTCTAAAAGTCTTTTGCGGTCGTATTCAGGAAGGCGTCTAAGAGATTCGATGTAGGCAACAGGAAGGAAGGGGTTATCTTGCGGTAACGCTTGCACGAACGCGCGGTGTGAAGGTAGTTCATTGCGGTTGTTCTTCATGTAAAACTCGTTGTAAAGCCACCCCTTCGACGGATTGCAGGACAAGAAACCTTTCGGAATAAGATTGAACTCGTTCAACTTGTAACGGCATCTGGAGTGAACAATGCTGACTGCCTTTTCTGTTACTTCGGAACACTCGTCAATAAAATAATCTGTGATTTCTAATGAACCAAGTGAATTGAAGTTAACGTCTGAAGGGTATGCAAATAAATCTTTCAAAACTATTTCGCTTCCGTTAAAGAACTTTATTACGTTGGATTGTCCGTTGAACGTGTAGTGTTTATTCGCTATCAATCCAAACTCCTCAGCCGTTTCAAAGAACGTGTTTAAGGTCGTCTTTTTCAACGTATCTAATTTGCTACGTCCAATTAAAGAACGTGTCCCTGCGTACTTCAAACGACGTTGTATTTGCCACATACAACCGAACTTCGTCTTACCACCACCTGCCGCGCCACCGTAAAGTAATTGTTCAACGATGCTATCGGTGTTCAAGTAGTTTAACGCTTCAATCTGACGCGGCAGGTATGTTGGTTTATAAGGTTGCATTATTGCTTACTCAAATATAATTTGTACAACTCACGCATTCCTTCGAAGCGAATTGATTCCTTCAGCAACATTCTTTTCCTGTCGCTCATTCGCTCAACCATTGACTGAACGAGTTGTTGTTCAAAGTAAATGTTCTTCTTCGCGTTTGCTTTGCACAACCTGTATTCTTCTTCGGTAAAGGTGTCAACAGTTATCTGTTTGCTTTCTTCCAACCACCGCATAAGCGACACCGCACGAATCTCAATGACCGTGTACTTTCCTTGTTTGTAGTTGTGCAAGTCTTCTGCGAGCATCCTTCTCCAGCTATCGTCGTTTACCGCCATTTCTTTTTCTTTTAGTTGTTTTGATTCTTCTTCTTTTGATTCTGCAATCTCTCTCTGAATTTGCAGGTTTACTTTATCGCGATGTGGTTTGTAGTGCGTCAACACGTCACCTATAAACGAAACACTCAACGCTCCGAAGTGTTCGGTTTTCTTTGACAGTTCGTTCGCTGCATTCAATTCAAATGCAAGGTTGAAGTGTTCAAACGTAACCCAACGAAAGTGCTTGCCTATAAACTCGTGCAATATTTGCAACAGTTGAGCTTCGGGTAACGCGATGCCGTACATAGCGCAGACCTTTGAGCATAGTTTTACGAACGCAGGTAGTTCGTAATCGGCAACAAACGCGCTTTCACGTTCCGCACGATCAACCCTTTGTGTAGTTGTGAGCGTCGTTGTAGATGCGTTGCGCAGCATCGGAATCGAATTTTCCATTTTTGATTTTAGTGTTTTGGTTTGTTGTTACAAAGGTAGATAAATCCCACTTGCGCACGGCTGCCTTCCAGTCTTTCATCTGATTTCTTCCGACCTTCCACCCGTTCGCCTCGTAGTGTGCATGAAATTTTTCGGTAAATTTAAGCGCGTCGTCGTTATTTAGTCGCTCGCAAGCATATTCGTAGATTTCAACGACAGTAGGTTTCTTAAATGTCGCCTTCTTTTCTTTTGTTGGTGCTGGTAGGTTAGCAGTTGGAACGGATAAGCGAATAAGAATATCATTTATCTTTTGTTCCTGTTCTTGCATTGCAGCTTCAAGCTGAATGATACGTTGTTTGAGTTGTAGTATTAGCATTATTTACCTCCGTAAGTTTCGTTGTAGTAGTCTTCGGGTTTGTAATTATTAATTGAAAGTGGTGCAATCATCTCTCCTTTCATACCATTCAACCAACCATCAACAATCTGCTCCTTCTCCATTTGCTTGGCTTGGTCAAATGCTGTATCAATTTTATTCCATTCTTCCTTACTGAATCCATCTAATTGTTTTGGGAATAAATGTTGGTATAACCATTCAACCGCAGTTTGTTTACTCATTGTTACCTCCGTAAGTTTCATCCAAATCAATAATCCAACCTATCGCTTTCATCCAAAATCTAAATGTCGGAACTCCGATAATTAAAACTGCTAAAAGCCAACCAAAAAATATCCAACCATCTGTTGTTTGGCTTAAATTTGTTTCAATACCCCAAATTCCAATTCGTACAATTGCCATTGAAACAATTATGGCTATCAAGTATTTCAATAAGTTTTTCATAGTTGTTTAGTTTTAATAAGTTCTAAGAATTGTTCTCTCTCATAGTCATTTAAAAATGCATCGTAAATGCTTTTTACAAAATCTACATCTGATTTTCCATTGAAACGACTACAATCATTGGCTGCTGTTATAAAATTCTCAATAGTTTTATCGGGTACTATCCATCCACTAACAGTGCATACTGTTAAATCTTCCGTAAATGTCATATTACTTGACTCAATTCTAAGTTCAACATATGACTCTGACCTTGTTCTTACTGAAATGTCCATAGTTATTTAGTTTTAGATTATGTAAATTGTTTCTATTTGGAATTTACCATCTTGTCTGCTGATGAAATCTTCAGCATCTTCAAGTGTTTCAAATATGTAAGCCGAGTGGGATGAAGCCCAACCAAAATCCCAACCTTGATAATAAGTTCCCACTTCAAAGTTTTTTACCACAAATCTCTTTTCCATAGTTATTTAGTTTTTAATTTAGTCCCATCCTTCGCCTTTGTAATCGTCTGCATCTTCTTCTTTCTGACAGTCATAACAAAGTCCTATTTCATCTTCAAATAGTTCCTGAATGTCACTATCATCCCAGTCACGATATCTTCTATTAGTTGATTTAATCTCTGCAATTCGTTCTTCAATTTGGTCTGAATCGCAATAGCGGCAGTAGTCACTCATTTCTTTAGTTGTTTTTTAAGTTTCATTTCTTTTTGATGTTCCAGATGCTCGACAAACTTAGTAAAAAACTTCATTGGTTTAGCATAACCCATATCGTTTAATAAATAACAGATTCTTTTCACGTTAGATGCGTAGTTTTTATCACACTCAATCTGCCAGCTTACCTGCTTCACTCCATGCATTACCGTTGCGTGATCCTTACCGTAGTGCTTACCTATCGATTCATAGCTTTGAAGGTAGCAAGGGCGGATAATGAAGAATATAATTTGTCTTGCAGTTACAATATCACGTCGTCTTGTTGGTGTGTATAACGATTGCGAAGGTATTCCCAACACGCTACACGTTATATCTTCAAGTGCTGACCAAAATATCTCACGCTCATTCTCCAGTTCTTGTTGTTGTTTGATTTGTTCCGTTGTCAATCGTTCGTAGCGTGGCGTCAGCATCAACCACAATGTTTCGAAGTGTTCCATGTGACGGAAGGGAATCATATCAATTAACTCTTGTCTTATCTGTTCGTTAGTCATTCTCTTCGTTTATTAATTTGGTTGGTGTAAAGGTGCTGAATACTTCTTCGCGTGAAAGACCAGTGTGAAGGCAAATGTTGTTAAAGTCTTTGATTCTCATTCGCTCTGGGTGCATAACATAAAGTCGTGCCGTTGGATCGCTTATGCGTAACGCTGTCTTGAAGTTCGTTAGCGTCTTGAAGTTAATCTTGACAAGGCGACCGAATGGCGTTTTGTAAATTGCTTTATTCATAAGTTAAAAAGAGATTTCACCACGCGTTGAATGAAGTTCAATTGTCTTTTCTTCGCTTTCATTGTTGGCGCGTTGGTGGTTGTTTGTTTTGATTTAGGTTGACAAAAGAGGTTCGTTTGCTTTGGTAGTTTTGTCTTACCTAACTTCTTTAATTCGTTGTACTGGTCTTTCTTTTCAGTAAACAACAAGTAACGGTCGGTGTGAATGCGCTCAACTGCTTTATAAGTTCCGTTTTCTTTCCAATAGAAACCTGCTTCAAATAATGGACGGCAATATCCACGACTGCTATTCATTTTGTAAATGGCTTCAGACGGCGTGTGTCCTTCGTTAACTAACTTGCAAAATTCACGTACTCTTTCGATGTTAAATTGTTTTCTTGTTTTCATTGTGTTGTGTTTTGATTGTATGGTTTATTATTCATTAAGTTATTGTGGCTTTATAAGGGACGGGAATTCAATCTTTCGCCCCTTATAAGACACATTAAATTTAGAACGGCATATCGTCCGTGTCGTTTGTTGAAGTTGTCAGACCGCTTTCTTCCAACATTTCTTTTGCTTTGTTCATTTGATCCGCAGCTTTGTCTAATCGTTGGCTAAATTCAGCCGAAGAACTCACTTTGTTTTGCAGCCATTCAGGTAGCATCTTAAAACGAAGGTCGAAGTCTTGCGAATCGTAGTCTAAAAGAAACGCGCTGTTCACCTGTGGTGGGCAAGTCATTCCCTTAGCAAGCGGCGAAGCTCCTTTTAAGTCTGCGTAAGTTCTTCCTGTGTTCGCTGTGCGATGCATTACGGACACCATTGCTTCTTTGCCTAACAAAGTACCAATGTCGAATTTAGATGCTTCAGAATCGCTCATTGCTTTTCCTAACCACGATTGAACAAATGCACGTAATCCACTCTTTTCGTGCATCGACAATGTGAAGTCACGACCAATTGAGAACGGTTGTTCGCCTTTGCCGAAGTCGGCAGTTTCTAAAGGTAGTTCGAATACTAAGCGAACTTTGTTTACTAACTTTTCTTCACCCTGATAGGTGTCGACAATCGTTCCTATGTGAATGATTTGGTAGCAGCGCGCTACATGTGTGCCTGCGGGTACTGTTTGACCGCCGCCGTTGTTTGTTTGTTGGGCAATGATGCTCATGTTGTTGTTGTTTATTTGATGATTAAATGAATTTAGATATTGTTCGAACTTTATAGCGAGTTCGTGGTCGCTTTCGATGTGCCTCAACTGGCTGTCGTGGATGTCGCTTTGCTCGTTGATTCGTTTGAAGTACCCCATTTAGATATGATCGTCAAAGATGTTCACGTCAAAGCTAAACGAGATGCCGTCTTTTTCTAACGTCACGAAGTCAAGGTCGAACTCAGGTTCATCGTTGCGAAAGAACCGACCGCGCAAATTGATGTTGTACATATTGTCAAGGTCGTCGATGAACACGAGGTGTTGTTCTTGGTCTACTTCAAACCAACCTGTTTGGTCGTCGTTGTAGTTGTTGGCGATGGCTTTGATGCGTTCGTTCAACGTGCGTATATCGTCGTCGCTGAAGCAATAAGTGATTTTAGGACAGTACATAGTTATTTGATTTTAGTTGTTGCAAATGTATTCAATTAAGTTGTCGTTCCAACGCGCTTCCGAAAGTTTATGACATTTTTCGATGTTGGCTGCGACTTCGTTGTGAGTTAGGTTGTACGCGTTCGCTGAGGAATAAACACAAACAAAACTAGATTTCTTCGTTTGGCTCTGGTAGTTCTTTGAAAGGCGTTGTATCAAGATTGTACAATACTCGTTCAAGTTTGTCAATTCGGAACGCACAATACGAATCCCAATCCAATGTTCCATTTCTCTTATCACCCCAATAATTTTGGGTGATGATAATAGCTTCACGAATTTCTTGAAACTCTTGTTCGAATAATAGCGGAGTAACATAAAGATTTTTTTCATTGTTCATTTTGTTTTTGGGTTTTATATTTCTTTTGATAACATTACTTCTTCGCGTGGTATGGCTGTCTTGATGCGGTCGTAAGCGCGCACTGCTTCGTCGTAATCGTTGTACGACATGTGAAATTCTCCGTTGACTACGATCTTATAGTACATATCGGTTAGCGTTGTTTTTTGAATTAGTTCTACTTTCATTTTGTGTAGTGATTTGGTTGTTGTTCTAATTGTCTTGTTTGTTCGTCAATCGTTCCTGCGATTAACATTGCTCCGAAAAGAAGCGCGATAAAGAGTAGTGTTTTTTTCATTTGTTTTTGTGTATCTTTGGTTTGTTGAGTACGAAAGTATGCTAACTTTTCCGAAAGTCAATACATAAAATGAAAATAAATTGAAAATAATTTATAACTGATTGAAAATGAACGTGAAAACTTTTAAGAAAACTTATAAAAAAAGTAGTTCGAAGCGTAAAATTGCACCCGAAAGCGAATCAAACCAACAAGAAATCGTAATAAAGTACCTACGTTTAGCATATCCTGACGCTCTTTATTGTGCTTCAGCAGGTGGAATGAGGACAAGTTACTTGCAAGCGATCAAGATGAAGCGCACAGGATACGTCAAAGGCTTTCCCGACCTATTCATTTACGAACCACGCGGAGCTTTCTTTGGTCTTGCTATTGAAATGAAGAAAGAAAAGGGGGGTATTGCATCACCTGAGCAAAAGCGGTGGCAAGAACAATTACGAAACAGAGGCTACGCTTCGTATATTTGTAAAGGTAGCGAGGAAGCAATCAAAGTAATCGACGAATACTTCAATGAGTGACACTTGACAAATATATAGAAGGACATTACAAGAAGTTCAAAGAACTTGCGAAGAACATTTCGCGAGGCGAGGACTACTACGAAGATTTGCTTCACGACTCTTTATTATCCATGTTCGGTTCGAAACACATTGAGAATCTAATCGACACAGGCGACTTTGAGTTCTATCTAATTCGCGTTATGTATTTATCGGTTAACTCACCAACGTCACCATTCTACAAGCAAACAATCGCCTGGAATAGAAACAGACGTGACTTCAAAGAATATGCGCACGAAGTGGACAAGACGTGGTTAGGCGCACGAATGACCAACGAGCAACTGGACATTCTCATTAGTCGATTGAGCGAGTTTGAACGGCTAATCTTTCAAGAATATATCTTCGAAGGTTTCACCTACCGAGAACTATCCAAACAAACGGGTATACCAATGCCGTTCCTTTACCGCACAATAGATAATATCAAACAAAAAATAAGAGCCAATGTTATTCGCAAAAAGTAACGAGTACAAAAGACGACTTGAAATTTGTCGCACCTGTAAATTCTTCGAACCTTCAACGCAGTCCTGCGGATCATTGATCGTTGGCGACGAAGTAGAAACCGAAGTCCTATTCCGAAAGAAGTCAATCAAACTTTGTGGGTGTGTGATGCCTATCAAAGCAAAGCTCGCCTTCGCATCTTGTCCTGCGTCTAAATGGAACGGTGTTCTTTCTCTTGAAGAACAAATAGAGTTCAAACGATTCTTGCTTGATATGAAAGCGCAAGGACGTTTAGAACAGAAAGATATGCTTAAGTTCTATTCGTTCAAGGACAAAGCCACAGGAGCGTTCAATGAGCGTTCTACTTGTCCACCTTGCGTGAAGAAAGACATCAATACGTTTCTTGAATCAATGAAGGATGTCGATGTTGATTTGAACAATTAGAAACTTAAAACTTTGAAGGCAACCTTTGAAGCAACGAACGTATATTTGTATAGCCAAGTAATAAGTTATTACCCCCTTTTGTTTTTGCTTGGCGGCTATAAACAATTGGGGGTATATTTTTTTAAGTAAATGAAACAAACTGGATAAGAACACAAACTACCTTCGTAAGTCACAGCGAAGTAACCAATGACTATACTTGCAATACATCAATGCTTGGATCGTGCAACTGCCCTTTTAAGGGCGAGAGTAATCTTTTTCGGGGGAGCTTTTTCTTTTGTTCTTTCTTTAAAGTGCTTACACGTTTTCTTTGTTCTTTTCTTTTCTTTGCATATTTAGTGACATACTAATAAATTTAATGACATAAAATGACACTTACTGAAACAAAACTTGTAATAGTTCCAGAACATCAAATAAAATGGTTTGATAAAAACTATGGATTCATTAATGACGATGACTTTCAAACTGACGGTGCTTCTTGGTCTATGTTGGTAAGCAACATTAAAGGTCGCAATGATAGATTTTTAAATTACAATGGCAATTCAAATAGTTTGATAGAAGGATTTTGGTTAGGATATCACGCAGGTAATCAATCAACTATTAATACTCAATACTTTTTGGACTGTTGCTTAATGGCTGAAGCAGATGCTATTGAATTGGAATTTTATGAAATTGCTTCTAACATTAATACTCTTCATAAAGAAATTTCAAATTATATTGCAGAAGCAGAATACAAATTGTATTCAATATTTCATCCAGAAAATCAAAAAGAATTAAAAAAAATATTCGATTCAATCACATTGAACTTAAACAAATGATAATCATTCCAGCTCAACTCGAAGCAGTAGGTACGCGAAAGGACAAGACTTTAAAGCTAACCTTTGGAACGAATGAACTTTCACCTTCACAAGCGTCCGAACTATTTACAATCGCAAATCAATTCGGTTATCTTGCTTTCAAAGACGAAGACTTTAAGCGCGAAGAACTAGACGCAGTAGAAAGTTTAAAGAGTGAGTTAGAAGATACGTTAAAGAAACCTTCACAACGTTTACGCAATGTTCTATTTAGAATGTACGAACAAGACAACGACGGCTTCAAGACCTTCTCGAAATACTACGACAGCAGAATGGAACAACTTATTAACCACTACAAAAGTAAATTGGGGTAGTTCTTATATTTACATTTTAGCACAATAAATTATTGTCACATATGGAAAGGGACGAACACGGACGATTGAAGAAAGGACACGGCGGTTTAAAGCCTAAGGGCGCATTAAGCAAGAAGACTGAAATGTGGAATCAGTTAGGTGACTATGTCGTGACGCAAGGAGCAGAACGTGCAATGGCTGTTCTTCATTCAATGGACGATGAAGACTACTTGCACCACTACCTTGCAATGCTCGAATACTTCAAACCTAAACAGGCGAGAACTGTTCACGCGGGCGATAGCGAAGCACCAGTACAGATAATCATTAACGACAAGCTGTGACCAAAGCAACATTAACATTTGACCTAAACGATTTAGACGATCGTATTGAGTTTGATCGCATGATAAAGGCACTTGATATGGCGATGATGTTGTGGGAACTTCACATGAACGGCTACCGTAAGTTCACTAAGTACAACGACAGGCAAGAAGGCGCGTATCAAGAAGGCATCGAAGAAGTATTTGAATACATTCGTAAACTAATGCGAGAACACAACATCGACGTTGAACAATTGATTGTATAACACGCCAAAACACATAAAAAAAACAAGTAATGGCGGATTATACGCAAAAGAATATAATGGAAAATAATCTACAAAAAGAACGTTTTAGTGGAAAATAAACAACAAAAATATGCCAATACCTACACCAACATCAACAGAGCCGAAAGATGAGTTTCTTGTTCGTTGCATGAGCGATGAAAAGATGGTTTCTGAATATACAGACGCAAATCAACGTTACGCTGTTTGCATCGCAACATATAAAGAGAACAAATGAACTACCTTGACAAAATAAGACGCAACCTAAATGCTCAGGAGCGCATCTCGTTTGACTTCGACGGAACGCTTTCCACACCACAAGGTAAGTCACTCGCTAAACGATTCATATCAAAGGGATATATGGTTTACATCGTTACCGCTCGCAGTCCAAGATTAAGCAAAGCAGTCTACGAAGTAGCTGACGAGTTAGGAATATCACACAATCGTGTTAAGATGACAGGAAGCAACAGCGCAAAGATTGACTTCATCGTAAGCAATCGCATTAGAAAGCACTACGATAACAACCCTGACGTTGTACAAGAATTGAAAGACAAAGGAATTGAAGCAACACTTGTAAACTACGAAAAATGAGCGATAATAAATTAAACTTCTTGCGGTCACAGATAGCGATGTTTCACCCCGAATGGACGAAGGAACAAGTACACATGGAAGCGATACGCGTACACGAAGAAGCGAACACTATTGACGACGACGACGAAGGTTGTCTTTACTGCGGATCATAGTACCTACTGCGCTACCCATAAGAACAGCGTCCCAGAGTAGGGCATTTATTGTACCTTCACTTCGAAAGAAGCGCCACGAAGAGTGCCTTGCATGCGGGCTAGACGTAACTGCAAGTAGCTGTGTTAGGTAGTCACACGCAACCGCTAACACATAACACCGAGCTAAAGTCGGGTGTATTATTTGAAACAAACGAAAGAAAAAATATGAGCATAAAAGTAAGTATACCTGCTGACTATGAAAGTCTAAAAATCAAGCAATACGTTGACTATCACGCAGCGAAAAGCGACATTGAACGCATTAGCGCAATAAGCAACCTAACGAAAGAACAAGCGGAACAGATTCCCTTTCAACACTTGCCGACGTTAATTGAAGCGTTTGAAGTAACGCTATTAACCGAAAGCGCGAAGTTCTTCGAAGTGATAACAATCAAGGACAAAGACTTTGGTTTTATTCCTGACCTTTATTCTATCTCAATGGGTGAATATGCCGATATTTCAACATGGGCTTCCGACATCAACGCCAACATGATTAAGATAATGGGAACGCTTTACCGCCCCATTGAAAAGCGAATAGGTACAAAGTACACAATCGTACCACATAGTAAGGCAAATCGTGAACTTGTTGAAGGCTACGTTGAGCAAATGACACTCGAACAATTCAACGGTGCGATGCTTTTTTTTTCGACTTTGCTCGACGAACTAAACAACATTTCGCTAGACTTTTTGGAGAACGAAGTACAGAAGTTGACGAAGGAGATGCAGCAATTGAAGACCGAGAAGGACTCAACCAAGTCTTAGGTCGCTACGGTTGGTATCACTTATTCATGGAAGCCTGCGGTCGTGACATAACAAAACTTGACGCAATTACGGAAAAAAGCGCGTGGGAGATATTTACATATATGACTTACTTAATTGATTACAACTATGTCGAACGTTCAAAGCTACAACGCGCTCATCGATAGATTCAAGGCATTCGCCTCTGGACACTTTATATTAAAGACCTTTTCACACGGTCAAATAGATACGGCTGACCTTGAAAAGTTTACCGAATATCCGTTCATGCACGTCGTGCCGTCGAACGTTACTTACGCGAAAGGCATGAAGACTTTTAGTTTTCAGATTGTACTTGCGGATCTTCCACGCGACAAAGACGACAAGGTCGAGTTTCAACGTGAGGTGTTGTCCGACCTTCAACGAATAGCTGAAGACTTGGTTGCTGAGATAACGAACCACCGTGTTTTGTTTGGTGACTTAATCACAGTACAAAATGTCACACTCGAACCTTTCCTTGAAGAATTTCACAACACATTAACTGGTTGGACGATTAGTCTTGACCTGCTCGTTCCCTATTATTGGGACGCGTGTTCTATTCCTGCGGAGTGGAACGATATGTTCGAAAGTTCAACAGGTGGTACGGGTTCTATCTTGACGTTCATTGATTCAATAGTACGCGATGAGAACGGCAACGTTTCATTAGTCAACGATGAAGCAACACCAGCACCGAACTACTACTACGGAACTAACGACGAGGGTGTTCGCGGTTGGTACTTGACAACGGACAACATCGGGTTGACGTGTGAAACAATCGGAACGTGTCAAACGATTATCGACATTGAAGCGGCGATTGACGCACTCGAAGAAGAAATACTTTTGAAGGCTGACATTACAAGCATAAGCGCGGTTGGTTTCTCGAATGATTACAACGACCTTGACAACCTTCCAACCATACCAACGGCAACGAGTGACCTAACTAACGATAGTGGCTTCATAACGATAGGTGATGTTCCTGCTCAGGTGAATGCTGACTGGAACAGCGTTAGTGGAGTAAGTGAGATTCTTAACAAGCCAACTATCCCTGCTGCACAGATTCAATCCGATTGGACACAGGCAAACAACGTAGCGTTAGACTTCATCAAGAACAAACCAACAATTCCTGCGGCTCAAGTCAATTCCGATTGGAACGCTGTTAGCGGAGTGGCGGAGATATTAAACAAGCCAACTATAACGAGTGGAACGGTTACGAGTGTAGGTGTAACAGCAGGAACAGGAATAAGCGTAAGCGGTGGACCTATTACAAGTAGTGGCAGCATAACTGTAACTAACTCTGCTCCCGATCAGGTAGTGGCTTTAACGGCAGGAACGGGCATATCTACATCAGGCACCTATCCTAACTTTACTATTACCAACTCAGCACCTTCATCAGGTGGAACAGTTACAAGCGTAGCACTAACAATGCCTTCCGCATTTAGCGTGGCGAATAGTCCTGTTACAACTTCGGGAACATTAGCAGTTACAGGGGCAGGAACGGTATCGCAATATGTGAGAGGTGATGGCAGTCTTGCCAACTTCCCTTCGTCAACGGGCGGTGGTGCTTCATTAGCTTTTTACCTGAACGGATCAGTAGCGCAAGGTACATTTGGCGGTGTAGCTTTTAAGGAAATGGACAGGACTCCTGTTTTGGGAGCAGGAACAGATTTCACAATAAATGCTAACGGCTACATTCAAAGTTTTATCACAGATGCCAATGTGCCTAATCAATTAGAGATACCAGCAGGCAATTGGAACTTCGAAACATATTTTAGCGCATCGAGTAGCGGTGGTACACCTTCATTTTATGTGGAGCTATACAAATGGAACGGCACGACCTTATCATTGATAGCATCCAACTCAGCTACTCCCGAAGGCATAACTAACGGAACGGCAATAGATGCGTATTTCAGCGCGTTAGCAGTTCCACAAACAACGTTATCTGCAACGGATAGACTTGCAATAAGAATCTACGTTACACATTCAGGAAGGACGATTACGCTTCACACCGAGAACAGTCATCTTTGCGAAGTAATAACTACATTCTCAACGGGGTTAACTGCGTTGAATGGCTTAACGGCACAGGTGCAGAACTTCGCAACGGGAACAGCAGGGACTGACTTCGGTATTTCGTCTGCGACAAGTACGCACACGTTCAATTTACCAACAGCAAGCGCAGCGAATAGAGGTGCATTGAGTGCTGCGGATTGGACTACATTTAACGGAAAACAAGCAGCGTTAGTTAGTGGTACAAACATTAAGACAGTTAATTCTACTACATTACTTGGTAGCGGAGATATAGCGGTTCAAGCAACGCTTGTAAGCGGAACGAATATTAAGACTATCAATAGCACTTCGCTTTTAGGTAGTGGAGATATAACGGTTGGAACATTCACGCTACCTTCTCTCACAAGCGGAAGTGTTCTATTCAGCAATGGAACAACGATAGCGCAGGATAACACAGCGTTTAATTGGGACAATACAAACAAGCGTTTGAATCTTGTTAGTAGTGGAGATAACCTACTTAACCTAACACCACAAGCAAGTGGTAACGCTATTGTATTTAACAACAATAGTTACATTAAATGGGGAACAATTGGTTATACGAGAGGATTTTCAACAGCTACTACATTTGCTGTGTACAATTCTGCGTTTACTAATATTTTCAACATAGGTACTACTGCTGCTTGTTATGTAAATACAGGAAGTAATTTCCTCATCGGAACAACAACAGACGCAGGGTACAAGCTCGATGTGAATGGAACGGCAAGATTTACAGCACAAGTTACATTTCCCAACTCTTCAAATATAAATGCTTCGGGTAACTTAACTATAGGTTCTTTTTCACTTCATGGTGGATCGGGTTATGCTACTTTTGGAGGCAATGTAACACTACCAATAACAGGTTCTGCATTTACATCAACAAGTGGAACGCAAATAGGTTTGAATTATACAAGTAGTTTTGCTCCCACAAGCGGAACGGCAATTTATTCAGCTTTTTCTATTACTACTACTTTAAACCAAACAGGAGGGGCTAATGGAATCACTCGTGGATTGTATGTGAATCCAACGTTAACTGCTGTAGCTGATTATAGAGCAATTGAAGTAGCGAGTGGTATTACAATTTTAGGAGCAGCTACAACGGCTAAGGCATCGTTAAGAATACCAAGCGGAACAGCACCAACCTCACCTGTGAACGGTGATATTTGGTTTGACGGAACTAACATAAAAATGCAAATAGGAGGAGTAACAAAAACATTCACTTTATTATAATAACAATGGCTAAAATTCAACCCGTTATCTTTCCTTTAAACGCAGGAACAGCAACAGAAATGAGCGTGCTTATTCTTCAACACACAACAGATGCAACAACTTGCGGAACTTACTATGAATTAAAGACTGACGAAGGTGCAGTTCTAACGAATGGTAACTACACGCTAACCGAACAAGAGTTCGCAGCATGGGGAACAGACAACGAATACGTTGCTGAGTGCGTAGCGAAGGCAATAGGAGTAACAATAATAAAATAAGAATATGAACCTTACGGAAGAACACTTAAAGCAATTAGATGCTTTCATTCAAGAAATGCCTGTCAAATTTGGCTTACCATTGATTCAGTTTTTCAACAAGATAAAAGAGGAATCAGAAGCAGACAATGGCTAACGAACAGAGCGCACCAAACTTCTTCGCTGTCGTTAACGACATGGCTAAACGCTTTGTCGAATTGATGCAGTCCGACTATCGCATGAAGCGAAAGGTAGGACGCAACTTCACGAATGCGGTAGCAAGTGGTACGCTAGAAAAGTCTTTGAAATACAGACTAAAAATAAAAGGCAAGAACATAAACGTTAGCATTTACGCAAAAGGCAAAGCGTCGCAGTATTTCTTAGCTCGTGAGAACGGAAGAAGACCAGGAGCGACACCGCCACCTGTGAGCGCGATTTTAGACTGGATGAGAATTAAACCAATAAAACTACGCGACAAAGAAAGCGGTAAATTTCAGAAGCCAACAGAAGCATTGAAAAGACAAGTTGCTTTCTTAATTGCTCGCAAGATAGGACGTGATGGAATCAAAGGTTGGAAGGCGTTTGACTACGCATACGAAAACATTTGGGATGAATATGAAGCGAAGATTTTTGAAGCATTTGGAAAAGACTTTGGAGCAAATTTAGATAACGAATTAAACGACATATAAAATATGGCAATTACAATAGACGACCAACCATACCAATACACTCCAGTCGGACAACGATTGATGCTCGTTGCATCTTCGACTAACGTAGCTAACGCAGGCTTTCGTTTCGTGTTCGACTTCGGCTCTTTCCAAGTCAACGTACAACCTAACGCAAGTAGTAAGGGAATCTTAGACCTCGCACCTATATTTCGTGAATCGTTGCAACACGACGCGTCACTTTTGACAAGTACAAACACAACGGAAACTTCAAGTGTTGCTTTTATTTCTTGCACGATAAAAGAAGGTTGGTTGGTTGACGGAGTGTTCACAGTAAGCGGTAGCGGAATGGCTGACATCGACGATGTATTTGCTTTCCTTGCTGAATATCAAGTAAGCGACGGGTATAAGCCCGATCCGAATGGACGCTATGCTTTAAGTGGCGCAAATAGATATGTATTGAGTGAGCGAACATACAACACGCACAAATGGATTGAAGCGTCAGCGCGCGGTCTTTCTAACGATTGGGTTTATATTCCAACGCGATTAGCTGACTACGGAATTATGTACACACCTTCAGCAACGGCATTGCTTGCATCTAACGATTTTGACATTGCAGTTTTTTCAACGTACGACAATAATAACGCTTTGATTGACACGGTAAAAGTTGAATTGAGTGATGAAAATAATATAGTCAATGTCATTGGTGCTAATCCAATGAATTTGATTTCAGGTGGTTTAGATTTCACAAATGTCAAATACTACACTATACAAATTGGAAAAGTTATTGAATTTCCTATTTACACACCTTCTTCAAACGTGTATTGTTTTTACATTATTCCTGACGATTGTCGCTTTGACAATGTGCGTTTGGGTTGGACGAACACTTGTGGCGGTGTAGATTACTTCAACTTCACGAAGAAAAGTGAATTGTCGTTCAACTACGATCGTAAGCAATATCAAAAAGTAGTTGGAACATACAACGAATCGACGTTCGGTTTCAACACGTTTGACAGAGGTGCAACCGACCGCTACGTCACAACAACGAAAGGGCTACAAATAAACAGCGACTGGGTGTCGATTGGTGAGTTCAACTTACTTCAAACGCTTTGTCGTTCCAACGACGTGTACATAATCAACGACGACGGAACGCAAACGCCTGTATTGGTCGACACGCAGAATTTTGTTATTAAGGACGAACGCTATTCTAAATTATACAACGTTACTTTGAATCTTAAATACTCACAACCTGTTGGCTTATGATGAATCAAGTAATACTAACGCTAACGGATAGCAACGGCAATAGCGCGATTCTCGACCTTTACGAGAACGAGAAGATGCACTTGAACTACAAGTTCACGGACATTACCGACTTCGCTTCTGTGGGCAATTACTCGCAGGAATTTCGTGTTCCTGCAAGTGCGACAAATGTAGATTTCTTCGGTGCTATTTTCAACGTGAATTTCGACGGTTGGTTTGACTTTCGCAAGAAGGTCGACGCAGTGTTGACGGTGAACACTATCCCCATTGCAAGCGGTCACATTCAGGTCAAGAAGTTGTACTGGCAAACAGGCAAGTTGTTCGAATTTGAGATTGTATTCTTTGGTGAAGTGCCAAACCTTGCACGACTACTCAACGAGAAAAAGTTAAAAGATATTAACAGCATTATTTTAGGCGACCTTGACTACGATTTACTTCATGAATATGTTGAGACACCACCCAACGAACACACGATTTTAACGCTATGCGATAAATGGAATTTGACTGCAAGTAATCCAGAAGGACAACCCATTTATTGGAACGATGCTTTAGCGTTGCGCGTTGGTCAATTGACGCCCGCTGTTAAGGCTCAATACTTGTTCGACCAAATAATGAACGATGCAGGTTTGCAATACACAAGCGACAATTTAGCGGACTGTTTGGATAACGTTTACGTTCCTTTCGTGAATGGGCAGTATTTGAATAGTTCGTTAGGGTTGAATGACTTTGCAAGTAAACTAGCTTTGTCAACAAACCTTAACAATATAGCATTTGCAAACAACGATAAATTTTATAATATATATCCAAGTTTTACTGAATACGAAGATGCAGGTAATGATTGGAGTAGTGGAATTTATACCGCTCCATTTACAGGAGAATTTACTTTCAAATGCTGGATGAATGGACAAGCTATTTCAACAGGCGGAACAAATATAAGTGTTGTATTATTTGGTTTTGTTGCAAAGATTAACGATGTATTTTTTACAGAACAAGACACTATTATTTACTCATTAGGAAATAGCACAACAAACGACTTAAGCACAACAGGAAATATAACGCTTTCTTTAGTTCAAGGGGACGAAGTGAAATTCATATTTGCAGCTGAACCATTTACAACAGGAAATGGAACAATGGAAATTGATTTTATAGGTAACGGAGCAAATGACTACACAGGAACAGGTGTTGAATTGGTAAGCGTTGGAACAGCATTGACAGGCGATACCGTATTAATGGAGTTCAATGCTCCAGACATGAAGCAAATTGATTTCATGACATCAATTCAAAAGATGTTCAACCTCGTTTTTGTAGCTGACAAGACGCTTCCAAACACGCTTCGAATAGAACCAATGGTCGAGTATATCGCAAGTGGTAATACTCTCGATTGGTCGCAGAAACTCGACTTGTCGAAAGACATTATGTATTCACCAACAACCGACCTACAAAAGGCGAAGTTTACGTTTACATACGCAGAAGATGGCGACTACTTCAACGGAATATACAAAGACAATGGACGCATCTACGGACGTTATCAAGTAACAGAAAGCGACTTTGAAGTAATTAACGAGTTCGCAACAGGTGAAGAAAAGGTTGAGTTGGCGTTTGCGTCTACACCTTCCGCACCTGTCGAAAATACAGACGTTGTTGTACCTCGTTTTATCAATTCTGAAGGTAAATTTGTGCAACCGAAGCCACGCATTCTTTACTACTTCGCAGACTTCTTTGTAAGCATTTGGAACGAGGCGACAAGTAGCGTTCAAACAACAGCGGTTAAGTGTTTGAATAACTACTCGACGATGAACGCAACGGTAAGCGACAAAGATTTAAACTTTGCTCCCGAAATACCACCGCACACAATCATTGCGAACCCATACAACAACCTTTACAATCGTTGGTGGAGAAACTACTACCGCGAACTATTCGACGGACAAGCGCGCATTTTAGAAGGAATGTTCGCACTTACTTTGAACGACATATTCACGTTTCAATTTAGCGACAAAATATGGATAATCGATTCTTGGTGGAGAGTTCTTGAAATCAATGGCTACGTCGTAGGTGAACAAGACATGACAAGCGTTAAACTTATTCGTATTCTCGACATTGACAATGGCTGCGAACTTCGACCTGTGTCAGCTAACTTAGACCAAACATTAAATTGGGAAACACCGAATGGAGATCCTGCGGTAATAACGCAAGAATGTTGTTTGCGTTTTGGCTACAACTGGAATAGTGCAAAGAACAACTGCTATTCACAACCAAACGGGGGCACACGTTCCTTCATAACACAACAACCACCTTCGTTAGCACCAACGCGATTTGGCGCACCAGTGAACTTCGCGGCTTCAACAACGCAACCGTTGAAAACAATTACAACCGACTACGTTATAACAAATGCAGACCGCGTTGTAATAGCTGACGAAACAGCGGGTAACGTAACAATTTATTTGCCTTCAGCAACTACGACAATAGGTCGTGAAATGATTATCCAAAATAAGACTGGAGTAAACGATGTAATCATAACGCCATACACGGGTGAATATATCAATGGTAGTCTTTCTTTAGTATTAACAAACGCGCGACAAACAGTAACATTAATTTCCGATGGAACAGACTTCACAACAACAACTGCAAAATAAAGCAACGGCAATGGTCGCTTGTTTAGAGTTAATAAAACTAAACATCAAGAGCAATAGCAAAGAAGGACTAATCGCGCAAGGTTCGCGTAAGCTAAAAATATGGAAGCATTATGTATGGAAAGCATTTTACATTTCGGCAAATATTTCGTTTTGGATATTTGTATTATATAACCTATTCACATAATGGCAACGAAAGAATTTAACATATCGAGCAACGCGGTAACGGTCTTGAACCAAACCGCTGGCGCCGCAGAAAATACAACAAAAGCATTTTCAAGCGCGAAGGCTGAATTGCGCGCGTTACAACAACAGTTGTTGACAATGGATCAGAGCAGCGACGCCTTTAAAAAAGCGTCCGCTCGTGCTGCCGAATTGAAGGATAATATCGGCGACCTTTCCGCAGAGATTAACGCCAACGCGGGTAACGCATTTGAAGGTCTTTCGAATAACGTTGGTTTGTTCGGCACTCGTCTTATGTCGCTCGACTTAAAGGGAGCAGGACAAGCGTTGAAAGGAATGGGTAGTGCTGTTGGAAAGATTGATTTTAAGACGCTTAAAGATGAAGTTGGTGGGTTGGCGAAGGGATTAGTTGACTTGGGTGTTTCGGTTGTTTCAAATCCATTCTTTTTAGCAGGTACTTTAATCGTTGGATTGATTGCCTACTGGAGTGAATTGCAGGGCGCGATTGAAACTTATACGTTCACTTATGAAGATGCGATGAATCGCATGAATAGCAGCAATGCTATGCAAACGGCAACAAAAGACGTAGCTATTCAAACAGCGCAAATTGAATTATTAACACGCACAGTTAACGACCATTCCAAAAGCGAAGAAGATAGAAAGAAAGCACTTGAAAAAGTCAACACTGCGTTAGAAGCAAATGGAATTGCAGCTATTAACGATATCAACGCAACGGGACAAGTGATAGTCGCTAAAGATGCTTTGATTAAAAAGCTACAACAAGAAGCAAAAGTGCGTGGTAAGTTAGCGTATCTTGAAGAATTGTACGCTAAACAAGTGAAGTTGCAGGCAGGTGTTGGTACAACAACAAAACTTTCCGCTGCAAACAAAATGATTACAGATCAACTTGGAGAGGTAGGTAAATTCATGCAGACGACAAACGACTTTCTGACAAGTGGTATGGGTACAACCGTAACCGACTTGGAGAATATCAAAAAGGAAATTGAATTTATTACTGAAAGTGTTTATAACGACCAAGAAGCATTAAACGCATTACAGATTACAGGGTTAACAAATAGTGATGCTAACGATGCAAAAGCTAGAAAAGATGCAGCAGCAAAAGCCGAAGAAGAAAGAAAAAGAAAACGAACTGAAGCGCAAAAAGCACAAGAACAACTTCTTGAAGATAACGCAGTTCGTGCCGCAAAAGAACTAAAAATTGAAAAGGAACTTGCAGATGCGAAAATAAAACTAGAACAGGAATTAGTTAGAGCGAAATTAAGCGAAAAAGAAAAGGAACTTTACGATTTAGACCAAAAGAAAATAAAAGAAATTCAAACTTGGGAAGGTTCGGAAGAAGACATCTTGTTAATTGTCGAAAAATATAGACTTGCTCAAATTGATATAAATAAAAAATACGATGATTTAGAACTTCAACAAAAGAAAGAAGCAGACGAAAAGAAAAAGGCTCAAGATGAAAAAGCAGCGGCTGACGCTAAAGATGCTCAAGACAAACTAAATGAAAAGAACGCAATAGCAGCGGCAAAAGAACTCACCGAACTAAAAAAAGCAGAAGACGCGAAAGCAGGATTGCGCGTTGACGCAATGAAAACTTCATTGTCAATTATTAGTGATTTAGCAGGAGCTTTTGCAGGGAAGTCAGAAGCACAACAAAAGAAAGCATTTGAAATTCAAAAAGGAGTAAGCATTGCAACGGCTACAATAGATACATACTTAGCAGCACAAGGAGCATATCGTTCGCAAATGGCAATACTTACACCAGACGCGCCCGTTCGCGCAGCAGTAGCCGCAGGAATAGCAATTGCTTCAGGTCTTGCGCGTGTGGCTATCATAAGCAAACAACAATTTAAAGGTAGCGGTGGTGCGCCAAGTGGCGGCGGTGGTGGCGGAAGCATACCAAACGGAGGTGGTACTGAAGCTCCTTCACCTGCGAACTTCGCCTTCTTGCAGAACCAACCCAACCAACAACCACCACTTCAGGCGTACGTTGTTGGAACGCAAGTGTCGAGCAACTTAGAAGCGCAACAATTAATTCAAAACCAATCTCGCTTAGGCGGTTAAAAAAAACAATATGAAAAAAATTAAAGTAATTGAATACGGAATAGATGACACGGGACTACTCGGAGTGTTCGCAATCTCAGTTGTAGAGCAACCTGCAATAGGTGTTTCGTTTATTGCGCTTTCAGAACAACACAGCGTGAAGTTCAAAGAAGATTTTAGAGGTCTTTTGTACGGTGCTTTGCTTATTCCCGACCAACTGATTTACAGACGCGATGACAACACAAACGAAGAATACTATGTAAAGTATTCGAAGGACACGATTCGCGCCATTGCTTACAATTACTTAAAGCAATCAAATCAAAACAATGCAACAGTTGAACACGCGAAAGTTGTTGACGGTGTGTCGTTGGTTGAAACATGGATAATCGAAGGCGAACACGATAAGTCAAAGAACTTCGGTTTTGATCTTCCTGAAGGAACGTGGTTTGGCTGCATGAAAGTCGAGAATGAAGAAGTAAAACAACAGATACAAAACAAAGAAGTGTTGGGTTTCTCAATAGAAGGAAAATTCGCAGTAGAAAAAGAAATGTACATGAGTAAGCACGATGAATTTGCTGCCATTCTTGACGAAATAAACGAACTTCTAAAAGGTGAGTAATGAACATCGAAACAGGTGGGTTCTTAAAGTTGGAGTTGTTCAACGACGACGCTAACCTGTTTCTTCTTGCACTAACTAAGATTACAAAGGAAAGTGCTGCAATGGGTTTTAAGACGTATGGGTTGAATGAACAGGAAGTGAAGGTACTGAATGACATTCTCGAAAATTTAGGATAAAAAAAACGGGGGTAACTACTCCCCCGTTCAAACCTAAAATCAAAATCAACTAATGAAAAGTCGAATTGTGAAACAAATATACGTTCTTTTCTATTTAGGTACTAAACATTTAATAAACACTTATATGAATTTACGAGAAAAAGTAAACGCTCTTTTCGCTAAACACAATGTAAGCCTATCTGCTGAAGAAGTAGTTGAGGTGAAACAGATGGTTGAAGCGATACTACAAGACGGAACAAGTATCTACTCAGACAGCGACGCGTGGGCGGTTGGTGTTCGTGCATTCGCTAAAGACATGGACGGCAACGAGGTTGCGTTAATGGACGGTGAATACACAACAGCAGAAGGTCTTGTTGTAACTGTTACAGGAGGTCTTGTTGAAGAAATTGCTGATGCTGCTGAAGAAGCACCAGAAGCGGAAGTTGCACCTGTTGAGGTTGTAGCTGAAGAACAAGCTAGCGAATCACTAAGCGCAGAGGTTGAAGGACTTTTGTCGTTGGTTGCTAAGTTGGAAAGTGAACTTGCTGACATGAAGAAAGCAAACACAGAACTTTCAAGCGAAGTAACAAAATTAAGCGCACAGCCTGCTGCTACTTCAATCAAAGAAGTGAAGCAAGCAAAACAAACACCTTCGAAGCCATACGCTAAAATGTCGGCTGAAGAACGTTTCGTATTTCATCTTAAAAAATAAAAAAACAAACAATAAAAAATGGCTACTACCACTTCATTAACTACTACCTATGCAGGTAGAGAGGCAGCAGGATATATTCGCGCTGCATTTTTAAGCAACGAATCGCTTGCTGCGGTTACGTTCAAAGAAAACATCGAATACAAGCAAGTTGTTCGCAAATTAGTTGATTCAATCACTTTTGCAAATGCTACTTGTGACTTCACGCCAACAGGAACTGTAACACTTACAGAGCGTATCTTGACTTTGGAGAAATTCCAAGTTCATCGTCAACTTTGCAAGAAAGATTTCTTAGCAGATTGGGAGGCTAAGTCTGAGCAAAACGGAGAACTTCACGCTTCTTTGAGTGATGCTTTAATTGCTAACGTATTGGCAGGTGTTGCAGCACGCAACGAGGTTCTTATATGGCAGGGTGTTAACGCTAACGCTGGCGAGTACGATGGTTTCGAAACTTTGTTCTTAGCTGACGCTGCAGTTCTTGATGTTTCTTCTCCAGTAGCAATTGATGCTACTAATGTAATCGAAGAAATGGGACGCTTAGTTCTTACCCTTCCTACACGTGTTCGTCGTGCAACTGAGAAGCCAATTATCGCAGTTTCTTCTAACGTTGCTGAGGCATACAGAAGTGCAATTCTTGGTCTTGGTGGTGGTTACTACCTTTATCAAGGAGAATCAGTTGTAATGAACTGGCAGGGACAGTATGATGTAATCGAGTGTCCTGGTATGTCCGACGACACAATGGCTTTCTATCAGAAGTCTAACTTGTGGTTCGGTACTAACTTACTTGACCAATGGAACAACGTAGCAGTTTTGGATATGTATGCACATGACCTTTCTGACAACGTTCGTTTCGCTGCTTCTTTCTTCGCAGGTGCACAATACGGCTTCGGAAACGAAATCGCATTTTACCAAGCATAATTCAACCATTCTAACCCTTGCATAAACAGAGGTAGCGGCTAAACACCGCTCCTCTTTTGTGCTAATAAAAACATAAAAATATGGCAAATTGTGAGTTATCTATAGGCTTTGATTTAGATTGCAAAAACGAAGTTGGTGGTGTTAAAAAAATTATTTTGACAGATTGGAACACAGTAAATGTAAATAGCGTTACAATTGACGCTTCTGAAATTGTTACTGCTCTTCCTTCTGCAACTGATTTATACACATACGAATTACCAACGCAAACAGCTTCTTTCGAAGAAACAATTAACTTTAATCGTGATGCAGGAACTATTTTCTACACGCAAACGGTTAACGTTATGCTTCAAAAATTATCAAGCGCAAAGCGTTTGGAATTGCAAAGCGTTGCAACCACTCGCGTTGTTGTTTTCGTTAACGATGCAAACGACAATTGGTGGGCTGTTGGATTAGAAAATGGCGCAGATCTTTCTACTGCAACAGGTGCTACGGGTACTGTTTTTGGTGACGCTCATGGTTATACTTTGGCGTTCACACAAGAAAGTGTGAAGCGTGCTTATAAGTTGTCAAATGCACCTTATACGATTATTGACTAATCAAAAAACTTTTACACATAGAGGGACAACGCGTCCCTCTGTGATGTAATTTCAACGAACAAATAAAAGGATAGAATGGTTTATCTGAATACAAATACTGCGAATCAATATGCGTGGCTTTCCTTAGACGAAGGACGCGCTTTCTTCAATGTTGCATTCACATATTACCTTCTTGTTTTAACCTACGAAATGACAGGCGAACAACTCGCACAAGTCATTGAAGTAATAAACGAGAACGAACGAGTTACAAAGATTCGTTTGACAACAGTTGGTCTTGTTGACGCAGGAAAATATAAGTACGATGTGTACGGACAAAACAGCGACGACAATTTAAACCCAACAGATGCTTCCGTTGTTGGATTAGTTGAACGCGGTTCAATGATTTTACAAGACGGAACAATTTTCTTTGACGTTTCTTCACCGACAATTCCTGTCGATGTAATTTATACAGGTGCATAACATGAGCAACATACAAGCAATAAATCTTTCGGCTTACGAACCAATTGAAGCGGTTGAAAAAGAGAATCGTGCGGGTTGGATTGACTACGGTTTTAACAACTTATTTCCGCAGCACCTCATAACGCTTTATTATAACAGCCCTATTCATAACGCATTGACGAACTCAATTGCTTACATGATTGAAGGCAAAGGAACAGGAACGATTTTGGATAATGCTTTACAAGGTCTTGCATTTGATTTAAAACTTCAAGGTTCGTTTTGTGCTGAGGTGATATGGTCAATGGACTTTACTCGTGTTGTTAAAATCAATCATCTACCTTTTGAGAACTGTCGTTTAGCTTACGACAAAGAAGAAGAAGACATTACAGGAATTTGGTATTCACGCGACTGGGCTAATTCAAGAAGCAAGAAAGGAAAGCCTGAGTTCATTCCTTCATTCAATCCGTCCATTGCACAAGAACAACCAAGACAAGTTATTTACGCACACGGAATGATGGCGGGTTCTTCGTACTACGCGAAGCCTGACTACTTCGGAGCGTTGAACTACGTTGAGTTAAGCTATCAAATGGGCATGTACCACGTCAATAATATCTTGAATGGATTATTTCCTTCATTCATTATTAACTTCTTAAACGGCATACCGCAGAAAGAAGAACGCGAAGCTATTCGTCGTGAGTGGGAAACACGTTTGAGCGGTGCAAGTAACGCGGGTAAGTTTTTAATGACATTTAATGAAGATCCTGCACGCGCTCCACAAATTGAATCTTTTCCTTTGTCGGACGCAGACAAGCAATATCAATTTTTAAGCGAAGAAACAGCAAAGCAAATCATGGTAGGACACCGCGTTGTGTCACCATTGATTCACGGCATACGCGACACGACAGGATTTGGAAGTAACAAAGATGAAATGTTGGTAGGTTTAGAGATATTCAACACGCAAGTTATTCGTCCATACCAACGAATTATTGAAGAAGTCTTCACACCAATTTTAGGCGACGTAAATATAGAGATGAACTCAGTATTCGAAGAAGGTGTTTCAGTTGATTCTAACGCACCTATTGACGTTACAGCTACACCTACAACAACTGTTGACTCAACAGCACCAGCAGACGCGAAAGTTTCTGACGTGACCTACAACGGAGCGCAAATCGCTTCTGCTTTGGAGATTGTCGCTAACGTGGGACTTGGAACTTTGACGCAAGAACAAGCGATTGTATTCTTGGTTCAGTTCTTAGGTCTTGACGTTGACGTAGCGAAGTCGATGTTCCAAACAGGCGGTGACGCAGTAGCTAAATTGTCCGCTCAAAAAAAAAAAGTAGTTGCGAAGAAGAAAGTTGCGGTTGCTGAAAACAAGATAAGCGCAGAAGATAGCGCGTTGTGGTTGGCTTATCTTAAAGAAAAAGCGGAATATGTCAACGAAGAAGAATGGCAATTGCTATCCGACGAAGAAGTAACTAATCCAGACGAAGAAGAAAAGTTTCGCACGGAGTTTATGAGTGTTCGTGGTTATTCAAACCCCGACGAAGCGAGCAAAGAACTCGATACTGGTCTTTATAAAGTTCGTTACTACTACTCAAAGAATTTCACATACAAAGACGGGGAAATAGTAACGCGTGACTTCTGTCAAGAAATGGTTGCGCTATCAAAAGAAGGAGCGTTATTCCGTTACGAAGATATTCAACAAATGGAGAAAGACGGAGTCAACGATACTTTCGCACCCGCAGGGGCATCACGATATTCGGTCTGGAAATTCAAGGGGGGAGTCTATTGCAGGCACGCTTTCTTTAGAAAAGTATTTGTACGCAAAAGAGAGAAAGGTCGCTTCCTTCCAAACGACGGATTGAAGAACGATAGAGTTGTAACAGGCGGTGTTGCAAACGAACTATTTCCAAAAGGAATAGAAGCGGTTCGTCCTAACGATATGCCCAACAGAGCATCATTAAAATATAAATAAAAACTACAATGGCACTACAACCCGAAGTTTTACTCATTGACGAAAACTATATCAAGAAATATACATGGATTAACGGCTCAGTTGATCCGTTGCTTATGTATCCTGCTATCTATTTAGCGCAAGACAAGTACGCGCAATTGTATTTAGGTACTGACCTATACAACCGCATCAAAGAAGACGTGGTTAACGATGATATTGCAGGCGCATACGCAACCCTTCTTGACAATTACTTGCGTCGCATGATAATGTGGTGGACAATGTATGAAGTGTTGCCTCATTTGTACGTTAAAACAGACAACGGAAGTTTGGTAATTCGCACAAGCGAAGACACTCAACCTATCTCACAAACCGATTTGCAGAACTATCGCGATCAAGCGCGTCAACAGGCGATGTTTTACACGCAACGAATGGTCGACTTTTTGTGTCATAACAGTGCAGACTTTCCCGAATACACAACGAATACAACGAATCAAATATGGTCGCAAACAAATGTGTATCCGTCTAACGCTTTCGAGATTAGTTCTGGACGCGACAGACGACCGTACGAATACAGAAGACCAGGCTTAGGTTGGTTTAGATAACTAAAAACTAAAACATGGCTACAAGGGGACGAAAGAAAGACATGGTAAAACAAAAGATTTACGAAGAAAAATTTCGTAAGTATTTAGTAAGAAAAGAAAAACAAATAAAAAGATTAGTCAATGAAAGTTAACGAAGAAGGTTACGCGCTTATAAAGCGTTTTGAAGGTTGTAAATTGAAGGCGTATAAATGTCCCGCTAACGTGTTAACAATTGGATATGGAAACACTTTCTACGAGAATGGCGACAAGGTCAAAGAAGGCGACGTAATCACGCAAGCACGCGCGGAAGAATTAGCGAAGTTTATCATTGACCAGTTCGCCGTTTCAATTGCACCGTTTATTTTACAACCGCTTAACGAGAACCAATTTAGCGCGTGTGTTTCGTTAGCATACAACATCGGAACAGGTGGGTTCAAACGTTCTTCAGTATTCAAGAAATTAAACGTCAACCCTAACGACGCAACTATTGCAGATTCATTTCGTTTGTGGAACAAGGGCGGTGGTAAAGTTTTAACAGGTCTTGTTCGTCGTCGTGAAGCTGAGATACAATTATATTTTAAAGCGTAACGACAATTATATTTTAAGACATGAACGCAGAAACTGAAATTACTTTGATACACGAAGAACTTCAAAATATGAATAAGAAGATAGACCGAATCTATCACGTTCTTATAGGCGACGACGAAATGAAAATTGAAGGTCTTGTAAGTAAGGTTCAAAAGCACGATAAGTACATTCAGAACCAAAGGTTGCAAGTTGCTCGATTGAGTGGCATTGCGGTTACTGCTGGTGTCGTTGGCGGGTTAATTGTTCAATTTATTCTTAAATTTTTATGAAGGAATGGTTGAAATCTTTGTTAAGTAATTGTTCGAAAGTTTCAAGCAAGCGAGTTATTGCTATATTTGTTGTAACAAACCTTTTAATAATTTGTTATATCGCGACATTCACTACTTATATCTGTCCAATTGAGATGTTTGACACACTCGCATTGTTAACAGGTGGTTTATTTGGAGGCACTGTGATTGAAAAGTTCACTAAAAAAACAAAGAATGGCAACACCGAAAACAACAGCTCGAACAATAGCTGAAGAAATTTGTGGTAAGTTCAAAGACACTCCGTCGTTAACCTTAGCGAAGAAACTATTTTCTGAATATCCTGAAGTTTACAATTCACAAGAACACGCAAGAACATTCATTCGAATTGTACGCGGTCAAAAAGGAAACTACGATAGAAAACACGCGGCGGATAAATCGCTATTCGACGCAAAGCCACGACCATTGAATCCATTTGTACTACCGAAATCGTACGCAAAGAAGCGTAAACATATTGAAGTAAAGGGAACAAAGTTTTTGATTCTTTGTGATATTCATATTCCTTACCAAGACAACGAAGCGTTAAGTGTTGCAATTAACGAAGGTGTTCGTCAAGGGTGTGACGCTGTGATTCTTAATGGCGACGCATTAGACTGTCACATGATTTCAGACTTTGTGAAAGATCCACGCAAAAGAAAATTCAAAGATGAGTTGTACGCGATGCGTCAATTTGTAGACACGTTAAGACAGCAATTCCCAACGGCAAATATTTATTACAAAGAAGGCAACCACGAAGAACGCTACTGGCGTTATATGCGTGTGAAAGCACCTGAACTATTCGACATTGACGCGTTCGACTTTGCGTCGTTATGTCATTTGGATAAACACAATATCAAATGGGTTGACGGAAAAAGCAAATTAAACATAGGTAAACTTTCGATATTTCACGGACATGAATTTGGTAAACAATTTCTTCCGTCGGTAAACGTAGCGCGTGGGTTATTCATGAAGACAAAAGTTTCATCTATGTGCGGACATCACCACCAAACGGCTGAACATAGCGAACGTGACGCAAATGGAAAATTTATAACGTGCTTTGCAGTCGCTTGCTTAAGTGAACTTTCTCCAGATTATAACCCGTATTCAAAATACAATCACGGATTTGCAATTGTAACTAAAGGAAAAAATGGTTACTTTAGCGTCAACAATTACCGCATACACGAAGGAAAAATACTATGAACAGAAATATACTCGCAGCAATCTTATTGTTTATTGGGACATCAATTCTTTGGTTGGTCGTTTGTTGGAACATTTGGGGAAAAGTTCATGCAAAAAACGCAACAACTGAAATTCAGAAACAAGATAGCATCATAAACTACAACGCTGGAGAATATGACCGATTACTTGCTGAACAAATAGAACTTTATAAACAACTCCGCACTTATGAAGATGCTCAACTTGCAGCCAAAACCACCTATCAAAGAACTCGTTCTGCTATTGTTGTTCGAGATACTATTACTCGCGTGGATGTCATCCATTTGGTGAACTCTTGCGATAGCGTTATTGCTTCCGATTCGCTTGTAATTAACAACCTCAAAAAACAATTGAACATCGAAGAACAAAAGATTGACAACTTACAAGAAGTGGTGGTTGCTTATGAACAGAAGGAAGACATATTGACCGAAGAAATTAACACTTTGAATGCTGATAAAAAGAAATTGGAGAAACAAAAAAAGCGCAGAAACCGCGCCTTAGTTGTTAGTTCAAGTGTCGCTATTTTGTCGACGTTTGTTCTGAGTGTTTTACTTTAGAAAGTTGCACATAAAAACGCAGGCTAAATTCAATTGCTTCGCTTAGGAAAGTGTTGCGACTATTCTCACCTCGTTTCTCGTCTATCTCATTCCACAGGTCTTTGTGCAAGTACACACATATTCCTTTCTTAGTTTTGCTCTGCGCCATCTTTTATATAATTTTTTGAATTGTAGTATTCTTCTGCATCTTGTTCTGTGCTATAATCGTAGCAACCACAACCATTAGAATCTCCATCTAAATAAGCATTTTCAATTTCCATTTTATGAAGTTCTTTAGCTTTTGGAAATAATTCCTTAAACCAAATATCCAATTCTGAATCAGGTCTAAATTCAATTTGCTTTTCAAATTCAGATATAAGCCATTCAATGCTAGTTTGCATCTTCTTTATTTTTAGTCATCATTGAACCTATCATTAACGCTAAGTAGATTTTCTCTTTTGCGTTTAAATCTTTTCGTTGCGAAAGTTCAAGCAATATGTCGCCTAATATCTTTCCCTGTTGGAAATAGGTTGCAATTGAATTAACGATTTCGCGCTCACGATCGTATGTCATTTTGAGCGTTTCATAAAGTGGTGTGTTTTTCATTTTATAAATATAATTAAGTTATGCTAACCAACAACGTATTGTCCGTAAGAAGGATTAAGTTCAAAGTACATTCTCATCATTATCGCGTCGGCAACGTCAGGAGAAATGCCTTCACGATTCTTGATTACGTCCTTCGGAGTGACCATAAGTTTACCGTCGACGTCTGCGCGGTGTCGTTTAATCATTTCGAGCTCACGAACGATTTGTTCTTTGCGCGTACTGGATAGAATCGTTACCTTGTTTTCTTCAACGTATTGAGCGAGTTTGTAGTAACATTCGCTTTTCAGATTTTGGTATTGCGGGTGTTTTGGTTTAGATCCATTGACGAACCCTCGACATTTCAAGAAGTCAACAACACCACCACCAACACCGTCTTCGTCACACACTACGTCTTGCAATAAAATGGAATGCTGTTGACAGGTTAAGCGAACTTTGTTCACGACTTCGTCTAACGCTGCTCTATTTAACTCAATTATATCAATAATAGTTAGACCTTCCCAAACGCAAATGATTGTCCTGTCCTTCCCGAATCGCGCTATGTCGGCTGTGATATACTTCTTGCCTTCATTGATTACTTCGTTGCGAAACATTCGCAGTAAGTTCTCTGTTTGAAACAACTTGTCGCTGTCGTCGTCGAACTCCCAGTTGCCTTCTAAAAGTCTTTTGCGGTCGTATTCGGGAAGTTTCTGTAAGTTCTCTAAATAAGTCTGCGAGATATACGGATTGTCGGTTGGTAACGCTTGAACAAACGCGCGGTCGTTTCTTAAATTGCCTTTCAAATTAGCGTAGTAGAAGTCATTATACAACCAACCTTTTGCAGGGTTGCAAGTCATTAATCCCTTCGCTCTGTCGTTAATCAATTTGTAACGCACACGGCTTTGCAAGATGTCAATGCAACGCTTCGAAACTTCCGCTACTTCATCTACGAAATAGTCTGTGATTTCAATAGAACCAAATCTTTGAAAGTCTGGATCTGAGGGCATATCTGCCAAGTCCATTAATATCGTTTGGCTTCCGTTGTACCACTTAATAACGTGGTCTTGTCCGTTGTATGTGTAGTGAACGTTAGGTTTCAATCCGTGAAAGGTACAAAGTTCAAAGAAGGTTTGCATTGTTGACAAGCGCAACTTCTTTAATTCAGCACGACCAATTAAGCCCTTCGTGCCTGGATATTTTAAGCGTCTTTTTATCTGCCAATCGCAACCTAAAAAAGACTTTCCACTAAATACACCGCCACCATACAAGACCTGCGAAATGGGGTTGTCTATGGAAAGCAATTCCAACGCTTGCTTTTGCTTGTCGTGGTAAATTATTTCACGTGCTTCCATGACTTCTTTAAAATTATATCTTTAATTGTTGCTGCTGCAACTCCGTATTCCTTACCTAACATTTCACGCGTATAAACACGAGGTTTGAATTTCTCACGTATCTCAACAATATCTTTTTCAGTTAGCTTTGAAGTTCCAATTTCTTCACCTCTTACAAAGTTGGTACATATTGGTTTCTTAATCCTTCCTGCATTATATGAATGCAAAACGTTTTCTCTTGGTGTTACCCATTCTAAATTGTCTACGCGGTTATCGTCGCGGTTAAAATTTATGTGATTGACTTGGATTTTATTTTCATTGTTTTCAATCCAAGTTTGAGCAACAACCCGATGAATTTTGATCGTTGAAAATTTGCCATTGATTAGAAGCATTGTACGATAATAACCTTTTGCGTCTTTTGCAGGTTTCATTATTGAAGGTTTGCTTCCGCCTTTGTATCCAGTTGTCAGCAATCTTCCCATATTTGAAATTAAATAGCGGTTGTTTGTATTTGCAACGTACCGCCACAATTCGTTTGGAAGTTCATCAATACAAATGTTCAGTTGTTTAAGTGTGTAATTCATACCACTAATATACGCTTTTATTCTTTGGTGGTAACCTACGAAAGATAAAAGATATTCACAACCCCTGCCGCGCCACCGTATAACAATTGCTCAACGATGCTATCGGTGTTTAAGTAGTTCAACGCTTCAATCTGACGCGGTAGGTATTCGGGTTTATACGGGTTCATTCAGTCTTTGTATTACTTTAAAAATTTCATAAGCAACCTGTGGAACGATAGCATTCCCGTAGCCCTTTATTGATTCTTGTCGCCATTTAGAAAAGGTAATTCCGTCCAGTTCGGTGGGAAGCCCATCATCTCCGCCACAAATCGGGGATTGAGTTGGGAATCTTTTGAATGATAGTTCTTCTCTCCCTCTTCCATTTGACAATAAATTGATTTCATTGATATTCTTCTTGTTGGAAAATTGTCCAATGAGTTCGGAGGATACGCTCCCTTTGAGTCGCTCACTGTTGGAGTTGAAAGAAGTCCCATGCTCAACA
>Ga0208916_10000140_pt1 | contig 34696 bp, 41 predicted proteins | sample DEB19_08_DNA_5_FD_184523 | JGI IMG/M metagenome (GOLD analysis project Ga0208916, IMG submission 184523) | Aqueous microbial communities from the Delaware River and Bay under freshwater to marine salinity gradient to study organic matter... | ecosystem: Environmental > Aquatic > Marine >... | reverse complement strand
AAACTGGCTCTCAGGGCTTTGCGGCGCATAAAGCCGGTATTTCTCAGCCCGGCGCGAGCCTCGCCCTACAGAGGCCAGCTGTGCAGGCGGAAATAGCCCGATTGCAGACCGAGAAGCTGTTTAACGTCGCCCTGCCCGCAGCGGTCGCTTGTCTGATCGAGGTTCTTACTAACGCCAAGGCACCCGCTGGCGCGCGCGTGCAAGCTGCAAAGCTGACCTTTGATAGGACGTTAGGCGTCCTGGATGGCGCGCAAGGCAAGGAAGCGCACGAGATGTCGGGGTCGGAACTAGCCGACGCAATCTCCAGGTTGGAGGACATCGCCGCCGCTCGCGCCAAGCCTGTCAGCACGCCGGAAAGCAGCGTGTTTGACTGATATGTGCCCCATTAGTGCGCAAGGCGCGCAGCTAAGCCGTTGATATGTAAGGCTGTTAGACTGTCTAGGGGAGACTGCCACCCGCCCTCGGTGCCCTCTGGGCCGGGGGCGGCCCCCGCCTACCAGTCCGCCGCGCGGCGTGGAAGCCGCTGCGGCGCCCCACAGAAATTTGCGCCCCGCCGACACTTCGGAACGCCCTGTCCGGCCCACATTGACATAACCGACAGACAGCGCTAAACGCATAGTCGAGAGTGCGACGGGGAAAGCAGACACGTTAATCAGGTGAACGAGACCGAACCCGGTGGTAGCGATACGGTGCGGGTGTAGCTGGCGAGATGAGTATGGTTAGCCAGCAAGGTTTGGGGTAAAACGAGGCGTCACCACTTCCACGCCTATCGTCACTCAGCGGGAGTAGCGCCCCGCCACTCTCAACACCCTGTCCGGCCCGATACGTCAGACTTGACCGACACGCCATACAGGCGTATGAAAACCCCTAGCTACGGCAGCCGCGTTTACGAGGCTGACCGCTTTCCGCTCTGCCCGCCGCTTGCAAGACGCCATCTTCTCCGCCATGCGCGGAAAGCAGAAGTGGGCGGCCCCTACCCGTGAGGCCGGGGACCGGCAGGCGGATCGGAAACGCGTAAAGGCGGGTCGTGAAAGAAAGCCCTAGCGGAAGTCAGTCCGCGTAAATGAGCGCCCCGAAAGGGGAGGTAAGCTGGTTAAAGTCCACGCAGTCGCGACCCACCTCCGCGCAAAACCCTTGACAAACGGCCAACACGCGGCCTACACATCAGACACGCCCCTTCCTCCCTGGTTGGTCGTGTTACTGCTCCGGGTTTCCTCGCCCAGCAAACTCAGCCCCGTCGCCCAACAGCGAACGGGGTTGTTTTTTGTCTTGCGTTGTGGTTATCGTCGGACGACAAGTCCACCAAACGGGGCCAACATGACGCGCGCAACCCTTCCGACGGCACTGACGCTGATGTTTGGCAGCGAGGGCGGCTATTCAAACCGCAAGACGGACAGCGGGGGGCCAACGAAATATGGCGTCACGCACAAGACCTTGGCCGCGCATCGCGGCGTGGCGTCGGTGACGGCGCAGCAGGTCAAAGAGATGACCTTGAACGAGGCCGAGGACATCTACATGACCGGATATTGGACGCAGTCGGGCGGCGATCTGCTGCCTGCGGGGCTGGATTATGCGGCGTTCGATTTTGGCGTCAATTCAGGACCAGCGCGCGCCGTGAAGGTGTTGCAGCGTCTCGTCGGGGTTTCGGCGGATGGCAACATCGGGCCGCAGACCGTCGCGGCTGTTTCGAAATACGAAGGCGGGGTTCGTAAGCTGATCGTCGATTATTGCGACGCCCGGATGGCGTTTCTACGGTCGCTGACGAACCCGAAAACCGGCTTTCCGGTGAACGGTCGGGGCTGGACGATCCGCGTGACCGGGAAAGACCCGAAAGGCCAGTATCCGACGCGCCCCGGCGTCATTGGCGAGGCTCTACGGCTGGTGAACGGGGCCAAAGGTGTGTCTGTTCCGCTGATCTCGCAGATGGAGGGGCTGGAGGGCGATGCGAAGGCGGTGCCTTCGGAACCGAACCCGTGGACGACCCCGGAAACCGTGATCCAGATTGCGACCGGGGCGGGCGGGCTGTCATTTGTCGCCACCGGCAACGGTCCCGTGCAGTGGGCCGTCGGAGCGGCTTTGGTCGTCGGGGCGCTTGTTGCAGCCTACCTGTTCATCGCCCGCGTTCGGAAGACGGTCGTATGACGAAGCGCCGCATCACGGATTTCAGCGATGACGACGAAGGCTTCTGTCGTGAGGTGGACGTGATCGTCCCGCAGCACGCCCGCGTCAGCGCGCTGCTCGGGCCGGACGGCCAGCCGCTAATGGTGGGATACGAACGACCAAAGTTGGGGTTCGATCTGACACCGCGCAATTCGGCGCGCAAATGATCGCGCGGCTCAAAACATGGGCTGCTGTCGCCGGGGTGTTCATCGTCGCGGCGTTTTACGTTTTCTTTCGCGGAAAGTCAGCCGGTCGCGCGGCAGCCGAGGCCAAATACCAGAAGGCGCGCGACGCGCTCCGGGAGAAATACGATGCGATTGACAGCAAGCCTGCTGATCCTGCTGGCGCTTATGAGCGCCTGCGGTCCCGTAAAAATAAATGACTGCCCGCCGCTGTCTCCGGTTCCGGGGGCGGCGCTGGACGTTTTGCAGTCGGCGCATGACACGACGGTAGACGCTTGGGTCGTTGACCTCGACCGGCACTACCAGAAGTTGGATGCGTGCAATGAGTGAAAATGATCTGATCATCAGTCTGCTGCGGGCGTCATCTGACAAGCAAGACGACATCATCGCGCGCCTTTCGGAGTTGGAAAGTCGTGTTGCTCTGGACGCCCAAGATGCGCAGCACGCGCGCGGTATGGTGGCTGACCGCATGGCGATTTTGGAGAAGGTCATCAAGGAAGAAATAAAGCCGCAGACCGACGATCTGAAGCGCATGAAGGCCGTCGGTATCGGGTTCTTGACCGTGGCCGGGATTGGCGGGCTGTCACTCGGCAGCCTGTTCATGTGGGGTTGGGATAATGCGCTGGCCATGCTGCGGCATCTGCTAAAAGCATGATTGTCGGAGGGTTGTATGCACTGTGAATACTGCGAGCGGCGCACATACCCTCGGGGGCGCAAAGAGCGCGGCCTCGACACGACCAGCGATCATGTCGCGCCGAAGTGGAACGGCGGGACCGGCGACGTGCCGAACCGGGCGCGGTGTTGTCGCGCTTGCAATGAGTTGAAGGGCGACATGTCACCGCAGCAGTGGTCGCGGTTCATGTCGGAAAATCCCGGCTGGTGGGCGATGTTCTACCAGACGGGATTGCGCGGTTTGCGGCTGTTCGCACAAGTCGTCGAGAAGGTGGGCTGATGGCGCGCGCGTCCAGAGTAAATCCGAAAACCGGGCTTCGCTTCGACTTCGAGGAAGAACAGCGGGCCAAGAAGGCCGCGGCAGGGCCATCGGACGCCGAGATCGCGAAAAGCCTGGCGCTTCTGAAGCGTCAGCAACGCATCATCGAGGCGCGCGACGATTTGATGGCGTTCACGCAGTACACCATGCCGGACCCCGCCGACCCAAACGACCCTATGAAGTCGTCTTACGAGGCCGCGAAGTTTCACATTGAGGTGGCGCACGCGCTGGAGGCGGTAGAGCGCGGCGAAATTCAGCAGTTGATCTTCGCGATGCCTCCGCGGCACGGAAAAACCCAGCTTGCGACCAAGAGTTTTGCCGCTTGGTTGTCCGGTAGGCATCCGACATGGAATTTGGCGGTCGCGTCCTACTCCGACACGATGGCCGAGGACATGGGCGCAGACACGCGTGCTATCATGGCGTCGCAGCAGTTCAAGCAGGTGTTCCGCGACCACGCGCTGCGGCGTGGCGGCACTGCCAAGGCCAACATTCAGACCGTGCAGGGCGGGCGCGCGGTATTCGTCGGGCGCGGCGGTGCGCTGACCGGGCGCGGCGCCGATTGTCTGCTGATCGACGATCTTTACAAGGACCACGAGGAGGCGCGGTCGCAGACCATCCGCGATCAGGCTTGGAACTGGTTCACCAAGGTCGCCATGACGCGGCGGATGGGTCGAAAATTGGTGATCATCACCATGACGCGCTGGCACTCCGACGACATCATTGGCCGCATCACCGACCCGGAAAACCCCTGCTATAACGCCATCGAGGCCGCGAAGTGGAAGATCATCCGCCTGCCCGCCATCGCTGAAGATGAAGACCCGCTCGGGCGCGCGGAGGGCGAGGTTTTGTGGCCGGAGCGGTTCGATCTGGACTTCATGCAGTCGCAGCAGCGGCTCGACCCCTTGGGCTTCGCAGCACTTTACCAGCAGAGCCCCACTGTCGCCGACGGCGTGCTGTTCCGGCGCGAGAACATGCAGTTCTACAAGGCGGGCGATCTGCCCGACGATCTGCGGATTTATTGCTCCTCCGACCACGCTGTCGCAACAGGCCAACGCAACGATTATACCGTCATGTTCAAGATTGGCATTGACCGGCAGAGCAACATCTGGGTTCTGGACTGCTTCCGCGCGAAAGTCTCCGCTGACAAGGCCGTCGAGGCCATGCTGGCGATGGCGGCCGGGAAAGAGCGGCCTTTGCTGTGGTGGGCGGAACGCGGCCACATCTCGAAGTCCATCGGACCGTTCCTACGCAAGCGGATGCTGGAGACGGGTACTTACATCAACGTGGTTGAAGTGACGCCGGTTCAGGACAAAGAGCAGCGCGCGCAGTCCATCGCAGCGCGTATAGCGATGGGCAAAGTGTATTTTCCGGCAGACAAGGTATGGACCGAGAAGATTGTCAACGAACTGCTGGCTTTTCCGAGCGGTATCCATGACGATGCAGTCGATGCGTTGGCCTATATTGGGCTTGGCCTACAAAGCCAATTTGCGCCAGGACGAAATACTGCTATGAGTAAGCAGAACGCGCAACCGAAGACGGGGACGCTCGCTTGGATAAAACTGGCCGACAAGTGGGCCGCTGAAAAACGCGCCGCCGCAGCGGCAGGAGGCTTTTGATGGATTTTGCGGACGACACCGACCCACAGATCGGGGCAGAAGATACCGCAGAAGACGTGAAAACGCCTGCGCAGGACAAAGCCCTCGTTCAGAAGATTTTGAAAAACATCAAGGCCGACAAGGCGCACCACGCCAAGGCGTTCAAGCGGATGCGCCGCGACATGCAAGTCGCGACATGGGGGGCCGAGGAAGCGTGGGGCGAGGACAAGTACCGCGCCAACATCGCCGGTCGCCACGTCAAGCAGAAAACCGCAGCACTCTACGCCAAGAACCCGCGCGTCGCCGCCAAGCGCAAAGAGCAGATCGACTACGTTCTGTGGGACGAGAACCCGCAATCGCTGATGATGGCGATGCAGACCATCCAACTGGCGCAGCAGGCGACGCAGATCGCAGCGACGCAACCGCCGCAGGCCGATCCTGTGACCGGCATGGCGATCCCGGCGCCGATTGACCTGCCGCCCGGTTTTGAGCAGGCGCAGGCGCTCGTCGCGGACTTTCAGCAGGGCACCGAACGCCGCCAGATGTTCGACAAGATCGGCAAGACGCTGGAAATCCTGTTCGGCAACGCTTTGGCGAACCAACAGCCGGTGCCGTTCAAGCGCGGCATGAAATCCGTCGTGCGTCGCTCGATCACAACCGGCGTCGGCTACGTCGAGTTGGGCTTTCAGCGCGAGATGGGACCGCGCGCGGGGCTGGAGGAGCAGCTTGCGGACGCCCGCACGCGGCTCGACCACCTGAAGAAGCTGTCCGAAGAACTGTCCGAAGGCGAGTTGGACGACGACAGCGCCGAGATGGCCGAACTGGAGCACTCGATCACGGCGCTGCAATCGGAGCCGGAGATCGTGCTGCGCGAGGGCCTGATCGTCGAGTATCCGACGGCCACAAAGGTCATTCCCGACAAGCTGTGCAAGTCGCTGGACGGCTTTGTCGGCGCGCGGCATATCGCGGTTGAATACACCTACACTTCGCAAGAGGTCGAGGAGATTTTCGGCGTCGATCTGAAGGACGGCTACACCAGCTACACCTCCGACCCCGGCTCGATGCGCGAGATCAGCGCGAACGACGTGATGGACGACGACTATTCGTGGACCGACCCGGAAACCAAGAAGAACGGCCTCGTCTGCGTCTGGAAATACTACGACAAGCCGACCGGGCTCGTCTACTACGTCGCCGATGGCTACCCCGGCTTCCTGCGGCTCCCGGCCGCGCCGGACGTGTTTGTCGAGACGTTCTGGCCGCTCTACGCGCTGACCTTCAACGCAGTCGAGAACGACGACGAGTTGTTCCCGCCATCTGACGTGTCACTGATGATCGACATGCAGCGCGAGCACAACCGCTCGCGGCAGGGCAAGCGTGAGCACCGCGACGCCGCGCGCCCGCGCTGGGTTTCTGCACGCGGCGCTTTCGGTAGTGAAGAAGACCCGCTGACGATCAAGAACATGCGGCCGTTCGATCTGGCCATGATCGACATGGCGCCTGACCAGAAGATTGGCGACCTGCTGCAAGTGGTGCCGGTTCCGGGCGTGGACCCGAACCTCTACGACACGGGCGAGGTCTTCACCGACACGCAGATCGTCGTCGGGTCGCAAGAAGCGCAGTTCGGCGGCGTCAGCAAGGCCACCGCCACGGAAAGCGCCATCGCAGCGAACTCCTCGACCTCTGCCGACGGCTCCAGCATCGACGAGTTGGACGAGTTCCTGTCCACCATTGCGCGGGCAGGCGGGCAAATTCTACAGAAGGAAATGTCCGAGGAGATCGTCAAGCAGATCGTCGGCCCGGGCGCTGTCTGGCCCGCCATGACACTGGCCGAGATTGCAGGCGAAGTGCATCTGGAAGTCGCGGCCGGATCGACCGGCAAGCCCAATCAGGCCGTCGAGATCAACAACATGGAGCGTATGCTGCCCATGCTGATCCAACTGCCGTCGATCAACCAAGAGGAACTGGCGCGCGAAGTATTGCGCCGTCTCGACGACCGCATGGACCTGACGAAGATGATCGTCGCCAATGCGCCGTCCATCGTCGCGCAGAACCAGAACGCACAGCCCTCGACGGGCAACGCCGCGACCGATCCGAACGCCCAAGGGGCGCAAGGCGCGAGCAACGGCGCCGCCCCTCCGGGCGGTCCGGGCGGCTCAGGACCGGCGTTCGGGTCCAATCAGGTTTGACGTGTAGGTCTTGGCGGACGACACTTGCGACAATGCGCAGAATGTAATAACGTAACGCAGGAAACAGGAGCATTTCATGCCCACCGACGACGATAAAGACCTCTTGGACACGGCGTCGTCAGCCGTGACCGATCTGGACGCGCAGGAGCAAACCGCTTCTGCCGACGCGAACTCGTCCGACGCGACCGGCGAAAAAGCTGAAATCGACGCGCTTTCCATTGTCCGCGACGTGGTCAATGCGAAGAACGAAGATGCAGCGGCGGCCTCGCCAGCCGAAGGTGAAGAAGTTGGTCAACAGGCCGACGATGCTGACACGGGCGCTGCGAAAGACGCGGACGACGAGAACTACTCGGACGTGCCTTTCAACAAGCACCCACGCTTCCAACAACTGCTGCGCCAGTCGAAAGCCTTCAAGGTGGACGCCGAGCGGTATCAGAATGTGCAGAACTTCATCGACAGCCACGGCCTCTCGGCCGAGGAAGCCGCTGATGGGCTTGTCATTTTCGGGTTGATGAAAACCAATCCGGCAGAAGCGTGGAAACGGGCGAAACCGACCATTCAAAAGCTGCTGATCGCGGCTGGCGAGGTTCTGCCCGAAGACCTTCAGGCTCGCGTGCAGAAGGGCGAGATGTCGTCCGAAGCCGCGATGGAGGTCAGTCGTTCCCGTGCGACCGTGCAATCTGTCCAAGCGACCCGTTCGTTTGAAGAACAGCGCGCACAGCAGCAGCAAACCCAGCAAGCGGTTCAAGCCCTCTCCGGGGCTGCCGAGGACTGGCAAGCAGATCGTCAGCGCAAAGACCCCAACTTCGCCGCCAAAATGGAGCCGCTGATGAAGGAAATCCTTTTCCTTCAGTCGCGGGAAGGCAAGCCGAACACGCCGCAAGGCGTCACGGACCAGTTGAACCGCGCCTACAAAGCGCTGGTGCCTCCTGCGCCCCGTTTGGCAACGCCAGCCCCGAAAGTGGCGGTCCGACCGATCCCGGTCGGGCAGGTCGCAGGAAACCAACGCGCGGAACCGAGCAGCGTTCTGGACATCGTCCGGGCCAATCGGCGCGCACAGTAGATAGGAGAAGCCGATGGCTTTTACTGCTGACGAGATCGCAAACATCAACAACTCCGTGCTGGAGCATTACATCGACAAGGGCAAGGTGTTCGCGCAGAACATCCAGAACAAGCCCCTGTTGAAAGCCTTCAACGCTCGCGCAGGTTCGTTTCCGGGCGGCAACCAAACCGTTTCGCTGGGCGTGAAGTCCGGTCAAGGCGGCTTGGCGCTGGCGGGCTACACGGGCGACGACCAGTTGAACTTCGGCACTCTGGCCGGGAACAAACGGGCGCGTTTCACTTGGCGCGAGCACCACATGGGTTACAAGCTGACCCATACCGAACTGAAGATCGACGGCATCAATGTTGTCGAGGACGGCTCGGACCAGAGCAACAACGACATGTCGGGCCGCGAAGAACACGCGCTGGCCAACTTGCTTGAAAACAAGAACGAGGACATGGGCGAAGACTACAACGTCGGCCTGAATAACCTGCTCCACGGTGACGGCACGGCCGACGCCAAGGCACTGGCAGGCATCGCCTCGTTGATCTTGGAAAACCCGGCTGTGGGCTCGACGGGCGGCTTGAGCCGTGTGGCGAACTCGTGGTGGCGCAACCGCGCGCTGACGACTGCTGCGGGCTCCGCAGTGACCATCAACGCAGCCGCAGGCGGCGCGCTGATCACCGCTCTGGATAAAGAGTTCCGCCAGCTTGGGCGCTACTCGAACGGTCTGGAAAACATCATGTGTTTTGCCGGGTCCGACTTCATCGAGGGCTACAAGAAGGAACTCCGGTCCAACGGCTACTACAGCCAGGACATGTCGAAAGACGACGGAACCCCGGATGGCTCGATGAAAGACCCGTCGCACGGCGGCAAGTCCATCGTCTACGATCCTTGGTATGACGACAACTCGAAGTCGAAGTTCATGCACGCCATCGACATGAGCAAAAACGGCATCCGCATGTTGTACATGGATGGCAACCGCCTGAAGCGCCACAACCCGGCGCGCCCGTATGACCGCCTCGTCCAGTACAACGGCATCACCATGACCGGCGTGCTGTTCGCCAAGCGGCTGAACTCCTCGGGCGTTTACGAGATCGCGTAAGCATTTCACCCCGGCGTGACCGCGCCGGGGTCCACCCTTTTGGATAGGAGCGCGATATGCGTAACACCGAACTCTTTGCCACCGTCAGCACGGTTCTTACCGCTGACGTGGCCAACGCCGGGACTTTCACCGTCGGCTACCCGACCGGCTACGTCCAAGGCAACTTCACCGCTGGGCTTAACCGCTCTGGCAGCTACATGGTCGTCAACGGCAACGACAAATACACCGGATCGCAGCTTTCGCTCGCCTTCGGCGCGTCGCTGATCACCGTGACCAACTCGACGGGCGTGACCCTGACGGCGGGTTCGACGGTCGTGCTGCAAGTCGAGGTCGCAGACGGCAACGACATCGTGAGTTTCCAGTTCCCGGTCAACTTGGCCAGCGTAACCGGCACCCAAGACGTTGTGACGGGTTTCCGCCCCGGCGTTGACGGCGAGATCGAAGACTTCTGCTTCGTGACCAACGTTCCCGCCACCACCGCTGCCAAGTTGGCCTCGTTCAACGTGGAGATCAACAACGCGAACCTGGCGGGCGGCCTGATTGCTTTGACGACCGTTGCCGCGAACACGATGGGCAAGGTCGCGCAGGGCACTGACATCACGGCGGCGAACACGATCAAGCGCTCTGACGCGCTGTCGATTGAAGCCTCGGCCGTGACCGCTTTCGTCGAAGGCAGCGGCACCTTCTACGTTCGCATCCGGCGCACCGTGCCCGACGCGACCTGATAACGGCTGCGGGGCTTCGGCCCCGCTCCACTCCCTGAACCCCCAATAAGGAAAGCCCAATGGACTACGCCAATATCTTGCTGTCTCTCGCGGGCGACGATGGCAACACCGTCCCGATGACCGCCGTATCAGCCGCAGAGATCGCACTTCTGGTTGCGATCCACGGCGAGGCCGCCGTCAACGAGATCGAGCCGTGCGACGCCCCTGCGGACGCAGAGCCGCATAACCGGGGCGAGTTGCGCCGTCTGCGCGAGAAATACGGTCGCGCCAAGGACGACAACGACAACTCGATTGTGGACGTTCTTTACCCCGGCGCGGCTGCGCGCGTTTTCGAGACGTTGGGCGAACTCGGCATCGACGAGAGTTTCTACAAGGCCGAAGCCCGCGTGAAAGCCGCTCCGGTCAAGAAAGCCGAAGCGCCCAAGCCACGCGGAAAAGCAAAGGCCGAAGACCCGGCTCCGGTTGTTGACGACGCACCCGCTGCGGATACCGAAGACGACGATGGCGTGCAGGATATGCCTGACGTTATGGCATAAGCGAGGGCTACATGGCGCGCGGCGTAACACTCATCAAATTGCTGAATGATCTGCGCGCCGAGTGCCGCATTTCGCTGAACGTCGCCCACAACAAGCAGGAGCGCGACCCGCAGGTTATCGCGCTCCAGCGCAAGCAAGAGTGGTTCTGGAACGATTTCGCTTGGCCGCATCTGCGTGTCGAGCGCATCGTCCCGCTGCAAGCAGGCCAGCGCTACTACGACATGCCGGAAGACCTCGACATTGACCGCATCACCAAGATCGAAGTGCGCGACGGGAGCGTCTACGAGCCGCTGGAGTGGGGCGTAAGCGCCGAGCACTACGCGGCCTACGACAGTGAACTGGACCAACGCGCCGACCCCGCAATGCGTGTCCAGATCACCGAAGACGAGCAGTTGGAAGTCTGGCCGATCCCCGAGACGAACGCCGATGCGACCACGCTTTCCGGCAACGTCAAGATCACAGGCATTCGGAAGTTGAACCCGCTCGTCGAGGACGCCGACCGCGCCGATCTGGATGACCAACTTCTGATCTTGCATTGCGCCGCCGAGTATCTGGCAGCGACCGGGGCGAAGGACGCCCAAGTCAAACTTGACCTGGCCAACGCCCGGTATTTGAAGCTGCGCTCGGGGCTTATGCCGCGCCGCGTTTACAAGATGTTCGATACCAGCCAGCCAGAGCAGCGTCGCCGGGACAGCATCGTCACCTATAAGGCGACCTGACATGGGAACAATTTGGGTCAAGGAATTTACCGGGGGTCTGGACACCCGGCGTATGCCGGAAACGGCCTCTGGCGGCGTCCTTATCAAAGCCAACAATGGCCACGTCACGCGCGGCGGCGAGTTTGAACAGCGCGCGGCCTTCGTGCCTGCGTATTCGCTTCCCGCAGGAACCGTCGGCATGTTCTACACCCGCGCGGGGCTCGTTGTATTTGGGTCAGTCGCAGCCCCGGTCTTGCCGACAGGCGTGTCCTACCAGCGGCTCCAGCATAGCGACCCGTCAAAAACGCTCGTCCGCGTGCTGTCCGCTGACCTCTACAAAGGCAAAATCTATGCCGTCGGCGAGTTTTCCGACGGCACGGTGAACCATTACTACGACGGCGTGATTGTGTCGGATTGGTATGACGGCCGCGCCCGCGCCGATGTCACCATCAAAAACGGCGGCGTCCGCCCCGCAAAAGGTGCGGTCGGCGAGATCGAAATCACCGCTGGGACGCTCGGCGGTGGCAACGAAGTGACGAACATCGTCATAAACGGCGTGTCGCTGATCTCGGCCCCGGTGGCGCACACGGGGTCGAACACCACCACCGCGACGGCTGTAGCCGCCGCGATCACTTCGCACACGTCAACGCCTGACTATACGGCCGTGGCTTCCGGCGACACCGTCACGATCAACGCTGTAACGACAGGCCCCGCCATCAACGGAAAAGCCATCGTCGTTACGGTCGGGGGCACGGTGACTGTCATAAGCCCGACAGGAATGAGAGAGGGCGTTGACGCACTCTACGCGCAGATGGACGACATCCGCATCAATGGCGTGTCTGTGATTTCCGCACCAGTGCTTTGGTCCACCACATCCGAAGCGATGGCTTCGGACATCGCCGCGGCGATCACGTCGTATTCGTCCACGCCGGAATACACCGCTGCCGCTGCGGGCGCGACGATAAACATTGCAGCGTCCGACGCCGGACCGGGCTCTAACGGCTTCGCCGTCCAGTTCTATAACTCTAACGGGCTTTCCATAGACCCGGAAGCGACAGTTCTGGCCGGGGGCGGAACCTTTGGCGGCGACTACGCCACGGGCGAGTTTACCGTGACGCAAGGCGCGGGCGTGGACACCTATGCGCCAAGCATCAACGGTGTGGCCCTGACGGGGGCCCCGGTCGCGTGGACGACGAGCCTGGACGCCACCGCAGCCGCTATCGCCGCCGCGATCAACAGCCACACGTCGGCCCCTGATTACACGGCCACCGCTGACGGGGCGAAAGTTACGGTCAAGACCGCGACACGCACCGCCGCAGTAAACGGCGTCGCTATCGTCGTCGCACTGACCGGAACGGCGTCGATCACATCGGCGGGCACGAAGGCCAGCTTCTCTTTCCGCGTCGTGCAGGCCCCGGCCGGGACGACGCTGACGGCGAGCGTGGCGTCCACGCCGCTTGTCGCCAGTCCGGTCGCCGGTCCTGGCACCGGTGCCGTTGCCGCTGCGACAGCCTTCGCCGCAGCGATCAACAGCCACACTTCGTCGCCGGACTACACCGCAGTTGCCGTGACCACGACCGTTACGGTGACGGCGGTTGTTCCGACATCGGCACTGAACGGCGTCATGCCGGTATTTACGCAGACAGGCGGATTTCTCACTGCTGACGCGACTGCTGTGGCGGGCGGCGTCAACCCCGCGTCCACTATGGTTGCAATGGCCGGGGGCGCGGACGACGACGCGTTCACGCCCGGAAATTTCGTGAAGACCATCGGCAGCAAGGTCTATTCTGTATCAGGCCCGATCCTGCACTTCTCGGGCGTCGCAGCCCCGACCAAGTGGACGACGGATAACGTCGGTGCGGGCTTCATCGACATGTCGTCGGAGAGTTCCGGCTCGGAAGATTTGGTGGCCGTTGCCCGGTATCAGAACCTCGCCGCGATCTTCGCCGAACGTATCGTGCAGATTTGGTATGTGGACCCCGACCCGATCCAGAACAAGCAAGCGCAGGTGTTGAACAACACAGGCACCGCGTCGCCGCGCTCGATCACGCCATTCGGCGACACCGACCTGTTCTATCTGGACGAAAGCGGGCTGCGCTCGCTGCGCGCCCGCGACAGTTCCAACGCGGCGTCCACCACCGACATCGGCGTGCCGGTTGACGACACGATCACTGCCAAGCTGCAAACGCTCACGGAAGACGAGCGGCGGCAGGTCATCGGCCTGATTGAGCCCTCGGCGGGACGGTTCTGGCTGATCCTGAAAGACCAGATTTTCGTGTTCTCGTTCTTCACAGGGGCCAAAGTTTCGGCGTGGTCAACCTACGACACGACCTATCTTGACGACGAGGCCGCGACGATCAGCTTCACCGTTACCGAGGCCGTGGCCTATAACCGCAAGGTCTATCTGCGATCTGGCGACACCATCTTCTGCTACGGCGGCACCGGCGACACGCAGACCCACGACGACACCGTGGCCGAGGCTTGGCTGCCGTATCTCGACGCGGGCGAACCGACCCGCAAGAAGGAGTTTCAGTCGCTTGACGCGGCGGTGCGCGGGGAGTGGACGCTTTCCGCCGCTATGGACCCGACGGATGAAACGACCGAAGACACCGTCGCCATCGTTGACGAGACGACTTACGGCGCGGGGGGCCGCGTCCCGTTCGTGCATCAAGCGACGCATGTATCCCTGCGGTTCCGCTCGAACGGCACCGGGCCGCACAAGCTGGGCGCTTGCGTCATCCACTACGAGGGCAACGATGATAAAGATTGAGGCTGCTACGGCGGATGACGTGCGTTTCGTTGCGCGAAACATGCGGGTGCGGGACTTCGAGGAGTTCACCGCCGTCTCGGCCACTGACGACCGCGACGAGATGGCCGACGGTCTGGCGCAACGCTACGGCGGGCGCGACGACGTGCTGTGCGGTTCCTTCGGCGGCGAACCGATCTGCATCGGCGGCACGCTGGAGGTATGGCCGGGGGTTATGACGCTCTTGTTCTTCGCCACGCCGGAGTTCCCCCGCATCGGCCTCCCGGTTGCGCGTTTCATCCGCAATAAGCTGTTTCCGCGCTATGAGGCCGCGGGCATCCATCGCATCCAGGCGATCTCGCTCGACGGCTACGAGGAGGTTCACAGTTGGATGCGAACCATTGGCCTTGTGCCTGAAAACGCGCCAATGCCAGCCTACGGCAAGCGCGGAGAAGCGTTCCAACAGTTCGTGAGGCTGCGCGATGTATGTCCGGCTGGGGCTTAAGTCTGACGAAGACGCCGTTGTCGCTATGACGCGTGAAGCCTGCGCAGAGGGCTTGCCGGGGCGCGAGTTTTCGGAGGATGCCGCACGCGCCACTTACGCCAAGTATCTCGAAACGGCTAACCCCACGATATTCGTGGCCGAAAGCGGCGGGAACATCGTTGGCGCGCTGATGGCGTCCATCTCAGAGTATTGGTTCACTTGTGGACATTTCACATCGCAAGAGTTACTGTTTGTCAAACCCGAATGTCGCGGCTCTCGGGCAGCCGCTCTCCTTCTGTCCCATTTGGTCGCGTGGAGCAAATCGCTCGAAGCACGCGAGATCACAGGCGGCGCAGATAACGGCCTTCACAACGACATAGCCACGCGCACGATTGAGCGGTTCGGCTTCCAGCGCGTAGGGCATTTCTTGAAGCGGGATTTAAGCAATGGCTAAAGGTGGTGGCGGCAACGAAGCCAAGCTGGCGCGGCAGGACGAGCAAGCCCGCCAAGAGCGCATCCGCACCGGCACGGAGCGGGTAAACGGCATCTTCGACAACCAGTTCACGCCGGAGTTCTTCGACAAGCGCCGCGAAGCCTACACGTCTTACGCGATGCCGCAGTTGCAAGATCAGTACGGGCAGGCGCAGAAAGAGCTCACTTTCGCGCTCGCACGCAACGGCACACTGAATAGTTCCGTGCGCGGGCAGCAAGCGGGCGAGTTGCAGAAGCGGTTCGATTTGAACGGCCAGCAGATCGCAGACCAGGCCATCGCCAGCGCAGGCGACGCACGCACCGCGACGGAAGACGCGCGCAGCGGCCTTATCGCGTCCCTGAACGCCACCGGCGACGCCCAAGGCGCGGCAAACGGCGCGTTGGCGCGGTCGTCGGCCCTGTCGCAGCCCGCGGCATTTAACCCGCTGTCGAACCTATTTGCGGACTTGACCTCGGCCTACGGGCAGAAGGTTCAGGTGGACAACTTCAAGAAATACGCGGGCGGCGCGGGGCTATTCAGCCCGAGCAGCAGCGCCGTAGCAGTGACGAAATGAGGCCGTAGATGTGTGATCCGCTAACCATCGCAGGCATCGCAATGAGCGTCGGTTCTACCGTCGTCAACGCGGTCGCGTCCAACAAGGTTCAAGCGGCCCGCAACGACGCGATGGCCGCCGAACGCATCCGGCAGAACGCCTTTGATAAAGAGGCCGCCGCCGTCAACACGACTTCGCAAGATCGCTACCAGAACTTCGACGCCAAGGTCGCCGAAGGCTCGCAGCAGCTTGGCGATTACATCGCGAACCAGACCGCACCGGAAGCGCAGGCGTCCGAGGCATTGCCATCTGCCGGTGCGTCCAACATCACCGTGCAGGAAGAAAACAAGCAGAAATCCAAAGCCAAGGCCTCCACCAACGCCAGCGGCAAGGCGCTTGGCGCGCTGCGGGCATTCGGCGATGTGCTGGGAGATACCAGCCGCTTGCAGGCGCGTGACGCGGGCCAAGTGGCGCAGATCGGAGGCTTCAAGACGGGCTCGTCCAATGTGCTGCCTTATGAGTTGGAAGCCGCAAACAGCAAGGGCGCAGGACTGAAATTGTTCGGCGATCTGCTGGGCGGCGCAGGATCTGTCGCAACAAGTGCGGGCATGATGGGCGGCAAATTGCCGTTCTTCGGTGGCGGCGCAGTTGGCGTGCCGGTCACGAAAGCGGTTAAAGCATCGGTCGCAAGTCCGGTGCGACTAGGAAGTCTATACGGGGGCGGTAAATAATGGCCATTCGGCAATGGAATGACCCGGCTCTCGGTGCGGGCTTTGAAAATCTGGCGGCGGCCTTTGCCCCGCCTTCCGGTAGCGATCTGTCCGGCTACGCGACCGCTGGCGCTACGAAGGCGCAGGCCGACCGCCTTGCGTGGCTGTTCCAGAACTCCAGCGATCCGACGGCTTCGGCCCGCTCGGCGCTGACGGGCGTGCAGGGCTACGGGCAGACCCCGGCAGGGTTCGCCGCGACCGACGCGACCGACCGCTACGGCATCGACAGCGCCGCCGCCAGCGCGGCCAACGTGGCGGGCATCAACAACGAAGCCGCGCTGGCGCGGCAATACGCGGAACCCGTCCTCGTCAACAAGGATCAGACCGCGTATCTGCCAGGTCAAACGCAGGCGGCTACTGGCCTCCCTGCGATGTTTGGCGGCGTCGTGGGCGCGGCTCCCGGCGAAACTGTAGCAGTTCCGGGGCAGGCCGAACCGATGCGCGGCGCGCCGACGATGGACACGTTCAAAGCCGCGATCATGGGCAGCCTGCCGGAGCCGATCCAACAGGCCGTCGCCTCTGGCATGACGAGCATCGAGCAAGTGATCATGGGCGACGGGTCGGTGCAGAACCAGACCGCGCTTGGCGCTGTCGGGCAGACGCCCTACGTCAAGCCGGAAGGCGTCGATGTGAAGAATTACATCACGCCGGACGGGCGCACGGGCTCGGCTATCGTCGAGCCAACGGGCGTGATTAAGGACGCCGCTACGGGCGAAGTCCTGCCGGAAGGCACGCGCACGGCCACGACCGTTGTTCAGGGCGACGCTACGGCCACGAGCATGATCGGAAAACCGACCGAAACCAGCGACAAGGCGGGCGTGTTCTACAACCGCGCCGCCCCGGCCAGCGCGAACATTGACGCGGCTATCGGGAGCGGTTACGCGCCGACCGATCTGGACTACGAGGCAACACTCGGCTCGATCAGCGGTCTGCCGAACGCCGCTACGCGCCACGTCATCTCGCCCGAGGGCCGCGCCTTCTACAACAACGCTCAGAACTTCATGATGGCCATTTTGCGGCCTGACACCGGCGCTGCTTTCGGCAAGGACGAGTTCCAGTCCTACGCGCGGGTTTTCATTCCGATGCCGGGGGACGACGCGAATGTCATCAAAGAGAAGGCCGCCGCTCGGGCCGTGGCGCTGACTGCGCTGCAAGGAACTTCGCGCGGGGCTGCGGAACACATCGCTGCCCTCATGCAGCAAAACGGGTTGCCGATCCCGCCAGAGATGGCCGCCGTCATGGAGCGCAACGCCGCCGCACCGCCAGCGGCTCCGGCCGGGGGGCCCGCAAACGGAACGGTCGAAGAAGGCTTCCGCTACATCGGCGGGCCGCCCGGTGAACAGTCCTCGTGGCAGGCGGTGCAGTAATGGGCAGCCCTTGGGAAAAATACGCAAACCCCGCCGCAGCCGCAACCGCAGCGCCGTGGACGAAATACGCAGCCCCGACCGCTCCTGCGGGTCCGGGGCAGGGCGACATGCGCGCAGCGCCCGCCGCGCCTGAACAGCCGGGTTACGCCAAGGACATGCTCTACAGCGGGGGCAGCGGGCTTGTGCGCGGTGCGGTCGAAACCGCCATGCTGCCGACGACCGTTAACCGGCTTGGCCAGCAAGGCGCGGGCTGGGCGATGGGCGCGGGCGATGATCTGGTGCGCTCGATCTTCGGCATGGACCCGGCGACGCCGGAAGACGCGACAGCGCGCCAATCCGCGTTTGATCAGTCGCAAGACGCCGTCGCCCAAGTGATCCCGTTCGGTTCGCTGTTCATGGGCGCGCAAGCCAATGACGCGCAAGACGCCATTCGCGGCGCGATGGACGCGAACCTCTACGAGCCGCAAACGACGCCGGGGCGCTACGCCGAGACGATTGGCGAGTTCGCGGCACCGGGCGGCTTGCCGAGCAAGGCCGTGCGCGCAGCGCCGACCGTCGCACGCAAGGTCGCAGAGTATATCCCGGACCTGTTCCGCAACGTAGCACTTCCCGGCGCTCTGTCAGAGGGCGCGGGCCAAGCCGCCGAGGGCATGGGCGCGGACGGCACTTGGCAAGAGACGCTGGCCCGTGTTGCGGGCGCTGCTGCGGGCGGCGTGGGCTCGGCTGCGGTCAAGGCGGCAAACGCCCCGGATCGCGTCATCCGCCGCGCGACCGGCGAATTGAGCGACGAGGATTGGGCGCGCGCGCTCGAACTTCAGAACAACCAGTTTGGTGTAAAGTTGACCGGGCCGGAAGCGATCTCGCAGGCCCGCAATGGCGGCACGGGCTTGACGGACGTGCAGCGTGTCGTCGAGGGCTCCATCGAGGGCGCGGCGGGCATGAACCCGTTCTTCGCGCAACGCCCGGACCAGTTGAAAGCCGCGACGAACGCTTGGCTGGACAGCATCGCGCCGCAGAGCGCCGCACCGTCCACGCTGGGGCCGCGCGCTGCGCAGGCTGCCGAGGGCGCGATCTCGGCATCCCCAGAAGGCCAAGCGCTGCAAGAGGCGATCTTTGGCGTCGGCCCGCGTGTAACCGCTGCGCAAGCAGGCGAAGTCGTGCAACCCGCGTTGCGGAGCGTGTTCGACCGTCGTGAAGGTATGCGCAACGCGCTGTCCGATCAGGGCTACGACGCGGCACGCGCCTCTGACCCCACGATCCCGGTCGCTGGCCTGCCCCCGACCAGCACCGTCGCTGAACCCGGTTACACGGCCATCCAGCCGCGCACGATGGGCAACCCGACGCCGACTATGGTTCCGAAAGATGTCCCGGCGCAGGTTGAAACTCCGGCCATGACCAGCCGAACCGGCGCCGAGAAAATTCAAGTTGACGCGCGCCCGGTCGTGCAGGCCATTGACGACATGATCCCGAACGCACGCGCAGGCACGCAGGACGCGCTGAAGGCTGTGCGGGCTATGCTATTCGACAAGGGCGGCGTGGACACAGGCGTAACGGGTTTGGACGCAGCGCGCGGCCAGATCAGCGACATGATCGCCGCGGCCAAACAAGGCGGCCAGATGCAGACCGCAGAGAACCTATCGCGCGTCCAAGAACAGCTTGACGCCGCACTGGCGGCAGTGCCGGACTACAAAGCGGCCAAGGACACGTTCGCTGCGGCGAGCGAGCCGTTGGCCCCGTTCCAGAGCCCCGGCATGGCCAGCGTTGTCCAGAAGGACCAGTTCAACAAGGGCTTCGCGACGCCGCCCGAAAAGGTGACGGGCGCGGTGACTTCGCCGAGCGAGGCGCGCAACTTCAACGCGGTAGCCCCGCCAGACGCACGGGTGGCGGTGGAGAACGCGCTGGCGACCAAGTTGCTGGACGGCGTGACCGATGCGAACGGAGCGGTGAACGTCGAAGCGCTGGCCCTTGCTCTGCGCTCGAATGAAGATGTGCTGGCGCAGTTCCCCGCCGTGCGCGAGCGGCTGCAAGGCGTCGTTGACGCGAGCGGCGGTATGGGCGCGGCGCGGCAGGGACCGGTCGGGCAGATTGCGGCAGCCAAGGACACGACCGCAGCGGGCAACGCCATGCTGCCGCCGAACCCGCTTGTCGGGTCCGAGGCCGAGACGGCCGACGCAATCAAGCGCTTGATCATGCAGGACGCCGACACGACGCGCGGGCTGGCGCGGCAAACTGTCGCAGATCGGTTCTCCAAGGCCATGACGGAGACGCAGGCAGGCGACGCGTCGTTTGGCGGAGCCAAGTTCCGCAAGGACATGATGGGCAACGACCAGCGCAAGGCGACGCTGGACGAGGCGCTGGCCGCGTTGAACGTGCCGGAAGCCGCTGCGGCCTCCCCGGCGCTGTTCGACGTGATGCAGGCCACCGGACGGCGCAAACCTATCGGCAGCCAGACTGAGTTCAACCGCTCGATCAACGCAGACCTTGGCGAAGCGTCTCCCGCTGCGTCGGCCTTCAACATCGCCAAGACGGCCGGGGTAAGCTGGCTGACGCGCGCGGGCGATGCGCTGCAACGCACGGTCCAGCGAAAGAGCCTCGGCGATCTCGCTGACATGTTCACCGACCCGCAGTCGGTCGAGTTGATCCGGGCGGCGATTGCGCGCGGGGCCAACACTGGCATCCCGGAAGCGGTGGCGCGTGTCGCCGCACAAATCGCAGCAACGAGGGGTCAGTGATGGACTTGGCGCAGCTTTTCGCAGCGAAAGAACAGGAATACGGTTTGCCCGCTGGCTATCTGATGCGGACGGCGCAGATCGAAAGCAGCTTGGACCCGAATGCCAAGAACCCGAACTCGTCGGCCGGGGGTCTGTTCCAGTTCATCGACAGCACTGCGAACGACTACGGGCTGCAAAACCGCTTTGATCCGATGCAGGCAACCGACGCAGCGGCACGGCTGGCGCGTGACAACGCGGCGGCCCTGTCTCGCGGCGTCGGCCGCGCGCCCACGGCTGCGGAGTTGTATCTGGCACACCAACAGGGCGCAGGCGGGGCTTTGCGCCTGCTGCGCAACCCCGGCGCGTCAGCGGCCTCTCTGGTGGGCGGTGCGGCCGCAGGGCTTAACGGCGGCAACGGGCAGACCGCTGGCGACTTCGTGGGCCAGTGGAACGCTAAATTCGGCGCGCCACGCGTCGGCGGTGCGGGCGGCGGGGCCGGAGACAGCGGCCAGATCGGGCAGATGTTCACAGGCGGGGCGATGGCCCCTATGGCCGCGCCGGAAGGCAACGTCATGGGGCAGATCGCGGCGCAGTTTCTCCAGAACCGGCAGGAACAGCAGAAGGCGCAGGCCGAGCAGCAGGCCGCCGAGCAGGAGCGCAAGAACGCGCTGTTCGCAGGCCCAGTTGCTGGGGGCGGCGGGCTGGGGTCACTCTACGGATAACCTAGCCAACGCGTGCTGAATTGCGCCCACGCAGGGTAAAACGCCTGCGTATCGCGCCCGTCGGCCAGCCACTCAGATAAAAAACCGCGCCACATTTCTGCGTCGGAGGCGCGTTTAAGCAGCGGCGACCGCAACGTGCAGCGTTTCACGTCCACAAAAATACGAAAGCCATTTTCGCGGCGCGGCGTGCCGTCGCACAGCGGTGCGTTGTACGTCTCTCTGAAATTCATGCTAGTGCCCCAAATAGTGCCCAAAGGCGTGTATGTCGTGCAGTAGGCCGCGCGTAGGTCGTAAACGCAAAGCCTTGTTTTTCCTAACGTAAACGAATACGAAACGGAGCGCGGCCCCAAAACGGCACAAGTTTCAATGAGACTGATGCGTCGTTTTTGTAGGCCACTGTATTTGCTGCGTTTTCGTTATTTTCATCTGCGTCTATTGGCTCCGTGTAGGTCGTTGTCGGTCGCTGTAGGTCATATTTGACGCCCATTTGGGGCGCAGCGTGCCCGCCGATGCGCGCTACGCCGCTGCCGCCGTTCCTGATGAAATCAAATTGACAGCCGCCCGAAGATCGTCCGGGCAATGCTTCGCGTAAACCTGCTCCACCATCGCAATGGTGTTGCCGAGAACCTTGGCTATAATCCAGATCGGCACACCCTGCCGCGCCATATGCGTCGCCGCCGTGTGCCGCAAAGTGTGCGGCGAGATGCCCGTGGCGCGCGGGACGATGCGGTCCTCTTTCGCGCCAAGACCGGCCTCCACAACGATCTTCTGGATCGGTAGCCACACGTCGGCCTTCGACCCCATGACCAGATCGTTCTCGCGCTCCTCGTAGGCGCGCAGCAAGAAAGGCCGGAGTTCCGACGAGATTGGCACCGACGCGCGGCGCTTCTTCGTCTTGGCCCGCCCCGGCACGTCCAGATGGATCACGTCCGTCTCAAAATCAACGCGATCCCAAGTCAGATCGAGAAGCGCCTCTTTGCGCCCAGCGGTGGCCAGCGCCACCCACAAGAACCGCTCGCCGCGCGACAGCTTCGGGCCGCGCCGCAGCCGTGCCGCAGCGGCCCGCATCGCTGCGATTTCGGCGGTGGTAAGCCAGCGGTCGCGCGGTTCGTTACCGGCCGGAAGGTCAATCGTCTCGATCAGCGCAGCTTTGAACATCTTCTGCTTGGCGCAGAACCGCAGACACGCGAACAGCGCCAGCAACTCCCGGCGCACCGTGGCGCTCTGCACAGCGCGGCCAAAGCGGCCAAAGCGGCCAGACGTGCGACGCAGTAGATAACGGTCAACGGCGTCTTGATCGACTTGCGCGATCTGCATCGTCCCGAAGTGCGGCGCGAGCGCTTGCCAAGAGTGCTCCAGCGTCTCGGGCGAGGCCACGTCTTTCAGGACGTGCTTCGTGCGGTAAACGGTCCAGCAGTCGTTCACGGTGTAGACTGTTTCCTCGGGGGTTTTGTCGTTGCGCAGGAGGAGCCAGTGCGCGAAGCGCGTTTCGGCTTCAGCACGGCTTGAAGTGCCCATGCTCTTGCGTTTTGATCGCCTCTGCTCGCTCCAGAAGGCATAGAAGGTTCCGTCTGCGACTTGCCGCAGTTCTGGGGTCGGCGCGAGGCGCATGTCCTGCGGAGCGTCCAAGCCAAGGTGAGTTCTGATATTCCGGGTCAACGATTTCGCTCCTGTGTACGGTTGATATGGTGTTTGTATCACACATGTATTGCGCGGTAAAGGACAAAATGTCTAGTTTGTAGGTATTGACAGCGGACAGTTTGTCTGCCAAACAACATACATTATCAATCGGGGGTAGTAGTGTTTGACGTAACTGCCTTTTTGGCCAGTAACTTCGGCGATGCTGACGGTGTGTTGGGTCTGACGGCCAAACATTGCGGACGCGTGCCGCAGCGGGACACAGCGCGTAAATGGTTCGAACGGGGTTCAGTGTCGTCCGACTGGCTGCCGGAACTGCTCTACGCTTTGGAAATGGAAACGGGGACGCCAGTTTCGCTGGCGGATTATATGAAAGGGGCCACAGACGATGTGTTTGCTTGAACGCGAAGCGATGTTCTTTTGGAAGGCGTCGCAGAAGGTGCGCGCGATGAAGGTAGCCGGGTTGCCCGTCGCTGAAGACGATATTGACGATCTTGACGTGTTGGCGCTGAACACCGCGTCGCCGATCCTTCGGGCGCAGGCTCGCGCCACGATCAGCGCCGTGGATACGGCAGGCGCTGTCGCGCTGTGATCGAGATAGTCGTCCTTGGGCGGCCCGTGGCGAAGGGCCGTCCGCGTTTCTCAAAGGACGGCCACACCTACACGCCAGAGAAGACCCGCAACTTCGAAGCGGTCCTGAAATACGCAGCGGAGCAAGTCATGGGCGACCGCCCACCGCTGGAAGGGCCGCTGGCCCTCGACATGCAGGTAGTGGTGCCGATCTCCGCATCGTGGACGAAGAAGCGCCAGGACGCGGCGCGTGGGCTGCGGGAGTGGCCTACGCGCAAGCCGGATTTCGATAACTACCAGAAGATCGTGGACGCGCTGAACTTGGTGGTCTGGATCGACGACGGCCAGATCGTGCGCTCGACGTTCGAGAAACGCTACGGCGACAAACCCGGCACTTGGATCAAAGTGTCGCAACTGAACGAACCAACAGGAGGCATCTTTGAGTAATTTTCTGGACCAATACATCGCGCAAGAAATGGCCGACGAGCCGATCCTCGATCTGGTTTACGCATCGCCGCCAGAGGGAGCGCCCGACATCAAGACGCAGATCGCGGACGAGGCCAAGCGCATTGTCGGCGGGGCGCGCCGCGCGAACTACGGAACCCCGGAAAACAACTTCGAGCGCATCGCGCGGTTCTGGGAAGCGTATTTCAAGAACACCTGGCGCGACATCTCTGTGACCGCTGGCGACGTGTCGCCGCTGATGCGGCTGATGAAGGAAGCGCGTCTGTGCGAGGCGCCCACCCACCTTGACAGCCATGTCGATCTGGTCGGCTACACGTTGACCGGAGCGGAGGTCAACGGCGTGAAATTCCCGCTTGACAGCCCGTCGTAAGTGTAGGTTATTGCGACCAACACGTTCCGACTGACACGATTTCCCTGATGAACCGGATGCTAGGAACACGATGCTACTGACCCCCTTCCCAACACAGATCAGCGGCGCGGTGTTCCTTGCGAATAACCGCAATGCGCTGTTGGCCGACGCACCAAGGGTCGGGAAGACCGGCACCGCCATCATGGCCTGCGACTATAATCTCGAAGACACGATCCTCGTCTTGACCACGGCGTCAGGCCGCGCGGTATGGCAGCGCGCCTTCAATCAGTGGTCCGGCTTCGGGCGCGGCGTCCAAGTCATGCTGGACGCCCGCCCGATCACCAAGCCCGTCGTTATCGTGGGCTGGCCAGCGATGGCCAACGCGGCGTTGCGTGTGGAACTGCTGAAGCGCCGCTGGAGCCGTCTCATTCTGGACGAGGGCCACAATGCCAAGAACTTCGACGCCAAGCGCACGCAGGCCGTTTATGGCGTGCCGGTGGAAGACGGCGCGATCTTGGCGGACACGCAGAGCCTTGTCGCCAAAGCGGACGGAACGTGGGTTCTGACCGGAACGCCGATCCCGAACGCACCGAACGATCTCTACCCGATGATGCGGGCGCTATGCCCCGACCGTCTGCTGGCCGACGACGCGAAGGGCTGGCCAGACGTGACGAAATACCAGACCTTCTTGCACCGCTATTGCGTCGTCAAGATGAAGAAGATTTCCAACTTCAACCGCATCCCGGTCGTGATCGGCGGGCGCAATCTGCCGGAGTTGGCCGAACGTGTCGGCGACTTCATGCTGCTGCGGACACAGCAAGATGTGGGCATCCGCGAACCGATCTATGAGACGTTCCCGCTCGTCGTCAGCCCCGCCATGTTGCGCAGCGCCGAGGGCGATCTGGACCGCACGTCGATCCTGGATGCGGCTGTGGCGGGCGACACGCGCAAGCTGGACATGCACCTTGGCCCGCTGCGCCGCATCACGGGGGCCGTCGTCGCGAAGGCAGTCGTAGAGGCCGTGCGCGAGGAGTTTGAGAACGGGCTCGACAAGATCGTGCTGGCCTACTGGCACCGCGAAGTCGGCGACATTCTGCGCGAGGGCTTGCACAAATACGGCGTGCTGCAAATCGACGGTTCGACGCCGGGGTCTGCGCGCGGCGAGATCGAACAAGAGTTTCTGAACAGCCCTGCGGCACGCGTCATGCTGGGCCAAATCCAAGCCGCTGGAGAGGCCGTGGACTTTTCCAGCGCCGCAGAATTGCTTTTCGTGGAAACAAGTCTGGTGCCCAAAGACATGGCCCAGATGTCGAAGCGCATCACCAATCACACGCAGAAACGCCAACCGCGCGTTCGTGTGGCCGTCCTTCAGGGCTCGATCCAAGAGGCCCTTGAAGAAGTCTTACTGAGAAAATGGACCGCTATCAGAGGAGTTCTTAGCAAATGATGATCGGGCAATACTACGCCCAAGTGGTGAAGATCGAACTGGAGCAAAACGCTTCGACGCGTCTCTCCGAGATCGCAGCGCGGTATGGCATAATAGCACCGAAAGAAGCCATCGAAGACATGCTGCGCAATGACTGGAAAGCCTTGTCGCTTTTTGCGCACGCGCTCCACGGACAACAAGAGAAGGATACGACAAATGACACTACGAATTGAAGTAACGGTGCCGGAGGACGCAATTCGCGACAAGAGCGCGGCGTCGTATCTGGCCGACGCGATGGCCGCTATTGGCTTCTCGCGGGGCGTGTCGCTGGCCATGCCCGTGCCGACGCTGATCGACGCGGAGCACAGCCGCATGGTGCGCGCTGCGTCTGACGCGCCCGCTGGCGTAGTGGCCAACGCCGACGCGCAGGCAGTCGCAGGCACCGCCCCGGTCGTGCAGACCGAACCTGTTCGCGAACGCGGCAAGCCCGCACCGGGCCGTGCACGCCGCACCAAGGAAGAAATCGCCGAGGACGAGGCTGCTGACAAGGCCGAGGCTGCTGGCGGCGCGACCGGAGAAGTGGCGCTGATCTCGACCGGCGAAGAACGCGTTGACCCCGCAGATGTCGCGGCGCAGGACAAGGCCGACGAGAAGGCCGAAGTCGAAGAACACCGCAAGGCGTTGACGGTTGACGATCTGAAGTCCGTGATGGGCGGCTACGTCAAGAAGTTCGGCATGGAAGCGACCCAAGAAGACGGGCCGAAGATTTTCACCGAAGCGCTCGGCGCGCCGCCTGCCGGTCAACCCGCTTGGAGAGTGTCGCTGCTGGACGGCGACCAAGAGCGGCTGGCCAAAGCGGTTGACGTGTGGGCCAAGGCGGTTGACTTGAACCCGCTGAAGCGCGCGTCGGCAGGTGCGTGATGGCCAAGGAAAACGGGTTGTATAAAGACCTGTCTGATGTGACCGTCACGTTCACGGACGGCGAGGTCAAAGTGTATCGGATCACTGCCGGGACGAGCATCGGCGGCTATCTGGTGCGCGAAGCCGGGGCGAGTGGCGTTCTTAGCCTGTTCAACAAAGAACAGTCTTGGGGCATCCCGCTCGTCTCCATCCGGGATTGGTGCATCAGCCCGGTCGCGGTAGAAGCGCAGGAGGCCGAAGATGCAACAGCACCACGCTGAACGCGCACATGCTCAATGGTCGGCCAGTTCCACAGCGGCCAACTGGGCGTGTGCGGGGCGGCTGGCGCTGATAGAGGCGACCACAGACCCCAACGCGCCGGAACGCACGTCAGAGGCCGCCGATTGGGGGACCGCGTGTCACCAAATCAGCGAGCGTTGCTTGCGCTCCGGCCAAGACGCCGCAGAGTTCATCGGCACGACGGAGAAGGGGAAGAAATACTCCTTTGAGGTTGACGAGGAAATGGCCGAAACCGCGCAGCGCTACATCGACTACGTTCGGTCGCTATGCGGAGAGGCTACAGACAGTGACTTCCCGAACGATTGGGGTTCGCTGTCAATCGAACAGCGCTTCAGCCTTGCTTCGCTGAACCCGCCGTTCGAGGCGGGCGGCACGGCAGACGCAGTTGTCTACAACCCAGCGCTGCGCCAGATGGAAGTCGTCGATCTTAAGGGCGGTCGCGGTGTTGTGGTTGAAGCGAAAGGCAACCCGCAACTGCGGACCTACGCTTTGGGCGCTATGCTGGCCAATCCGGGGCTGGACATTGAGACCGTCAAGGCGACAATCGTTCAACCGCGCGCTGGCCATCCTGACGGGCGCATCCGCTCGGAGACGTTCCACGTCGTTGATCTGCTGGAGTGGACCAGCGATCTGCTGTTGGCGATGGACCGCGCAAAACGGGCACTCGACCGCAAGGCCGATCTGCCGGATGCGGCTTGGGCGGCGGCCTTCCTGACAGCGGGCGACCATTGCAAGTTCTGCCCTTGCGCCGGGTTCTGCCCCGCGCTGGAGCAAAAGGCGCTCGACACGGCGGGTCTGCACTTCACCGATCTGGACGAACCCGTGATCTCGCCGTCAAACGCCCCGGATTTGCAGTCGCCGGAGCGTCTTGCGCAACTTCTGGACGCCGCAGACATGATCGGCGACTGGATGAACGCGGTGCGCGCCTACGCCCATGAACAGGCAGAGGCAGGCGTCGCGATCCCGAACTACATCCTGGTCGAGAAAGAAGGCCGAGAGAAGTGGAACGAAGGCGTCGAGGCCGATTTGAAAACGTCTCTTTTGTCTGTTTTGGCGGAAGACAAGTTCCTCAATCCCGGCAAGATGCAGACACCGAAACAGGTCCGTGACGCACTGAAGAAGGCCAAGGCCGACGCGAAGCTGATCGAAGCTGTGTCGGCCCTGTCCGCCGCACCAAAGACCGGGACGAACCTCGTCCGGGCCACCAAGACGACCCGTTCGGCGGCAACGCCGAGCGTCAACAAGCACTTCGACATTCTGGATTAACAAGGAGACTAAAATGAGCCGTGGTGAAGACGTAAAGACCCCGCTGGCGATCATCAGCTTTTCCGCAGACCTTTTCAAAGCCCGGTCGCAAGACGGCGGCAGCGAGAAATACGGCTGCACGCTGCTGTTCCCGAAAACGACCGACATTTCGGCGCTGGAAGCTGCGGCGTTGGCAGTCGCCAAGGACGAATGGGGCGACAAGGCAGTGCAATGGATCAAGGACGGGCTGATCAAATCTCCGTTCTTGGACGGTGACGGCCCGCAAGGTCTGTCGAAGAAGTCCGGCGAACGCCACGCCGGATACGCTGGCCACCGCTTTGTTCGGTGCGGTTCCGGCGCGGACTACAAGCCCAAGGTCTTCGACCGCAAGCGCAACCCCGTCATGGACATTGAGGGCTGCCCGAGCGGTTCGCAGGTATACGGCGTGATCAACCCCTACACTTGGGAAAACGACAAGAACGGCAAGGGCCTGTCGTTCGGTATCAGCATGGTTCAAGTGGCCAAAGCTGCGACCGGGGCGGAAATCCTCGGCGGTGGCGGCGGGCCGGACCCGGACAAGTTCTTCGAGGCAATCCCGGACGAAGGCGACGCACCTGATGCGACCAAGGGCGGCGCAGGCGCTGGCGGTCTTTTTGGCTGATATGTAGGTTGTGACGAAATGCAGCGGCAGACATGCCGCTGCACAACCCAACATTTTAGGAGGGCCAGATGGCCGGACGAGGACACAATAGCGGCGACACCGACGCCACGGGCGCGTACAGCGTCACCGCCGATGAACTGCGCGCTTTCGTTGAACGCGTCGAAACGATGGAGGCCGAAAAGAAGGCCGCCGCCGACGACATCAAGGAAATCTTCGCCGAAGCCAAGGGCCGCGGCTACGACACCAAGGTCATGCGCAAGATCATCGCTCTGCGCAAGCGCAAGCCGGACGAGATCGCCGAAGAAAACGCGATCCTGTCGATGTATGGCGAAGCGCTCGGCATGGACATCTTCGGATGAGCGGCCTTCTCGCACACCGCATCTGGCCGACGCCGGGCGCGCACACAGCAGCGCCAATGACCGCCGCTGAAATCGACGCGCACCCCGACGCCGACCGTATCTGGGCCACGATCATGCAGATGCGGGCGGAGGCCAGTCGGCACCACGACCTTTCCAGTTACAAGGCCGTCGGGCTGTGACGGAGGACTGGCGCGGCGAACACTTCATCCGCTCGCCGAAGAAAGAGAAGCCCGCCGAGGTCAAACCCCGGCGGCGCTCCAACCTCGGCGATCTGGCCAAACGCAAGGTCCGCGACCCCGACGAGGCCGACCGCAAGACCCGTGCCGAACAGCGTGCGGCGAAGAAACTCAAACCCGGAGGTAAAAGTGCCAAACCTTGAAGACGCCATAAGCACGGCCTTTGCATCTGGCCGCCTGAAAGGTCTGACGTGCTGGCCGTGTTCTGCCGGGTATCAGGCCAATGCGAAGAACGCGGCGGGCGGCTGGGCGTGTCACGTCGCAGACAACCCTGTCACGGCGCTGCGCTTGGCGCTGGGGCTGGAAACTGCCGCGCCTGCGGCCCTGTCGGGGAGCGTGTTCGATTGACCGCTTACTACAACGAATTTGACCCCAAGGCCGCCGCGTGGCTGCGCGAACTGATCAAGCAGGGCCACATCGCGCCTGGTGATGTTGACGAACGGAGTATTGAAGATGTCCGACCCGACGATCTGCGCGGCTACACACAATGTCACTTCTTCGCCGGAATTGGCGTCTGGAGTTACGCCCTGCGCCGCGCCGGATGGGCCGACGACAGGCGAGTTTGGACAATGTCCTGCCCGTGCCAACCTTTCAGCGCGGCAGGCAAAGGCGGCGGGTTTGCTGATGAGCGGCACCTTTGGCCCGCCGCGCACCACCTTATTAGAGAGTGCGGACCTGGCGTCGTCTTTGGCGAACAGGTTGCGAGCAAAGACGGACTTGGTTGGCTCGACCTTGTATCGGCTGACTTGGAAGGATCGGGCTACGCCAGCGGGGCGGTTGATCTCTGCGCTGCGGGCGTCGGCGCGCCCCATATCAGACAGCGCCTCTGGTGGGTTGGAGAAAGGCTGGCCGACGCCGCGAGTGGGCGGGAACCCGGAGGGCTACGGCAACGGCGACAGACCGAACGGCCCACGCGGTCGGTTGGAGGATACGGTGCCGCTGGCGGGCTGGCCGACGCCGACGACACGCGACCACAAGGACGGCTCGGAGTGCCTGAACGTGCCAGTGAACGCGCTGCTGGGGCGGGCGGTTTGGGCGGCGGGTTGGCCGACGCCGAACTGCCCGTCGGGCGGGAGGTCAATGAGCATCGAGAAGATGGACATAACCGGGCGAACTCCAGATGGGCGGAAGCACACGGCTTCGCTGGAGCACGCGGTGAAGTTTGCCACACCGGCCCGGTTGACGGCTTCTGGCGAGATGCGGACTGGCTGTTCTGCCGGGATGGAAAGTGGCGGCCAGTTGAACCCGGAACATTCCCGCTGGCTCATGGGGCTGCCGAGCGCGTGGGGCTCTTGCGGGGTTACGGCAATGCAATCGTTGCGCCCGCCGCGCAAGCCTTCATCGAAGCCTACGAAGAAAGCCGCGCCGACCGATATTTTCGGCTGAACACAACGTCGGCTTTGCCGCAAGACATGGACATATTTGCATGAAACGAGATGCACTTGAAGCCCTCACCAACGCCGCCGTCGGGCTGCTGGTATCGTGGGGCGCGACTTACTTTCTGCTCGGCTACACGGCCCGCGGCTCGGCGGCTGTGACCGCAATGTTCTTTGGCCTGTCTTTCGCCCGGTCGTGGGCGCTGCGGGCGCTGTTTCGGGGGGCGGGGAAATGATCGACCTACGCAAAGGCGACTGCTTGGAAGTCATGCGCGACATTCCTGACGGGTCGGTCGATCTGGTGCTGGCCGATATACCTTACGGGGAAGTGTCACAGAAATCTGGCGGGCTGCGGAAACTAGATCGCGGCGATGCTGACGCCTGCGACATAGACCTCTCTGCGTTAATTCGCGCCGCAGTTCGAGTTTGCTCCGGGTCGCACTATGTATTTTGCGGAACGGAGCAAATAAGCCTTCTTGTAGCGATGTACCGCGCAAACGGGCTTACCGTGCGTGTTGGCGCATGGGAGAAGACCAACCCGTCGCCTATGAACGGAACGCGGTTGTGGTTATCCGGTTTAGAGTTTTGCGTGTTCGCACGGCCAGCTAACGCGGTGTTCAACGAGCACTGCAAAAAAGCGCTGTGGCCCGCGCCGTCAGGCAGAGCAAAAATACACCCAACGGAGAAGCCCGTGGCGCTCATGGAGCGCCTTATTTTAGCGTCGTCCAGCGAAGGCCAAACTGTTTTGGACTTCACTATGGGCAGCGGCACCACGGGCGTTGCGTGCCAGAACACCGGGCGCAGCTTCATCGGCATAGAGCGCGACGACGCGTATTTTGAAATTGCAAAAAAGCGGCTCGGCCTGTCTGCTTTAGCATACGACATCGGAATATTTGCATGACAAAAGGCATTGAAGCAGACGTAGAGACGCGCTCCCCGGTCGATCTGAAAACGCGCGGGGCGTTCGTCTATTTTGAACACCCGCTGACCGAAGTGCTGATGGCCTCCTACCGCATAAACGGAGGCCCGATGCGGCGCTGGCGGCGCGGGCAGCCCTGCCCCGCCGATCTCGCACAGGCCGTCGCCGACGGCATGACGATCAGCGCGCACAACGCACAGTTCGAGACATTGGCCTTCCGTCTGCTGCACGAGCGTCAGGGCTGGCCCGCAGCGCGCCCCGAACAGTTCCGCTGCACCGCTGCCACCGCAGCCGCTATGTCGCTGCCGCGCGATCTGGCGGGCTTGGGTGCGGCCTTGGGGCTGGAGACACAGAAGGACAAGGAAGGCACGCGGCTGATCCGGCTGTTCTCAATCCCGCGCCGCCCGAAGAAAGACGAGCCGCCCGGTCTGTATTGGAACGAGCCCGAAGACTTCCCCGAGGACTTCGAGAAGTTCCACGACTATTGCGACCGCGACGTGCTGACAGAAGCCGAGGCGGACCGCCGCATGATCGAACTGTCCGCCGACGAACAAAGCGTCTGGCGGCTCGATCAGAAGATCAATCAGCGCGGCGTCCGCATCGACCGCACCAGCGCCTTGGCTGCGATCCGGCTGGCCGACAAATCAAAGAAGCTGCTGGACCGGGAAATGCGCGCGGCCACGGGCGGCTATGTGGCGGCCTGTTCGCAGCCCGGTAAGCTGGTGGAGTGGGTCCAGATGCAAGGCGTCGAATTGGGGTCGGCGGCAAAGGCCGAGATCACCGATCTGCTGGACGCCGACGATCTGCCGGAACACGTCCGGGCGGCGCTGCTGATCCGGCAGGAAGCCGCCAAGACCTCTGTGTCGAAGCTGCAAGCCATGATCAACCGGGCCAGCGCTGACGGGCGTGTGCGCGGCACCTTCCTCTACCACGGGGCATCCACGGGGCGCTGGAGCAACACCGGCGTTAACTTCGCCAACATGCCGCGCCCGCGGCGTGAGTTCGACGAGGCAAAGCCGCGTCTGGACGTGCTGTTTGAGGCGTTCCGCACCGAAGACCCAACCGCGCTCAAATACCTCTACGGCGACACGTTGGGGCGGCCCCTGCACCTTATCAGCGACGCGATCCGGGGCTTCATCTGGGCCGGTCCTGGCAAGGAACTGATACAGGCCGACTACAGCGGCATCGAGGGCGCCGTGATCGCGTGGATGGCGGGCGAGGACTGGAAGGTCGAAGCGATGCACGACATCATCGCCGATCCGGCCTTGCCAGACATGTATCGTCGCACGGCCGCCGGCATCCTGAACCTGACGACCGGCGTGGTGACGAAGAAACATTGGGCGCGGCAAGCCGTCGGCAAAGTTTCAGAATTGGCGCTGGGTTTCGGCGGCGGTGTGTCGGCCTTCTACTCGATGTCGCGCAACTACGGCGTGAACCTGCACGCGCTCTACGAGCCCGTCTGGGAGGCCGCCGATGACGAACGCCGGGAAAAGGCGCTGAAGCGCTATGCCTCGAACCTCGCACGCGGCAAATCGCATACCGACGTGCTGTCGAAGGAAGCATGGGTGGCGTCGGAGATCATCAAGGTCGGTTGGCGCGTGACGAACCCGGCCATTGCGAAGTCGTGGCGCGATCTGGAGGCCGCCGTGCGTGAAGCGGTCGAAAACCCCGGCACCGTGACTTCTGCCGCAAAGACATCTTACGTCGTGCGCCACGGCTTTCTGTGGGCGCGGTTGCCGTCCGGGCGCTGCTTGGCCTACGGCAGCCCGCGCTTGTCGTCGCAGGTATGGGCCGAGATCAAGTTGCCGGACGGCTCTTGGTCCGACGCGGAAGTGCTTAGCCGCGCGCAGGCCGAGTTTATGGAGTTGAAAGGCGAGGCGCGCATCCAAGGCGACACGTCGCCTGCGATCTCCGTTATGGGCGTGAACTCGACGACGAAGAAGTGGACCCGCTCAAAGCTATACGGCGGGCTGATCGCGGAGAACAATACGCAGGCCACCGCCCGCGATCTGCTGGTAAACGGCATGTGGAAGGCCGAAGCTGCGGGCTACCCGATAATCGCCCATGTCTACGACGAGATCATCTGCGAAGTGCCGCACGGTTTCGGTGATCTGGCCGAGTTTGAGAAGCTGATCTGCGAACTGCCTGCATGGGCGGAAGGTATGCCCCTCACAGCAGGCGGCTGGAGGGGCAAGAGGTATCGCAAGGATTAAGCGCGCCACCGCCCTACGGCTGTCATTTTAATCCCGCGCCCTGTCTGCGACGTGAACGCAAACATGCAGCCCTCTGCCGCTGTGGTGGACACTGCGCGGGCAGTTGCAAAGTGCGTTTCCACATTGCCGCTGTTGCCAGCCGTGACGACCAAGTTTGATGTGCTGACAAACGGATAAGGGAAGGTCCAAGAAATCGGAGCCGACTTGAAACCGCTGCCAGTGGATACGTTCACATCTGCGGCGATCCCGGCGCTCATGCAAATCAGGGTGCCATCTGCAAACCGGAGGTACTTGCCGTCTGCCGTCGACCCGGTTTCCATAGGGGCCCCGGTATTGACGCCACCTGCAAAGCTTACCGTTCCAACCATCCCCGGCCCGGTCAGGGCGGTTACGTTGTTCATTTCAGTGCCCGCAGCCTCAGACACGCTGATGGAGGTGTAGGACTGCACATTGTTGCCGATCAGCGGCACCGTCGAAATAGGCGCGCGCGTGACCATGGCCACAGGCCCGGTAAACCCGACTGTCACGCTGGAAATCATTTCAACGAAGCCGTAGTTCTGCCCGGAGAACGGTACAGCAGACCACGATCCGGTGACTTCGCTTTCATCATCATCCGACGCACTATTCAGCCGACCGCGACCATTCGAGACGCGGGAAATCCCGTAGCAGCCGGTATTCAAGAAAATCTGCGTCTTGGGCCGTCCGCCGTCGAAGCGAATGCCGAACGCTTGCTGGATGATCGTATAGTTGATGTTGCAATCTGCGATCCAGATGTCATTGACCTGCGTCGGCCTGATGCTAGCGTCCCCGATAATTTCCAAATCCCACTCAGGGCGGCGGAGTGTCCCCGTCTGGCTGGAAACATAGGCCACGGAAATATCAAAGGTCGTGTCAGTGACGTTGAAGATATAGAAGTCGCCATTGTAAGACGTGGTGCCAGCGATGTTGCACTTGCCCAAGCCCTCGGACAGCGTATGCCGACCCGCTGCAACGT
>Ga0208916_10000139_pt1 | contig 34715 bp, 46 predicted proteins | sample DEB19_08_DNA_5_FD_184523 | JGI IMG/M metagenome (GOLD analysis project Ga0208916, IMG submission 184523) | Aqueous microbial communities from the Delaware River and Bay under freshwater to marine salinity gradient to study organic matter... | ecosystem: Environmental > Aquatic > Marine >... | reverse complement strand
TCGAGTCCTTAGACCACTATCATATCAAAACGAGCCGTTTCACACCATAGCTAGATACACAGCATTTATGCACAGTGTGGACAATGCTGTGGACAAGCAAAACGCCCCGGTCGGTCGAAACCTTAGGGGGCGCTTGCTGTCGACACTACTGACTCCATCGCTAGGGCAAACCTTGGCAACCGGCAGCGGTAGCTTAGTCACATTATAGCAAAACACCCCCGGAGGGGTGTTGCCTGAACCGTCACTCTTGCCGGGCTATTGGCATGTGACTCGCCCGGATTTACCAGTTCAATGTGGAGTATACACTAGCCGGCGTAGTGGGTGAACTGGTACAGGGCGGCCTCACGATGCTCCAGGATCCACTTGATCCGGTAGGCGTGAAACTGACGCTTGTTGGCCAGTTTGCCATCGACGTATACCGGGAGGAACTCGCCGGGCTGGTAGGTGTAATATTTTTCTTTGATTGTTTGTGTTATTGATTTCATAACAAGCCCATTGTAGCACGAACTCGCTATTTTGTCAATTATAACTCACGACTTCCCTTTTTCTCGTTGCACGGCCAGCATGCCGGCTGCAGGTTTTCCTGGTCGATCCGCAGGTCCGGGCGATGGGTGCGGCTGAGCTTGTGATCGAGTGTAGTTTCCTCCCGGCGCGTCCAACGTGGGCACTCCGGGACGATCTGCAGCGAACACTTAAACCACTCATCCGGGTGGTTCTTGAACCATAGGCGGCGGGTTCCGGAACGCCTTGAGCTCACTGCGATCCAAAGGCTATATCGAGGGCAAGGGCGATCTGCAGATCACTGCCGCCGGCCAGTCGGTTGTGGGTGAGGTCGAAACACTGCCGACAGGACAAGATCTAGTCAACTACTGGATGAAACAACTGCCCTTAGCACCACGCAAAGTGCTCGAGGTTGCAGCGTTCAAGTACCCGCGCCGCATCAGCATCGATAAGGTTGCCGAGATGACCGGCTACAGTGCCGGCGGCGGCGGTTTCCGCAACGCTTTGTCCCGGCTGCGCACGCTCGGCCTCATCGAGGGCCATGGCGATATCAAGGCCACGGACGAGCTTTTCCAGACTGCATAATTGTGTGCTACCATAAGCAGTAATGAACCTCGATCAGTTTTACAACGCCTTTGTCAATCAAACAATGGACTATGACGGCGTTTATCCAAACCAATGCGTGGATCTAGCCAAGTATTACCTGGACCGTGTTTTCGGAGTCAAAGCAGGAGCGTGGGGCGATGCCCACGCTTATTTTGATGGTGAGGGCTGCCGGCAATTACAAGCCCGCGGCTGGAGCAAAGTGCCCAACAATCACAACGACGTCAACCAGGTTCCGCCACGCGGCGCGCTGATTGTGTGGGACGCCAGCCTGGCCGGATCGGGCGGCGGCGGTCACATCGCACTCAGCTGGGATGCTCGCCCGGGCGCTGCAACGTTCGTGAGTTTTGATGAAAACTGGGGAGGCAATCGAGCCCATTTAGTAACACATAACTGGAGCAAAGTGCTCGGCTGGATGGTACCGCCAAGCGCTCCTGCACCTGCCCCGGCGCGACCGGCGGCACCGGCTGCAGTGCCTGCTCCAACACAAGGAGTCGAAATGATAGCAAACGAAACACAGGCACGTCAGGCATACAAATTACTACGCCCAAACGGTAGCGTATCGGACGGCGAAATTGCTGCAACTGCCGGCAAACGATCCTGGGCTCAGTTTGCTAACGACGCCCAAAACGAGGTCAATCAGCGCGATGCAGCACTGCGCAATCAGCAGCAGCACATGGCCGATATGCAGGGCACGATCAATAACCAAAATCAAGTAATCACCGACCTCACGGTTAAGCTCAACGACTCAAATGCGACTGCCCAGGAAAAGCAAAAAGCGTTGGCTGATGCACTCGAGCAAATCGCAAAAGACAATGCCAACATGGCTGCTTTGCACGACCAAATTGCTGACCTTAATAAGGCCGTTTCAGCCGGCCAAGTCGTTGACCAATCAGTCACTGACACCGACTCCAGCACGCTCCTGCAGCGAGTCCTGGCGTTTGTGTTGCGCGTCAAGAAATAAGGCAATGGCCGTCATCATAATTGCCATCGCAATCGTGGCATTATGGATGGCCACTCAACCCCCAAAAGGCCCGCCGCCGCGCGTATAGGCTAACTCCCCTGCTCTGCCTTGACACTCCCCTACTTTTATTTTTTAAGGTGTTAGGGGACTTTTTTTGTAAAACTTGACGGGGCAGGGAAGTGGTGTTGTTCGTATATTGTTCAATGAGCAAATATATTGTGCAGTAACTAAAATGAGGCCCCCATCTCTCGCGTGAAAGGGGCCCCATGGTGGGTTAGGTTTTTGAGTGTTTGTTTTCTGTTTTTGTTTTGATTTTGGTAGTCTTTGCGAGATTACCTAAGTTCGGTATACCATGCCCTTTAAGCAAAAGCAACTTGGATTTTACGGGCTGTGATAAGGTGGCCATTTACCCACCGGAAAATGAGCTGCGTGCCAGTATCGTACCGGACACTTGCAGGCTCCGGACGTGGCTTTTCGACGCGCTCATTTTTTTGATTTAAGTGCGTCAGATCAATGTGAGTTCCGACGTCATATAGCATGTATTTATTGTACCGCTGATCGGCTTGTGGATAAGCTAAAAACTTCACTATTGCAAAATACTGGGTACTCAATTATTATGTACTTATACATTAACGAGGAGGGTATAGTGTATAAACGCATGCCAAAAATCTTGCGTCATGACTCGCGCATGCTGCGGGTCGGAGTGACATTTAAGCGGATCCGCAAGGACCGGGATATGTGGGAAATGATTGATGAGCCGGCAGAGGCTCACGACTACATGGCCTATATGGACATCCGGCCAAAGCATCGAGGTATCGCATGAAAATAAAACAGCTAATCGGCCGGCTGCGTCCAGCGCCGACAAAAACAAAACGAACGCACGATCTACTTTGCGATTGTCGTAATTGCGTGCGCAGTCAACTAAGCTATATAAGGGAATTGGCCAAGCAGAAATCATGAGCAATCATAGCGAACTAACTGACGACGAAAAAAGGCGACTGGTGGAGGCAGCAATGCAGATCCTGGCGCCCGTAGCTGCCGAGTACGAGCTCGACACAGTGAGCGGCCGTGCGGCACTATATAAAGCGTTTCAGCTAGGCATCGTGTTTGCTACTGCTGAGGCCCGGAAAATCGAGGAGGATTTGTCATGAGTGAGGAGCGACGCACTCAAACCACCAAAATCGGCGGCGGCGCTGATTATGCCAAAGTAGCCGATCGCCTCAAATTATTCCGTGAGGACCATGTCCGGGCCAAAACCGAGTCAGCCTACGAAATCGATGTCGATGGCACGGTTGTATTTACTGTCTGGCTATGGAAAGACAAGAACGATCTGCTTGAGCTCATGAAGTCAGGCGTTACTGATAAAGAAGTCCTGCGCAGCAGCGCTGACGCCAACGGTACTGCTAAGAGTGATCAAAAGCTCACCGCGGACAATAGGCCGGTCAAGGAAAAGCAATTTGAGAAACTCGAGTCTGTTGCCCTGGGACGCGCCCTTGCCATGCTGGGGTACCTGGCATCCGGCGAGATTGCCTCAGTTGAGGAAATGGAGGAGTTTGAGCGTTTCCGCGCAGAACAGCGCCAGAACGAACTGCGGGCGGCCATTGAGTCACTCGAAACCGCCCCCACTATGGACGAGCTCAAAAAGCGCTTTGTGGCCACCAAGATGATGGAGGTGCCTGAGATCGTTGCCGCCAAAGATAAGCGCAAGAGTGAATTATCGAAAACAGAGTCCACGCCAGCGCCAAAAGCAACTGCAGGGGCCAAGACTCCGCCGCAAAAGCCGGCGACACCCATGGACACGCCGACCGCAGATCCTTCATTACCGCTAGACGAGGGCCAGCCAAGTGAAAGTTAGGGATGACATCGAGCAGGGCACCGAGGAGTGGCATGAGCTGCGCAAGCGCCGGATCGGTGGTACTCGCCTGGGTGATATATGGTCCGCGCGCGCGTACTTAAAAAAGGACATCGTCGAGATCTTGCAGCAGGCCGGCCTGGAGTTTAAGAAGTCAGCGCCAACAGCCGAACTCGAGGCAATGCTGACTGATGAAATGCGGATCTCACTGCTCAAAGACGCCCCGCGCAAACAGGGCTTTTATGAACTGATCGCGGAATACCTGTCGATCGAGCGCGATGGCGAGAACCGCATGGACCGCGGCACCCGGCTCGAACCGGAGGCCCGGGACTGGTTTGCCAAGACATACAAAAAGGACGTTGTCGAGGTGGGCATCTGCATGTCTGACGTCGACGACCGGATCTATAACTCACCGGACGGCCTGATCAAGGACAGAAAGACGGGTAAGTTCACCGAGGCTATCGAGATCAAATGCCTGGCGCCGGCACGGCACATCCAGGCTGTGATTGAAAAGGCAGTCCCGGAGGAGTATTGGTCGCAGATGATGCAATATTTCGTGGTTAACGAGGATCTGCAGCGCCTATACTGGATATTCCACGATCCGGGCATTGTAACCATCCCGTACTTTGTGCTCGAGATCACCCGAGAAAGCCTGGGCGACTGGCCGCAGCGGCTCCTGGAGTTCCAGGTCGCGCAGCTACAGCGGATCGATGAAATTATTGAGGAGCTGGCGTTCTGATGGACGAGGCTGATATGTTTCCGTTATGTGATCAGTGCGGCCACGCCATGAGCATGCACATTGGGCCTGTAGATATGGGCGGTGGCCATGTTGAGCCCGTTGGCTGCACTCACGGCGTCCCGGGTCCGGATGAGATCTGTCAATGCTTGAATTACGATAAGGATGGGGAGTGGTAATGGCAAAGTTTATTGATACGGCCGAAGTTACACAGGACCTCGGGCAGGTGATCACACAAACACTCAAAAAGCACGGCATCACGGTTGCCGGCGTCCAGGTCAAGATCCTGGATGATCAGCTGCGTATCTTGGTGCCGCTCGAGGAGGAATAGTGAAGTATAACACCGCCAACAATGCCGAGGCAGGCAAAGCACTCGATTATCTGCTCACACTCACAAAGGGCAATAAGATTGTCGAAGTCAAAGAGGTCAAGCCACGCCGATCGCTGAACCAAAACAGCTATCTGCACCTGCTACTGGGCGCGTTTGGGGCGCACTTCGGCTATACGCTCGAGGAGGCCAAAGAGGTTTATAAGCACCTCAACAAAGAGATATACGCTTATGAGCGTGAGGTCCGGGGAAAGCAGTGGCAGTTCTGGCGGTCCAGCGCAGATCTGGATAAGGAGGAAATGGCCAAGAGTATTGATACACTCATGACATGGTCCGCGCGTGCGGGCTACCCGCTGCCGCCGGCAACTGATCAGGAGTGGTTGCGGCAGATCGAAAACGAAATAGAAAGGTCAGGCTACTACTTATGATTTATAGCGAAACTGAGCTCAAAACGCTTATACTACCTATATTGCAGTCTATGCCAAAAGGCGACGAGGACCGGGTGGCCGATGCTATCGTCAGAATAATAGTTGAAGATCGGGAGGCTCATGACGAGGAGCTGACCGAACCCGAGGAGGAGGGTTAATATGAGCAGATTATCGGCCGAAACATTGCCCGATCACATCGAGGCTCACAAAGAACGTCGCGGTCTGAAAGTTGGATGGGACGCCTTTTGTGCAATGGATGATGCCGGTGCTAGTACATCGAGTATGGCCCGGACGTTTGGTGTCGAGTGGCGGATCATGGAAAAATGGCGCCGACTGCGCAAGGAACGTGTTGCCGCATGAGTGGTAAAACCATGAAACTGCTGCGTAAAACCGCCGGCAAAACCGGTGCTAAGTACGAGTTGCTCAAAGACGCCTACAAACAGGCGCCGGCTCCGTTGCGTGCCCAAGGCAAGGCGATGATGCGTGACATCGTCGAGGTCGAACGGCAACACAACAAACTGGCTCAAAATCCAGATTATCAAAAACATGTACGTGACTTGCGAAAGGAGCAGGCAGATGGATAGCATTGTGCTATATGACCCCGAGTGGATCCTACCTTAACTTGACAGTATGACGCTTATGCTATACTGAGCCTATGATCAAAAAAATTATAGCTGTCGTCCTGGTAGTTGCGGCAGTCGCAACTGTTGGGCTCGTATCGGCCGATCAGTACCAAAAACATCAAAATAAACAAGCACCCGTGCCAACCGTAACGGTCGCCCAAAAAGATGCCGCAGTCGCAAAAGCGGTGAACGATGCCAACACAGCATCAGCAGGCGAGTACGAAAGCCTCCAGGCGACGGCCCTGGCCGAGTGTCAGAAAGGGGCACAGGCTTATGCCGCTCTTACTCCAGCGCTTAAAACAAAAACTCCCGCACCGAACTGCTCGGTATTACAGAAGTAGGGAAGTCGAGGCGATCCTCAACGAGGAGGTTGCTGACCAACTCGTCGCCGAAGTCATGGCCAAGGTGAGAAAGGATCCCAGCTATGCTACACGGTATTAACTTTCAAAGTGTCAGCGAGGCAACGCTGATGTACGTCATCGTCCACGGAATATTGCGTGGTCTATACATCGTGCTGCACAGCACCGAGCGTGGTGCTGCCATTTTTGCGCACTATCGTCACCAATTCCTGGGCGCCGGCCATCAAGCCGACTCTGTCCTAGACTGCCGGCAGGACCGCTGCTCGGTTTTCGCACACTAACAGTCACGGCCAAGCCGATTATTATTTGACTTCGCGTGCCTCATCTATGACATCGAAAACTTTGTCATAGTTGGGGTACTTATCTTTGCGCCATGGTTCAATCAGGGAATCTGTCTGCCCGTGGTACCACGCCCACGCCTCACCCATGATGAGATCTCGGACGGCTTTGCGCTGCTCCCCGTCAGGGTAGCTGGCGTCGACTACTTTGAGTAGCCGAGCCACCAAGTTATTGATGTACTCGTAGGGCACGACCGGCAATATGTCATCATTGCCGCGCCGGCTGCCGTCCTCCTCAATGTCGAAGTCGTAAATTACAACACCTCTGATGTGCTCGTTTTTACCGAGCGTTTGCTCGAGAGTGATTACCTTTTCACTCCCACCGATAAACGGATTTCGTTCTGTACCATAACCCTCTTGAGTTATAAGTTTGATCTTTGCCATATCTAAAACCTTTCCAGTGGTGCTTGGCCGTGACTGTTAAGGTGCGATTATAAGTATTTTCTCATATCTTTGGCCAGCTGGTTCTGATAATCCAGCTCAGCCTTTTCTTGCCGACTCGCCGTGCGTTTTTGCATGGCAATGCCGCGCTTAGGGGCTTTTAGCCGTCCCCGTAGCGCGGCAACCTGCTCACGTGTTAGCTTTTTGTGGTCCATGGCGCTCTATTATGACTTGAAGTCTTGGATCGGGACACTGGGTGATTGGACTGTGACCGTACTGGTAGTCGGTACTGAAACGCCCGTTGTGGGCTCTGTGAGGCCCTCAGAACGCTCGATATTGAGCTTTTGAGCTGCTAGTACCTGTGCGGTGATCCAGGCGCCCAGGCGCTTTGTACCGGGCTTAACGAGGATCAGGTAAAATGGCTGCGTCATAAACGCCACGCCAAGGCCCTGCAACAGCACAATGCGAGGATCTGTGCCGTAGTTGTGCAGTAGGTAGCTCCAGACCATCGTGACTAATGGACCTAGAATACCGATGAGGCCGATGATCACTACTTCGTGATGATCAAACCACTTCTTGATTTTCTTGTAGGGACCGACCAGCAACCCGGACAATAAGCCAGATGCTGCTAAGGCGTCCCAAGGTACGTTTTTGGCGGCCCAGTTTAGGCCGTCAACCAGTTGATTTATGATGTGGACAAAATCCATGTTTACTCCTTATTTTGTTTTACTTTATCGGCATAGCGGCGCAGAATTGACGACCGGGCAGTAGCCTTTGCGAGCGGGACAGTTACATACTTCTCGATGGCAGTCAATCGACCGTGACGTATCGAGGATCGCTCAGCAAGGGAAAGGTTGGTGTTGAACAGCTCGGCCTCAGCAATCATGTTAGGTTCGCCGTTTTCAGGATCGATTATCGGTATGCCATACCAGGTATCGCTATCAACAGCATCTTTTGGCCGGTAGCACTTGACGCCATCGGGGTTATTGAACGTGCCGCCGATCTTGACGCCGTCCAAGCGGCGCAGTGCCTTGTTGGGGCCTTTGCGGCCGTAGTCCTGGACCACCATATCGCGGTTGAACAGGAAAACCTCTGATTTTTCCTCGCCGCTGAGCGGCTTATAGGTCGTTTTCCACCAGTCGGCCGTATAGTCAGGATCGTCCAGTGGCAGCGAGTCTGAGCCCTGGCGCTTGCTTGGTGGGTTGTTTTCCTCCTCGGCCGCTGCAGCGACTGCGCGGTTTAGCTCGGCCTCGGCTATTTTTTCCTCGAGTTGCGCTTTGATCTCAGGGCTTGGTTGGTACGCCTCGAGCTCGGCAGGATCCACGTGGCCCTCAGCCACATCCTCAGCACGGAAACCAACCGTCCACTTGATTTTTTTACGGGCCAGGTCGATGTCAGTGCCCTCCATGTAAAATGTCCGTACCTCGCCATCGACCGGGACGTGGGCAACACAGAATATCATCAGGTTCTTATTTTTGCGGTTGGTTGGTCCGGACTCCCGGATCCCCATTTTGGCGTTACCAAAAGAGTATTTGCGAGTGGACCGGGTGGTGTGCATTTCTAAGCCGCGGCGCAGGAACTCGAACTGAGTTGTCGGGTTCTTTGGAGTAGTAGGCAAACGAGTAGGCAAGTGCAGGATGGTGCCCTCGGGTATATTGCTAAAATCCTCGAAGTCGTCCTCATTGTGCTCGCGCAGGATATTAGCGTCGATATTGAGTTTACGGGCTATTTCCCAGCCGCTCTCACCGCCCTTGAGCACTCTGTAGCTACGTTCTGTATCGATCTGCGGCTTTGGGGCCTTTGGTGCACTGCCAGGCTCAAAAACCGCCCAGGACACAGGGAGGCCGTATAGGTTAGGCTCTTTGATCACTCCGTCGGCCGAGTCAACGATAGTTCGATGCTCAAAATCTGCCACCAGGCAGTAATGATCCTTGATATTAGCATCCCGGCTGCCGTCATCGTGCTCGATGTACGGGTCATCAATGTCCTGGTACTGGAACTGGATAATCGCGTTGTTGGAGGTAGGCCAACTGCCATAACCGCCGCGCTCGACAATATGCACATACTCGCCCTCAGTCAGAGTGTCAAAACTAACCTCTTGGTCAGCCATGGACTCACGGAGCTCATTTAAGTCGACACTGATGCCCAAATTACTGAGCAAACCAGTAAAAGCGTAAATCAGTGCCTCATTAGCCGGATCGAGCAGGGTTGACATACGATCACCTCCTAATCCAGCTCCACCTTTATGTGCGTAATCGAGTAAATACCCGCTGACACGCTTGTCGAACCATACAACGTTGCGTTACCAGTACCTGAGAAACGCATATGACTGATCTTGTATGTATGCACGCCAGCGCTCGGTGTGATCGGTACCTCCATCTGCAAAGCAAGTCCCTTAGCAGCTGTGTAGCCACCAGTGCCCATAAGATAGGTGCTACCCTCGCGGATATAGGTGGCCAACTCATCACCTGAAACACTTGATGTACCACCACCCACAAAGGATAGTTTGACCCTTGCATTTGCAGGTATGTTGGCAGGCACTGTCAGTTCGGCAATATCGGTCAGGGTGGTGATTCCAGTCTTGTTGCTGGTCAAAGCTCTATAGGCTAGTAATTTCTGGTTTGGCACTGGGTAGATCTGGTTGCCCAAGCTATCACAAACGGCCAGGATGGCGCTGGACACAGTAGGACCAGTGACTGCTGTGTCACCTTGGTTTATGACCGTCAGCGTGGTGCCGTTGGTCACAATGATGGCGATACGGATGCTGTTGGCCGCCAGTGACGGGGATGCGGCGTTGTTTGCAACTTCGGTGTAGGTGATCGTACCCGTCGTATCGATGTCGACATACGTGTCTTTTGAGGCGGTAAATGTTTTGTTAGCGATGCTGGACTTGGTGTAACGCTTACCACCGATGTAATAAACAATGTTGGATATGGTGGCCACAAGCCCGGCCGAGATGGCGATTACACCACCGGAGGCTACGCAGTCGCGGAACGTTTCCTGGGCAAAGGTCTGAGGATAAAGGCCATCAACATTGACGCGCCCGGTCCCTTTGCCGTTCAGGTTAAGATCCACATTAGTGTCATCACCACTGGCAGCAACAGTGGGTCCGGATCCAGTAACGGAGTTAGTAACTTTCACCTGGTTGACGGCGGAGGCGACGCTGCCGCGCTCCAGCCACTCATTGCCATTGTTATCGGTCAGAGTTTTGTGGTTGCCGTTCGGGTTGCTATGATCCTGCAATAAGAAGTCGATAAGGTCGTTCCACATTTCACCGGAGTTGACGAACTCGATTACAGCGTTTGCCAGGTGAGGCTGGGCGGTCGTGCCTTGCTCGCCACGAGTCAGGCCGGCAAGCGTTCCGCCTGACACATAACCGGTCATGAGCTCCCGCAGCGCTGGGGTCTTATTACCAGAGCTATCAACGCGGTCGACCACGAAACTCACACCGGTGTCTGTTGGGATATTTGTAACGTTGTTGGGCGTGAGGACAGTATCGGTGTCACTGATACCGGTATTCAGTGTTTTCTGGAGGTAGCTATATGATTTTTTTGCTTTGTCTAATGCTGATGCAGCCATGATTATTTATGTCCCTTAAAAATAAAATAAACAGCACGGCTGGGTGCTGCTTTGTTTAAGCTAGACTGCCCGTATTGTACCATGCTGCTTACGTTTTTCATTACTTTTTCCAATCCGATGGGTCAGATACCGGCTGCAGGGTTCCCTGGATCACAAACTGGATCAGAGAGTATCTCGCATCAACGGTACTGGTTGCTAGGCTCAACTTGATGTTGTTGAGCTGCTTTTTGATATTCAACACCTTTTTAACGGATGGCTGAGTATAGGTTTGGCCGGAGTAGCCAGAGTCACCAAATAAGATGTCACCCCATAGGTCGACACCAAATCCAGACTGACCTTGCTGGGCGCTAATGGTACGAGATGCCAGGGTGCGGAAGTCTTTGCCGCGGCGCACACCAGACGCACTAAAGTCGATCTGGCCAGACGGATCCGCGAGCTCGACGTAGCATTTACTGACATACGCCCAGGTCATGTGATTTTTGTCGAAGTGGATCAAGCCGGTTTCGAGCAGGGAACTAAACGCTGTGCCGGAGTCGCCCGATCCGGAGCCGCCAATCTCAATCAGTTTTGTGCCGGTTGTTGGAACGGCCAAGAAGTGGATGACACCGTCGCTGCTGGTGTACTCAAAGAACCGTTTGACGCCCAATGTCCACGGCAGCGCCCAGGCACCCTTGCGTTCAACATCATGCACAAAGATCTGATTGTTGGTTGTCGATCCGTAGGGGACTGCCCAGTAAATACGGCCGTCGTGGTAGCCGCCGGCAATGCCGGATGCGTAGGCGTTGTTGATGCCGCGCACACTTGGCCGGATCACGTCGGACAGATCGGAGGTCACAAGGGTGTTTAGGATCGACTGGCGCGAACCGGTGTTGTGGAACCCTTTGGGCGAGGGGAAATAGGCAGAGTCATTTGTCAGGACCACACCGAGCGGTGAGCGGGTACCGACCGATCCCTGCTGCTTAACTGCGACAGGTATAACGATCACCAGGGTGTCCACGGTTAGCGTCGTCAAAGTAACGGCAGTGGAGGAGCCGGCACCCGTGGGGCTCGAGCTAAGCACCGTGCTGGCGGCGTCGCCCTTACCAGTGCGGAAGTGGAAACCCTTTTCTGGTCGCTCAGGACCACCTTTTTCAAGGTCAATATAGCCACCGCCATAGAATGGGTTAAATGCACCCATGTACTGGCCAGTGCCGGTCCAGGCGACGCGGTACGGCTGTGTCGGGTCTTTGGTGGCCCATACGCGGTTGCCGGACATCCAGCCGTCGCCGTACTTTGGACCGCCGGTGGTGTCGGTATCAGGTACTGATTGATAAGGGTTCGGAACGTCGACGCCGGTGTCACTATAGGCGTTAGTGGTCGATGACCCCAGGAACACCTCAGCACCCGACTGGTCGGAATAATAGACGTTATAGCGTGAGGCGCCAGTTACGGCTGTCCACGCAAGGTTAATGCCGTCGCTCGCGGTAGTCAGCCAGTTATCACGAGTTTTGTTGATGCCGCCGGACACGCTGGCCTCAACAGACGCCAGGGTTTCACCGATCGCGTTGACGGCAGTGACTCGGTAGTAGCCGTTCTGGCTGCCTGCGGTGAGGCCGCCGGCACGAGTACATGCTAAGCCCGTTGGAGTACCAATCGAGCTGTATGACCCCATGACACCGCCGCTGATATCGTAGTAGCCGAGTGCGGTGCCGGCCTGGAACAACAACAAGATGTTGGCCCGGCTGCCGTCGGATTTTATACCGTTAACCTGCAGGCCAGTGACCGGCTTACCGACGGTAAATGAAATACCAGTCTTTGGCGACCAGGACCCACCATCCTGGCTGATCTTAAAGGTGCCGTTGTCGATTATCCAGATGTACGTGGTAGCCGTGCCATCAGTGTTGTATACGACGAACTCATCAGCACCATCGACCGGACCGGTAAAGGCAGCACCGTATGGCGTTGATGGCGGCCGGGTTTCCCACACACCATCCTGGCTGAGCCACATGTTTTGCGCAACGCTGACTCCATCCAGGGGGATCCTGGTGCTGGAGTACAGGGTCATGACCGCGCGGCCGAACTTGTCGATCGTGATAGTAAATGGTTTGCCGTCAGATCCGGATAGCTTGACCGCTTTTTTTGACACGTTACTCTCCTAAGATGGCACCGTTGAGCGCATCTGTGTTTTCGACTTGGTTGTTTTGGTAATCGGGCAACAGATCGTTCATGATCCGCATGTTGTCCAGGGACTCGGTAGCCTGGGCGTCATACACCGTGTATTTATTGTTTTGGGACTCGAGCAGCGCCTTTTGGGCTGATACCCAAAAAATCACGAAGTTTGGATCGCTCATCTCGAGTTTTTCGTTTGACGGATCCGTACCCGGTGGTTTGTACGGATATTTGTAGTAATCAAAGACTGGTGTGGCGCCGAACGTACCATCGCCGGCAGTCGGGGTCCAGGTAAGGTTCAGCACATAGCCGTCCTTAGGGTTGCCAGTGATATAAGCGCCCTTGTGGCCGTTTTGCGTATAGCTTTGAGCCTGTTCAGATTTGATAATTGGCACGTACTGTGTGGCGCCATTAAGCGTGAGGCGCAGGAAACCGCCCGGAAAACGATAATCAGTGAGTGTCAGAGTATAAGTGGTGACGCCGGAAAGCACTGCATCGTGTGTGTAAGTGGCCCAAAGCTCGTTCCACAGCACATCTTGCGTGGTGCCCCAGATCCGTATGGCCATATAGATCAGGTTGAGGCGCGCTTGCCACTCGTCAGAGTCATCCGCTTGAGTAGGCGTATCACTGTCATTGGACACGTTCGTGTTGATCGCGTCCATTATGTCTTGTAGTGATGCTGGGTCTGTGTTGGCCATTTTTTTGTCCTTAAAATAAAAACGCCGCCACTGAGGGCGACTGATTTGATAATCTGGTCTGCCCTCAGTGTAGCATACTGCTTATCGTTTTTTCGTGTTTCCTCCGCCGCTTTTGTAGCGGACTGGTCCCTTGCTACCGGCGCGACTCATTGCCTTGGCACTGTTAGCACGGGCGGTACGGTCAGCCTTTTTCATAGGTGTTTTGACCGGCTTTTGGGGCGTGCTGTTTTTTGTGGTCCGGGCAGTAGTGTCAGGAGTGCGGCGCACGGCCTTTTTGACTCGACCGCTCACGGCGCCGGATTTGCCTTTTGGATAAACTCTTGCTGCTGGTGCCTTAAAGGCTCGACTTGGTGTTGGCATGTTATTTCCTCCTTATGCTAACTTCTTAGGTGCACTTATTTTTACGCTGCCGCGCTTGCGTGCGGCCACCTTAACACTGCCCTTATTTTTCAGCTGGACAACAGGTGCTTTGTAGGATGAAAGTTGGACAACCGGACTCGACAGGCCGGACGGGATGGATGTGTCGATACTCGGTAGGCCCTTGGCGCCCTTGCTGCCGGAACCCTTGGTAAAGCCGCCATACTCTTGGTATTTGGCCACTTTTTGCATCAGGTTCTGCTGCTGCAGGGTAATCGCGTCAATCTTGTCGCCCTCAGTGCCGGGATCATACAGCGATTTTTTCTTTTCCAGGGCATCGAACTGCTGCTGGGCTAAACCGATCCAACCTTGGTAATCGTTCTTGGCCTGGGCGGTGTCCATTGCTAGGTTGAGCTTAGCGTTTGTGACATTGAAGTCGTACTCAGCTTTGGGCATCGACTTGACTGTGCCATCGCCGGATTTGTAGTACAGGGTGTCGCCGAACTGCATCATTTTATCGTTGGTCTTGGCGAACTTGGCCACAGCAACCTTTTCGTTGGCACTGGCAGCCAGCTTGACGTTGCCTGATGTGCCGGTTGCACCGCCGCCAGCCAGGATGTCGGCAGTGCCGCTAGTGATATCCTGCGGGTTGTCACCGGCTACTTTGATCTTGGCAGCGTTATTTACGTCAGTCTGGAGGCCGCTAAGCAGCTTAACCTTTTCGGAGTCCGGCAGTGCCTGGTAGTTCGGGTCCTGCAGCAACTGGTTGATCTGGTCATTTGTCATCTTACCGGTGAACTGCTGGTAATCGGCCTGGGTTTGGCCGCCGAGCTTAATGGTTTGCGGCTTGCCATCAGCACCGGTTATTTTGATCGAAGTTGGGGCAGTGTTCGGCGTTTGTTTAGTTTCACCGGTCCGGTTGTAAAGTCCGAGAACCTCGTTTGCCGCACCGTTTGGCTTGTAGCTGTTGACGAACGCCGGGTTGAACAGCACGTTAAACAAGTTATTGCCGTTGTCTTGGTAGCGCTGCATCGGGTTGCCGAGCACATCGAACTGGCCGGGCAATGTTTCCGCGAGGCCGGGGATCTTGTTGGCGACCTGGTTGTAGGCGTCGTGGGCAATACCCTTGAGTCCGGTGTCGCCGCTGTTTAGATTGCGCTGACGGTTATCAATCAGCTGATTAGCTTGTGATAACAGGGTAGGGATGAACGAGGCCGGGGCGCTCTCAATAGTATTGCCTACTGCATCGCCTATGCCCCCGTAGCCACCGAACAGGCGTTGTACGCCCTGCAACAACGGCTGCTCCACGAGTGTATTGACAGAGTTTGCGTAATTGCTGACTGTGTTTTGGGCACCCTCTTTGACTGGAGTGTGAGTCCCAAGTGCCGCGCCGGCGCTCATCGGGATAGCGACAGGCTGGGCCCAGTCGTATGATACGAGCTTGTCGCCGGGCTGGATCTTAGCGGCATCTTTATTGAAACCGCTGCCAAACCATCGCTTGAGGGCGCTGACATTGATCTGGTAGCCACCGAGGCCGGTGGTCTTTTGGACGTTGCGCAGGTCCTTATTTTGTGCCGGCTGCGCAGTGATGATGCCGTTGTCGGCCAGCACGTAACCGAGCGCAAAGGCCGATCCGGACCCAACCGCTGCACGTGAGAAGTCGTCGACGAACGCCTTTTGATTGAACTTGCCGCCAAACAACGGCTTAGTCATCTCATAAGTGGCTTTGAGGAAACCAGCCGGCGAGTAGTCAATGCCACGAGCCAACAGGTTGCCTGGAGTCTTTGGGTATTTCAGGACGATATCACCGAGGCCGAAACGCTTGCCCTCGGTACCAATACCGATCTTGTTTAGCGATCGTTTCATGCCCACAAAGAAGTCAGACACGGCGTTGCTGTCCTGGAACGTGCGGTAGAGGGCAGTGTGGTGGGCTTGTTCCATCATGTCAGTTGTGACTTTGTCAGTCTTATTGACCTTTTGTAGCGACCGGATAGTGTCATCAAACGCAGCTTTGTAGGCAGCACGGTCGGCGCCGCGCAGCGTGCCGTTCATAGTGCGCTCAAGAGTATTGAGGATCCCATCGCGGAATACTGGTACACTGTTTAGCTCAAACTGTGAGGCGGGGCCGGTGTTGATACCCTCACGGGCCTCTTTGACACCGATCTTGCCACCCTCAACAAAGCTCTTGGCCTGGGTGCTGAGGCTCGGTAGACCAGTCGTGCGCTCACCAGTCTTGAGGCTGAGGAGCTTATCCAGTCCGGTACCGACGACTTGTGAGAAGTTGTCCAGGGCGCCAAACATGCCGTTACCCATAATGTTACGCACGTTAGTCTTGAAGTTGAGCAACTGTGCCATCGTCTGCAGTGTGCCGAGTTTTTCGGCCAGGGTTGCCGGCATTTGTTTCTGAACCTCTGCGACCAGTCGTGCGGTCGCCTGCGCGCGTTCGAGGCCCTCAGGCATGTTCTGGATCTCGGTGGCCATTTTCACCAGTCCCTCGGCCGCTGTGGGGTTCAGGGTGATGTTTTTGCCAGTAGCTTGGTTGTACTTGTTAATCTCGTTTTGAGCAAAGCGCAGGATGCCCTCAGGTGCTAGTCGGCCGTAAATACTCGCAGCCTGGACCATACGGCCGGCCTCGGTCAGGTTTTTGGCCATGCTGCCAGCAAGTTCAACGGCCTGCTCGATGTGGCCGCCATTTTGCAGCGCTTTGATCATTTCGGATCCGACGGCTACTGAAATATCATCATGGGCATTTTTGGCCAGCTGCATCGCCACGTCCGGATTATCCTGGACCAGGTTTGCAGCCTTGATCTGCAGGGCCTCGGTATTGCGTGTCTGATAGGAGTTGTCGAGATCTGTGAGCGCAGCTTTGACCTGTGGTGCCGTGTTAGGATTATCAATAATGGTATTGATAAACCCACGGTCGCGGATCTGAAATGGAAAGCCTGGCTGCTGTAGCTCTGCTGGTGCCCCTGTTCCACCTTTACCAACACGTATCCCGGTTGGAGGCACGGCATCCGTGGTTGGAGTCGGACTGGGTTGCTGTGGGGCTATACGTGGCGTTTCCTGCGCTATGGTTACTGGAGATGTGGGCTGTGGGTTCGCTACTCGAACTCCTGTAGATTGATTGGCTTGATCAAGCATTGCCTGGGCAGCCTGGACGCGGGCAAAATCAGTCGGCTGCGTGACCATCGTGTCACGGCCTTTATTTACAACACTCTCGCCACCCTTGAGCAGGCCATAAGTACCGACGGCACCCATGACTGGATCGGCAAAGTATTTGGCGGCCCCAGTACGATTGAGGTCATACCCACCGGCCTGGAGCGCAGCGCGCGCATCAGCGCCACCGTGATCACCGACAAACGCCTCAACAGGGCTGACCATTTGGCCCACCACGGTGTGATTAAGTCCCTGGAGCCCTTGGTTATAAGCAGCTTGCTGTTCCTGAGTAGGGGCATGCGGGTGATGGCCAAACTTATCCATGACAAAACCGGCCGGGTTAGAAAGTGCGAAACCGGCCTGGTTGACAAGGTTGTTGCGTGTCTGCGGCAGCAATGATCCGCCCATAACGTCACCTTGGACTGCACGAGGCAGGGCTGCGATGGTCTTGCCGGCATTGATGCCTTGGTCAGTAATAAAGCCGGGGATCGACTGGTGCCAGCGGCTGGCCATGGCTGCAGCGTCATTTGCTTGGGTCTGCAGCGGCGCACCCGTCACATGATCGAACATCATTTTGCCGGCATCAGCACCAGTGGCAAGGGTGCTGTATACCGGCTTGACCGTCAAGTTACCGACAGTGTTGGTGAGGCCGTTATGGGTCAACTGACCAAAAACTGAGCGATCGTTTTGCTGTTCCGGCATTTTCCAGGAGCGGCCGTTGTCCAGCATATTGAACTGGTCAAAGCCTTTCTCAAAGATATTGCGGTTGTCTTGCTGCGGCTGCGCCGCGGCGATCCGGATAGTCGGCCTTTGAGTAGTGAAACCCTGCCCACCATCAAACATGTTAATACCATGATAGCCAGCGGCAACGCCGTTACTGACGGTCCCTGCTGCGTCATCGAACCACTTTTTGAGGCCGTTGAGGCTCAAACCCATGGCTTAGTACCCCGGCTGTAGACTTAGGCCGTAGTCCTCATTAAACTTGCGCGGCTGGTAGTAGGAGCTGTTGTCAGTCTGCATTTGTGGCACGTTGCCGATGTTTTGGAGCTGGCCAGCGCTGATTGGGTTTACGGCGTACTGGAGTAAGTTGCCGCTGATTTGCTGGTTTGGTGCGGTCATACTCTGGTAGCGGCCGACGAGGTCACTAGCCTGTTGTTTGTATACGCCCTCGAGGTTTGCCAGTTGCTGGATAGCCTGGTTGGTGTAGCTGGCGTCCGCCTGAGCGAGGGCCTGGTAGCGGTCCGCATTGGCACCGACCATCTGTTGCTGGATAGCTTGGCGTTGCTGCAGGAACTTGGTGGCGATGTCATTGAGGCTGGCGGCTTTCCAGTCGTCGAGTGATTTCATGTTGTTTTGGAACTCGGTGTCGAGGTCCTGACCCTGGAGCTGGATGCCCTGGGTTTGCTGGCCAGCACTTTGCATGACGGAGTTGCGGTTTTTGGATGCCTGACCGCTGAGGGCTTGCTGAATAAGTTGTGCGGCGCTCGAGTCACCAGCACCGAACGCGCCGAGCTGGTTGTTGTAGCTCATACCCATAGTTTCAACCTGGTGGCGCAGGTCGTTCAGGCTGGAGGCTTTTTGCTGGTCCACCTGGTTTTGGGCGAGGTCGAGGTTGCGATGGCCCTGTGCCTGCTGAGTCTGCAGGGCATTGGCCTGATTTTGATACTGATTATTGACTTGGAGGTTAGCCGAGTCCTGCTGTGGCTGGAGGGTATCAAGGACTGACTGGAGGCCGGCGATTTTGGTGTCGTAAGCCTGGTTTACGAAGTTGGGGTCAACTTTGGAGGTGCTGCCGCCGGATCCACTGCCCACGGTGATAGATGCACCCTGGACCTGCGGGTTAGGATCGTTAATGCGCTGCGCCTGGATGGATTGCTGCAGCGTGTTACTCTCGAAACCGCCATCCTGGAGGTTGTAGTTGCCGGCTCCGCCTTGGCCCTGGACAACGCCGCCGAGATTTTGTACGCCATTTGCACCTTTGAGCCATACGTTTCCGTCTGTTCCGACCCAGTAGACTGATCCTGCCATAGTGTTATGTGTGTTTCCTTAAAAATAAAAAACAGCACCGCTGTGCTGCCAATAATTAGCTTGCTTAGCCGATTGCCCGTTTAGGCTGATCTGGTAAGCAGTATAACACAAGCACTATGCTATACTGCAAACTTTTACAAAAGCCACTCGGGGTGCTTGAGTGTCCACTCGATGGTGCGCTTGAGTGATGCCTCCAGGCCAAGCGGGGCAGTCCAGCCGAGATCCGCGAGCTTGCTGCCATCCAGGGCGTACCGCAAGTCGTGGCCTGGGCGGGAGCTGTGAAAGTCGACCAGTTCGTACTGGAGCGGCCGGTCCATGTATTTGGCGATCAGCTGCGCCATTTCGAGGTTATTGACCTCTCGCTCACCGACGATGTGGAACTTGTCCGGGCGATCCGTCAGGCCGTATGGCGTCGGTTGGCCGTTCTGCAGCAGGAACACCAGGGCATCAGCCTGATTGCGCGCATGCAGGTAGAACCTGGAGCCGATAACGCCATCTTTGCTGGCGTGGATCGTCATAGGCTCGCCGGCCGCGATCTTTTTCATGGTCATGGGCACAAACTTTTCGGGATCCTGCAACTCACCGATGATGTTCATGGTGTTAGTGATGATCAGCGGTATGCCGTATGTGCGCCAGTATGAAAAGGCAATCGACTCCTGGGCGGCTTTGCTGGCAGAGTAGGGGTTGCTTGGCAGCATCGGTTCCCATTCCATGTGATTGTGACCGGCTGGTGCTGGGCCATACACCTCATCGGTGCTGACATGCAGGAACTTCTCGACTGGGTACTCGCGGGCGTACTCCAGCAGTGTCAGGATCAGCTGCACGTTATTAACGATGAAATCCCGCGGCGCCTCGATTGAGCGGTCAACGTGGCTCTCACTGGCCATGCTGATGATGTAGTCGATTTTGCCCATTTGATGCGCCAGATAGGGCGATATAGGTGCCTGCAGGTCATGCGTGAGTACAGTGAGCCGGGAACGGTCCATGCCATCCATTTGGATCCGGATGCGATCAGTAACACCCTTATGGCGGAAACTATCCAGCACAACGACGTGCCAGTCGGTTTTTTGCATGATGTGCCGCAGAGTGTGGGAACCGACGAAACCGCCGGCCCCCGTCAATAGCACCCTGGTCATTTCTTGTCGTCCTCGACAATCAGTGCACCCGCTGTCATGCCGGACACACCAAGTGATACTGATGTCTGCAGCGCTTGCTTGGTCACGCGGTACGGATCTACGATGCCGGCCTCGAGCAGGTCGACATATTCACCCGTTTTGACGTTGAAACCCTTGGTCGAGTCATCGAGCTTGGCCACCTGCTTTTCAGCCGCAGCCACGTCCATGCCAGAGTTTTCAATCAGCTGCTTGAACGGCTCCTGCAGCACCTCTTTGAGTAGTTGGGCGCCAGCAGTCTTACCTTTGACTGGGGCCTTATATAGGATCACACCGCCGCCGGGCAGATAACCCTCAGCCATGGCCGCCTTGGCAGCTGACACTGAGTCATCAACGCGGAAAGTGCGCTCCTCGATCTCGGTTTCAGTTTGGCCGCCGACTTTGATCACGGCGACTTTGCCGGCCAGGTTGGCGCGGCGCTTTTCGAGCATTTCCTGCTCAACCTCGCTGCCGGCAGCATCGATCTTATCAGTCAGCCACTTGATGCGCTCGTCCAGGCCCTCACCAAGGCCCATAAATGTGGTCTTGTCACGGGTAGCGATGACCTTTTGGGCCTTGCCGACAACGTCCAGCTGCGCCTCATCAAGGGCAACGGTATCGGTTGCGATGACACCGCCGCCGGTTGCCACTGCGAAGTCATCCAGGATCTGCCGCTGCTGCGATCCAAAGCTCGGTGCTTTGACCACGAGCGTGCGGAACTTGCCCTGCTGCGTGTTTAGCACCAAAGAGGCAAGGGCATCAGCCTCGACATCGTTGGCGATCAGTACGGCCTGCATGATACCGGTCTGCGCGACCTTTTCCAGGACCGGCAAGATTTCCATAAACGAGTAGATCGGCCGGTTGACCAATATCACAGCAGCCTGCTCGTAAACAGCCTCCATTTTGGCCTCATCAGTGACCATGTACGGGCTTAAATAACCGCGTTCAATGACCGCACCGGCCACCATACTGGTGCTGGTGTCCCGGCTGATTGTAGGTTCAACGGTAATGGTCCCAGTTGGGCCGACTTTGTGGACGGTTTCGGCCACGATCTTACCCAGTTCCTCATCGCCGGCACTGATGGTGGCGATTTTTTGCAGGGTTTCCAGGTCATCGGCCGGTTTGCGGATCTTTTCCAGGTACTGGAGCACACTTTCGAGCGCAGCCTCGACCTCACGGGCCAAAATCATCGGATTTACGTTGCCCTCGTCGATCAGCTTGGCTGCTTTGGCCAGTAAATGGTATGTGAGCACGGTCACAGTCGTGGTGCCATCGCCGGCCACGTCGTTGAGGCGGTTGGCGGCCTCTTTGATGAGCTCAGCACCGATATTTTCCGACTCATCACGGACGTGGACCGCCTTAGCAACGGTCACACCGTCGTGCGTGACAGTCGGACCTTGGCCGCGCTTGCCGATGATGACGTTACGACCCTTAGGGCCCATCGTTGTGCGGACTGCTTTGTATAATTTTTCAGCGCCAGCCAGTAACTTGTCCCGGCCCTCTTTTTCGTAGAATTGATCAGTCATTGTTTTTGAGCCTCCCGATGATGTCAACTTGCTCGATTAGGTAATGTTCCACTCCGTCGAGTTTAACCTCGGTCATGGCGTATGGTTTATAAATGACGTTGTCGCCCACCTGGTAGGTTACGTCCTCACCCACAGCGACCACTTCGGCGATTTTGGGCGCCTCTGCGGATCTATCGCTTAGCAGAAACCCGCTGGCCGTTTGGGTTTCCTTTTTGCTCGGTTTTGCCAGCAGATAGCCCTTGGCCGGTTCTATGGTCTGCATTGACTTTCCTTTCATTGATTTTGATAAACAGGTCACGATATGCCATCCAGTGATCCTCAAGCCGATGCTCGGCTTTCAGTCGCTTTTGGGCGTTTTCCACGAGGATCTGCCGCAATTTGGGCGAGTCCACGAGTTGTTTGATGGCCTTATACCACGCATCCACTGAATTATCTTTAACCAGCAAAGCGTCGACGCCATCGCGCAGGGTCTTGTAGGGACCGACTGCACTTGCGACCACCGGACTGTTTGCCCGGGTGTATTCCTGCCACTTGATGTCCGACTTGCCGCGGTTGAACTGGTCATCGACCAGCGGCGCGATGGCAATGTCGTAGTTTAGGGTAGGGAACACTTTGGTCACAAAGTCAGATCCGCGAACACCAAGATCGAAGTGTTTGCGCGCGGTGGGCAGGTACTTGTCGACAAACATGCCGATGCTCTGGAAATGGATGTTTTTGTGCTCGTGCATGATCCGCTCGATAGCCTCAACAACGCCGGTATCATCCAGGTCAAAGTAGTGCGAGGATCCGCCCATAAAGCCGATGATCAGGTACTCCTTGCCGTCACGGGTGTTGTTGAACCCGGGGTTTTTGTAGTCATCGGTGATGTAGTTCGGGATCACCGTAATCGAGTCATCAGCCTTGCCCGGGCGGCGCTCAGCAAAACGGCGCTTGAGCTCAGGGCTTGGCGTGGTGATGTAGTCAGCGTGAGCGATCATACGCTGCATGATGTATACGTGGTCGTGGTTGTGCTTGAGCCAGTACGGGTTGCCCGGGTGGATGGCAAACAGGTCGTCGTCGACGTCCAGGATGAACTGGGTGCCAAACTTATCGCGGCACAGCTGCAGCAGGTTGAACGTCGTGGGGTCCGGCACATAGCTCAGGAACACGATGTCGTACTGCTTGATTAGATCCAGGCCCTCCTGCATCTCAGCCTCAGTAAACTGCTCAAGTTTCTCGTTTTCAGGGTATTTGGGAATAATGCCGCCGACATGGTCGATGGTCCAGTCAACGTGTTTCGCCAGCTCATACATAGGGCGTGCAATGCGCCACATATCAACCGGCGATTGGTGTTTTGACTCCTTAAATACCAGCGAGTGAACGGCCAGGACTTTCATGCGTCCTCGTCCCATCGGCTGTATTCTTTGGCCTCGATCATGTCGCGGCGCTTTTCGTAGGCCCGGATCTGGTTGCTGATCATAAACTCGGCGTGCTCGTCGCGGTACTGAGCAGCCTTAATTAGCCGGGCTCGTAGTTTCATAAGCTGGCGGTCGCGCACCTGGGCAACGATCTGCCGGATGGCACGATCGGCAAGCATGCGACGGTAAGGATGCCGGCTGGCATCGTCGCGGCGGGCTTTCAGGTAATTGAGGGTCGACAGGCGCCCGTACATCAGCGTGTTCATATTAGTTTAGGCTGAAAGGCACGTCCTCTTGGCGTGGAGGCTGGATCTCGCCCTTAAAGTTTTTGCCGATCTCTTGCTCGTCAATCAAGTCACCACCGATAGTAACTTCGCCGAGGTCCTCCTCGCCGACGATTGTGAGCACTTGAGGCACTGTCAGGTGGTACATCCGGGCGTAGTCCTGGATGGATCCACGCCCGGCCTGGTAGTGACCTCTGATTTCATCTTGGATGTTCTCAGGGATCTCACCGTACATTTACTCTGTACCCTCTTCAGCATCACTCGTCACGTTCGGAGTGAGCTTTTCGGACTGTTCTGCAGCGACCTCGTCGCCCTTGGCTTGCTGAGCCTCCTCAGCTGCCACGCGCTCGGCCTCAGCCTTACGCTCGGCATCCACATCGGCCTTGAGCCGCACCGTGTATGCCAGATTGACCTTTTCGCCATCAACCTCTTGATAGCTGACCCCCGTAACCTCGAGGGCATTACTGCCGGCCTGGATCACGTCACCGTGATTGTAAAGCTGCTTGGCCATTATTCCTGGTCCTCAGCAGCGCGCTCTGCCGCACCCTCATCGATGAGCTGCATAACACGCTCGGGGGTGACATCGTACTTAGCAGCGACGTTGGCGACAACGGCACCCGGTTCGTTCATCTCGTCGATGATGTCCTGCTTGGTCATCTCGTCGAGGTCGCCATCGTGAATTGGCGACTGCGGGTGAGTATTCTCAGCGCCCTGACTCTGACCATCGGCCGTGTGGTCAGCAGTAGCGTCAGCACTGCCGGCTGGAACTGTCTGAGTTGTATCACCCTCGTGTGTGAGGCTTGCCTCAGTCTTTGGACTGGCAGTAGTGTCCTCGGGCGCCTCCTCGGGTTGAGAGGCTTGCACTTCTGGATCGTTCACATCATCAGGGGCTGGTGCCTCATTGACATCGTCAGTGGGCGGCTGGTCCTGATTAGTCTGGTCACTTTCGTCACCAGTCGCAGCGTTCGGGTTGGCCTGAGCCTCGTCGAGTGGTGCGGAGTTTGGTGTAGGCTCGGTCGAGTTAGTCGGGTCCGGGCTTGTCGTATCGGCTTTTTTCTTTGCCATTTAACATCCTCCATTAACTGATATAAAAGGGGAGCGGGGCTCACCATAATGTTACCACATGGCCCCCCGCTCTAGCATCCCCAAAATGCTTATTGTTTAGAACTCGCTGTCGCTAACGACTAAGTACGGCCGGTCGCACCGGTCTTGACTGCCAGCAACCAGCTCGCGTTCAGAGTCTTACTGACGTAAGAACCTGCCCATGAAACTAGGCTGAACCGTCCAGCGGCGTTACCTGAGTCGATCTTAGTGTTAGGGATGATGAACACATCCGGCTTGTCGCCCGTCAGGTCAATACAACCAAAGGCGTTTTGACCGTGCAGGAAGTTCCAGACGATGTCGGCGCTTGACGCACCGCCGTCGACGGTTTCCTTTTGGTTAGGCGACTCAGTCAGGCGGGCACCGAGGATCTTACCAAGTTCACCCTGGTACAACTTCTCAGCACCGTTGTCATAGATGTCTGAGTTGATGAACGTCGAGTCCTTAGTAAGGTCGTAACTGGTGTCTGGACCTAACTTGGCTACCCATGGAGCAATCTTGCTCTGGTAGCGCTTAGCTTTGTTCTTTTTCAAGGTGCGGACGCCTTTGCGGATTTCATCCACGGACATCACATCAGTGGTGCCGACGTCGGTTAGGGCAGCCTTACCACCAGCAAGCTGGGCAGTACCACCGGTTGCGAGCTCGTTGCGGGTCAGCTCGTCGATTGTTTCACCCATGTTTTGACCGACCACTTCGATCTTTTCCTCGTTGTTTTGGTCAATGGAGGTGAGGCTCAAGAACCTCGAGATCTTAACAGTGGTACCGTACTCAGCCAGCTGTGCGGACACAGTGGTTGCGGTCAGCGCGTTTTCGGCAGGGTTAGTGCCTTCTGTCAGCGCGGTGGTTACGGTTGCAAGGGGCGTGTGACGGGTGAAGTTTACCTGCTTACCCTCATTGGCAGGCATACTGCGCATCTGACCACCCTCGTTGAATACGTACTCGTACTCAGCGCGATCGAGGAACGTGCCCTCGTAGTAGACGCTCATTTCCTGGGTTAAACCAGTTGTTACTTGTGCGGACATTTTTTTATTGCTTTCTAACTATATTAGTTGGTAAAAGCCTGCCCGCCGGTTATCGGATCAAGCCTTGACGTAGCCTAGACGTTTGCGCTGCTCCTCACGTGATAGCTGTTCAAATGGAACTTCTTGGGGTGTCGTACCCGATGGACGTGGAGCGCCTTGGTCGGCTGCGGCCTGTTGGCCGGCTTGTGAATTGGCGGACATGCGTTGTGCCAGGGCTCGCGCACTGGTCACGTGGCGCTTTGCGATATCTGCTAACCGTACAGATGGATCAAGCTGCCGGATCGGCTGGCCAGATGTCTGGTCATAACCGACGATCCTAAACGCCCGCTCCTGGTACTCCTGAGTAATAGCCTCATCGAGTTCCGGGGTATAAGCGTCGTTATCAGGGTTCAACTCCTCGAACTGCTGCGGGACTGCGGCTATGTCGCTGTCAAGATTTCTCTTGGCGTCATGCTGCTGCAGCTGTTGCTGGACCTGCAGGTTCGCAATCGCACTCGCGGTCTGGACCACATCTCTCTGCAACTGATCAGGCGTGACCTCTTGGCCAGGCTGATAGTTCGGGAATTGTGGCGACCCCTGTGCACCAAAGGGCTGGTTAGGCGCCTGTGGTTGCTGAGGCTGCTGGTTGAGCTGTTGCATTGGGCTTGGTTGCCTGTTTGCTCGCTCCTGATCACGGCGCTCCTGACGAGTTTGCTGCGGCGGTTGCTGACCGTCACCCCCCTCGCCGGGCGTTGGTTGTGCACCAGGTTCAGCAGGTGCTGGGGCTGCAGGTTCTGCCGGGGCAGGTGCAGCTGGTTCAGCTGGAGCTGGAGCTGGGGCGGGTTGCGCAGCTGGCTGGGCTGGCTCTGCAGGCGTAGCTGGCGCCGCAGGTTGTTGATTAGCCGGTTCGTTTGGTTGGGGCATAAAGCCTCCTATCTAGCACCTTGTAAAGCCAGGGCTCTGCTATAAAGCACCACGTTGGTTAACGGCCAGGGCTCTGCCAAGCACCACATACGCCAGGGCTCTGCGTTTGAGCTAAGCGCTCATCTGGCTCATCAGAGGGGGTGGGCACCGCTGATAAGCCGGATCAATGCTCACTGCACGACGATGTCGCGGATCATAGGCAGGCCCCTTTCATCGATGCCATAAAGTTGTTTGCCGGGCGGGATATAACTAGCGTGCCCGTAGGGGCAGCTGTCACACACCAACTCCGTTCCACGTTGGCGCCAGTTGTGACCCGCAAGACTGGCCTCCGGGATTTGGCTGAGGTCAAACTCTGAGATGATAGGCGGTTCGTAGCTGTCATCTTTAGGTACCAGATTTGGATTGCTTACCGGGCTTGGGTCGTTGCTCAACAGATTCGACTGCACGTTGGACATCCTCCATTATTTTGGTTAATTCTGCTCGGACGGTTTGCTGGGCCAGCACTTTGATCTGGAACTCAGCGGGCGGTAGGTCCTTGAACTGCATGACGTTGTTGCCATCATACGAGTCAAGCAAAGCATTGAACTTATCCTGGACGCTTTCCCATGCTGGGTGCCAGTACGGGGCTGCCTCTTTGTCGGTGGCTATATCATCGGCGGTATTCTCGGGACTGTTGGGTGCAACGGCCGGGACATCCTCCTGGATGGCAAAGCCGGGACCGCCGGGCACTGGGCTCATGTCGTCGGGTGTTGCTGAAAAGTCACTCATCGTGCTGCTCCTGCCATCATTTGTTGTGCTAACTGTGCGATCTGCGGATCCTCAAACTGCGGTCCGGCCATCTGTGGGCCCATTGGCGGGCCAGCTGGGGCGGGCATCATCTGCGGTTGCACAGGCTGCATCGGTGCTTGTGGCATACCCTGAGGCGCACCCTGTGGCGGCATACCTTGCGGCGGACCGGCAGGGATCTGGCCAGCTGCGGCAGCGGCCGCTAGTGCGCTAGGATCCATCGGAGGCTGACCGTTTGGAGCTGGTTGACCACCTTGTTTGGCTTGCTGCATCTTTTGCATAAGGGCAGGCGACTCTTTGAGGATTTGGTCCCAGTCGCTGATGCCGGCGCCGATAAATAGTTTCTTGAGGTGATCGCCCTCGTCATACTCGATGCCGGTTTGGGCCAGTGACTGAACGAGGCCAGGTGTTTCGTGCACCAGGTTCCAGGTAGCCATGAGCGCCTGGAATTGCTCCTCCTCGTCCTTTTTCATGGTGGAGTTGGAGTCGATCAGGTACTGATAACCGACGGTGTCCTTGTTAGGTTGCAGCATCGCCTTAGTGACGGTGAGCTTACCGGTCTTGTTGCCATCGAACACATCCAGGCCGTCGACGTTCTTGGCAGCAACCTTTTTGCCGTTGTCATCAGTGGTTTCGGGCTGGTAGCCAAGGGCGCGCAGGTCGTCCTCGAACACAGCAAAGTTAATCGGCTTTTCCATCTTGACGGTGAGCAGCTGTGCCATGCCCTCGATGAGCTCCTGCATAGCCTTTTCGCCCATGAACCGATCCCATGTGTCGCGGGCGTTCTCGCGGGCTGACTGCATCTTGAGCGCCTCGGGTGTCTTGCCCTGGGCTGGGCCGCCTTGCTTTTCGCTGATCTCGGTGGTTGATGTGCCGAACTGGTTTTGCAGCATACCCTGCAGGGCAGCATAGGTCGCCTGGAACTCGGCAAGCGGTGCCTGGCCGAACTGGACCGGGTTGACCGCGTCCATGCTCTTTACTTTCCACTTGGTGCCGGCCTGGTACTTGATGGTGCTCGGAGTCAGCTGGTTATCGATCATCTTGAGCGGTGGATAAATGCGGTTCTTGGCGCCCTCCAGGAACAGGTTGATGATCGAGTCCTTGGCTTTCTGGATCTTCATGCCGCGCTCAAAGTCGCCGAGGCCAAAGAACGAGTTGAGCAGTGGGAAACAGTGGCGCATGACGACAGGCACACGACCGGACTGGTGAGGGCTGGCCATATCGCGGATGACCAGGTCCTCGCCAGTTTCCGTATTAGCAAAGTCTGGAGCAAACGATACCCACTTCTCGCTGGTGTATTTTGTGACGATCTCGCAGCGTCCATCAGCGTTGGATAAGTCGTAGCGTTGACCGACCGTGGTGTTGGTCTTGTTCTGGTCGTTGTCTTTGCTGGGGCGGGACTGCTCTGTTTTGATGAGTTGTATGAGCTTTCGCACCGCCGCCTTGTTGTAAGATGTTTTGTCGCGCTTGAGGATGTCCTCGAGCTCGGAAACGTGCATGATGGTGCTGATGTAGCAGCCGGCTGTTTGCACATTGTGCATACCATCAACGGGTGCGATGCAGCGCGGATCCACGAGCCAGCAGTCTGGTCCGACGTAGCGCTTATCGACTCGGTAGTCGTAGAACATGGGCATCGAGCCATAGACTGATGCGTATACGCCCCACAGGCGCAGCTTGATCAGGAAATCGAACTGAGAGTCGGCGTTGGGGATGATGTAGTTGTTCAGGCAGATGTTGAGCAGCGCCGAGTTCTTGCTGGCCTTTTTGCTCATGGAATAAAAACGCCCGGTCGGCAGCTGGGCTGTCACACGGGCTTGGCGTTCGTAGGCGAGGGTTGATAGTGCGGCATCGGACACGCGGGTGGCAACGATGTTGCCGGACACTGAGTCGTTGGTCTGAGCCATCAGGGCCTGTTCCTTTTCGGTCCAGGTAGCACGGATCGGGGCTAGTGCGTTCCACGCATTGTTCCACGCCTTAGTGAGCGGGGCGTCTTTGATTTGTTCAGTTTGTGCCTTTTTAGATCGCGTTTTAGTTGCCAAAGTTTAAGCCCTCACCTCGTTGTATAATTGTGCACTTGCGGATATTGGTAAGTATACCATAAGCGTATTTTTTGCAACCAAATAACTTACTGTCATGCCAGGATCTTCTTTTCGTACATCTTGTTGACTACCTTGCGGGTGATGTCGCCGGTCAAGTAACACAGCTTTTCCTGGGCCTCAATGTCCTCGAACAGGGCAGCCTCGGGTGCATCGTGCCGCAGGATGAACAACGCGGCATGCGTCGACTCGTGGGCAATGATCTCGGTCGGGCGGTGCAGCAGCCGGTCCTTGGCAAAGCGCATGGTAATAAACGGCTTGAACTCATCCTCGGCCGGGTCATCGTGGGTAACGTGCGCCGCGTCAATGTACTGCGTGATGGCGCTCATGCGGGTGTAGTAACCCTCCTCGTTCTGGACCAGGCCATAGTAGCCATCACGTTTGCGGGTGGCTTGACTGAGCCCGTTGATGTCGGGATAGGTGAACACTTTGATGCGCCGGGATGGTCCGGTGTGCCGGGTGCTGACTTGAAACTCGATCATCGTTTGATGAACTCCATGTGCAGTTCGTAGTCGCTGGACGCCGGCAGGATGCGCCAGGTGCAGTCCGGGAAACTATTGACCAGGCTTTCCGGCGTAAACCCGTTCTTGTGCAGCTGGCCCTCGGATCCTTGCTGGCCGTAGATCCGTTGCAGCTGCAGCTCGCGGTCCTCACCGCCCAGGAACAGCACACACAGCTTTTCCATGTCCGGGCAGCGCAGCTCCATGACACCACCAGGCTTGAGCACCCGCAGCCAGTCGCGGCGCACGTGTTCCCACTCGGCACGTGTGAAGTGCTCGATGACGTGGCTGGAGTAGATACGATCGACTGAGCCGTCTTTGTAGGGCAGTGGTGTCGTCAGGTCGTGCTTGACGTCAGCATCGGTATGCAGATCCACGCTGATGTGGTCTTGGACTCGTGTGTCGCCGGATCCTAAGTTGAGTGCGATCATTTGTAATTCCCCGTGTTTAGGTCTAGGTTATCGCGCTGGAAATCGTTGGTCAAAAGCTCGGTCGCCTCACCATGTTTGAGCCCGATCGTGAACGTCAGCTGGCCGGTTTCACCGTTCTGATTGAGCAGCTTGAGCATGGTGCCGACGAGAGTTAATGCCTGGGCGCTGCCGGACACTTTGCGGCTCGAGTTCTTGGTGACATCGACGGTCATGGTTTCGCCATGCGCCCGCTTGAGCGTCAGCGTCACGGTGCCAAACATCACGGACTCAGCAGCCTCGTCGACGATGTCCATGAGTGATCGTTCGCTACTCATCCTTGAACTCCTTGGCCACACCCATCAGACAGATGATGCAGCGGCAAAAGGCCCGCAGCTCGCCTTGGATCATGGCGGCACCGGCAAAGTTCTTGCCCGTGATCGGCCGCTCACAAAATGGCGAGTGCGGATCGGCGGCATCAGCCAGGGCTTTGCGGATGTGCTGGAACACACGCTGCTTGAGTGAGTTATCAAACGTGATCTGCATCAATCCTCATCCTTTCGCGGTGGTTCAAGCAGCACGAGCTTGTTGACGATATCAGTGGCAAACTGCAGGTGCTCGCGCTGCGCCTCGTACAAACCCTTGATGTAGCCGTAGTCCTCGGGATCGCCGCGGCTTTCCTCGTCAAGGTAGTCCTGCATCGATGTGACCAGGGCCTTGGCATCATTGTGATCGAGCACCAACCACCACGGTGCCGGGTCGCCTTGCTTGACCTCTTTGCGCTTGCCGTCGTGGGTCCAGTAGGATCGGATGCCGCCAGGCAGATTGTCCCAACGATAGACAAGGACACCGTTGCCGGCAGGCTCGAAGTCAGCACGTATCATCGCGTTGCGTCCTCCAGGATGTTGAGTAGGTGTTGTGTGTCCTCTTTAGCATACGTGTCCATTTCGGGGCTTTTGAGCAGTGCACTGAGCATCCGGCATAGCCAAACCCAGTCCTCAGCCTCCAGGCTTATGGTTATTGTACCAGTAACGTTTGCGTGTTCGTGGATCATACGAGGAACCCTTGCTCGTCAAAGATCTGATCGTCGTCGATTGAGTCATCGATGTCCGGCTCGCCCATGTAGCTCACGAGGAAATACGCCAGGGCACGGATGCCATCGAAGTGGTGGCCAAAGCGGCGGTGATCATCCCACTGCGGCACGATCTCATCGCCCTGCTTGGAGGTACGCTCGAGCCACACCAGGTTCTCAATTTCTTGGACCATCCAGTTTTCCTCCTGGCCAGTCTGCTCGTTGTATTCCATCAACTGATCGCTGATGTAGAGGCGAGGCTTGCCGGTGCCGGGTTGGATCTCACCATACTCGTCGAGTTTCATGCCGAGGTACTCGTCCCAGCTGGCAGCATCTTTGGCAACCTTAGTGACGGGCTGCAGCCACATGCCCTCATCAACCAGGTCCTGCTGCAGGCGAGGGTCATCATTGTCGATCCAGCCGGCAGTGATCATCACACCAGTCTTGGAGCCGCCGCGTTTGATATCACGCAGCTCTTTGATGCGCTTGGCCTTGAGTCCTTTCTTGCGATAGCCAGCAACGACATGGACGTTGTTGTCCTGGTCAACGCCGATCAGCAAGTAGGCAGCCGGGTCACTGAACCCACCATCGAGCACCTCGTACCAGGTCCAGCTGCGGTCCAGGTAATCGTAATGCCGGACGTGTGCCGCACGGTTCCACCAGTTGCATACCAAACCAACACGCTTGACGAACTTGCCATCACGTCGGACCTGGATGGCCTCAGGAGTCAAACCACGGGACATCTGTGCCTTTTGCTTTTCGGTGAGGTACGGGTTGTCATCCCAACCGGCAGTGCTGATGAATAAGTCAGGGTTGTCGGTGTCCAGGTAGATGCGGTTGTATACCCACGTCATACCTTTGATGGCGGTCATGGTCAGGATCACATCGAGTTGCTGCCCGGCCTCGACACGCACGAAACACTCGTCCCAAATGTCTTGCGGCGGCTCCTCATCAAACCAAACCAGGCGCACACCGGCGCCCTGGAACTTCTCGCGGCCCTGCTCATAACTCTTGAACACGATGGTCACACCGTTCTTGAGCTCAATCTTTTTGATAATCTTGCCGCGGATATACTCAACGCGCTTGATGGCATCAGCCGGCAGGTATGTCAGCAGCTTTTTCTGGTTGGTGTGTTCCTGGACGTCAAACGATGGGCACGCGGCCCATATCTCAAACGGTGCACGCAGCTTGCGGTGTGGATGGTGCAGGGTAGCGTACTCGGCCGTTTCCTGGCCGCCCCACTCGCTTTTACCGACACGGTTGCCCCAAAACAGGGCACGGATAGCCTCGTTGGCGTGGTGGGCCTCTATTTGTTTGTCATGACGTTCAACGTACTTGAGCGGGTCAGCAGCGCGGCGGCGCTTTTTTTCCTCGATCAACTCAAGCAACTGTATCTTTTGCTGCCGCGATTGCTGCGTCGAGCTGTTCATCATCGAGATCCTTAAACTTATGGGTGACGGTAGTGTCGCCGGTCACGTCGAGCTTATCACCGTATTTCTTGGGCTTGAGCTTTGATGCGATCCACTTTTTGCCATCCATGGCCACCCGGGCAGCTTGAGGATCATACTTTTTCTTGAGCACGCCATCGGATATGTCCTGGATGTCATCAGCCAGTGCATCGGCTGCAGCCTCTCGCGCGTGCGCGTATTGTTCCGAAAAGGATTGCTTGTCATCCTGCGTCAACCAAAGCATCACGGTTGAAATTGCCGGCATCTTTTTGCTCTCACAAACTTTGCGGAGGCTTTTGCCCTCAGCGATCTGCCCACATATCTCTGCGCCTAGTTCCTCAGTGTATGCAGTGGGACGTCCTGTTCCCCGGTTCCCTGCACTTCCCTGCTCGGAGTTTGCCTTTTTTTCAGTTTCTGGTTTCCCTGCCATAATGCAGGCATTGTATCAAAAGTGGTTACGTTTTGACCACTGCTCCCCTGTCGAGCTGCGGACTGCACGCACACTCACCCGTTGCGTTGTTGCAGATCTTGGCCCCGGCCTTTCGCAGCTTGGCCTCCTGCTCTGCCCGCCACTGCTTATCACCCAACATTTTGAAGTTCTTGGACTCGGATGCAATGCGCATGAGCTGCTTGGCGAGTGAGTATTCCCCGCGGCACGATCCGACAGTCAGTGCTTTGCGCTCCTCCGGCGTATGGAATAACGACACCCGCGGATCCACACCACCCGGCTCGAGTTTGCTGATGCTGGTCTTTTTGATCGTCACCCCGCGAACTGTAATAAAACCCTCGGTGGACTTGGTAAGCGATGCGCTGATCATCTTGCCCTCGCGCTCGTCCACAAACATTTCGGATCGGTCAGTCATTTTCAAGATCATGATATTACTGTAACACCCGAGTCGGCGTGCCCTTTCCGTCGACCCCACGACAACAGGTCCGGGAGCTTTTGCTGCAGCTGGCAAAAGTCGGCGATCCTGGGCGCGTACTGATCACTGTGAGTCATGGCCACACCCCGGATGAGTTGCTGGACCTTTTCGGGTCCGTGTTTCTTGATAAGATTGGATGCTGCCGCGCGATTTGCTTTGACCCGAGACTCGATATTGTAGCCGACCTCCTCTGCCCAAAAATCAAATGCCTGGTTGATAATGGGTGATCCATAGCGGACCGGCTTGTCCGGGTCTGCTATTACGTTAGTAATAGTCTTTGTATTGTCTACTGTATTGTCTTTATTAGATGTGCCATTTTTGTCGTTTTGATGTGCCACTTTTGACGCATCACTCGGCGTTTTTGGCACATCTGGTTGTGCCACTTTTGGCACTTCTCTTACAGGGGTTGACTTCTTAGATGTGCCACTTTTGGCACTTCTCTTGTTGCCGTAGATCTTTTCGGCTTTGAGGACCGTGATGGATAGACCGTAAGGCGTGCGCAGCGTGAGGATGTAGCCGGCAGCGCGCAGCTTATCAACCCAGCGGCGGTACGTCCGGGTGCTGATCCCAAGCTCGAGCTCGATCTGCTCGAACGTGACCGGCTTGCCGCCCAGGACCTTACCCAGGCCGTTTTCGTTTACGGACGTCATTTTGTCCAGGAGCCACATGTATAACCAAACCGACTCACCCATCGCCTCAACATGCTTAGGCTCAAGCAGATTGTTTTTGACGTAGATACCAAAGCCTTTCAATGAAAAATGCGCCTCTCTTTTGGGGGCGCATTTTTCTGCTCGAACGATGTGGTATGACCTATAGCGTACCACTCGAGCGAACAGATATCAACACCCTCAACAATTACGTTAATATCAAGGGCTCTGTGGCTACCACATCGTTCGAGTCCTTAGACCACTATCATATCAAAACGAGCCGTTTCACACCATAGCTAGATACACAGCATTTATGCACAGTGTGGACAATGCTGTGGACAAGCAAAACGCCCCGGTCGGTCGAAACCTTAGG
>Ga0208916_10000138_pt1 | contig 34812 bp, 58 predicted proteins | sample DEB19_08_DNA_5_FD_184523 | JGI IMG/M metagenome (GOLD analysis project Ga0208916, IMG submission 184523) | Aqueous microbial communities from the Delaware River and Bay under freshwater to marine salinity gradient to study organic matter... | ecosystem: Environmental > Aquatic > Marine >... | reverse complement strand
GCGTGGCTGCCGCTGAGCGCCGCGCGGGCGAGTTCCTGGATCTGTCGCGCCAGCGTCTGGAGCGCCGCGACAGCAGCAGCCCAGAGCGCCGCAACACCATCGTCCGGCTGGAGCAGCGCGCCATCGGTGATGACGGCACCATCGAGGGGTACGGCAGCGTCTTCAACGTGGTGGACGACTGGGGCGACATCATCGTGCCAGGCGCCTTCGCCGCTACGCTGGCCGCGCACAAGGCGGCCGGCACCATGCCCGCCATGCTGTGGCAGCACCGTGATGCTGAGCCCATCGGCGTGTGGACCGACATGGTGGAAGACAGCCGCGGCCTGCGCGTGAAGGGCCGCCTGGTGTTGGAAGCCCCGCGCGGCAAGGAAGCGCATGCACTGCTGAAAGCCGGCGCACTGAACGGCCTGTCTATCGGCTTCATCAGCCGCAAGTGGACCTGGGACGACAAGAACGACGAGCGCACCCTGCAGGAAGTCGACCTGTGGGAGGTGTCGCCCGTCACCTTCCCTGCCAACGGGCAGGCCCGCGTGGACACCGTGAAGTCAGGTGCCGCGCTGAACACCATCAACACCATCCGCGACGCGGAGCGGGCCCTGCGGGATGCGGGCCTGTCTGCCGAGCAGGCCAAGGCCATGGTGGCCGCGGTCAAGCGCAGCGTGCAGGTCGAGCGGGATGCCGACCACGACGCTCAGCGCGCACAGCGGGCAGCCCTGCAGCTGCTTGACACCCTGAAACGCGCTGCGGCCTGAGCGAGCGCATCCCACCCCAACCCACCCCGAAGGACGATCCCCATGACCCGCAAGACCCTGGCCCTGGCGGCCACCATGCTGGCCCACCACGCGGCCTACCTCTCCAAGATCCACGCGGCCCATGCACCGATGCTGGAGCGCCGTGATGCGCCCACGCTGGCCACCGTCACCGAAGCCATCGGCAAGATCAACGAGGCGTTTGAAGAGTTCAAGCGCACCAACGACCAGCGCCTGGCTGAGCTGAAGAAGGGCGGCGCCACCGGCGACCTGGACGCCAAGATGGCCAAGCTGGAGAAGGACATCAGCGACTACAGCGAGCAGAAGGCCCGCCTGGAAAAGCTGGAAACCCGCCTGGCCCGCCCCGGCGCCCTGACCGGCAACGACCCCGAGCAGCGCGAGACCGCCGAAGAAGTGGCGCACCGTGCGGCCTTCTCGTCTTGGCTGCGGGCGCCAGGCGATGTGGACCGCCGCGGCGCCCTGCAGCGTGCTGAGCGTGAACTGCGCCGCGCCCAGCGCACCAGCCGGCTGGCACAGGCGCTGGACGAGGATGAGCGCGAGATGCGCGCCGCGGCCACCAGCTCGGCCACCGGTGCCGCCGGCGGCTTTGCGCTGCCCGAGGTCATCGAGCGCGCCATTGCCCGCCTGTCGGTCGACATCAGCCCGATCCGCCAGATTGCCACGGTGCGCACCGTGGGCAGCACCGACTACAAGGAGCTGTTCGACGTGAACGGCGCCGCCTTCGAGTGGGTGGGCGAGGGTGACACGCGCAACCAGACCAACACGCCCGACCTGGCCGAGGTGGCGCCCACCTTCGGCATGGCCAGTGCCAAGCCGCAGGCGACCGAAGAAAGCCTGGACGACCTGTTCTTCAACGTCGACAACTGGCTGATCGAGTCGGCTGCTGAAGCCATCGGCCAGGGGGAGGGCGCAGCGTACACGGCCGGCAACGGCACCAAGAAGCCCACGGGCTTCCTGGCGGGCCCCACGCCTGTGACCACGACCGACGCCAGCCGCGCGTTCGGCACGCTGCAGTACATCGCCAGCGGCCAGGCATCGGCCATGCCGACCAGCCTGGACACGGTGCAAGATGTCGTGTACTCGCTGCGGTCCCGCTACCGCCGCAATGCCCGCTGGGTGGGTGGCAAGCTGGTGTTTGCCGCCCTGCGCAAGTACAAGGACACGACCAACGCCTACCTGTGGCAGCCGGCGGTGACGGCGGGGCAGCCCGACATGTTCATGGGCTACCCGGTGACCGAGGCCGAAGACATGCCGGTGGTGGCGGCCGCCGCCTTTCCGCTGGCGTTCGGTGACTTCCGCGAGGGCTACCTGATCGCCGACCGGGTGGGCATGCGCATCACCCGTGACGAGATCACCACGCCGGGCTACGTCAAGTTCTACGTGCGCAAGCGCACCGGCGGCAAGCTGCGCAACACCCAGGCCATCAAGCTGCTGAAGATCGCGGCCAGCTGATGCCACAAGCGCTGCGGCGGCCGACCGGCTGCTGCAGCGCCCCATGCGCCAACCAGGCGCAGCCGCTTGTGCTCGGCAACGGGTGCAGGCGATTGAGCCTCACACCAGGAGCATCACCACATGCCCAAGACCGTCAAGTACATCGGCACCGTGACGCGGTGGCCAGAACTCGCCACCACTGGCAAGCAAAGCACCTGGGTTCCAGGTCAGCAGGAGCAGCGCAGCGACACCGAAGCCGCGCAACTGCTGGCCACTGGCCTGTTCAGCGACGTGGACGCGACGCAGTTGCCTGAGCAGAAGGTGGTGGCAATCTCAGGTGTGGTGTCAGATGCTGGGAACCACGGCCCGAGTCTGAGCCGAAAGCTGTTCGGCCCGGACGGCAGCGTGACGTTGACGCGCACCCCTGGTGCCGGCATCACGGTTGTCGGTGCTGGGCGCGAGGTGGTGGACGGTGAAGCCCTGGAGTGGGCCACGCTGACGGGTTCGGCCGCGAACAGCTGGTATGAGTTCGTTGTGCCCGCGTTCAATCCGCTGTCTGCTGACACGGCGCAGTTGGAATGGCGCACGGACACGATCAACGCCAGTATTCAGCCGATCATTTATTTGGCAAACACCGGATACGCACAATTTGCGCAAAATGGCCTATCCATGACTGCGCCGGCATCCGGCATTTTTCCCAGGGCGCACACAGGCTGGCAATTCAACACGGTATCTCCGACTGACTGGTCAAAATCCGGCTATTCGAGAGATACGATTGAGCAGATTTGGACCATCGCCAAGGTGCGGGTAAACATCCCCAACGGGGTGACTGCCACCATCAAACTGCGGGCGTTGACGGTTGGCCTGCGCAAGCGGCGGGCGCGTCTGTGCATTGTGGCCGACGACGGTTATAGCGATTGGGTCGGCGCTGGCGCGCAAATCCTGGCCCGATATGGCATCAAAAGCACTGCCTGTCTGATCACGGATTACGTGGGGACATCCAGCGATTTTGGATCGCTCGCAGATTGGCGGCGCTATGTCGATGACGGCAACATGTGCGTGCCGCACGGCCCGCTGGGCGGGACTGGAAACATTTTCACGCGATGGGCCAGTGACGCTGATGCGCTGGCAGACATGGAGACGCACCGCGATTATTTGCTGAGTAACAGGCTGACCAACGACAACGGGGCCAAATGTTATGTATGGCCTCAAGGTGTTTTCACGCGCACGGCGGGCGACACAGCATTCCTGGATTTGGCGTGGAGCGCAGGATTCAGGGTCGGCCGCTTGAACGGCGCATCGACAACGAAATACATCAGCGCCGCATACGCAGGCGATAGCCGGGCAAACCTGATCCTCCCGGTTCTTGGACACAGCTATCAAGGCGTCGCCAGCACAGCCGACGACGCGACTGAAACCACGAACATTAACGACATCATTGCGCGCATTCAGGCGCTTGCATTGACCGGCTGCGATTCGTTCTTGACGTTTCACCATGTCAGAAACAGAGGCGCTGCGACCTTAGCAATCGACATCGAGACGGATCGATTGAACACGCTGTGCGCCGCAATCCAGGCGGAGGTAGTCGCCGGCCGGCTGGAGTGCGTGACGATGGACAAGCTGGTTCCGGCAGCCTGATCCCATACCCTGCCGGTACACGCACATGACTGACGAACTGAAACCCTGCCCGTTCTGTGGCGGCGATGACCTCGAAGTGACCGACATGGACGGCGATCACTATGTCCTGTGCCACGGCTGCGCGTTGGAGGCGCCATTCCACGACAGCCGCGCCGAGGCCGTCGCCGCCTGGAACCGCCGCGCTGCCATTGCCGCACCGCAGCCTAGCGCCTGACGTCCCATCCCCCATAGGTACACCCCGCAATGATCCTGCTCACCGCCCCCACCACCGAGCCCGTCACGCTGGCCGAAGCCAAGCTGGCGGCGCGCGTCAGCGGGTCGAGCATGGACCTGCTGATCCCTGGCTTGATCACCGCCGCACGTGAGCTGGCCGAGCAAGAGACCGGCGCGAAGTTCATGCAGCAGACCTGGCGCACCGAGCTGGTCGACTGGCCTGCGGCCACCGACGTGCTGGCGATCAACCAGGCCACTGCCGCGGCCGTCAGCTACTGGAACGGCGCCGCCTGGTCATCCGAGCTGGCCGAGTCGGCCTACGTCTTCGCGCCTGACGGCATTGGCACTGTGCTGGCGCCGGCCACCGGCACCAGCTGGCCGACGCTTGGCGACCGACCCGTGGGCCCGCGCGTGCGCATCGATCTCACCACCGGCGCCACCGATCCAGATGCCGTGGCCGAGTCGGTCAAGCTGTTCATCAAGGCTTGCGTGGCCTACTGGATCGACAACCCGCAGGCCGCATCGGCCACCGGGGTGGCGCTGCCCATGCACCTGGGCCACCTGCTGGATCGCCAGCGGCTGTACTACTGACCAGGCGCGCGCATGGCACTCCAACTCCACGCCGGCATGCTCGATCGACAGGTTTCGATCGAAGCGGCCACGGTTGTGCGCGAAGGCCTCTACGGATCGCCTGAGTCCACCTGGTCGACGCTGGACACCGTGTGGGCCCAGGTTCTGGAAAGCAGCACCGAGCCCGGCAGCAACCCCGGCCAGGCCGTGGCCGTGGCCGCCTACACCCGGCCCACCAAGGTGCGCATGCGCTGGCGCGACGACGTGACCACCCGCCACCGCCTGCGCCACGGCGCCAGGCTGCTGCAGATCACCGGGGTGGCCGAGCTGGGCCGCCAACAATGGCTGGAGCTGGCGTGCCAGGAGTGGGCCCATGAGCAGTGACGCCCTGGCGCAGGTGAAGGGCCTGGCCGAGCTGCAGGCGGCCATGGATTCGCTGCCAGCCAAGATCGAAGCCAACATCATGCGCGGTGCGCTGCGGGCCGGCGCCAAGCTGATCCAGGCCGAAGCCAAGCGCCTGGCGCCCGTGGCCCCGCCCAACGAAGAGAACCGCCGACTGTACGGCGGGTATGAAGGCCTGCTGCGCGACAGCATCCGCGTCAGCGTGAGCCTGCGGCGCGGCACCGTCACGGCCCGGGTGCGCGCTGGCGGCAAGGTGCGTGGCAATGGCGACCCGTACTACGCCCGCTGGGTGGAATACGGCACCGAGCCGCACCGCATCACCGCCACCACGCCCGGCGGCAAGCTGCTGCTGGCCGGCGGGCACCCGGTGTCGTCGGTCATGCACCCGGGTGCCAAGCCGCGCCCCTACCTGCGCCCGGCCATGGACACCCAGGCCCAGCCCGCGCTGCAGGCCGTGGCCGCCTACATCCGCCAGCGCCTGGCCACCAAGCACGGCCTGGACGTGCCAGACCCCAACGAGGGCCCCGCATGAGCGCTGAAGCCGCCGTCTACGCCCTGCTGGCCGCAGCGCCCGCCGTCACCGGTGTGGTGGGCGACCGCATCTACCCCGGCCAGTTGCCAGAGGGGCAGCGCCTGCCAGCGCTGGTGATCGAGCACATCAGCAGCGTGCGCCTGGGCCGGCTGGACGCCCAGGCCCCCACGCACCCCACACAGACCCGCGTGCAGATCAACCTGATCGCCAGCGAATACCGCGTGCTGAAAGCGCTGCGCGATGCGGTGACAGCCGCGCTGCAATTCCAGCGCGGTGCGCTGGGCGGCGGCGCAGTCATCGCCATCCTGCCTGACCAGGCCGGGCCCGACCTGGTCGACGCCGGGCTGGGCGCGTTCTTCCAGCCGCTTGACTTCCTCGTGGTGCACGAGGCCTGACCCCCACACACCCCCCCAGAAGGAGCCCACCATGCCCCAAGCCGCCGGCGTATTCAAAACCCTTGCGCTCAAGCGCGAATCCACCTACGGCACCGTCGCCGGCGCCAGCGGTGCCCAGCTAATGCGGCGCGTCACGTCTGACCTGTCCCTGACCAAGCAGACCTACCAGAGCAACGAGATCCGCCCCGACCAGCAAGTGGCCGACTTTCGCCACGGCGTGCGGGGCGTTGAAGGCACGCTGGCCGGCGAGCTGTCGCCCGGCGCCTACAGCGACCTGATCAGCGCGGCGCTGCGCCGTGATTTCACCGCCGGTGTGTCGGCCACTGGCCTGTCCATCACCATCGCCGGCAGCGGCCCCACCTACACCGTCACCCGCGCGTCGGGCAGCTGGCTGACCGACGGCTTCAAGCGCGGCCGCGTGGTGCGTCTCACGGCCGGCGCCTTCAACCCGGCCAACCTCAACAACAACCTGCTGATCCAGAGCATGACGGCCACCGTGCTGACGGTGCGCGTGCTCAACGGCAGCGCACTGTCCGCCCAGGGCCCAATCGCGTCGGCCACCTGCGCCGTGGTGGGCAAAGACACGTTTGCCCCCACCAGCGGCCACACCAACATCAGTTACACGGCCGAGCACTGGTTTGCCGATGTGGCGCAGAGTGAGGTGTTCACCGGCGTGCAGCCCACCAAGGTCGACATCGGCCTGCCGCCCACCGGCATAGCCACCGTCAGCATCCCGGTGGTGGGCAAGGACATCGTCACCGCCACGTCGCAGTATTTCAGCAGCCCCAGCGCAGTCACCACCGGCGGCATCTGCGCGGCCGTGAATGGCGTGGTGCTGCTGGGCGGCACGGCGGTGGCGGTGCTCACTGGCCTGAGCTTCAGCATCGACAGCGCCCGCAGCGCTGACCCGGTGGTGGGCAGCAACACCCTGCTTACGCGGTTTGCGGGCCGCATCACCGTCAGCGGCCAGGCCACGGTGTACTTTGAAGACGCCACGCTGCGCGATGCGTTCGTTAACGAAACCCCGGTGGAACTGATCGTGGTGCTGACCAGCGACAACACCGCCGCCAGCGGCTTTGTGGGCTTCACCCTGCCCCGGGTCATCCTGAGCGGCGCCGGCAAAGGCGACGGCCAGACCGGCATCGTGCAGACCCATCCCTTCACCGCAACGCTGCCCACCACCGGCGGGGCCGGCATTGCCAACGACCTCAGCACCATCAGCGTGCAAGACAGCGCCGCGGCCTGATCGACTGCCGCACCACGACCCCCAGCCCCATGACCAACTCCACCATGCCGCAAGACCCCGCCGCTGAAGCGCTGGACATCCTGGCGTTTGAAGACGCCGACAGCGCAGACCTGCGCATCAAGCACCCGGTGACAGGTGCCACCACTGCCATGGTGGTGCAGATTGCCGGGCCTGAGCACCCGCTGCGCCGCCGCCTGGTGCTGGACCGCCAGCGCCGGCTGCGCGCACACCTGGCCAAGACCGGCAACATGCACATCAGCGACCCCGAAGACGACGCCGCTGACGACCTGGAGCTGACGGTGGCCTGCACCCTGGGCTGGCGCGGCGCGGCGCAGCCCTACACGCCCGCCGCCGCGCGTGCGCTGTACGCCGACCCCAAGCGCCGCTGGCTGCGTGACCAGGTGCAAGCCGGGCTGCAGGACCGGGCGCTTTTTATGCGCAGCTCCGCGCCGGCCTGATCGCACACGCGGAGCACCAGGTGCGCCTGTCCCAAACCCAGCCCGACGGCTTCACCCTGCGCCAGCACCTGCAGCGCGCGGCGATGTCGACTGGCCGGGCCGATGCGCTGCTGCTGCAGCGTCCGCCGGCGGCGGCCACGCAGGTGTGGCAGGCCTTCTGCGATCTGTCGAGCCGCAGGCCGCCGGGCGGCGCCATCGCGCTGGTGGAGATCGAGGCCTGGCAGCGCCTGCACCGCGCTGAGCTGACGGGCTGGGAGGTGGACTGCATCACCGCCCTGGACGACGCCGCCATGGCCACCGCCGCTGAACTGCAACGCAAGGCCACACTGGCCGGGAAGCCGCAATGACCACACTGGCAGGCGCAATCGAGATCCAGATGCTGGCCGACCTGGCCCGGCTGAAGAAGGACATGGACGCAGCCAAGGGCATGGTGGGCGACGCCACGCGCGAGATGCAGCGCTATGCCGACCTGGTCAAGGGTGCGCTGGGTGGCATTGCCGCCGGGCTGACGCTGGGCGCCTTCAAGCAGATGGTGACCGACAGCATCGACGCGGCCGAAGCCCTGCACGACCTGGCCATCCAGACCGGCGTGACGGTGGAAGGCCTGAGCGCCATGGCCGAAGTGGGCCGCACCACCGGCACGTCGGCTGAAGCCATCGGCAGCGCCATCAACAAGCTGGGCAAGAACCTGGCGGTGGCCAATGAAGAGAGCAAGGGCGCCGCGCAGGCCGTCAAGGCGCTGGGGCTGGACTTCAACACCTTCAGGCAACTGCAGGGCGACCAGCAGCTGCTTGCGCTGGCCCAGGCCATGGGCCGGTTCGAGGATGGCACCGGCAAGAGCGCAGTGGCCATGACGCTGCTGGGGCGTGAAGGTGCGCGGCTGCTGCCCTTCATGAAAGACCTGGCCGGCGCCGGTGAGCTGGTGGCCACCGTCACCACCGAGCAGGCCGCCATGGCCGATCGGTACAACGACAGCGTGGAGGGCACCCGGGCGCGGGTCGATGCGCTCAAACGCGAACTGGGCCTGGGCCTGCTGCCCACGCTGATCGACGTGCACGACCTGACGGGCGACCTTGGCCGCAGCTTCAGCGACTACCTGGCCGGCGGTGCCAAGACGGCGGGCGGGCAGCTCGATGTCATGGCCGTGGCCATCGGCGGGCTGGGCATGGTGATGGAAGCACTGCTGGTGCTGGGTGCCAACGTGGCGTTCGTGTTCAAGGGCGTCGGCACCGAGATCGGCGGCATCGCTGCACAGGCAGCCCTGCTGGCCAGCGGCAACTTGGCCGGCGCGGCTGAGGTGCGCCGCCAGATGGTGCGAGACGCGGCCGAGAACCGCACCGCGCTCGACGACTTCGAGCGGCGCGTTCTGGGCGCTACCGACCGCGCCCTGCAGGCCCGCGCAGCCCTACGTGGCGGCAGCATCAGCCGGTCCGACCAGGATCGTGAAGACGCGCGCATCGACCGGCTGGCCGGCCGTGAGCCACTGGGCCAGGTGCGGTTCAGCAATGACGCCGCCACCGCCAGCAAGGCCGCCGCCGACGCTGCCAAGCGCCACGCCGACGAGGTGCAGAAGCTGTTTGAGCGCCTGGGTGTGCGCAGCGCCCAGCAGCAAGCCGAGCTGCTGCAAGGCCAGCAGCTGAGCGCGGCCGAGAAAGAAGCGCTCGATCTGATGATCCGCCTGCGCGACGGCACGCTGAGCCTGACCGATGCCGAGAAGGTGCGTCTGCGCCAGCAGCTGGAACTGATCAACGGCCAGCAGCAGCAGCTGGCCCTGCAGAAGAGTGAAGCCCAGCTGCAGGCCGACATGCAGAAAGACCGCGAACAGATCGCGGCCGACATTGGCGCCGACACCGTGCGCCTGCAGGACCAGGTGGCCGCCCAGCGCGAACAGAACCTGGCGCTGCGCCTGGGCGCCCAGGCCTACGCCCAGCTGCAGAACAGCCGCCTGCGCAGCCGGGCTGACGAGCTGGAAAGCATCGCCACCACCAGCGAGCACAGCGCCGAGCTGCGGGCCCAGGCGGCCCTGCTGCGCGAGCGGGCCGCCCTGCAGCTTGAAAGTAGCGCCCTGTCGGCCGAGACCACCAAGCCCCTGGTGAGCGACACCTACACCGGCGTGCGTGATGCGCTGGTCGCCGCCTTCAGGGACAGCAAGAACCCCGTGCGGGCCTTTGCCGATGCGCTGGGCAATGCGGTGTTCACCCGCGTCACCAGCAACCTGGCCGACGCGCTGGCCACGCAGCTGGTGGGCAGCACCGGCACCGGCGGCCTGTTCGGCAACCTGCTGGGCGCGGCGAGAGGCCTGTTCGGCGGTGGCGTGCCTGTGGGCGACGGCACCGGCTCCACCGGCGACTTCGCCCGCTTCGACCGGGTGGCCACGCCGCTGGCCACCGGCATGGACTACGTGCCGCACGACAACTTCCGCGCCCTGCTGCACAAGGGTGAGCGGGTGGTGCCCGCCGCTGAGGCGGCTGGCGGCGGCCGGGCTGGCATGACCTACGCGCCGGTGACCACCATCAACGTCGACAGCCGCACCGACGCCGCCCAGGTGCGGCAAGACATCGCCCGCGCCGTGGCCGCCGGCAACGCCGCGCAGCTGGCCGAGCTGCACCGCATGGGGGTGCTGTGACATGGCGGTGATCACCCTGACTGACCAGATGGCCCTGCAGATTGCGGCCTGGCAGCTGGGCCAGCAGCGCTTCGACATCACCGAGCAAAGCGACGGCAACGGCCACAGCGCCACCCGCCTGGGTGCCCCGCCGCGCTGGCGCCTGCGCATGGGCAGCGTGCCAGCGCTGGTGGCCGCTGATGCTGCCCGCTGGAAAGGCGCCGCCCTGGGCCTGCGCGGGCGCATCAACCACCTGGCCATGTGGGACATCACCAGCCCCGCGCCGCGCGGCACCGCCCGCGGGTCGATGACGCTGGCCAGCACGGCGGCAGCCGGCGCCACCGCAGTCAACATCAGCGGCGCCAGGGCGTCCAACAACCTGTTGTTGGCTGGGTCGGCGCTGGGTGCTGCGGCATGGACGTTGTCTGGCGCCACAGTCACCGCCAACACGCATGCGGCGCCCGATGGCACCACCACGGCTGACACGCTGACCGATGCCAGCGCCGTGGCCGCGCGGTATGACCGGCAGACCATCAGCGTGCCCGACGACACCACGCTGTACCAGTTCAGCTGCCACGTGCTGAAGACCACTGGCGGCACCGCGCCCACGTTTGTGATGGTGCTGGAGTTCCAGGGCGGCGGCACGCCGGCCAGCAGTTATGTGCGGCTGAACACCGACACCGGGGCGGTCCTCTTCGGGTCTGGCACCGTCACCGACGCCGGGGCCTACTGGCTGTTCAAGGCCACGCTGGCCAACAACGCCACCGGGCACACGTCGGCGCACTTCTACCTGTTCCCGGCCTGGGCGCCCTATGGAGTGTCCACGCAGGATCTGACGACCACCGGCAGCGCCGTGGTGTGGGGCTGCAACGTGTGGCCGGCAGCCAGCGCCAGCAGCTACACGCCCGCCACCCTGCTGGCTGGTGACATGCTGCAAATCGGCACCGGCGTGGGCAGCCACTACTGCATGGTGACGGCCGATGCCATCGCCGAAAACGACGCGGGGCAGCTGGTGGTCAGCATCGAGCCGCCCCTGCGCCAGGCCATCAGCAGCGGCGCGGCCGTCACCTGGGACAAGCCCGTGGCGCACTACAAGCTCACCGGCGACAGCCAGGCCTGGCAGGGCGTGCCGGGTAGCAGTGATGTGGGTGGCTTCGCCTTCGACCTGCTCGAAGACTGGCGGGCCTGAGCCATGCTGATCCTGGACACCGCCGCCCAGACCCAGATCAATGCCGCCGTGCGTGGCGTGCAGTGGCTGGTGGCGCTTGACTTTGCCAGCGGCATGGTGCGCTACACCACCAACGCGGTGGACATCACGTCAGGCGGCTACACCTGGGCGGGCTACGGCTCACTGGTGGGGGTGGACGGCGTGCGTGAGTCTGAAGACGGCGCCCCCGGCGACATCACGCTGGGGCTGGCGCTGGTCAGCACGGCCATGCTGGCGTCTGTCATCGGCAACGTGGAGAACTACCGCAACCGGCCGGCCAGGTTGTGGCTGCAGCTGATCGGCGAAAACTTCGAGCCCGTGGGCGCCCCCGTGGCGCGGTGGGCCGGCTACATGAACAAGGTGCGGGTGCAGCGCACCACCAGCAAAGAGGGCAGCAGCTCGGGCAGCATCCAGATGCTGTGCAGCCGCGCCGGTGCCAACCGGTCGCGCGCCGGCACGGGGCTACGCCACACGCACGCCCAGCACGTGGTGCGCTACCCCGGTGACAACGGGTTCGAGTACATCCAGACGCTGATCGAGAAGCCCGCCGTGTGGCTGACCAAGCGCTTCCAGCAGCGGTGATGACCATGGCGCACCAGTCCATCGCATCCGCCCTCAGCGCCTACCTGGCCGCCAGTCCGCCGTTTGACTGGCAGGCCCGCAACTGCGCGCAGTTTGCCGCCGGCTGGGTGCAGGCGGTTGAACACCGCCCGCTGCCTGCGCCCGCAGTGCGTAACCTGGCCCACTCGCGGCGCGTGCTGTGCCGACTGGGTGGCAGCCTGCGCGCAGCCGTGACAGCCGCCCTGGCGCGTGACCCCGTGCCCGCCGCTGTGGCCCGCCCCGGTGACGTGGTGCTGATCGAGCGTGACGGCGGCCAGACGCTGGGCATCTGCGTCGGCCGCACGGCCGCCGTGCTCACTGCAGCCGGCGTGGCCCACATCGGCATGGCACAGGCCGCCGCAGCCTGGCACATCAAGGCGGCCCCATGCGACCCATGCTGACCAAACTGGCCGCCGCCTGCGCCCTGCTGGGCATGCCCGCCGCCGCGCAGGCTGACCCGCTGACCCTGGCCGCCACGTTCCTCACCAGCACGGTGGGCGCTGCCGCTGCCAGCACCATCCTGGGCCTGGTGACGACCTACGGCGGCTACGCCCTGCTGGGCCTGCAGATCTATGGCGGCATCGACGCCCGGCGCCGTGCCAAGGCCGCCCAGCGCGACGCCACCCGCCGGTACAACGCCAGCGTGGCTGACCGCAGCGTGTCGCTGCTGCAGGCCACGCCGCCCTGGCGCATCGTCTACGGTGAGTGCATCACCGGCGGCAGCGTGGTAGCCATCTTCACCAGCGACAAGACCACGGTGGGCACCTGGGGTGCCGACAGCATCAAGCCCGACGGACTGAAGCACATGGTCATCCTGATGGCGTCGCACGAGGTTGATGCGCTGGGTGACCTGTTCATCGACGGCGTGCCGCTGGGCGCGTTGGATGGCAGCGGCTACGCCACTGGCAGCGACTGGACCACAGGCACCGCTGAAAAGCTGGTGACCGTGACATTCAGCGGCAGCACCACGCTGACTGCTGCGGCCACGGCCATCGTCAGCGCGGTGTCGCCGGGCGACAACTACAACACCTACGATCAGGACCGCACCGTGGCCATCAGCGGTGGCGGGCTCACGTTGACGGTGACTGACAGCCTGGGCGATGCGCCGGTGACGGTGGTCTACAAGACCAGCGTCAGCCCTGCCGTGATCAGGGTGCAGAAGCACCTGGGCAGCGACAGCCAGACCGTGGATGCCTACCTGACCAGCGTGGTGCCAACCGAGTGGGACGCCAGCCACCGCCTGCGCGGCTGCGCGTACCTGGTGGTGACGCTGGACCTGGAGGACCAGCGCTTCCAGGGCGGGCCGCCGGCGCTGACCTGCCGCGTGCGGGGCAAGAAGTTGTATGACCCGCGCAAGGACAGCACCAACGGCGGCAGCGGCAGCCACCGCTACGCCACGCCCAGCACCTGGGAATGGATCGACAACCCCGCCTTGTGCATCCGTGACTGGATCGTGGGCGAGTACGGCATGGCGCACGACAACGCCGACATCCTGGACGCCTTCACCATCGCGGCGGCCAATGCCTGCGACGTGACCATCACCACCGACATCGGTGGCGTGACCGCCAGCGACCGCACCTACCGCTGCAACGGCGTGGCCACCACCGAAGATGGCCGCGAAACCGTGCTGGACACGCTGGCCGACAGCATGGCCGGCTTTGCGATCTACGGCGCCCAGTGGCAGATTCTGGCCGGTGCGTGGACAGCGCCGGTGATGGCCCTGACCGACGATGACCTGGACGGCCAGATCGAGGTGATCCAGGCCGGCGCCGGCATCGACGAGCTGTTCAACGGCGTGCGCGGCACCTACATCGGCCCCGACAGCGCCAGCCCGACGGATTTTGAGCCCTACCAGAACAGCACGTTCGTGACGGCCGACGGTGAGCCGCTGTGGCGCGACGTGGCCCTGCCGTTCACCAACGGCAAGCACCACTGCACCAACATCGCCCGGGTGCTGGTGGAGCGGGCACGCAACAGCCAGGTCATCCAGTACCCGGCCAAGCTGCGCGCCTGGCCGCTGCAGATTGGCGACCGCGTCACCGTCACCAGTACCGAGTACGGCATCACCACGCCCAAGGCCTACCGCGTGACCGACTGGCAGTTCGGCCTGACGGCGCCTGTGACCCTGGCGCTGCAGGAAGATGCTGAAGACGCATACGACCTGGTCGATGCGGTGACGGCAGACCCCACGCCCAACACCAACTTGCCGCCGCCGTGGCTGGTGGAGCAGCTGCAGCTGGCCACCCCGCAGAGCGGCACTGACCACCTGATCCGCGCCAGCGACGGCACCATCACCACGCGCGTGTGGGTGTCGTGGGCGCCGCTGACCGGCGCCTACCTGAAAGACGGCCTGGGTCGTGTGGTGGTGCGCTGGCGCCGCGTGGGCCCTGATGTCGACTGGCACGAGGTGCAGGCCGACGCCGCGGACTCGGGCGTATACCTGCTGGGCGTGCAAGACCGCGACCGTCTGGTGATCGAGGCCTGGGCGGTGAATGACGGCGGCTTCCGCGGGCAGTCTGATACTGTCACGCACATCGTGATTGGAAAGACGGAGCCGCCGCCGGATGTGGCCCGCTTCACAGTGGTCGAAAACCCTCGCCTGGGCCGCTCGTATTTTTGGGATTACCCAGCCGCACCTGTTGATTTGGCGGGCTTCGTGGCTCGCTATGTGGATATAGCAGGATCAACCGCTTGGGCAGCCATGACGCCACTGTTTGAAGCGCCGCGCGTGGCCCGTAGCGCAATGCTGCAAATGCCAGGAGACGGTGAATGGACGCTTGCAATCAAAGCAATTGATTCAACTGGAAATGAATCAGTTTTACCGCGCTACTTGACGGCACTATTTGACCAGGCAGGGTTTTCAACACTCATTTCAATGGTCGATTGCGGGCCTATTGGATGGCCAGGAACAAAAACAGACTGCTACATTCAAGAATACTATCTTGATAACGTTGGTGTTGAGGATTGGGATACTATTCCTTTGACGTGGGACGCATGGTTGACGTGGGCCGGAACTCCCGCATCTCCAATCGTTTATGAGCACTCAGTAATTGACATTGGCAGCGTTCAATCTATCCGGTTGCGCGCAAGTCAGGTTGTAAACGGAACAGCCACTGCCGAGTACAGCAGCAGCACAGACGGAATAACCTACACAAGTTGGTCGACTATTCCAAGCGGCGCGTTTAGCGCTCAGTTTATAAAAGTGCGCTGGACAGTTGCCGGCGCTGATCCGGCTATATTCAGAGCGTTCGCCACAATTTACGGGTGATGTATGGCAGACATTTCTACAGCAAATCTTGATGCCGGGACGGATTCTCCGCGTGTGGCGCGTTCTCAGATTTTTGAGGCCGTGCAGCAGGTCAACTATTTGACCCGTGCCAGCGGCGTCAATGTTCTGCGATACATCGCGCCGGCCGAGTGGGCGGCCATCGTTGCCGGTACATCAACCACCAACCTCTACAGCAGTTTGCAGGCGGCAATCACCGCCGAGCCAGTGTTAATTTTTCCTGATGGTCTGTTTAACACTGGCACCAAGCTGGTGATGCGTACTGACTCGCAGATTTATGGGTTGAGTCGGCGGGGTGCCAAAATCAATGGCACTTCCGCAATCACAATTTTTGAGTTTCCTCCGACAAATTTTGACCCGGTTGTGCAGAACATCCGGTTCATGGGGGCAGGCTGCACAGGGGTAGCTGTCGGTGCTGGCGGCGGCGCGTTGGAAGGGTATCTGATCAGGCCGCACATCACGTATTGCGATTTTGACTACGACATGGCATATGGTGTTAATGCCGATCTTATTTTTGCAACCATCGAAAAAAGCACATTTGGGTATTACGGAGTCGGTACGCCGCCTGCAGCCGGTGCTAGCACTTTCGTCGCAATTCGCTCACATTTTGCGCCGTCGACCGCAAATTACACCAATCTCAACACTGTAAGGAACTGCATTTTCCAGCGCTGTGGGTCTCTTACCCAAGCCGGCATTGATTTGAGTGGGGGGGCAGCCTGGCTGTTTGACAGCAACGACTTTGAGCAGGGCGGTGTAGTTCTGTCGGCCGTCAATATTCAGCTACTCAAGTTCATCGGGGCGAACTGGATTGAGGGGTGCGCAGCGACGAACCGGCTTATTGTGATTGGCGCTTGTACTACGCCAGTGGTGTTCGACGGTATTGCCATTTACAACAACACCTGCAGCGCAATATGGCAAATATCCACTGGTGCCACCCGTGGCCTGAAGGTGATAAACAGCGGTATTACAAAGTCTGGCTCATCATATGTGCTGTTTGACACAACCGCCGTTTCAAACTCCCTGCCGGCGGACGGCTCAGTCACTTTCTACGACAACCAGGTCAGCGGTGGCGCAGCGGGCGACAAGATCGTCACGGAAACCGAGTTTCGCGGCGGCAAGACATCGCCCAGGCTATCAATGTGCGGGGACACCACCGGGTCGGGGTCGATCTCCGACAGCAGCGACCCTGGTCTTGTCTTGTCACGCAACGGCACTGGGGATGTTTCTCTCACCGCGTCGCACCCTATTGCCTCGACTGCCGGCCGTATACGGGCGGTTGCTGGATCGCACAGCGCAAGCGAGGTGCGCGTTTTGCGGGTGAGTACAACCCAGGTGCGAATCCAGTTGTTCAACTCGTCGGGTGTCGCGGCCGACAGCGGATTCAGCTTGGTGCTGTACGGCTCATGAATTCACTGGCAGCGCAGCTTAGCGACCAGGGGCACCAAGGCCGGCAGCGTCACGTTGTTGACGATCAGCTGATACCCGGCGTCGTTCGGGTGCACTCCGTCGGGGAAGTATTGCGCAGCGTTGGCGAGACCACTCATGTACCCGTGCACGTCGGCCAGCGTGCGGCCAGCAGCTGCCGCGGTGTCCCGCACAGCCTGAATGTGGGCGACGCTTTCCCAGCCGCGAAACGTGGGGTTTGGCGTCTGCAGCACCACGGGAATGCCTACTGCGGTAAAGGCCGCAAGGTTCGCCCGGTATGCCGCAATGGGCGTTTGGCGCAACTGGTCGTTGATCCCATGGTTGATGATGGCGATGTCTCCACCCAACGCCGGCGTGGGCCACGGTGCATTGACGCCATCGATACCCGCCACCAAATCAGCGCTGGAGCTGCCCATCACCGAGTAATTGAGCACCTGCACAGCGCCAGCTCCGAACTGCAGGTCCATTGCACGCTGGATGATTGGCGCTGGAGCGTATGTCAGGTTTCCGTTCAAATCCTGGGATGCTCCGGTGCCGCTGAACGTCGAATCCCCAAACATCAACAGCCGCACCGGCATTTTTGGGACGCAAGCCGCAGCCTGCGTGTTTTGCAGGTCTCCACCACCACCACCACCGCAAGCGGTCATGATGGCGGCGACAAGGACTCCGGGCAGGTTGATAGCTTTCATGCGCCATTGTTGCCCGGCAGGCGACATTTCAAGTCCACCCTCAAGATGACGGCCCAAGTTTAAGGAGCAAGCATGTATCTAATTTATGGCCGCTGCATTCTTGTTGCAGCCGTTGTCGTGGCCATTTGCATCAGAGGTTTGCGCAGTATGAGGATGCGGGACAAGGACGACCCAGACCAGCAAGCCCAGCGCGGCGGCGGCGGCCCCACCAAGCCGGTGGTGCCCAAGTGATGCGAGCGGCCCGCGCTGCCATGGCTTGGCTGCGCCCCATCACGCCGCGCACCGCCTGGGCTCAGCTGCTCGATCTGCTGGATCGGTGGGAGCGGCAGCCGCACCATGTGCCGGCCGCGCTGATGTTGCTGTGCTGCTGGGTGGTCTTCTACGCCTGGGGGCACGTACCAGAGGCGCTGCAGGCCGAAGCATGGAACATGGGCAGTGCCCTGGGCCGGCTGGTACTGCTGGCGCTGGTGGCCCTGGCATACCGCAGCTGGGCCGTCACTGCGGCGTCGCTCTGGTGGTGCTTCGAGGATGCCCAGGTGGTGGGCTGCGGCCTGCTGTGGATGCTGGAGCCGTGGCCGGTGGACACCGGCAGCCGGTGCAGTGATCGATTCGGTTTGCCCATGGGGCTGATCGGGCTCAGCTTGGGCGCCCTGGCCGCCCTGGTGGTGTATCGGCAAGCCATGGTCAAAGGGACGAAATGACGCCACCAGCAGAACAGATCCAGCTCGACGTGGTGACCGTTGCAGTTGTCGCCATTGGTGCGCTGGCTGGTGACGAGGTGGCACGCTACGCCGGCCCCTATGCGGTGATCATCGCATCGGCCCTAGTGGGCGCCGTCGGCGCCGAGATGCGCCGAGAGGGCAGCACCCGCATGCAGGCGCTTGGCTTCATCTTGCTGCTGACCATGCTGTCGGTGCTGCTCACCGGTGCGCTGGCTGCGCTTGCCTCGGACGCATTCGACCAGGCCGGCCTGCAGATCGACCCGCGCTACCTGCTGGTGCCCATCAGTGGCGGCATTGCGTACATCGGGCACGACTGGCCGGGCGTTGCAGCCTGGGCCGGCGGCCTGGCCAAGAAATTCATCACCTGTCGCCTTGGGGTTGATCAATGAATGCTGACCTGTTGTTGATCACCCAGGCTGTGGCCACCATCATGGCCATGTTCTCCATCATTTGCCGCGCTGCCAAGATGACGCGGGCCACGCCGGCGCCAGTGCGCATGCAGCACCTGGTGATGTTCGCGGGGCTCAGCTTCAGCCTGGTGCTGCCGGCGATGGCTGGCAAGACGGTGCTGGTGCTTGCGGTGCTGGTGTGGTTGACCCTGTCTGCAGCCAGGTGGCGGCACGGCGTGCCAGCAGGGCTGCAGGCCGAGCCTGAATGAGCGGGCAGGGTGGTGCCGCTGCAAGGTGTTGTCAGGCAATAGATCGGGGCCCTAGCCAGCGCTCGACGACATCGCCGCCCAGCGTGGCCGGGTGTTTGAGGCCGGCCCAGCGCACGAAGCGCTTGTTCATCACGTTTCTCCAACAACAGCCCTAACCATTCGCTCAACCGGAAAACCCCGGCAGGCCGCGCCGCAGCGCTTCTCAATTCGGTAGCTGCCGGGTTTTCCGGTTAGCTCAAACGTTAGGCGTCAGCCACCACATGCTGGGCTCAAGCACGGGCCAGCCTTGCCGCACACACCGCCACGCTTGTTGGGGCACTGCTTGTGCGCTTCAAAAACCTGCGTCTGGTGGAACCACGGGTAACCGTGCGTCCGGTGCTTCCGGCCGCCGGGGCATGCCCGAGTTTTGGCGTTGTGCTGGTCGGCGGCCTTGCCGCAGTTCTTGCATTGCATCGTTCTTCCCCTTCGTTCACCACGCCTAACCCACTGCACCGGACCCAGCCGGCAGGCCGGCCGGTCCGGTGAGTTCAGCCGTTAGGCCCGCTTCGACACCGCCTCGCGGATGTCAACCAGCACTGCCAGCGCGTAGCCAACAGCCGCAGCAACGGGGCCGCCGTAGCCGTTGAACAGAAGCGACAGGGCCAGCATCAACGCCACGGCCTGCCCAATCCACCACAAGCCATCGTGACTGCGCCACAGTTCCGGCAGCGTCTGTCGCATGTCCATCGTTCTTCCCCTTCGGCCACCAGGCCTAACCCATCACTGCACCGGACCCAGCCAGGCGGGGCGGGTCCGCGTTTGTCACCACCCCGGCGCCTGGCCGGTCCGGTGAGTTCAGCCGTTAGGCCCTCTTCCCTGCACCTCGGCGCGAAGCAGTTGCCCCAAAACAATGTCACCGGCCCCGGCGCGCACAGCGCTCGCTAGGCGCGCATAGATGCGCGACGACTCGCCATGAATCTGGGCGCGATCTTCAAGCAAGGCTTCCCACCGCCCGCGCTCTGCGGCCACGGCCGCATCAATGGCCTGGCGCGCCTTGGTGCGCGCATCGGCTAGGTGCTGGTTGTAGCTGGCGCGCGTGCCCGTCCAGCACTCGGCGTGGCCGGCTGCTTCCGCGTATTCGTCTGCGGCTGTCAGCGCGTCAGCAACCAGCGGGCCTAACCCATCAGTCGAGGCGACCTTTGCCGGCGTGTCATGTTGGTTCATCGTCGTCCTTTCTTCGCGCCGTCAAAGGCGCCTCACTTCAAGCGTTAGGCCCCAAGACCACAGCGCGGGCGGCTGTTCGTTGGGTCAGCGGCGCGCTTGAGTTTCGCGTTCCATGCCTGCGCCACAGCATCGGCCAGCTTCATATTCGCAGCAATGCAACCCTCGCACTCCTGGCCCAGCCGCTGCACCTTCATCTTGCCGTCTGCCGCGTAAAACAGGATTTCGCCATCCACGTCTATCAGCACCACACTGCCGCTTTTGTCCAGGGCAGCGGTCAATTCTTGGCGCGCTTCTGAGCCGGGCCTAACCATTCGCTCAACCGGACCCAGCCAGGCGGTCCGTCCTGTTCATCTGTCACCATCCCGGCGCCTGGCCGGTCCGGTTAGCTCAAACGTTGGTCGTCTTGCGCCGCTCCGCCCCGCGATCCCACCCCGCCGCGTACAGCCGTGCCGACCACGCGCCGTCCGGGCGCACAAGGTCGGGCGCCGCTTTGCCGGCAAGCGCATCCAGGCGCCCGCGCTCCCATGGAGAAGCTGACGCGCTGCCGGGTTCGTTGGCGGCTCTCCAATCCGCCCGCTCCTGCATCTGTTCTTGCCGCAGTGCGCCGTCTAGGTGTTCAGGTTTCAGCATGCTTGTTCCTGTTCGTCAATCAACCAGCCGCCCAACACGTCACTGCACCGGACCTGCCCGGCAGGCCGGGCCGTCCGGTGAGTTCAGCCGTTGGGCGTCTTGCCCTTTGCTGCGGCCGGGTACTCCAGCGAATCGGTCGGGTGGTACAGGTGCGAGCGCTTGCCGCCTGGAATCCATAGCCGCAGGTACTGCCCGCGAGACCCGACGATGCGCGCCTGGAAGCGCGTTCCGTCGCCGCAGATGGTGACGGTCATCCCGCGTTTGGCCGGCACACCGTAGGTGCGGCGGATGTAGTCCATGCTCATCATTCGTCCTTCGCTTCGTCGCACAGCCGCCCAACCCCAGCTCAGCCGGACGCTACGCGCCGGCTAGCATGACGTTAGGCCCTACTCGTCGCCTAGGTCGCACGAGGCGCATTCCACGTCATCGCCCATGTCACACATGCAGCATTTCTCTGCGCCGCATTGCGGGCACTCGCTCAACCCCTGCGGAGAGTTCGGCTTGTTGTCTCGCCTGCCGCGGGCAGTCGCTCCGCAACCGGGGCACTCGTCGTCAGTCTCTCGGTAGTTCAGGCTCATCACAGTCCTTTCGCTTCGGCGCCAGAGGCCGAACAGGTCGATCAAGCCGACCGCCCGCAGGCGGCCGGCGGCCGGCGGCTTATCTCCGTCGGTTGGGCGTCTTGCTGCGGTCCAGTACTCCGCAGGGCCGCACAGTCTCTGCCGGGTGGCAGCTCTGCTGCGCGCGGTATTCCTTCGGGTCGGCCGTCCAGCAGTTCGTCAGCCACCAGCGGCTGACGCGCCGGTTCAGATCCGCCCCGCACACGCCGCAGGTCTTGTGCAGGCGGTCGGCTCGGAAATGCAGCGTTACTGCCGCCATCACCAACTCCCGCCGCAGTCCGGGCACTGCAACAGGTAGTCGCAGTCCGGGTCCATGCCGTCGCCGTGGCAGTGCAGGCATGCGTCGCCGGGCATGTCGTCGTCCCATGGGTCATCGCCGTCGTACTCCAGCGTGTGCCAGCGCATTTCGTCGTTCATGCCGGCCCACAGCAGCGCCTTGAAGGTGGTGCGCCGGTCGTGGCGCCGCTTGATCATCCTGACCTTCACCGCACACCTCCAGCGGCCTGCATCGCGGCCCGGTGCCACAGATCGATCAGGCTCGGGTCGCCTCGGAACACGAACCACAGGGCGACCACCAGCAGGATCAGCAGCACCAGGCCCAGAACCTCCAGCAGGGTGCTCATGATGTCCGGTTCCCAACAATGACGGCGGCCAGCATGGCGCGCAGGCGGGCAATCTCAGCCGGCCATGTGGCGCGGTCGGGGTCAGCCGGTTGCAGCGCGGTGTAGATCGCTGCAAATGCGGCACGGTGGGCGTCGTCGGCTGCGCGCAGGCGGGCAATCTCCAGCACGGCGGCAACCATCGCCAGATCAGCCGCCCAGGCGCCTCCGCTTTCGTGGTGGATGATGTAGCCGTCACCGTAGGGGCGGGCTGAGTAGCCGTCAGCAATGTGCAGTGCGTCGGTCACTTCAGTTCTCCTTGCGCCGTGATGCCGTGGGCGGCTTCGATGGCGCGAACGATCCATCGCACGGTTGACGACTGTAAAAACTGAACGCCGGTTGTGTTTGCTTTGCGCTGCATTGACGCAATCTCCGCCTCGGTCAGCGGCACTCGCGCAGGCGGCACTTCTGCCAGCATCACGGCCCGGTGCGGCCCATGGCGCGGAATGGCGATGTCCTGCTCGGCCGCCACCTCGGCGGCATCGTCGCGGCCAGTGCACAGCGTGGCGCCTCCGTAGTTGGTCACGCAGTACCAGCGGGCAGGCGCCACAGGGGCGGCGTTGTCGCTCACATTCCCGGCGCTACGCTCCACAACAGGCGTTGCAGAGTCTGCGCGCTCCACAACAGGGGCGGAGTGCTTCGCCAGCCACTGGCCGTGCTTGAACCCCTCATTCCAGCGGTCAGGGGCGGCGGGCTGCTGCGCCAGGGCGGCGCGCAGTGCATCAGCGGCAGGCAGCAGCACCGCTTTCCAGTGATTCACCGTGACCGGGTACTTCTCCATTGCCACCAGGGCCTGTTGTGCAGCGGCGCAAAGTTCGTCAGTGTTGCTCATGGTGTCCTCACGCCATTGCGGCGTCGTGTTCGTCTCGGTCGGTCCAGCGTTCTTGCATCGTCGCCAATGCCCGCTTGCTCGGCGCCTTGCCCCAGCGCGGATGCAGCAGCGCCCACAGCCGCGTCAAGCCAGCAGCATCGGCCACCGTTCCGCCGTCGATCTCGGCGGCCCATTGGTCTGACCTGTGCGACGGATCGCGCATCAGCCGCACGATCACGGTCTGTCCGTTGATGCAGCCGCCCAGCCAGTCGCCATGCAGTGGGGCGGTCGGCGGGTAGGCCGGCGCGGGGCCTGCAATGCTGGCGGCTTCCCGCGCACGCTGCCGGCGCTGGTGTGCGCCTGGTGTGGCGTTGTAGCGGCGCCATCGGTTCGGAGTTTGGAAAGTTGGCATATCGACTAGTTGGGCGTCATCGCTTACCGCTGCACCGCTTCTCTACCCACGCCTGCAGCGTCAAACCGGCAGCGGCTGCCTTTGCCAGCCAATCGGCTTTGTCGGCCGGCGTGAGCTTCAGTTGCACGCGGGCCGTCTTGCCCTCGCCATCGGCCAGGGGCTTGCGCCCCGGCTTGGCTTTCTCCGGGGCTTGGTTCATGCTTCCGCCCGCAGGCCGTCCGGGTCTTCGATGTCAGCTGCATCGCGGTGAGCCTTGCGCATGGCTTCGATGGCTTCGTCCATTGCGTGGCGCAATCCGCCCGCACGCGCCCAGGCAATGCCTGCTTCGGTCGAATCTTGGTCCGTGATCGCGGCGGCGGCAGCTTCTGCGGTTTGCACATCGGCGCGCAGGGCCTGAGCAATCGCATCTTGGCGGGTGGCTTCGGCTTGCAGGGCTTGAACTTCTGTCATGTTGCTCTCCTGTGGGTTGCTGCGGCGACTTGCTGCAGTGGTGTTAATGTACTGCCAACAATGCGCCTTGTCTAGTGTTTTCGTACTGCCACCAATGTAAAGACACGCGCTCCGGCAACAACGCCCAACACGCCGCTCAACCGGAATTGCCCCGGCAAGCCGGGTCAATCCGGTTACCGGCAACGTTAGGCCCTCTTCTGCGGCAGACAGATTGCGCTGTAGTAGCGGAAGCCTCCGGGCTGGGCGTTCATTGCGCGGAGCCACTCGGCTGCTGCTGCCGCGCAGTCTTGCTGCGCCGTGAAGCCGGGCACGTTTGTCAGTGCTGCGCCGTGGCCGCTGGTCAAAATCGTGAGTACCAGAATCCAGCTTGTCATCGTTCTTCCCCTTCGGCCGCCAGGCCTAACCATTCGCTCAACCGGAAAACCCCGGCAGGCGGCACCGTGGCGCCTTGCATATTCGGTAGCTGCCGGGTTTTCCGGTTAGCTCAAACGTTAGGCCCCTAGGCCTCGGGTGTCTCAACAACTTTCCACTTTTTGCCATAGGCGCAGAAGTGGCCTTTCTTCTTTGTGCCGTCCACAGCAAGTTCAAGGCCCATGTGCATTCCCCAGACGGCAATGCCAATCAAGAGCATCATCAGCAGAAACCCAATCAAAATCCCCATAGCAAATTCCATCGTCTTCCCCTTCGGCCACCAGGCCTAACCATTCGCTCAACCGGAAAACCCCGGCAGGCGGCACCGTGGTGCCTTCCATCTTCTGTAGCTGCCGGGTTTTCCGGTTAGCTCAAACGTTAGGCGCCCAGCCTCCCGAGATGCTTCACGGGGCCGCGTGCGCGTGCGTGCCCCTCCGCAAACGTCTCTGCGGCTTCCACGCTTGAGTGGGTGTTGCTCCCAGCCGCTTGCCACCAAAACGGCCAATGCCACCAGCGCCGAATCTGCACCTCATAGCCGTTGTAGTTGTCGCGCACAACCCTGTATTCCGGCTTGGTCCATTCAGTCATTCCATGTCCTTTCGCTTCGTTCGCCACGCCTAACCCGCCAATCGAGGCGAGGTCAAACGGCGGGGCGGTTTGTTCATCTGCCATCACGGCGCGGCCGTTTGCCCCGCCTCATCGGCAACGTTAGGCCCCGCAATTCAGCGGGTCAGCCTGCGAGCGCGCTTCTCGGCCTTGCGGCGCTCGACTTCGGCGTTGTGCGCTGCAATCTCGGCGCGCACCGCCGCACGCTTCACTTCTTCGGGGCCTGGTGCCGGGCGCTCGTTTCGAGCGAAGGCGCGCTCAATGTCTGCGTCCCTGTAGTCGCGGTTGCTGCCCTTGCGCGGTGCAGGCATTGACTGCGAAATCGCTTCCATACCAGCCATCACCGACAACGCGGTTGCAGCCAACAGTGTGCTTCTCATGTCGTTCCTCACTTGCCACCAATGCGTGGCCTAACCATTCGCTCAACCGGAAAACCCCGGCAGGCGGCACCGTGGCGCCTATCATCTTCTGTAGCTGCCGGGTTTTCCGGTTAGCTCAAACGTTAGCCGTCATGAGGCGGCGTACTCTTGTTCGCCCAGCTCGCAGAAGAAACTGCACGCTGGCATCGGTTCATCGTGGCGGCCCGCCTTCGGGTCCAAGTCCTTCAACCCGAAGCGTTCTTCGGTGTCGCGGTCGCGGAAGAAGTACGCGCCTGGGCCGATGGATTCCTGCCGCTCCAGGCGCGCACGGAACACCAGCGGGTGAACCTTGCGAACGTGGTTCCAGTAGCCCTCGCCGCCCTTGGGGCAGCCGGTGCAGTTCGCGTTGCTGTAGCCCTGGCGGTAGGCTAGCGGCAGCTTGATGCTGGCCCGCTGCACCATCGCAAGACAGTCGGCCTTCCCAATCCCGTTCTCCACCAGCGGCGCAGTGGCTTTCAGTTGCGGGTTGCGCTCTTGGAAGTCATCGAAGCGGTCTGCTTCTTCGGCGGTGAAGCCAAATATCAGCACATCGTCGGGGCGTTTCACCTTGTCCAGCACCTTGCGCTTCAGTTCGCCAGAGCACGGCGCACCCTTGCGCCCCTTCATGAACCGCTTGCGCCGCCACACCTCGTCGGCGCTGGCCCCGTACTTCTCATCCCGCAGTTGCAGGGCGCGCTGACCGAACCAGTCTTCGCAGTCGGCCAAGAAGCGGCGGTTGTCTTCATCCTCTTCCACCAAAAACGCATTGGCAATCACCACCTCTGCGCCCTTGTACTGGGCCAGCGCCATCTTGGTAGCCACCGCCGAGGCAGCGCCGCAGGAAAACTGCGCTATCACGCGCGGCGCGGCATGACGGCTAACTGTCGGTTCAAGCGGAGAGCCAACAGCGGCCACCACTTGCGCGTCTTCATACTTGGTCACGGCTGTTGTCTCCCGCTTAACCTGGCGTTATGCGCCTATCTCGGAATGGGTGAGTTTCACCGCATGCCAAGTGCCTAAAACCTCGTCTGCTGCCGTCAGCCAGTCTCGCGGCAGCGCGTGCCGCTGCGCGTGGTAGCGGATGCGCTTCAACAGGGCCAGCGCGGCGGCACCTTGCTCCACCGGGTTCACTGCGCTGCGCGCAATCTCAATCAGCAAGTCTCGGAACTCAGGCGGCGTGCCGTTGCGAATCGCAGTTTTGTCATTGCCGCCCACCATCGCCATCATTCCAATGCGCCGCGCTTTCTCGTAGCCGTGCAACTCCACGGCGCGAGGGTGCAGCCGCTGCGGTGTCTTGCCCCAGCGCAGTTCGGGAAGCAGGCGCTTTGGCACGCCAGCCACAAGCAGCCATGTTCCTTTGCCGGCAAGGTGCCCGTAGTGGCCCTGGTACACGCAGCATGTCCACAAGCCTGGCGCGGCCTCAACCCACCCACCTTTGCGCGGCGGCTTCTTCAGCCTGAAATACTTCCACGCATGCGAGTCCATCGGGTGCTCAAGCGCGCCGCCATTCAGGCGCAGCGCGGCCAGGGCAGCAGCAAAACACCCGCCATCGTCGCCCAGCTTGTACTGATGCGGTTTGCGTGTGCTGCCGTGCCAGAACCTGCCCCATCGCTGGCAGGGCGGGTGCGCTACCACCGGGTGCGGGCCGTTGTAGGTGCGGGCATCGCGGGCTTCGTCCCAAGCATCAACACCCGGCACGCCCACATAGCAGCCCTTCGGCTCAACATAGAGGGCCGCCACGGTCCGTAAGCACTCCACCGGGCGCATAACTCCTCGCTCAAGCAGAGAGCCAACGGCGCTCGCTTCTGTGGCTTCGTCCAGCATGGTCACGCCGTTGTCTCCTGCTTAGCTCGAACGTTAGCCGGACACCAATACCTGCATGCCCGGCATCTGCGCACCTATGCGGCAACTGTGGCCGGCGCGTGCGCCAGGGCATGCACCACGCCGCGAAATATGTAGTCCTTCGCCTGCTGCGCCACCGGCAGCGCGTCAAACGGCACGATGCAGTGGTGCTGCTTCAGCTCTGGCTTCTTCTCGGGGCCGTAGACCCAGCCTTCGGCCACCTTCTGCGCCATCCAGCTTTCATGGCTGGCGGAAGGGCTGGCGCCGGGGTTTTCGGTGTGCAGCTTCACGCCCAGCATGGCGCTGTCGCGCTGCCACTGCGGCGCGTCTTCCCATGCTGGCTGGCTGTGGTCGCCCAGCGCCTGGCAATAGGCGCGGTTCACTTCGTGTGCCACTCGGGCAATCTGCTCTTGGTTCAAGGTATCAGCCCTTTCAGGCAGGTGCCGGCGTTTCACCAGTGCCGGCTAACTGGCGGGTCAACCGGACCTGTCCCGGCAAGCCGGGCCAGGCCGGTTACCGGCCACGTTAGGCATCAAATTCGCTGTAGAACACGCGGCCACTTTTCTTGTTCCGCACGCGAACGGAGTAGAGGCCATCGCTGCATTCGCTTTCCCAATCCTCATCCTCGCCAGCCGCTCTAGCAAAAAACAGTTTGCGGTTGCAGTCGCAGGCGTAGTTGCCGTCTTCCCACATGAAAGAGCTCGGCTCGGGCGCGCCGTCTTCCATGATGGAGTTGTCCTGGTACTCGCGAACCACGCCCGTGGCGTTGTTGCGAATCTCGGCCACGGTGGCAACCCACTTCGCATCTTTCAGCCGGTGTGTCGGTATATCGACTTCTTCCCACTCTTCCATGCTTGTTTCTCCACGTTGATGCCTAACTGGTCGCTCAAGGCGACCTCCTACGGGCCTGCGGCCCTACGTCGGCGCCTTAGCTCCAACGTTAGCCGGCAATCGCGCAAGCCGCCCGCACTCGCTCGGCGTTGTGTTCGTCGTACATGAACGTCGCACCGCAATCCTCTGCCAGCCTTCGTGCCAGCCTGATCGTTCGGTCGTCAATAGCATCGCAGCGCAGGCGCAGATCACCTACATACACCGTCACCGCGTCGTATTCGCGGGCAGCGGTCGCTACCCGCTGAATCTTCACCAGGTGCGCCTTCATTGCACCGCCACCAGGCGGGAGGCGCCAAAGCGACGGCTGTAGCCGCCCGACAGCTTCACCACAACAGTCTTGGCGGTGCGCTCAACAGCCAGCACTTCGCTGGTGCTGCCGAAGTTCCAAACCAGCACGTCGCCGGCCTTGATCTGTTCGGCGGGCTTCGCGGCTACTTTGCCAATGTTTTGCAGGTGGGTGGTTTGCATGTTGCTTGCTCCGGTTGGTGTGTCGATGGGTGTTATTGAATCACACAAACAAAGCAAGCGCAAGCGGTTTGTGCATCACGTATACTGCCCGCATGGAACAGCCAAAGAACAAGGGCGGGCGCCCACCCATCCCGGAAGCCAAGCGCCTGGTGCAGCGGTCTATCCGCATGCCTCCAGCGGTGTGGGCAAAGATCGATGAGCATGGCCTAGAGTGGGCGCGTGCGGTGCTGCTGCGCGCTAAGCCACCGGCCCGCTAACACTACGCTGCACCGGACCCCTTGCGGCGTTCCGCCTCCAGGGTCCGGTGAGCTACAGCGTTAGGCCCGTCCAGCACTTCGCGCAGACGATCAAGCGCCGGCCTGTAGTGCATTGGGTGCAACGGGTTGTAATGCCACTCCATGCCGCCCCAAATGCGCGCCTTGCTCAGTTGGTAGGTGGCGCCTTCCATCGTGGCGCGCAACAGCGCAACTTCTCCGTTCAGCCGTTCAATCTCAGCAGCAGCCCACTCCGCCACATGCGGCTTGCCTTCCGGGTGCGGGTTGTGCTTCCGCTCCCAATCGCAGAACGCCAGCAGTTGCTCCATGCGGTTCATTTGTTCCCTCTACGTTCACCAGGGCCTAACCCGCCAATCGAGGCGAGGTCAAACGGCGGGTCTGGTTGTGGGTGTAGCCGGCAGCGGCAGCGCCGTTTGCCCCGCCTCATTGGCAACGTTGGGCGTCACCGCTTCCCGCTGCACCGCAACTCCACCCAGGCTTGCAGCGTCAAACCGGCAGCGGCGGCTTTCGCCAGCCAATCGGCTTTCGCGGCCGGCGTCAGCTTCAGTTGCACACGGGCGGTCTTGCCATCGCCATCGGCCAGGGGCTTGCGCCCCGGCTTGGCCTTTCCCGGAGCTTGGTTCACAGCGGCTTGAACCAGCCGGCCAAGTCATAGCCCAGCGCCGTGAGTTCGGCAACGGGGTCGGCCGCAATCTTGCGGGCCAGGGCGTCGGCTTCATCGGCCTGCTCAATCGGCAGGTCAGCCAGCGTTTGGTAGCCCATCCAGCCCTCAAACGGGCCAGTGATGCAAACGGTGCCGTTGTGCGATTCGATCATCACCGCGTCGCCGCCGTCGTAGCCGTCTTCGGTGGTGTCAATGCTGGTGTCGATGCCGATTTGGATCTTGGTAGCGGTCATGTTGCTCTCCTGGGTTGCTGCGGCGTCTTGCTGCAGTGGTATTAATGTACTGCCACAAATGCGCTTTGTCTAGTGTTTTCGTACTGCCCACAATGTAAAGTTCAGCGTCAGCAACCAACGCCCAACAACGGCTGCAACGGACTGCCTACGGCAGCCGTTGGGCCTGGCCGTTAGGCGCCGACGCCCAATACTGGCGCGGCGTGGTCGCCGTGAATTGCATGCTGTCCACGCACTGAACCACGGACACGCACCCTCCTGCCTGCGTCGTGAAGTTCGCGCACAAACGGCAGTCGCGCGGCCACAGGTTCAGCGCGGCGCCTAGCGCAGCTTGGTCATACAGCGGCTGCAGGTCTGCGCGCCGGTCGGTGTTCGGGTACATGGCGCACATCAGTCCGCCTCGCGTGCTGGCATGTTGCAGTTGGTCCTTCCGTGCCCAAACCAAAGGCCTGAGCATTCGCTCAACCGGCACCCCTGCAGCGGGCGGGGTCAGCGCGTCGATTGCATCGCGGATAACTGGCCGCCACTCGTCCACAGGGTCGAGCTGTGCCCACATGGCGGACAACCGCGCAATCAGTTCTGTGTGGTTCATGCTGCAGCGGTCCCGCCAGGCACGTCAGCCCAGGCGACGACGCGGCCAGCCTCGATCGGCCATGCGTTGATGTCGACCCAGCCCGACTGGGCCAGCCAGCCGGTCTGAACCTTGGTGCCGTCACCGTCCAGCTCGCGCAGTTCCAGCAGCACAGTGGTTTCGGCGTCGGGCATGCCGTCGGCCGGCAGTTCGTGCCAGGTGATCGTTTCGGTTTTCATGCGCGCTGCGCCCATGGCTGGCCGGTGGTCACGTCGCGGCCGATGCCGGCAGCGGCGAACCCGGCGCCGTGCGGGCGCTCGCCGGGCGCGCATTGGTAGCGCGAGTCGTGTCGTGGCGCATGCACGCGCTGCAGCACAACGCCGGGCGGCACGGTCGTCGGCGCGTCGGTGGTGTCTGCGCGGTGGGCGATCCGCACCACGGGCTGCTGGCGGCGCACCTGCGGCGCGTTCTGGGCGTCGGTGGGCTCCTGCATGCGTGGTGCGCCTGGCATGCGCTGGCGCGGGTGCTGCCCCGGTTGCGTGAGCGTCTGCGCCTGCTGGCGCGGCCGGCCCCGCCAGCGGGCGGCCAGCTCGGCCGATGCAAACCAGTGCGTCAGACTGCCGGGCGCCTTGGCGGCCCAGATCTCGCCGGCCCTCGTCATCGCGGCCAGCGCCGACGATGCCATCGGGCCCAGGCAGCGGGCTTCATGGCGCACCAGTTCATTGGTGACGCCCAAGTGGCCGCGTTCGATCACCAGTCGGCGCACCACGTCGCGCAGGGTCACGGCTCGGCGGTCGTTGCCGGCGCGCTGCTGCACGCCGCAAGTCTTCTGTATCAGCATCTGGTGGGTTCCGTTCAGGTGGTGGATGTGCCCATGCCGCCGTCGATCACCAGCGCGCCGCGCGGCGCGTTACCGGCCAGGGCCTGCTGCATGCGGTTGCGGGTGGCTGCCATGGCGTCGCCAAGTTCGCCATAGCTGCAGGCCGGCAGCTGTGCGGTGCAGTGCAGGCGCACCAGCCAGTGCAGCGCGTCGATCTCGTCGGCGTACAGCGTCCAGCTGCCGCGCTGGGTGTGGCGCTGGTGCACATCAGCCAGGGCGCGCTGCGCCAGCTCGATCACGCGGGTGGCGTCGTCGCCGCTGCCCAGGCCCATGCCGGCCAGTGTCTCGGCCATGTTGGCGGTGTCGGCCAGGCTGCACCAGTGGGCATCGCAGTTGATGCCCTGGCAGAACTGCTGCAGCGCGTGCTGCACCAGGGCTGTCTGCCCGGCCACGTCTGCGCCGCTGAGCGGCTTCACGCGCGCCAGGGCGATCTGCACCGCGTTGCTGTGCACCGGCTTCGGGTGGTATTTGCGGGCGCGGCGGCTCATGTTGCGCCCCGCGTGCTCAGCAGCTCAGCGCCGTGCGCGGCGGCCACCCGGGCGCGCAGCCGCTGCACCAGCGCATCGACCTGCAGGTGCAGATCGTGCAGCGTGCCGCTGTTGTCGATGTCGTCGTCGACCTGCAGGGCGGTGTGCTGCTCACTCTGGTGGCTGGCGGTGTCGCGTGCCTGCAGGCCGGCGCCGGGGCGGTGCACGCGCACCAGCCAGCCGCCCATGCTGCGCAGCATCTGCGCTTCATTGGCCATGCGCACGTCGGTCACGACCAGGCCCGGGTGGTTGTTGCGCTGTTGGTTGGTCAGCCACACCTCGACGTGCCGCACCCACCAGTCAGCAGCCATGCCACGGCGAAACTCGCCCCAGCGCTGCATGGCCCAGCGCGGGCTGCGCGGCTCCAGCAGGTTCCAGCCCTGGGCGCACGCAAACGCCAGCCAGTCGCGGTGGTCAGCCTGGCCCACGCACAGGGCGCGCATCGGCGTGTCTTTCGTGGCCCGCTCGGTGAGCATGCGCACGTCGATGCGCCAGGCGGCAGCAATCTCCACGCGCAGCGCATCCGCAAACGCGATGCTGCGCCAGGCGCTGGCCAGCAGGCACAGGGCCGCGCTGTCTTTGCCGGCGCCGGCGTGGCCGGTCAGGCCGATGATCAGCGGGCCGGCCATGCCGCCGCCCTGCTGGCGGTGCTGAACCGGTGCCGGCGCTGGCAGGGCTGCAGCGGCGGCACATGGCCGGCCCACTCGGTCAGGCCGGGGGTGCGGTGCATCAACGTGGCGCTGCCGTGCACCCACTGGCCCACGCTCAGGCGTTCGTACTGCTGGCGGGCGTAGCGCTCGGCATCTGCGCCGCGCCCGTAGCCCAGGTACACCGTGTGCTGGCCGCCGTCGTCGTCGGTCAGCTGCACCTCCATGCGGTGCAGGCCCAGGCAGCAGCCCAGGGTGAGGGCGGTGATCTCGCCAGCGAAGTGGCGCGGCTGCGCCATGGTGGGCATGGTCATGCAGATGCTCCCGGGGTCAGCAGGGCCAGGCTGACCAGGGCGGCCAGCAGGGTGATGCCGGTCAGCCACCAGCCGCGGTGCTCGCGCTGGGGTGCCTGGCCGGCGGGGTAGGGTGTGGCGGGCAGCCCGCCTTCAGCGGCCGGCGCTTCTAGCTGGCCGTACAGGCTGTCGGTCAGCGGGTCGGCGCCCGACATGGCGCCGTGCGTCATGTGCTGGGCCACGGCGTCGTCAAACGCCTGCAGGCGGGCCAGCATGGCCAGCTGGGTGTGGCGGGCCTGGGCGGCGCGGCGGCGCAAGGTGGGGAAGGCGGCGCGGGTCATGCCAGCTGCCCCAGCAGGTGCCGCAGGTTGCCCAGCACGCGGCCGATGTCGCCGCGCATCTGTTCGCCCCACTGTGCGGTTTCAGCGCTGACCAGGGCGCTGGCAACCAGCGCTTCAGCGGTGCGCAGATCGGCCATGGCGTGGTCGGCGGCCTCAGCTTCGCTGGGCTGCACCTTCAGCCAGGCGGTGATGCCGGCGCTCATGCGGCACCGCCAGCCAGCAGGTGCGCGGCCACGATGCACAGCGCGACTGCGGCCATGCTGCGGAAGAGGTCGCGCACTGCGGGGTGCAGTGCTGCGCGCGGGGCTGGGTGGGCCATTGTTGCAGCTCCTGTGTGGGGTTAGGCGGCGAACGTGGCGATGTGGGCGGCGGTGGACTTCTGCGCGGCCTTGAGGCTGGCGAAGTGGCGGCCCCGGTAGCCGTGGATGACCTGCTCTTCGCCGTCCCGGTCAACGCGGACGATCAGGGCGTAGAAGCTGCCGTCTGCTGTGGCGGTGATGCGGGCTTGGTAGCGGTTGGTGGTCATCGTTGCGCTCCTGGGTGTTTGCTGAACCGTTGGCGCAATTATGCGTATCTGGCTAGATATTGCAAGCCCGATCCGGCTAGCACGTTACAAAATAGTGCCGGTACAAACCCGCCCCACCTTCTGGGGGTTCGCCAAAAACTAGGGGTGTGTCTCGCTGATCTTTGCCAAGCTGATGTCGCTGCTGCCGTTGCAGTAGCGGTTCAGAGTCGACTGGTTCACGCCCAGGCGCTATGACATGGCATTGGCCGAGCCGCCGAACTGCTGATCCCGCAGGGTCCGAAGGTTCGTGGCAATCGGCGAGTGCCAATGTTCGCCATGCACGGTGTTGGAGGCCATCGACCCGCATAGTGCGCCGCTTGATAGCCGGATCGGGCTTGCCTGTCTTAGCCAGATGGGCATAATCGACCCCATGAAGACCACGAAAGACCTACGCGACGCGCTGAATGCCTGCAAAGGCACAGGCCGCTGGGGTCGCATCGCGGCCGTCGCCGGGTGCGACTACAACAACTTGACGCGCATCGCGCGCGGTGAGTCGGCGCCGAGTCTTGACTTCGGCGTGAAGCTGTTCGCCGCCATTGATGCCACGGCGCCCCGCGCTGACGATGTAACCGCCCAGGAGGCCCAGCGTGCAGCGTGACCCCACCATCTCCGCGCTGGCCGCCTGCGGCATGTCCTGCATGAAGGCAGCCAATGGCCACCACCGCCGCTGGGCCGTCAAGCGCTGCACCGACACGCTGGTGCAGGCCGGCCTGGTGCGCTCGCGCAGCGACTGCGCCTGGATGACGCGGGCCGAGATCGGCCGCACGCTGGCCGGGCTGCAGGGTCGGTGATGCGCCCGCAAAGTGAAATCCGCGTGACCCTGGCCGCCGCCCTGGTGGATGGCGCCGGCACAACCAAGCAGCTGGCGCAGCGAACTGGCTGGTCTATAGGCATGACGCGCCGCGCGCTCGACAACATGGTGACGGCCGGCGACGTGTGCAAGCCGCACACGGTGCGCGTGCCAGGGGTCAAGCGGCCGGTGCCGGTCTACGCGCGGTCCATGCGCCAGGCCGATGCGGCCCAGGGCGGTGCCAGCGTGGGCGTCGATCTGATCATGGCCTGGGCCGGTCTGGCCGGGCCTGCAGTTGCAGCAGTGGAGCAGCCGATGGAGGCCGCCATGTAGCTTTGCCGCGTGGGCCCCGCGCAAACGACACAGCGCCTGCATGGGCGGCCAGGGCAAGAAACACCGGGGCACCGACCCCGACGAAAACGGTGCCGGTATCTCGCGCAAGCGATAGGGGGGCAGATCCCCGAAAAGTCCGGCGGCTGGCCGAATTCCCACGGCCGGGGGCTGTGCCGACGCACAGCACGGTGGGAGCCCTGCACTGGCAGGCGTGGCGCGCAACCCTTCTGCCCCTGTGGGGGTAGGGGGGCCTCTGCGTGGTGGAACGACTCAAGGCATAGGAACGCAACGATGGCAAACGCCCAACTGCGGCTGGTGCAAGACGCACAGCAGCCGCAACACACAACCGACCCGGTGCGCCGGGTCTTTGACCACTGGCTGTTCATGCTGGGGCGCTCACCGCGCCGCTGCAAGCTGGGCCCGACACGCCGCGCCGCCATCAATGCCGCCC
>Ga0208916_10000137_pt1 | contig 34823 bp, 57 predicted proteins | sample DEB19_08_DNA_5_FD_184523 | JGI IMG/M metagenome (GOLD analysis project Ga0208916, IMG submission 184523) | Aqueous microbial communities from the Delaware River and Bay under freshwater to marine salinity gradient to study organic matter... | ecosystem: Environmental > Aquatic > Marine >... | reverse complement strand
CGCCCTTGTTTTTCAATGCGGCAAGTTCGGCAACGTCCGCCCGCTGTTCGACTTCCACCGCGTCCAGCTTCTTTTCGATGCGTTCCAATATGCCCTCGATGCGGGCCAGGCGTTCCCCCTGCGTCATTTGCGCCACCTGCGAATTGCCCAAGTCAGCGCCAGGTCAATGCCGATGCAGGTGAACACGAACAGCAGCACAAGGGCGGTGTAGCCAAGGCAATCCGCGATGGTGTGGATGAACGGGGTCATTAATCGAATCCTCCGATTAGTAAGCGGCCTGTGATTCATTCTTATCGTTATGAATCAGCGCATTATCGGCGCACACTGCTTGACATGATAAACTTCTGGAAAGACGAAACCGGCTTCGACAGCGGCAACAAGCTGCCCCCGCATATGGCTAAATATGCGCTGGCGTTTCTGGTGCTGAACGAAATTCGCGGGCTTATGGTCGCGGTGCCGATTGCCTTGCAGATTTGGGGTTAAGCTGGGCGTAGGGCCACACTAATGACACCCCACCGCCTTGATGCGCTAAGTGTATGCGTGACTGCTGCAACAGTTCCAGCAGTCGGCGCGTCAAGGCTGTGCAGGCTTAACATACTGTCAACAGATTCCGTTGAATTGTAATCATAATCCTCTGTCCAGCCGAACGCCGGGGTTGCAGAAGTTGTCATTTCAGCGTTTCCGAAATTCAAAACGCGCCTATCTACGCCTGCGGTAGTTACTGCACTTCCTGTCATGTTGGCGCTGGTGCCTATGTTTACAGCCAATCCTTCTGTTAGTGTGGCTGTGTCAACTCCACCCCAAAGGCTCATTGCACCAATTATCAGCGCCGACCCTGTGCCTACCAGTTGCGGCGTTGTTCCGAATGCTACGGTGCCACTTTCCGAACCGTCCAACACCTTGGAGAAAACCGCATGACGCATAAAGACAAACCCATTAATTCCCTGCTCTGAAATCTTAACCCATCCCGCAGGCGTATTTATAACGTGGTCCGTGCCTGCGCCTGATCGTGTTGATATATGCGCAAACGCGACCATATCTGTTTCGATGCCCACCGGATAAGGGACATCTACCGGAAGGCTGAACGATGTGTTATTGCGGTCTGCGGTTGTAAAACCTATAAGGGTCGGCTCTGTAAATAATGCCGCCGCAGCAAACACATAAGGATTGACCAACATCATGCGTAAGTTCCGATCAGCGTAACCTTCAGCCCCGCGCCCGCTATGGTGCTGCCTACCGTATCAATGTCGATTGTCATTTCGGCATCATCGGCCAATGCGCTGTCAGAGATAACCGCCGCCGTTGCCGCCGTGGTGCTGGTCTTCTCGGTGGCGTCGATGGTCAGTTTGGTGGACAGGATCGAAACGCCGCCTTCGTTAATGTCCACTGTCAGAACCGCGCCTGTCGGGGCCGTGGTCACGCTTGCACGAACGCCGGTCAGCGTCACCGCATCGGGCATCCGAAAGGTGATCTTTGCCGCGCCCGTGGTCAGCGCCGTGGTTTCATCGGAACAGGCCAGCGTGTAGATGAAGGGAACCGCTGCGACAGCCGCATCAACCTGCGCTGTCGAATATACGCCCAGCGTGGTGCGGGCTGCTGCTGCGTCGGCATCGTCCAGCACGGTCTTGGCAAAGGTCGAGACGCCCAGCGTCGTTAGGGCCGCGCCCGCGTCAGCATCGTCAACCAGCGTGCGGGCGAAGGCGGTAAAGTCGGCCAGCGCGGCAGCGCCCTCGCCCGTGTAATATGGCAGTTTGTCCGCAGCACTAGTTAGCCCCGCGATGGCCAGTAATTCAGAATCCAGAGTCCCGCTTTCCAGCCCTTCAAGATAAGTCGCAACCGCGTTTAATTGAGTGCGGAACAACGGCAACGCTGCAACAAAGGCATCGGCGGTGGTTACAAAGGTCGCGGGCGCGTCAATCCGGCTTGGTGCAGTCGGGAGCGCGTCGATTGTTGGTGCGGGCATTAGATTATGGCTCCGATGATTGCGCCAGTCAGGGTCCAGACAGTTAAATCAAGACGCGAGTTAAGCGCAGCGCGAAGGGTGCCGAGTGTCACCAGCGGCGCTTCTTCCGTAACCTCGCGGATCATGCCTGCGCAAAACCCCGCCCATGCGCCGGTCAGAGGATTGGGCCATAACAGGACTGGCAAAAGCAGCACGGCGGCAGCGGTTGCGTGGGCCACTTGGTCAAGTATCGGGCGGTTGCTCATATCAATATCCTAACGCTATCCAGAAGGCCGTGAAACCTGCGTCCGAACCGCTAAAGAGGGTTGCTGTGGTCGTGGTGTTGGATAGGATTTCAGCCTGCGTTGCCTGCGTTCCCGTCGCGGTTTCACCGGCCCCGCTGACCACACAAGAAACGCTGGTGGAACTGGTGAAGGCCACCGGAAAGGTGATGGTCGTGTTGCCGTTTGCGGCGGCGGTTTTGCGGCCCCATTGAACAAGATATGAAGTGCCGCCAATGGCCAAAGTGATTGCAATGCCGTTCCCGTTGCTGGTCGCGGTCGGTGCGGCGGCGGCTCCCAATGTGGCCAGCATCGCAGCCGCGTCGGCATCGTCCAGGATGGTCTTGGCAAAGGCCGTCAGATCATAGGTAGCGAGGGTATTGCTGCCGGTGAATTGCAAGCCCTTATCCGCCGCGCCGGTCAGTCCAGCTATGGCTGCAAGTTTGGCGTCATATGCCTGTGCGTCGGTTCCCAGCGTCAAGCCAAGCAGCGTTTTCATCGCAGCATAATCGGCGGCGGCAACAAGGCTTTTTGCATTGGCGGTAAGGCCAAGGGTTGTTAGCTGCGCGCTGGCATCTGCATCATCAATAAGGGCGCGTCCAGCGGCGGTAATCGTCGCCAGTGCCGAGGTCGATGCGCTGTTGTAATATGGCAATCTATCCGCTGCAGGTGTGTTCCCGGTCAAGGCCACCAGGCCAGAATCGGAATAGGCTGGCGCGACCGCGATTAATGCCGCAGCCGTTTCAATCTCGCTCGATAGCGTATTCAATTCGGCCACGAACGCGGCCAGCGATGCAATGAAGGCATCGGCCTTTGATATGAAATCTTCCGGCGTATCGCTCCGCGCAGGTGCTGGCGGTAATGTAGTGATATCGGTCAAAGGCATCAGGTCAGCCCTTCAATGTCAAGTGTGAGGGTTGATTTTTCGAGGTAGGCAATTTCGAGGTCGAAGGTCTTGTAAAAGCCATATATGAAGGTCGAGCCGTATTCGTCAGCGCCAGCGTAAACGACCGGTGTGGCGCGATAGACGGCAAGCAATGCGGAGATAGCGTCAACCTTTGCGCTATCCACGACAACCTTGAAACTTGCGCGCTTTGAAAAGGGGCGTTCGACAATCGTGTAATTACCAAAATCGTCCGCGACCTTGCGGCTGTAGTCCTGAATACCGACCCGCGCCCCGTAAACCGTTGCGCCCAGATCGCGGCCCTGCCCAATAACCAAAGTCCCGACGTTGGCCGTTCCGCCAGGATCGCCAAGGATGACTGTAATCGTCATATCGGCATAGATTGGCAGGTCGGTAACGATTAAATCACCGCGCCGGATGATGGCCTCAAAAAAGTAATCATACCAATTGGTGACGCCGGAATCGGAAACCATTTCAAATGTGCGATTATAGACTTCGCCCTCAACCAAAGTGGTGGCGATGATCTGGATTTGCGAGGCGACCACGTTAAGCACCGCCACACTATCGGCCCTTCCCGTTATGTCGGCTGTGATGGTGATGCTGTCGCCGTTATTTGTCAGGCTGGTGTTGGACTGGTCGAACATACGCCAGCGGTTGTTAAATCCCAGATCGAGCCATTTGGTCGCGTCGGTCAGCGCATTGCCCAGATTGGCATTGGCAAGGCTTTCGTATTCGTGGTGCGCCGTCGCATCAATAACAACATCGCCAAGGCTATAGGATGTGCCGCCCGCATATTCGGCGTATGTGGTCGCCAGGTATAGCCATTGCGTAGGCGAAGATGCAGGTGTGTTCCCGGTGTTTGAACCGACGCGGCTTTTGTAAACCAATGCGGTCGTTCCGGTGAACACGCTCACCAGATCGTCTGCCGCGTAGGTCGTTCCGGCATTATAGGCAGCGGGCGCTACTTCGGGCACGTTGCTGGCAGTCAAGTCAAAGTTGGCTGCATCGGTGGGTCGAACTATTCTCATGATGTCACCACATTCAAAGGAGTATCCGCATCGGTGCGGACTAGGAGGCCGTCACCGTCGAAGCGGGTCCACAGGCGCAGGAGCGTTGCATTTTGCTCGGTGATCTTTGTACTCTGGGCTTGGCTATCTGCCCGCAGCGCCCTGATCTCTGCCAGCATATCGGCGGTATTGGCATCGGGCGCGGCGGGTGGCGCAATGCCAGCGGGTGCGCCGACTGTGGGGTTGACAATCGCCTGGATGCCTGCGTCGATATTGGCCAGCAGCAAAACCGAATTGTTGAGCGCGTCAAGCTGTAGTTGAGCATAGTCCGCAGTTTCTTCTGCCGCGAATATCCCGCTATCGACAGCACGGGCAACGGCGGCAACATCGCGCAGATATTGCTGCGAGGTTGATGCATTGTTGCGCGCCGCGTCAAGGAATGTCCGGCTAACGCCCTCAAGGCTTCCGAGAGCGTTGGCATTACCGCCCGATGCCAGCGTTGCGGTGGTTACAAATGCCGCCCGTGCCGCTGCATAGGCGTTCGCGCCCTGCAGGTCGTTCTGGAATAGGGTGGCGCGATACTTGCGCAGCGATTCCGCAAACTTGGTGAACTGCTCGATGGTCGAATTAAACCCGGCGATAAGAGCCTTGTTTGCGGTTTCGGCATAGGTGGCCACCTTGTCGAAGGCTGGCGCGATATTGAGCAGGGCTGCATAAAGTTCGCGGCCTGCCGTGGTGGTAAGGTCAAGGCCGATCACCGCCGCCTTGAATTGCTCGCGGGTGTCAATTCCGCTTAGACCGAGGCGGGCAAATTCTTCCTGCAATGCCGATACGATAGGGGCGATCTGTTCGGCTTCGGACAGGAAGTTTTCACGAAAGAAGCTGGTCTGTTCGGCAAATTCATCAAGCGAGCCGAACAGGTCAATCAATTCTTCGCGGGCGGCAACCGATGCAGCGCCAACAGCACCGAAGGTCTTGCCGATTGAACGCAGCGCGATGTCAACCGTCAGGTAATCACGGGCAAGGCGGGCCAGCGTTTCAAACAGCCCTTCACCGACCTTCTGGAATGCCTCAATGCCGGGGATGGCTGCGCGGGCCATATCGTCCCCAAGTTTGGAGAATACCGCTTCAAGCTGTTCCTGAATTTCGGAGCCGGTAAGGTCTTTGACGCTAATCTTGCCGATGTTGACTGTGAAGGCGTCCAGTGCCGCGCCAGCGCCTTCGATGCCAAGGATGCCAGCGGCTTCGACAATACCGTTGCGCAGCGAGCCGACGAGTAGGCCGACCTGGCGTTCAAGGTCGTTATCCAATTCGCCGGTGGTGGTTGAAGTGCTGGTTTTGGTGCCAAGGCTAATGCCAAACAGCTTTTTCTTCTTTGCCGTTTCAACTTCCTGATAGGTATTGCCGGTGATGCCATTGGCGGCGATCTGTGCAACTGTCGCGGCGTTAAAGGTCAAGCCCTGGTCGACCAGCGTCCGTGTGACTTTGGTGCTGAAAACGAACTTTCCGACAGCGCCCACTATATCGCCAAGAATAGGAATCTGCGAGAGAATCACGCCAAACAGGCCAATTGCCGGTGAAAGGGCAAGCAGTGCGCCGGTCAGCAGATTGCCCGGTCCCTTGCTACTGCTACCCAAGCCGAGGCCGGATTGATCGAACGAACCGCCTGACAAGCCGAGTTGCTTGGCAAGAAGCGAAGCGAGCGAACCGATGTTGTTTTCGATAGCGCGAAGCGAGCGAACCATCTGGTTAGAATACTCAAGATCGCGGTTGCTGTTGCTGGCCATGATATCAAGCGCGGCGGTAATGCTGTTGGATTTGGCATCACCATCGCCTAGTACCGAGCCGGTGCCCGCCGCGTCCTGTAAGTCCTGCGCTGAGGGTACGCTTGAACTGCCGCCGCCGCCAGAGAAGCCGAGGCCAGCCATCACCGCGAGCATGGCCGCAACCACCGGAAAGGCGAACGGGCCGAGGCTGGAAAACATCTTGGATGCACCTGCCGCTACGTTTTTGATTGTGTTGACCGCCTGGACGGCAGCGTAAGCCTTCTCCGCCGCTCCGAGAATTTGATAACCGGTGCTCTGCTCCTTAAAGAGTGATTTGGTTGCGCCAATCAATGCAAAGGTTTCGTTAACCTCTAACTTCTTCTTGGCGCTGGTTGCGCTGGCGATCTTGATTTGATCCCCGCCAGCGGCCTTGATTGCCCTAGCATATTCGGATTGACCCGCGCTCAAGCGCGCCATGCTGTCAACCATGCCATTTAGCGCATCCCCAGCCGATCCAAAGGCCGCGCCGAAGTCAATTTCGCCCGCTATGCTCTGTAATTCACGCATCGCCTCAGCGAAGTCCTCAGCCGCAATCTTGTCGCGGGCAAGTATGCTCCCCCCGTTAATTAGGGCTTGGTTTGTAGTGTAATAATCGAGCCAAAGGGCATTAACATCGGTCAAGCCCTTGGCAAGTAGATCGGCCTTGAATGCCTCTTCTCCGGTGGATAGTGCCGAAAGCTTCTGTTGCTGTGCCTTGTCGATAAGCGCAACGCCGGTCAGGCCGAGCAGTGCCAATTCATCACGCAGGGGCTGCAGTGTCTTGCGGTCATAGTCATCGCGGGCGGTTAAAGCCTTAGCTGCGGCTTCCTTCGCCAGCGCGGCTTCCCGTGCTGCGGAGAGTTCTTCAATATTCTGGCGCTGCGTGTCTGTCGCTGCGGCCTCTTTCATCCTGGCGATTTCGAGGGCGCGCAACTGGACCGGAGTTTTGCCGATCTTCTGGATTTCAAGTTCCAGACCTTCAATGTAGCGGTCGGTTGACTTGAACGCCTGCTCGTAAGCCCGCTGCGCATCGCTGATTGTTTCCTTGCGCTTCTTGTGGCCATTGTTGCTCTTCTTGAGCGCGGCTTCCTCTGCCTCCAAGACTGTCCGCGCATTGCGAACACCGGACGCAAAAGCGTCTATATCACCAGTCTTGCGTAGTTCGGAATTTAGCTTGTCCATCGTGCGATTGAACCGCCCGGTCGCTGCGGCGTTCTTGTCGAACTGCTCGGCAATTAAGCCCGATGTGATTTGCCCCTGTAGTCCGCGAATGGTTGCTGTGGTTTTACCGATGTCTGCGTTTAGCCTGACAATCTCGCCGTCAATACTGCGGACGGTCGCCTCTGCCGCTGCCGCTGCACCGACCCGCGCAGTGGTGAAATATGCCGGACCCCCAGCCCCGGCACTGGCGTTCGCTGAGGTTGCCTTTGCTTTAGCTAGTTCAAGTTCGGCAAGCGCGGCCTTGCGTGTTTCAGATGCCTGTTGCTGTTTAGCGAATGCGTCCGAAAGACTCGCTTGGGCAGATGCATAGGTCGATTGCGTGGCGCGAATTGTCGAATTGTGGAGTTGGTCAATTGCCTTGGTTAAATCCTCCGCCGCTTCCTTTTGTTCCTTGGAACCGTCCGCAGCCTTGCTGTGGGCCGACCATAGCGAACCGAGTATGATGGTTGCGCCGAGCAGTGCTGTGCCCCAAGGTCCGGCAAGAAAGCCAATCAGGCCGCCAGCGCCGCCCCTCATTAAACTCAGCGCCTGCACGACCTGACCGCCCTGCTGGGCAAAGATTGTCATGGGGGCTGTGCCAAGCGCGAATTGCTGCGAAACGTCACCGATCTGGTACGAAAGCTGTTGCATCCCGGCGCGCTGCGCCCCCGCAGAAACCGTAACGCCATGCAATGCCGCTGCGGTCTTGGTTGCAGCGCCAGCGACGGAACCGATAGACTTTTCAGCCTTGGCACCCGCCGCTGTAAGGCTGTCGAGTTCACCCACCCCAGACTTAACCTCTGTCGAGTCAATCTTGATTGCAAGTGTGGCGAGATCAACCATTCTTATCCGCCTGTTGCTGCGCCCATGAGGCTAGGTAAGCATTATCGGCACGGCGTATGGCATCAACCTCCCAAGACGCCAGTTTGCGTCCTGTGAGGCTCTGCCAGGAGGCCATGTCGCTGTAGGTGATCCGCATTGGTCCGAAGCCGGTTGATCCCCGGCTGTCGTGCAATTCGGCAAAGTCGGCCCACAGAGCCTCTAGGCCAGCAGGAAGGGGGGCAGCGTTTAGCATTTGCTCCGGCATCCTTCCTGTCTGGCGATAAAGGCTCATCAAGTGTTCTTTGAGCGGCCTGCCATCGACCTCTTGGGGCGCGGCAAGTTCAAACTGGTCTGTCGCGAAGGCTTCAAACCCTTCGATCAGGCAGGCATAAAATTTTCCAGATCGCCTATTGCTTCATCGACCTGTTCGCGAATCCATGTCAGTTCGCCGTAAATCGTCTTGGCATTGGCCACCGTGAAGGGCATGGTCGCGCCCTTATAGGTGACGCCGCGCCAGTCGGTTGTGCATACCGCCAGCAGATCAATCGCGTCGGCTTCGATCTTTTCAATCGTTGGCGTCTCGACTTCCTTGTTGCGGCGGCTGTTAATTGCCTGCTTGCGCAAACGGTCATTTGCCGACTTGCGAACGTGGTCACGAAATACCGTGCTATCCTTGCCCAGCAGATTGACGAATACGCCAATCGGAGCCTTGGTAACGGGGTGCTGCAATTCAAGTTCAAAGCCTTTGTCGGCAGCGGTCGTGGTGTTGAGATCAGCGAGATCAAGCGGGGTCTGCTTGTTCATTTTATATCCTTAATTGTGTGGGGGGCCAAAGCCCCCCGTTTGGTTAAACTGCTTGGCTGTCCTGGATGGTCAGGATGGTTTTATCCCATGCGAGTGCCGCCCCGCCGTCACCGTTCAATTCGGCCACGAAAGGATAGGTCCGCATAATCATCTTCTCGCCATCATCGGGCGCATCGCCAGTGATCTTGACGCGGCCCATTGTGAAGGTAACAAAAGCACTATCGGCCTCGTCCGTATCGGTGATGATGAACACGAAGCTGACCGGCGTTTCGGCATCGTAGAACGCCTGAATGGTGGTGCTGTCGAATAGGCCGGTGAACTGGCCGGAGACTTTGATCTTGCCCCGGTCAATGTCGATGGCATAGTTTGACCCGATGATGGCCTCGCCATGCTTGAGCGAACCGTCAATGGAGAGGGATGCGCCCGTGCTGTTGCCAACTGCCGAGCCATTGACATAAACAACGCCATTGACAGCGGTCAGAACCGATGTGGTGGTTTCGCTGGTGGGCGTGGTAAGAACCTGCGAAGTGCCGCGAGTCCTGCCCAGCCCAAGCCAATCAAAGCCCACCGTGGCGTTGCCGGTCGATGGCAGGCCGATATCAGCCTTGGCAACCTTGGCGTCGGTGAAGGTTTCCGATTTGGATATATCGGAATACCATTCCTCCACGGTGTAGAAGTCATTGGTGTGGGCCGTCAGCGGCGCGGCGCACTTCTTGCCGGTCACGGTGACTGTGCAGGATGCAATCGGGCCCTCCGTAGTCAGGGCCGCGCCGTTAAGCGTGGTCACTGTCAGGGCTGCGGCGGTCAGGCTGATAACCAGGAGGTTGATAGCCACGTTTGCGGCGTCCAGTGAACCGCCGGTCAAGCGGACAACATCGCCCGCCTTGATGCCGCCGGTCAGGAAGTCGCCCGTGCCGCGAGTGACGGTGTAGGGACCCGCGCCCGCGATTGTCAGGGATAGGGTGGTGATGGCTGAAACCGCTGCGAAATCAGCGCGCAGCAGATTGGCGAACAGCAGCGAATAGGTCGAGGCCGAAAGCAGCCCGGCGATCTTGCCGGTTGTCTTGACCTGTCCATAGCCGATGCCGGTATGCTGCTGATGGCTGACGATTTCGTCACTCTCGAACGTATCACGGTCAAGCTGGAACGTGCTGTTATTGCGGCGCAGAATCTGCCCGCCAGAACCGGTCGCAGGAGTGCCGAGGGCGCTCTGCTTTTTGATGATGGTTTGCTTTACAATACCCTGTGCGACGGTCATGCTATTAAACTCCTAGGCGGTATAGTTGGCGAAGAAACGGACGCGAACCGGAACAACGTATCTGTCCGGTTCGACAATGGCGGGTGCTATTTCAGGCGTCCGTTCGATTGTCGTGGTGATGCCCCCGGACGTAAAGGAGCGACCACGGTAGAAAGTGTCGCGTATTAATTCAGCGCGGGCCGCCGCAAGGGCTGGACCGCTGTTGAGCGGATAGGCCAGTGAAACCTGCAGGAAACCGCGATCCGTTGTAAACCGGCCCATTTCTGGATTGTCAGGCTCCGCAAACAACAGGAAAACCCGCTGATATGGTGTGCCGACTACGGCGCTATATGGTGCATTTTCCCAAGCGGTCCCGATTGCCGGTGTCATGGCGGCAAGTGCGACTTCAAGGGCGGAACGAATGGCGGCGGCGCTCATAGTTGGCCAACCGCATCATCTACAATTGTCTGGAACATTGTGGCGGTTAAGCCAACAACCCCTGCGGGTGCCTGCCTCGACCAGCCATTCTCGATCCTGTTCGCATACGGCAGATTATTTGCGATGTAATAAACCTTGCCAGCGGCTTCTTGCGGAACTTCCCCGATGATGCGCGCCACGGTAACGCTGCCGCTAGGGTCCGCTGCATTGATAATACCTGCTGGCAGTCCACTAATCCCAAGCTGCCAGTTTGCACGAAAGCGACCCCCGACATAGCCCTTGGGCGGCGGTGACTGCCAGAAAGCGGCGTCCCCTACCGGCGAACGCTTATCGACTTCCTGTGCAACCCGAATAACTATACTGCCGACCGCATCATTGGCTTTGTCGGCGGTTTTCTCTGCGAACTTCTGCAGGTCCAGGGCGAAGGTCATGCTGCCCCCCTGATCGTGCAGGTGTAAATAATATCGAGGCCAGCGGGTGATAGCGGCGAGACTTCTACCACTGTAAAGACATCGCCGTTGGCGGCGGTAACGCTGTCATCGACCACGGGGGCGGTAAGTGCCGCGCCGCTGCTATTGACGGCAGAGAGTAGCAATTGCCGATCTGTCAGCGGGATGTTGGACCCCGCCATCTTGCGCAGGCCGGTGGCAAAATCGAGAATGACGGCGCGCCCGGTCTGGGTCGTGGTTGTCGTGGATGCCGAACCGGTGGCCGGATCGTATGCGCCGGTGGCAATGCGTGTCAGCGTGACAGCTTGCCCCTTGGCGGTGATAATCCGATTGGCTGAGGTGCGCTGCGCTACGGTCACGACCGCACCAACTGAGCCATTGCAGACGAGCCTTTGAGATAGGGTGCCAGCGCCATATCAATTGCGCGGTAACGGGTGGATTGCGGCGAGGCGGCACTATATTCTGTTTCCAGCGGGCCGACCTTTTCTCGGATAATAGCGCGGTCGAGATCGGGTGCCAGTTCACCGGCGGCTGCCTTTAGTGCAAAATCGGCGCAGGCGTTGGCAATCGTATTCGGGACGCTATCGCTGTCCACAGTGTAGCCATCTACGGTTACGGCGTAGCGCGGCCAGTCAAGGGCTTGCGCTTCGGTGACGCGGTATCCGGTCCAGCGGGCGCGGTATGTCTGCACCATGTAGTCTGTGGCGCGGCGAAGTGCCTGCTCCATTTCGGTGGCGGTAAGGGCTGACCAATTGGTATTACCAAAAGATGCCTGCCGCGTGGATGCGTCGGCAACCGAGATATAGGATTCGGCGGTTGACAGTCCTGCGCCGGTTTCAACTATCAAAGCCATTATGCAGCCCTCCGCAGCGGATAATCTTGCGTCATACCTGCAAGCGGATATACAATCGCAGCGGGTGCTGGATAAGACTGCGCAGAGGTGATCGCATAGACGTTGCCCGAAACGCCGGGATATACCTGCTCAATTCCTGACAGCGGGGCATTGGACCGATATCCGCCCGCTTCGCTGCCAGTCAGAACTAGCGCGCCGATTTCGGCCACCAGCACATATGCAGCCGGGCCGGTGTTGTAGATCAGGGCTGCGTCCGCGCCAGTTAGATTGAACGCGGCGAACGATGCTGCCAGATTGTAGCCAATTGCGAATGCAGCATCTTGACCGGCGAACGAATAGCCCCCGGCTGAGGCTGGCATGGTGCGGGCAGTCAACAGGCCAACAGAACCGCCAGCAAGCGCAACCGGGGCGGTATCGGCAGTGATGGCGTATGACCTGGCAAAGGCGGCATTAGCACCGGTAATGGCATAGGGCGCGGGCAAGGCCGCTATGGCAAAGCCCCGCCCGATTGCTACAGGTGCAGCGGCCAGAACAAACGCCCCTGCGTCAGCCGTTAGCGAATAGGAGACGGCGGCAGGAGTATAGGCCAGCGTCACACTGGAACCCGCAAGAGTAATCGAACCGGAACCGGCGGCAATGCGATAGCCGCGCTTGATAGACGCATTTGCACCAGTCAGGATATAACTTGCCGGACTGGCAATAACCCGGCGATCCGCTTCAAGCGTGACAACAGAACCGGCCAGCGTATAGCCGCCAGCACCCGCTACCATGCGAACGCCCCTGCCGAGCCTAACAGCGGTTCCCGTCAGAGCGTAGCTTACCCCGTCAGCCGTAAACTTGTGGCCAGATTTCAGTGCGGCATTAGCCCCGGTCAGTGAGAAAGCCCCGGCGTCCGCAATGAGTGCATAACCGCTTGGTGCTGGCGCAAGGTAATCGGCCAGCAGGATTGCCCCTGCCTGCCCATCGTCCCATACGTCCGCGCCGCCGCTCAAACTGTTGTCGATCTGCCCCCATAGGTCAGCCATGGGTGATCTTCCCTGTCGCGCGCAGGGTGCCAGTGCTGGTCGTGCTGGTCAGCATCACTGCAAACAGGCAGGAATTATTCGTGATTTCCGGGATGCCCAGGCCAGCCCAGTCTGCGGTCCAGCGGGTATTGGCCAGCGGCATGAACAGCGCGGCGCGATAACGGGTCGCGGTCACACCGAAGTTGCCTGCGGTGCCGGTGGTGGCCGATAAGGTTACGGTGTTGACCTTGCGGATGTATTTGCCGCTATCCGCCGCCGGGATCAGGCCGTTTAGCGGGATCATATGCGAAGCTGGTCGGGTTGCAGCGAGCGATTGCGCCGTCAGGTTGCCGCTGGTGCCATCATTGTAGGTAACATTGACCGTTGCAGTGACCACGGTCGCGCCTGTAGCCGTGTACCATTCCAGCCACCATTGCACATCGCTATAGTTCGCATCACCTTTGCGCGCATCGAGGTCGTCGGTGGCCAGGTTGGCATTGACATCGAGGTTGACGGTCTGCGCTGTAGCAACGGTGCCCGAAAGCCCGCCCTGGTGCATCAGGCGGTCATGAATCTCCAAGGTCATCGAAGCGTTCGACGTAACGCCCTCAAGGATTGTCAGATAGCTAGTCGCTGGCGAAGTCTGCTGGTTGAACTGAATACAGCCCAGCAAGCTATCATTGCAGACCGCCGCAGTCGTCGGAACAGCACCCTGCCCAGGCTGGCCAGTGCCGCGCCAGAACGAACAAAAGCTGTTCGCTGTCTGGCTGGTGATGCTGGCCTTGTCGAAGATCACCCGCGACGAATTGTTCGCCATCGCGTCGATCAGTTGGTCGCGGGTCGCAATGGCCATCGGACTAGGCCAGCGTCAGAATGTTAGCGCCAGCGTCAAAGGTCAATGTCTCGCCATCGGCCAGCGTGATTGAACTTCCGTAATCGTAATATCCAATCAGCGGATCGGCGGGCGATGTTGGCGTGTCATTATAGACATAGACATAGCGGAACGGGCCTGTGGTGCCGCCCGTGCTTGTCAGCACCAGATCATTGACCGTCAGGGCATAAGTGCCAGCGGTTTGTAGGCTGGTGGCCGTAGTCAGGTTGCGCGTGGAAAGGTTCGTGTAAGAAACCTGCGTCACGTTCGCCAGTACGCAAGCTGCAGTGGATGCGGTCGGCGGCGAGCCTTCCGAGCCGGGTGCTGTATTGGACAGCGCGAGCACAAGCTGGCCGGAGCCGAGGTTATGCACCCCTTCTGCAACGTGCTCCGAAAAGCCGTTCAACTTATTGAATGTAGCCATAGGGTCCGCTCCTTAAAAAAGGAAGGCGGGACCGAAGCCCCGCCCCCATTCTATCAGCCAAGCAGAAGGGCGATGTGCTCAGGCTTCACAGCCTTGACGCCCCAGGCCAGTGCGACTTCGTACTGCACCTGACGATACTGCTTATACATCGAGACCTCGAAGCTGAGGCCGGAGCGCGGGTCCGTGATGATCTGACGGTCGGAGGCGCTGTCGCCTTCTTCCGGCAGGGCTGGTGCACGGGTCGCCAGAGCGATGGCCGAGCGGCAGAATGCCATATTGCGGGCAGCAGCCGCGATAACCACAATGGCCTTGGTTGCTGCCGACATGGCAACTCGCAGGCCAGGCTTCGCAATCGTAATCACGCCGCCAGAGACAGCGCCCACACCGGTTTCGACAACATACTTGTTGGTGTCGCCAGCGAAGGTGATAACATCGCCCGCAACAAGCGTACCCGTGCCAACAGCGGCAAGGGTGATTTCAGTTGCACCGACAGCATAACCGGCATTATTCGTGGTGGCAGATGATGCCGTGCCTGCCGTGCTGGTATTGACGGCTGCAGATTCGCGCAGCATCAGGCCAGCCTTGTTGACGATTACGCCCTGATTTTGCATGGTCGTATCACCGGCAATATCATAGCGCGACTGAAGGCCGAGCAGTTTAGCACCAGCGGTCGTGTCAATAATCAACTGCGCATCGGATGCGTTGCCGTTGTCTTTCAGGATTTTCAGCACATTGGCTGCATCCGAAAAGTCGCCAGCGGTGCCGAATGGCGTGGTCGTGGCAGCGCCATAAGCGCGGGATGCACTAATGTGCAGGGCAGCGAGATCGGCCTCGACTTCATTAGCCAATGTCCGCATTGCCTGCGAGAACTGGCCAACCATGATCGAGCTGCGACCTGGGCCGCCGTTGTTCAAGCCAAGCGACTGTTCACCGTTCCAGCGCACCGGAACGCGGCGGGCCTTGGTAATGGTCATATTGACATTGCCGATGGTCTGGTCGCCGTCATCTGGCGGGGTTACGGCAGGTGCAATGTTAGTTGCGGTTGAAGCGGGGGCAACAGGGGACCGGACGGTCTGGCCTACAGCAGCGCGTTCAAAGGTCATATCCGAGGATACGGCGGGGACGAAGCCGACCAACTCGCGCGATACTACATCGAGCGCGTTATACAGGTCGGGAATCAGATCAGTGAGGGTATTAGCCATTTGGGAAAACTCCGGTTGCGTCTTTGGTGATGACCGCGCCCAGCACAACTGGAGCAAGCGGGTCCGGCGCAACCGGAAATAAGAGCAGTCTCAGACGTACTCACGAAAGGCTATTTCATACTTTTACAGTATTGTCAAGCGGCTTGGTCTATTACCTTGCCGCCCTCTTTTGCAAATGCCATCTGCTCCGCTGGTGCAAGCTGGCCAAATTGGTCGCGGCTGATCGTCTTGCCGCTCACCCCGGCAGTACCGCCAGGAGCGCCGCCGCCGGAATTATGCACGGCAGCGACAAACTTCTTGCCGACATCGCCGCCAGCCCATTCCTTGATGGCCTCATCCAGCGCCTTGTCGCCATACATGGCTTTACGGACATCGCCGTCAGCCACCACCTTGACGTTGCTCAAATGCAATGCCTTGGCCGCTTCGAGATACGCGGGATCGGTAACGCCAGCATCGGATAGCGCCTTAACAACGCCATTCTCGGCCAGCAGCTTATGCGTGAAGCCGGTTTCCGCTTCAAGCGCCTTGCTGGCCTTGTCCGCCACGGCAGCCGCATCCTTGGCCGCTTTCTGTGACGCGCTTAGATCGGCCTTTAGTTTGTCGTTTTCGCTTTCCAGCTTTTCCAGATCAGCGGGGTTAATCTCCGACTTGCTGCGCAGATCGCTTTTGGTGCGCTTCAATTCGTCGAGCAATTCTTTGTTCTTGGCCTCAAGGCCGGAATTGGCTTCATCCACGGCGGCCTTAACGGCGGCGGTTAGTGCGGCTTTAGTTTCGGGGTCGTTTGCATCGAAAGACATGGGGGTTAACCTTTTTTGCGGAGTTGTTCGAGGGTTAAGGGGCGACCGGTTCCGCTGACCAGATCGCGCAAGGTAATCTTTCCGGCTCGCCATAAGTCAGCCCTGCCCTTGCCTAATACCTTATCGGCAAATTCGGGGGGCTGGCGGTTAAGGAAACCTTCAAATGTGGTGTCGCCCGCTATCTGGCCAAGCGATGATGCGCGCTTGCCGACGTCTTTGGGTTCGTCAATGTCAATCCCGATGTCGCGGAATGTCTTGGGAATCGGCGTCAGGATTGACCGGCAGGCGAAATGTCGAGGCGGGCCGCCATTGAAGGGCAGTGATGTTCCCTTGAGCGGCTCCCCGTCCAAGTCCCATTCGCCATCCGAATAGGCGATGCAAATGTCAGAGGTCTTGCTGTCAAGTGTGGATAATTGCCGCACCCCTTTAATCAGGCGGCTGTTCTTTCGATATGTGGCGAGGCGGGCATTATTGGCAGATGCCATCACCGAAGAATGAACCAGCGTTCGGGCACTACGGCGAGACACGCCCATGAAGCCGGTTTTGCCGGTAATGCGCGAAACAATCTTTTCGTTAGTCTCGCCGTTAATCACCCCTTGGCGGATTTGAGCGGCGAACTTGAAAGCCGTATCGCTGGCCTGCTTTGACCACCATTTAGACGATTGCGCGCCCTCGATAATGACATCATCGGTCAGGCTGGCCAATGTTTCAGGGGTCGGGAGAATTACCGCAGTTGGAATAATCGCTGCAATGGCCAGTTGCGTCTTTTCAGCAATGACAATCGCCAGCGCCTTCGTATCCAGCGAGCGGGCTGCCGTAGCATAGCCGGTCTTGATTACTTCGCCCGCCTGCACTGCCAGCGCATTGATTTGCGCCCGCGATGCACCGGATAGATCACGCGACAGCAGGAGTTGCTTTAGTTCATCTTCTAGCTGTTCGAGTATCTTGACAACTTCGCTTTGCTCGTGCGCGGATAGGCGCATAAGGTCTAGCGTGTGTTTAAGTATCTTGTCCTGAAGTTCGATCTCGCTCATGCTGCGATTTGATCCGGTGCCGGTAATTCCACCGTGTCAATCTCGCCCTGGTGTTCCTCTAGCGTCTTTTTCCCGTCAACCACATCGGCGCGCTGCAGCATATCGAACAATTCCGGCTCGCTGATAGCCCCCGCCTGCCATGCCGCCACCAGTTCGCGCAATTGGCTTGCGTCCATCATTACGGCAATAAATTCGCGGTTGATGTCAAATTCAATCGCGCCGGATTGCCCCGACCATTGCGCGAATACGTCAAGCGCCCATGTCAGCGCCTCGGATACTGCAATAGCAATGGCGGATAAAACGCTATTCTCGCCCGTGCGGTGGATTGCCGCCGTGGTGGCCGTCTCGGCTTGCTTCTTCTCGGCGGCAAGCATCCTTGCGCCCAGGACTGCCATTTGCTGCTCTTTGCGGTCCAGATTATCTTTAAGCGATTGCAAGCCCTGCCCTGTAAATTCAAGGAAGGTCGCCTTGGCGGCAGGATCAGGGAAAACCCAGGCGGCCCGACTGCCGATATACATTTTTTCGCTGGCATTTTCCGGCGTGTAACCAGAAACAACGGCGGTGGGCAGGCCGGTAAAGTGGCAACCGTGTTCGTAATCCGCATTGGTGCGGTAATGCGACAGGTTCAAGTCCACCAGATCAATCAGGGGTGGCTCGTCAAGGTCGCTATCAATGCCGTCCGTCCCGACAATGGCAAAAGGGATAAAGTCAAGCGGTTTACTGTTCATCAGCGGATACATATCGCCGCCGATCTGGATATCCTTGCCGTCCTTATCGACCTGAAATATACGAACCCGGTAAAGGTCGCGCTCGTCCAGATCAAGAACGCGGTATTGGACGATTTCCCTGTCGGTAAATTCATCTTCCGGCTCGGTGGTCGTTTCCTGCAATACCACCATGCATAGAACATAGTGGTTATTTACTCGGCGGTATTTCCAATTGATGATGCTCTCGGCCAGATAGACCTGCATCATTGGACGGTGGCCCAGCTTGGCGGAGGCATCTACCGTAATGCCCTGCACATTCTCCACCGCAGGGTGGTCAACCAGAATCCCGATCCGGCCAACCTCGATCACCTCGCCAGCGACTTCGCGGGCAAAGGTGCCGAAAGAGGTGCCGGACATGGTTACATCTTCAAGATATCCCGCCACCCCAGCAGGAACAATCATTGCGGGGTCTTTGCGGAACAGCATACCCGTGAGTCCGGCAATCGTGCGCCAGGTCGCATTATAGAACGTAGCGCGCTTGCGGCGGGCGCTGTAATCGTCGGCGGTTTCGTCTTTCAGCTTTGGCAGATACGCCTCACCAGCTGCGTGGACATCATCCTGTCCAGCTACAACATCACGGCAACGCTTCCATTTGCCGCTGTATTTGTCATAGGCTTTGTGAGTGGTTTTTACTGACATTTACACACCGCCTATTGAGATACGTTGCATCGCTCGGCCCTTGACGGGGAACTTGTAATATATGAAATATCCGCCAGCATCATTGACATGATCGAGGCCGCCTGTTTTGTCCGGTTCGCCGTTCTTGTCATAAGCCTGCTTTTCAAGCCCTTCGACAAAGGAGGGGCATTTATCGGCATTGACTAACAGGCGGCGAACGCCCTCGCTGTGAATCATCTGGTTCATGGATAACACCCGATCCTTGATTGCCGGGTTTGTTGTCGCCACCAGCACATTGAAGCGGGCAGAGCGGAGCAATGAAATATCGCTTTCGCTTGCATTGTTGGATTTGCGACTGTTGCCCGAAGCATCAGGATAGACGTAAACCGCGTGACCTTCGTAGCGGCCCCGTATGGTGGCAATCATCGCGGGCGTATCGAGAACACCGGTAATTTCATCGACAGCGTGAGGGTTGCCGTCCCGCATGACAAAGACAACCGCGCTCATCTGGCCTACATTGAAGTCCATGCCAATGTGCAGCGCCTCTCCGGCCTGGATCGCTTCGCTGCTGGCGTTTAGGGTGCGGTCATATTCTGCGTAAACACTGCCGGTCGTAAGGTTGACAAATTCCCCGTCGAGATACGCAGCCAAAAGGTTGGCCGGATAGGATGCCCGCAGGCTGTCAATATAACCATCAGGCAGGTTCGCCGCGTTGCTCTGCGTTGGAGCCTGAATTAAACGATAGCCCGAAGCGGGGTTGCGCTTCCACCGTTCATAGACGAAACGGAACCCCTCTGGCGTAGTGGCAACTCCGACAGTGTTGATTGCCCCGTCAGGCTTCTTCTGCCTGTTGCGGGCGATTGCCTTGTTCCAGACCTCGCGGGCCTTTTCGGTCGGCAGCGTGTCCAATTCATCAAGGATGCTGTCAGCGACTTCATAGGCCACGATCCTGGCGGGATTGTCCATTGTGCGCAGGATGACCGAACCACAATTGTCAATGTTTATCACACTGTCGTTCTTATTGATCTTGAACCGCGCCCCCATGCCGCTCAGCTCTTCCTCGAAGCGCGGTAAGGCCATGCGGGTCACAAGGTCATATGTCGGCAGATAGTAGGCCACATCGCAGGACGGATAACGCCGCTTGAGCAACAATGTGCGCCAGATTCCGGCGTGCGACTTGCCAGCGCCAAAGCCTGCTACCATTGCGGGGAATTGTTCGGTAGCCGTCACAAAGTCATATTGTGGGCCGGTCAGGCTAACAATCGGGCTTGCTCAGTACAATGTCAGGCATCCCGATGGCAGTTACCTTTGCGTCAACCCTATCGGTCAGCAGGCCGAACAGCTTTGCCAGACCCATAGTGGCCGATATTGCAGCTGCAGGCGTTTCCAGGTCGCGGGCAAAATCCCGGTCAGCGATCAGCATATCCTTGATCGTTTCAATTGTTACCGCAAATTCATCAACCAATGCCGACCGCAATTCTTTTACCCTTACCGAAATCTTACCGCTTGCAAGAAGTTCGCTGGCCTTGACGTTAATAGTGGCTGGCTTCATTTTTTCCGCCGCATAGGATTGGCGGTATGCCTCAGATGCGTTGCCGGTTTCGATGTATGCTAGACAAAAAGCCTCTTGCTTGGGGGTTAGCTCTTGCATCAGGCTCCCCTGTCCCCAGCCTCAAGCATCAGCAACAGCGGCGGCTGCACCATCAGTGCTTTGATGAGGCGCATATCCATCATCGCACCCTCCCGGTCAGATACCCCGTGGCAAAGATTATCACCCCGATTGGTGCTGAAATGAATGCCACCACGATGAAGAACACGGTCGCTGTGATCGCGTGTTTCATTGTGGCCCCCTGTGTTCGCCCGCCGCAGATCAGGCCGACTAAGGACCGCTCTATGCGTGCGGGCAGGACTTGGCGCGAAAGGAGAACACGCCGTTGCCCTATTCGATTAGATTATCCGCCGATGTCCTGCTCTATTAGGCCATCCCAAGTGTCGGCAATATCTACATAACCTTCAAAGACCTGTGTGCCGCCGTCCATACCGCTCTCCTTCGGTGCAATAAACCCCGCCACTTTCTATCCGATAACGAGCGATAGCTGCGCCTCGTGTTTCGTGAGTGTGGCGGGAACCAGCTTGGCTGGTGTCTCTGGAATCAATAAGGGCGACCAACCCGTGAGGATTAGCCGCCCTGAATTTGTGCGGAAGTTCCGTTACCACCGCATTTCGCGATACCCTTGCGGGCGGTGCGTTCCGTTCTCCGCTTCGAACGCAATTCAATCTCTTTGGTCGCAACTTTCCGACCTTGACGTTCCTTGGCACATTCCCCCTACCTTGTCAAGCGCCTATTTCATCATTCGGCGCGCAGCAAACTTCAAGTCCCATCGCGCAAGGTCAACCACCCCTAGCGGCCCCTGCTTTCCGCGCGGCACCAGTTCGATAACCTTACCGCCCTTCACCCGCTCCCGCGCCCCGTGTTGGTCAATCGCCCAGCGTGTCAGGCTCTTGTCCTCCACACATACGGCAAAGGCTATGCCCTTCAGCGCCCCCAGAAGCCCCTCCAGGCGCGAAGTTTCCTTTTTGGCACTCTGGATAGCCAAACTCGGCCCGAAGCCCTCACCGCCCCTTACGCTGAAGTCACAGCTATCGCGGGTGGACGGTGCCTGCGCCAGTGTCGCTTGCTGGCCGTAGTAATGCAGCGCCACATACTCGCCTTCGGTCAGATCGCCGCGCCGGAACAGCGCCAGGATCGGCGGCACCACACTGCGGGCCATGCCAGCGGAACCGAACTCATTATGGTTGGCGCGTTCGGGGGTTACATCGTCCCGCAGTGCGCCCGGTTGCTTACGTGCCTTGCGTGGCTGTGTTGCCTTGCCCATCACTTGTCCCCTGTTGGTGTGTTGGTGTGGTCGCCGCGTTTGATTGCTCTGAGTGCGGTGTGATAAGCGCTTGCCATGTCGGAATTGATGTTCCTGTAATCGGGGTTAGTGGCTTGTTCTGCCATGCGGGTGCGGGTCGCCATTGCCTTCTCCAGCCAAGCCACCACAGCGGCCCGCTCACTCGCCGCCGTTGCCCTCGGTGCGGCGGTTTCCATATCAAACCCCGCCAGCCAATCCTTCGACATGCGCCCGTCACGGCGTTGACCGCATAACGCTGCTTCCCTGCCGCATTGGAATTTGATGATGTCGTCCGCCATTAGGTTGCTCCCTTGGCTGCTGCGCGGATTGCTGCGGCGCATAGTGCGAGAGCGGGGGACGTGCTATGATACCCTTGGTGACAGGTGGCCACATCGCCGGTTGCAACATACCGGCTTCTGCAAGCCCACACGGCAGCTTCAATTCCATGCAAGCTGTCGCGGGATAAGGACCAATCGCCCCATTCAGAATTAACCAGCGTCATGGCTGCGTCTATGCTGGAGGTGTAGGCTTTAGGCATACTGAATTTCGTGGCTTGAGGGTTAAGTGTTCTATAAATCTCATAGTCCAGCTCCCTGCACTGCTCATCAGCGGCTTCGATACGTCTTGCTAAATCTTCCATCATCTCACTCCTGCTTGTTTGGCCCATGCCGCTGCGTAATCAGCCCGAACACCGTTGGCCTTGTGACCCGTCATGCTGCTGCCCCTTCAATGAATAGGTCGCCCTGATCCTGCGCCTTCCGAATGCGTTCACAGGCTATGTCGAAATATGCAGGCTCAATTTCGCAGCCGATGAAGTCGCGGCCCATCTGGACCGCTGCAACGCCGGTCGTGCCGCTACCCATGTAGGGGTCGAGGATGGTTTGGGCTTTTGGGACAAAGCCGAGACACCACTCCATCAATGAAACTGGTTTTTGTGTTGGGTGAACTCGGTCGTTAGCAATCGCGGCGTTTGATAAATCGCGCTTACAATAGATACCGTGGCCCTTGCTCATCCATGCTAATTCAGCATCAGACAAAAAGCTACCGAAGGCCGCGTCATTCCGCTTCAGCCAAACAAGGCAGGCCCCACGTGGCAGTTTGTCGGGGTAATTATTCCAACCCCAAATGATTTTATCGCCTTTAATGTCCAGCAAGAATGAAGGGTCAAATTCCTTGTCATCCTCAATAATCCGAGCGCCGCCCGCCGAGCCGATCTTAGAACCTCGTTTCGCTGCGCTTTCAGCAGAGCCGCCAGAAAACCGCGTGTTGTCCGTGTTCAAGTTGATCCCATAAGGCGGGTCAGTAACAACCGCGTCAACCTTCCCCAAGGTCGGCAGCACATCGCGGCAATCTCCCAGATACAGCGTTGCCCGCCCGATTGTTTCAATACGCATCGTCATTTACCTTCCTGTCGCAGCCATCCGTCAACATGGCTGGGCTGTGGTCGCTTTCCGTGCGGGCCGTAGTCACCGCGTAACCAGCGTATGCGGATTTCATCGCGGGATAGGCCGTTGGATATGTCAAAGCGGCAATGCGCGGGGCCGGGGTTGTTCTCACGCGACATCGCCATCTGCCCAATCCGTGCCAATTGTCGGCGGGATATGGACTTCTGCATTTAGGCCCAATCGGCCTGTCAACTTGTGCGCCAAAGCATAAGCAGCGGATTGCCCGCCGAACTTCGCATCGGCATCACCAAAGATCAGCACTTCGGTGACGTTCGCGGGCGGTGTCCATTTGGTCAGCATGGTGGAATTGATCGCGCTCCACACCGGAACACCAAACCGCGATGCCGCAGCGAAAGCCGTTTCAATCCCTTCAGCAATGCCAAGCCGTTCCCCGTGTGTCGGGAACAAGCGAACCGCGCCGCCCTCTGGAATTTCGCCCGGCATCATTGCCCTTGGGTTAACCATATCGGCCTTGCCATCGGGTCCAAGGAACGTCCGGTGAATATTGACCGCCTGACCGTCCAGCCCCTGCACCAGTGCCAGCATCGCGGGTCGCTTGATACGATCCGGCGAAGGGCAATCCCCTGCGAACCGCAAGGCCGTGGGCAGTGACTTAGGTAACGTCACCCTGCCCGAAAGATAGCTGTAGGCCGGATCGCCCGCCTCTATCCGCTGGCCAGATACCCACAGCCGGTTAAGCATATCGGCGCGGGCGCGAGGGTCCATCTTGGGTTTGTCCGCTTCACGTTCGACATTGCCGACAATGGAATCCACCTTTTGCGCGGTCGTGGCGAAGTCCCAGCCATTCAACTGCATAAGCAGATCGAAGCCGTTCCCCGCGCCGTGCTGGCTGCAAATGAACCCGCCGTTTCCGTTCTGGTTATCCCACCGGAACCGATCAGTGCCGCCGCAAATGGGGCAAGGCCCGTGCTTGCTGGTCAGATAATCCGTATCAACTTCAAGAGCCAACAGGATGCCGCGCCATTTGCCCCGTGCCGCGTCGGCTGTCTTGCGCTTCATTTCGCTGCCCTCTTCGCATAAGCTATTCGGCGCGAACGCTCGTAAGACATGAACTCCGGCGATGGTGTGATTGCGGTCTGATTTAGCCCTTGTGGCCACACGCCGAACTTGCCGCGATAAAGGGCTTTGGCCAAGCGGCCATCCTTTGCCCGCGCCTGATCGAGCGCTAGCGCCATGCTCCAAAATTCCTGCTTGTCGGCCTTCACGGGTTTCTTGCCCTGCTTGACCTCGATTAGTTCACCCTCTTCGGTTTCGATTTCAGATTGCCGCGATGGCTTGAAACCGCAGGAAGGGCATTCCGAAACCTTGGGGGGCTTCAGCGTCCCGCAGGAACCGCATTCCCGTGGAAGCGCTTCGCCCTTTTCCTTCACGGTGGGCGCGGGCTTGTCCTTGCCGCTACGCAGCGTGTCGTGGTGGATTTGCGTTACAAACCCCAAGCGGGCGTGATTGTCGGCGTGGTCCAGGATCAGGCAATCAGCCTTGCCCGGTGCGGTCCGCAAACCGCGACCGATGCACTGCACAAACAGCATTTCGGATTTAGTGGGCCGCGCCATGACAATGCAGCGAATGTCCGCATCTACGCCGGTTGTCAGGGTGCCGACATTGACAATCCCTGCAATCTCGCGCCGCTCCAGACGGTCAAACAACACTTGCCGTTCGATCAGGTCAACGTGGGCGTCACAATATCCCATCGCGATACCCTTGGCCGCGAATTGCTCTTGCAGCTTGCGGGCGTGTGCGCAGTCAACCGCAAACACCAAAGTCGGGCGGCGTTCGGCGCGGGCCAGCCATGTATCGACAATATCAGCAACCAGCGTCGCTTCGCCCATAACCTCGCCAAGCTGGCCTTCGTGATAGTCGCCCTGCACTGTGGCAACGCCGGACAGATCAGGGTGCGATGGTGCAAAAACACGAAACTGCGAGAGATACCCGGCGTCGATCAGTTCCTGCATGGATACCGGCGTCACCAAGTCCTGCCAATCGTCACCTAGCCCACGCGCCCACGGCGTAGCGGACAAGCCGATAAATATCTTGTTTGGCTCGTCCCTCATCCATTCGGACATTTTCTTGTTCCGCTTGTGGCACTCGTCCACAATCACAATGTCGCTGTCAGGGAAAAACCGGCGCGTGATAGTCTGGACCGACGCAATCTGCACCGGCATCCCGTAATGGGTGCGGGGATGGTTGGCCTGTATCACCCCTAGTTCGTCAATGCCTTCGCCCTCAAAGGATTCCAGCGTCTGGTCGATCAGGCTGATTGCAGGAACCGTGAAGCAAACCTTGTTGCCCTTGGCCAATGCTCCGATCACGATTTCGGCGGCAAGGCGCGTTTTTCCGGCCCCTGTGCTTAGCTGGCAGATTATCCGCTTGTTCCCCGCCATGAGGGATCGCTTAATCATTGCCAGTGCCGAATGTTGGTGTGGGCGCAGCGGGCGGGCGGTTACAGAACCGGAATTGAAAAGTGGGAGGCTGCTCATGACAAGTGCCCCCAACGTTCGCCCGATCGAATGCGGGAAACCTGCGCAATGCTTACGCCAAAGGCTTGAGCGGCGCGGGTGACTGACAGGTCACGGCAGCGGATAAGGCGAACCTGATTTTCCGTCAGCTTAGCGGTGCCAACTTCAGAACCCCGCAGAACCGTCCCGTGCAACACCTTGTCGTTCGTGTTCTCTGCCGGTGTGGCATAGCGCAAGTTACCCACGGCGTTGTTCGCGGGGTTCCCGTCTCTATGGGCCACCTGCAAACCGGCAGGCCGTGGGCCGATGAAAGCCTCCGCCACCAGTTGATGGACAAGGCGCGTTAGGGCGCGGCCTTCCTTGCTTAGCTTGACCGTCAACCGGCCATAGCAGTGCTTACCCCAATCGGCGGTCAGCATCAGGGCACGCGGGGATAGTGTGCGCTGATATTCCTTCCCGCTCTTACTTACACTGCGGACTTCGCGGCTAAGGCTCCTAACCTCGCCAAGGGAAGAAACTTCATAGCACCCTTCGTAACCGCAGACATCGCGCCATTCCGCTGGCGTTGCTCCGGCCCGCGTCATTTGCCGCCACCTTCAACAACACGAAAAGGCCGTCCCTCTAATGTATCCCCCTTACTAATCACCTTGGAAAGGACACCTTCACCTTCACCTTCACCTCCACCTCCACCTAGGTGTAGATCGTTCGTACCTTCGTCCGTTGTACGTTCGTAACCAGTTCGATCCTTCCTTTGGGCTACTGCCGAACGTGCCTTTTTGCTCTTTTCGCGGACCCAATGCCACTCTTTCACAAGCCGCTTTTGGAAAATCCGGCCACCATCTCTAGTCCATTTTTCAAGGACTTGAGGTGAAACCGTGCGAAACTTTGCAATGGTCAGACCAGCAATATCAGCAAGCGCCCTGTCATTGTCTGGAAGGGTGCAATCTTCGCTGTTCCAGGCTTCCATCATGAGAATGAGAAAAAGCCCGTGCTGCTCTAAAGACAGCCGATAATTGTCGCGCAAATACGCATCTGGGAACAGCGGGATATGGCTTGGCTTAGCACTCATGCCGCACCTCCGATGACCGAAGGGGCTTGAACACTGAATAGAATCTGGGTATTGGAATAGAAGTCATGAGGCGCTCCATGTAAGCGTTTCTGATTAGGGCTGGGTCGGTGCGACAAACACCAATCCGGCCCGATTTGTTCATAGCCTGTTCCGCAGAAATATCGAAGGGTAAACGCATTATTTATCCCCCAATTCGACAATTATTTTGCCGGGTTTCGCTGAATCTTCAAAGAAGTAGTGCGGACGGAAGCGCCGATCATCGATCCCAAGCGCATCAGCTATCCCGTCCCGATATGCCTTGAAGCTGCCGACCATGTTGTCATCGTCCCGCAGCCGGTTGTCGGGCGGGTAAAATGTGATTGTGACGGGTAGCTTTTCAGTGCCTTCGTATTGATTGCAGCGAAGCCCCTTGACGCCCAACGCCAAGACTGTCTGGACAAACGCTTCATTGCGCGCCGTAGCCTTCAGCTTTGCCTTCGGTGCCCAATGCAAGCGGGCGTTTGGTGACAACCCCTTGTCTGGCCAAGGCAGCGTAACAATCACGCTGTATGCTCGCAGCCATTGGCCGCACCGCACCGAAAGCAAGGCGCTGGGCGCACAGGCTGAAACGTGCGGGGCTTGTATTCACCATACAGCGGCTCGCCGCGTGTTATAACGTCAGCACCGCTGGCAACCGTCCACTTCAAGCTGTCCGGCGATTGATACTTCTTACCTGCGATCATGGCCTCAATCGCCGCGCCAAGTTTATCGGAGTTTTCCCGCATTTCCTCTTCGTAGGTTTTTGCCCTAGATTTAGACCGTTCCTCGGTTGGCGGCTTGGCCTTCTTCGGCAGTTCCAGCTTGCGGAAATAAGCTTCAACAGCAGCTTCGATTGCTGCGCTGCTGGATATGACGCCAGCCAATGTCTTGCGCATTTCTTGGGGTGTTGCGTAATCCATTATGCTGCACCGCCTTTGCGTGTCAGCCATGCGCGCTTGTGCGGTTCGGTGCGTAATGCCTTGCGGATCGCCAGAGCGTGTTCCTGCCGCTGGTATTCAATCACAATGCGGGCCTGTTGGATAATGGGGTCAATCATGCTCTTTCCTTTCGTCTGTCCATTTCACGCCCCATCCATCGCCAGCGGCCTGGATGAAGGTGATTAAATCTGCCATTTGCTGCTTGTTCATTTTCGAGGTGCGAAAGCCCGCCGGGAACGGTTGACCGTCCAGCCCTTCAAGGAATTGCACTTCCCATCCGCAGGCGCTCATCATGACGGCTTTCCATTGCTCAGGCGTCATTTTGCGGCCAAGGGGCTTGGCGATGCTAATGTCGGTCAGCATGGCCCAGAGCTTGTCATTTTGCGGCATGGTGCGCTTAGGTGCAGAGACTTGGCACAACCAGTCGCTAGGTGCCTTGTCGATCAGCATATGGGCGCGCATCCGGCCCCGTTCGGTGCTAAGGTGCGTCAGGTGCATGGCGCTTCGCTTTCGGCCCAGAGGCGTTCAGCGTGTGCCATCAGGTCCAGCCCGTGCTCCTGAAAGAATCCGCGATGACCCAGCCCCTCTACGCTAACCGGATAGCGGTTAGACGGATCGAACACCTTTTGATGGTGGATCGGGCAAAGTGGAACAACGCGGTCGTCACGTTTCGGGGCGCGTCCAATGCGGTCGGCATATCCGGTAACGTGGTGAATGGTGGCAGGGTCGCCGCAAGCAAGGCAACCGAGATTGGCAACCCTGTTGAAGTGATTGCGCTCTGCTTTGGTGGGGGTTTTCTTGGCCATTGCGACACCTGTTTTGGGAAAAGGTGACAGACTTTGCGGCCCGGTCTGTCAGCGGGTGGAGACGGGGCGACTAACCCCACCGCTAACTAGAAGGGCACAGAATCCCCGTCCAAGTCGTCCTGCGGGGGCGTATTGTTGCCGCCCGCAAACCCCCTGTTATCGTCCCTTGGCAGGGGAACGCGGAGCATCACCTTAAACTGGCCTTCAGTAGGCGCGGGCATTGCGTCCAGAAGGATGGAGTATCCCTTGCCATCCTTGTTCGGGAACGCTGCCCCGATCTTGGTGAAGTAGCTTTTGCCGTCTTTGCCTTCGCGGACGGACAGTGCATCGAGTCTTTCCATTATACTTCCTCTGGTTGAAATTTGCCGCCACTGATGATATTCATGTCGCGGGTTTTGAACTCGTCCTTGCGCTGGGCAATTAAGCCTGACAGGCCCGGATTATCCTTGCCGTCGCCTTCCCAGATTTCACGGTGAGCGGGGTTTTCCAGCCCGTCGCATTGCGCCATGATGTTCTTGGCTTCTTGCGTTTCCAGCAGTGTCAGCAGTTCGCTATCGTCCCCGCAGCCCGCGACTTCGCGCCACAGTCCGCGCACCATGTTTTTAAGCTGGCTGATCCCTGTCGCGGGGCCATCTGGGAAAGCGTAGTCCTTGGAAGGCTCTTGGGGGCTAACCGCGCCGTTTTGGCCTTGTCCCTCAATTGCCTGTTCAACTTCGACATGAAGGTCGCCCTTGTGCCAAAGGTCCAAAGCCGCCCCGAAGCGCATTGACGCATTGCGCAACGCATCCCCGATTGCTTCCTTGATAGCGTTGCCGCCAGTCTTGCCGTCAGCGTCACCGTAACCAAGGCGGGTAACGCCCTGTATGGTCAATCTGATCCACAGGCCGCCATTGCCATCCAATGCGGGCAAGCCGTGCTGGTTGAATGCCACCGGCTCCCATGACCAGTGCGCATCTACATCAAGCAGTCGGTCGGTCAGGGCTGCGTGGCCCACATAGTCAAGGTGAACGACTTCAGGGTGATGCCAGCCACCACAGATTTTGCAGCGGATGCCTTTCTTGTAGTCTGCCTTTACCGCCTCGTTTTGCGCCTTCGTTGGCTTGGGCAGCTTGCTTATTTGATGCTCTGGAAAGGGCTGGCGTAAGAGTGCCAATCCATCTGGCGGTTCAAGTTTACTCTGTGCGTTCATGGTAGTTTCTCCTTTGGTAGCGAGATGTTCAAACCGCTCTCGCAATCGCGGCAACAATACCGCCCAGCACGATCCACGCGGCCAAGGTCAGGCAAAGCGCGGAAAGGCAGGAACGGCGGGGTTCGGGTTCGTATGGGTCGAAATCGGGTAGGTCTTGGGGGAGGTTCATGACGCCACCGCCAACCGGACATTTTGATTGTCCAATTCCCGCTGTATGGCGATAATTTCCTTGGCCATCCGTGCGGCCCGATCTTGTAATGTGGTTGGCTCGCTGAGTGCGCCCATATCCCAAGGGGATTGGATAAAAGGCCGCGTTTCAGGAACGTGAAAGGCAATGCGGCAAATGGCGTCAAAGCACATAAGGCTCTGGCCCTTTGCTGCCCGTTCGATAGTGTCCGCATCGCAGCCGACAACCCGCGCCAAAGCCTTGTAGGTCCAGCCTGCACGATGCGCCGCGCCCAAGGCTCTAGCGACCGCATTTAGCGCATCCTCGCGCTCTGGTGGCGGCATTAGGGGGAGGACTTGCGGGTCAAACATCGGTATTCTCCGGCGTATGGAAAGGAATCAAACCAGACACGGGCGCGCTATCTCCATCGGGGAGTTGGCCGCTCGTATCGTTCAGAATTTTGATGTTGACGCAGAAGGGCAATTCACGGTCCCAAGCGCCACGGTCACTCGCCCGGTCGATGAACACCGTGGCATTCGGATCGTCGTGGTTACTATCCACAGCGCCGTTGTCAGGAATTGCGGGGGCAATCATGCCACGCCCCCTGCACAAAATAGATATGCAGGTTTCGGGCACTTGACACAGCTTGCCATAATGCCAACAGGGCGGCTCCAAATGGAGGTCGCAAAATGCAGAGTGTTGTCTGGCTTGATTCCGCTGTTTCCGCTGTCGATGATGACAACATCATTATCCATTGCAGATCGGGTAATCATGCGCCGATTGTCAGGATGCCGCGCGGGGCTTTTCGCGCCTATATCGAAGCAAGCATCAGAATGCTTAACGCTCACGAACGGGCGGAATGCGATGCGCGAAAGGTGGTGGATATTCGCAGCGGGTGAGGTCATGCTGCCACCTGCCAGAAGTCGTTTGCAGTGACCTCGCCGCCGGTTTCCCTGACAATAGCTGCCAGCGTATCGCGGGATGGCATCTGGCCATTCACCTGGCGGCGAAGGCGGCTCATGTTAGCGCGGGAAATTCCGACCCGTTCGGCAAATGCCGCGTCGTCGATATTCTCGCGCTCTAGGTATGTTGAAAGCTTCATGAATGGCTATGTGCACTAGATGCACATTGCGGTCAACCATAAAATGTGCACGGGGAGCTATAGTCGAATCTGCGGCATCGTGGATAATGTGCATATGGCAAACAAACCGCATCATCTGCGCGAATGGCGCGAACATCGCGGCAAGACTCTGGTGCAAGTTGCCGAGTTCCTGCACATGACGCACGGCACCCTATCCAGGGTAGAGCGCGGCAAGGTTCCCTATAATCAGAAGCTACTAGAGGCGCTGGCCGAGCTGTATATCTGCGACCCTGCCGACCTTATTATGCGAGACCCTACAGATAGTGCGGCGATCTGGACGCTATGGGATCATGCCAAACCGCTAGACCGCGCAAAGATTGTTTCTGTGGCCAGAACCATCACTGGCGAAGGCGAGGATGACAAGGTTGCATAATAATGTGCGCTTGATGCACAATTAGTTGTTGACCATCATGTGCATCTAGTGCACAACAGGCTCCACGAACAAAGGAGCCTGACATGACAACTGAACAATTTATCGTTCGCAACCGCTACACTGGCGATGTCCAGTTTACGGCAGAGATCACCACAACCCCCGATATGCTGCCGAGCGTCAAACTGGGCCTTGCTGTGAAGTGGGCGCGTGAGAGCGATGCCGACCTTAGCGCCGCCAACCTTGGCGGTGCCAACCTTGGCGGTGCCAACCTTGGCGGTGCCAACCTTAGCGCCGCCAACCTTGGCGGTGCCAACCTTGGCGGTGCCAACCTTGGCGGTGCCTACCTTGGCGGTGCCTACCTTGGCGGTGCCTACCTTCGCGATGCCAGCCTTCGCGGTGCCAACCTTAGCGGTGCCAACCTTCGCGATGCCAACCTTCGCGGTGCCAACCTTCGCGGTGCCAACCTTCGCGATGCCAGCCTTCGCGGTGCCAACCTTAGCGATGCCAGCCTTAGCGATGCCAACCTGAGCGGTGCCTACCTGAGCGATGCCTACCTGAGCGGTGCCTACCTTCGCAGCATTGAAGCGGATTTCCGCTACATCCTTTCAAGGGCGCACAAGGAAGTCCCCGCGCTGATCGCGGCGCTTAAGGATGGCCGCGTAGATGGCTCAACCTACGAAGGCGGATGCGCCTGTCTCGTCGGAACGCTGGAAAACGCGGGCGCTGACGGATTGCCCCATGAAGGTTCCAGCCCTGCGGAATCGTGGTTTGCGCCGATCAGCAAGGGCACAAAGCCCGGTGATGACAGCGAGGGCGGGTTTAGGTCTGCCAAGGCGCTTGAGTGGGCCGAAAGCTACTGCCGCGATACTGGCCTTGGCTTTGTTCCGACAGGTGCAGCATGAACCTCCCCAACATCCCGCACTGGCTACCTGCCGCTGCGTGCGTTGCATTCCTGATCGGCCTTGCGCTGATGGGCGGTGCTTTGTGAGTGGGCATACACCGGGTCCTTGGGCCGTTACCAAGGCGAAACCGCGCAAAGTAACTGCGGGTGGCGTTGTCATTTGCAATGCCGTAATTCGCAACATGGCAACCACAGCGCAGAACAAGCATGGCAAGTCCATTGATGAAGCCCAAGCCAACGCCCGCCTAATCGCATCCGCGCCTGAATTGCTGGAGGCTGGCGAACGCCTGACTGAGGAAGCCAAGGTCGGCAATGGCGTTAGCGCTTCCGCACTAAACCAGATGCTTGCCGCAATCGCCAAAGCGAAGGGCGGCGCAGCATGAACATCCCCATCCAGATCGAACGCGCCAACATACGCCGCGCCATTGGCAAGCTGGAATTACTGGCGGCAAAGCTAGGCACGAATGACCGCGATTATTACGAACTGTGCGCCTTGGATGCGCTCGGACACGTTTTCGACAGCGATATGTTTGCGGGCAGGATGGCTGACATTCAGCACGATATTGGGCTGGACGCGTCCGGCTATCCGCTGAACGATGAAGGCGACCTCGATCTAAAGGCTGATCGCCCTTGGGTGCCGTTGCCGCGTATTCAGGGGGGGATGGGGATATGAACCGCCCCGCACAGATGGCCCGCATATTGAACGGCGCATATAGCGACCTGGCAAAGGCCGATGCCTTCCCGCCCGTCCCGATGCCGATGGACGTTAGCGATGCCGCGTTGTTCCCTGAATTTGCCGAGGCACGGGCGCACCTTGCCAGTCTGTCACCGGAACGCAGGGCCGAACTTGAAAGGGATTGGGCATGACCGCCCTGTTCACCCTGGCCGCCATTGGTGCCCTCGCCGTGCTGCTGGATAGCGGATTGAAGGCATGGGCGATGATTGATTTTGGAGATTGATATGAACCACGAACTATGGTGCCGCAAGCCGCCCAGGCAACGCGATGCGGCGATACGCAACAACAACACCGGCCCGATCCAGTCAATGCCGAGTGCATCATGGCTGGAACGGTTTTTGGAAAGGAAACGGGCGTGACTAACAAAGAACTCGAAGCCACCATTGCCAACGCAAAGCGCGAGGAAATGATCGGGCTGTTGCGGGAGTGGTTTGCTGCAAAAAGCAATCATTATCATTATGTGGATGAACCGTGTGTGGTCGGTATCAAAATATCCGAGATACGTTCCTTCCTCGCCCGCCTCGACCAGCCAGCAGGAGACGAATGATGACCGATGAAGTGCAGCTAAAGCCTTGCCCGTTTTGCGGGGGCGAAGCTGAAATAACTACATGGCACTCTCTAGGCAAAGATGGGCACATGGTTGACTGCAAAGCCGCGGCTTTTGTTGGGGGCTGCGTATCCGATGCGATGGTGCAAATTTTTGGCGAAACTCGCCAGAAAACCATCGCCGCATGGAACACCCGCCCCGCAACCAGCGCAGCACAGGCACGGCGCGAAGCGTTGGAAGAATGGGCGATGATAGTTTTCGGGCTGCATCACTACCCCGAAGCGAAGCTATGCGAGGACACGCTGAACTATGTCGAGGCAGCAATCCGTGTCGCAATCCGCGCCAAGGATGGCAACCAGTGAACGCCCGCTGGCCCCATATGATGAAAGCTGACACGGCGGCGCAGTATTGCGATATGGCGCGGTCAGCCTTTATTGGTGAAGTTGCGGACGGGCGCTTGCCGGTGCCGGTCAGCCTTGGCGGGCGCGACCATTGGTTTCGTCCAGCATTGGATAAGGCGCTTGCCATCCTGGCGGGCGAAGCGGATATTCCAGAATATCGCAAGGAACTGATCGAACGCTATGGTTAAGCCGCCGCGCCTCAAATACGTCAAGAACGTGCGGGCGAAGGGCAACTGGTATGCATATTTCGACACGGGCGAACGCAAGAACGGCAAGCCGGTCCATGCGCCTATGCCAGCGCCATCCAGCACCGCCTTCTTTGTCGCTTATGGCAGGATGAAGACGGCACGGGAAAAGCTACGCAGCAAGGAATACACAATAGCCGATGCTTGCGCCGGTTATCTGGGCAGCAGCAGCTTTGCTGAAAAAGCGCCGAACACGCAGAAGCTTTACCGCATTGCGCTGGCCAAGATCGAGGATACGCTAGGCAAGTTTCCAGTGAACGACCTGACCCGCGCCGACCTGCAAACCGTGCTGGACGGGGCCATCAAGGGCGCTGGATCGCACAATATATTTCTGGCAGTGCTTGGCCTGGTCTATCGCCATGCGCGCCGTGCGGACAAGACAAAGCTGGAACCGACCCGCGACTTCGACAAGGCCGATGTTGGCTTTCACGCGGCATGGCCGGAATCCGTGCTAGAGGCGGCGCTGACAAGCGAACACGACCGCACAAGGCTTGCCGTGCATTTGCTCTACTTCACCGGCCAGCGTATCGGTGATGTTGTCAAAATGCGCTGGTCAGACGTTCGCGGCGATGAAATCCATGTCATCCAGCAAAAGACAAAGAAGCGGCTATGGATTCCAATGCTGGCGGAATTGCGGGCGGAACTCGCCAGCATCCCCAAGCGCGGGCTGACCATCATAACGAATTACGAAGGCCACCCCATGACCCAGCAGGTTATCCGGCGCGAATTGAAGGCGCATGGTAACGCGCATGGTGTGGAGGTTGTGCCGCATGGACTGCGCAAGAACGCGGTCATAAGCCTGCTAGAGGCGGGATGCAGCGTTGCCGAGACTGCGGCGATCACAGGCCAGTCTTACCGGATTGTCGAGCGATACGCAGCGGAGATAGACCAGCGGCGCATGGGTAAGGCGGCGATATTGAAGCTTGAAACGAAGCGGGAACGGGAAAACCAAGTTACAAACCGGCCCTTAAAATGCTGAAATGATTAGGTGTAAAGTTAAATGTCGGTTAAGCATAGT
>Ga0208916_10000136_pt1 | contig 34912 bp, 52 predicted proteins | sample DEB19_08_DNA_5_FD_184523 | JGI IMG/M metagenome (GOLD analysis project Ga0208916, IMG submission 184523) | Aqueous microbial communities from the Delaware River and Bay under freshwater to marine salinity gradient to study organic matter... | ecosystem: Environmental > Aquatic > Marine >... | reverse complement strand
ACTGCCCCAGCCACTGCCACTGCCACTGCCCCAGCCACTGCCACTGCCATCTCCATCGCCCCAGCCATCGCCATCGCCACTGCCATCACCATCGCCCCAGCCATAGCCCCTGCCATAGCCCCTGCCATCACCCCTGCCACTGCCCCAGCCATTGCCACTGCCATCACCATCGCCATTGCCCCAGCCACTTTTAACTATTTTATGCTTTATACTCATTTTTCCCCTCAATACTTTCTATAGCATCATTGGTACATATTAAAATTTCTATAGCCTGTAACCAAAGTAAACCAATAGAAGCGCATACTTTACTATCGTTGTGTAGTCCTGTATTCGCTACTTCATTTAATGATATCCCTTTATTCGTTGTTTGCCAATACCATAGCCTCCGAGAATCTTTTAAAATAACTTCATCTTTTGATTTTTCGATTAAAGTACCAAAATGAACTCCTGCGGAATAAGTTCTAATAATAACTTTTTTGTTTAAAAAATAAGAATCTATTTTATTCGTATTCTCTGTTGATGTAACTGAGTCATCAGCTAATATTTTATCGATAATTTTATTTAATAATACTTCTTTCATTCCATTTTCCTTTTTAAATATTTCTTTTATTTTCATTTTATTTACTCCCATTTATAAAACCAGCTTCTATCACATGGTAAAAAAATGCTTGATTTAATTCTTCTAATTCATTATCTTTAATTAATTGATACCCAATTACAATAGCAAATATTATTAGTAAAATTATTTTAATTATTTTTTTCATTATTAGACCTTTTAAAATTATCAATAAACAATCATTAATTTTCTTCTACAACATTACTATAGCAAATTGCTATAATGTAAGTCAAATCTTTTCTTAATCTATTTATTGTGCAGTGCAAAGAATGTAGTATTATCAAGGGTTATAAGCGCCAGTTATATAATTGATTAAAACAGTTTTGGCTTCTTCCCAGCTATAACATACTTCAACTAAATAACCGCGTTCTTCTAATTTAGGGAAAAATTCTATTTGTTCAGGACTTAGCCCACCTTTACCCCTAGATGTTTTAGGTTTTCGATCTGGGGCTTTCATTTCTATATATAAGCCATTATAGTGACATTGAGCAATTGGTAGGAATATATCAGGCACTCCAGCTTTGCTACCCTCAGCTTTAATGCGTGCTGCTTGTGCCTTACTAGCAGCACGTTGAGTATTCCTATTAGCATAGAGCATTTCTAGTTCTGGATATTCTTTTAAAACTAGTGGGTGTTTAGCCCACTGGAATAGAGCTTTTTGATGTTGAAATTCTATATACTGCATAAGTATTCCTTTATTGACGTAAATACTTTCTTAATGATATTAATATCCATTCTTCAATTTCATCTATAGAGTTAAAATGTTTAGAGCTAATGTTAAAGTTATAATCACAATTTGCTTGAGACATCAGCTCTTGAAATCTTATGTCTTCTGTTTTTTTCTTTATAGTGAAATCAAAGTATTCAGCCATATCTTTTAAAGGATGTCTAATAAATCCATATTCTAATAGCTTCCTTTCGAATTGATCGGTACTCATAATAAACCTTTAAAATGGTGGTTCATTATCTTTAAGATTCCCGTTCACTTCTTGGGTATGCTCGCTTTTATTAGAACTTAAAAACTCAATATTATTGGCACTAATTCTAAGAGTTCCAACAGCTTTATTTTCTTTATTGATATAAGCATTAGCGGTAGGAAATCCCTCAACTAAGATCTTACTTCCAACCACAATGTACTTAGCTGCAACCTCTGCTAATTTCCCATTACAACTTATTTCAACCCAGTTAGTTTTGGGGTTTTGTTTAGTTCCTATTGAAACACCCAAGCTAAAAGTTACAAAGGTTTCACCTGCGTTATTTGCTCTTTGAGTTGGAGCCTTTCCTACATTGCCAGTACAGATTAATTTAAACATTTCCTTTTACTCCCGGAATAAATAAGCCTTCTTTATTTTTAATAATTACATTAAACAACACAAGTATATCAATATATAAGCGTGCAGTTGTAAAACCACAGCCGTATGTTTTAGTCAAGTAGTCATTCATTGCACTACGTGTTTTACCTTGTTCTATAAATTTATATAGATCTATTATTTTACTTTTCATTTAGTTACTTCCTTTTTAAAATTATCCAACTATTATAAAAAAATTATGCTTTTGTTATTATTTACACTCTTGTCTTTCTTTTCATTAATTCTATCGTTACTCGTAACAATAAAAAACTTGCATGTTCCATCATTTGTGCTCTTCCATAAGTAAAAATTTCTTGAGGAGTAGATAATGATATTTTTAACTTAACTAAATCCTCAGTAGACATTTCATTTAAACGCATCTTAATTACCTTTCTTAAAATGAAGATTTAGTGCTTCTAAATATTGAATGTTCCATTTTATTTACTCCTATATTTCCAGTCAATATTATTTTCTCTCGCTACTTTTAAAATCAATGGTGCTAATTGTTTTAAGCAATACACATAATCCCTGATTTTATTTTCAACATCATTATCTAAATTCGGATATCTTCTTAATTCAATTTTCTTATAATCCATGATATCTACAATCTTTTTATCCTCGTCAGTTTTAGTAATTGCAACATCATAAATAAATCGATCATAATTTAATATCCATAGATATGTTCGCCATTGATAACTTGCTTGATATTTCTCATAGTTATAACTTCCGGTAGTTTTAAAGTCATGAACAGTGCTACTGTCTAAACTATCAACACGCCCGAATATTGTTACATCATCGATACTTTTTTGAATAGCTAACTCTCTACAATCTGGAGTCTCAATTATAATATCCTTATTGCAATTAATAGTCCACTCATCAACGATCGTACCATTATGAATAACACCATCTTGCATTAATTCTACAGCTTTATGAACTGCAATCCCAGCATACATTTTTAAAGATGGTGGGTCTAGCTTTAATAGCTTACGAACAAATAACTCTGGCGTGTATTCAGGTGGGTTATCGCCTAAGTTATATAACAACCCACTACAAAATTGAGTGTACTCATCTAAACGAGTAACACCCATAAATTTATTGTAATTTAGCATCATCTACTTTCTCAAAATAAGAATCTGCTTGTGCTGCAACTTCTGGATTAATTTCAATTTCTTTAGAAGTAAAAGCTTTTAACTTAGAGTCGAAAATAAAATTTAATTCTTTAGCTTTATCCATAAGCTTTTGTTTTAATACAACATTATTTTGAATAACACCATGCTTAGTTAAAGAGGTGCAATCGCTTGCAGTATTTACGTGATTAATTAATTCTAGCGCAGCATTAAAGTCCTCTTCGGCTTTCTCTTGCGCTGCTGTCTTAGTATTAATCTTTTCTTTAACATCATTAATTAAATCAGCTAAGTATGTAGTTTCTTCTAATAAGTGAGGTATCTCTAACTCTGGAAGTAATGCCCAGTTTTTACCCGTATGTGTTTCAGTTGGGTTAAAATCAAGGATGCGTTGTTTCCCTTGCATATGGTAATAACCTATCATATCTGATGCTTCACTTATTGTTTCACGTGCTTGTTTACCTGATGTCTTAATACGCATACAAGTTTGCTCACCGTCTTTATCTTCTGTTACTTGAGCGATTAAAATAATATCTTTTTTAAAGCTTCTAATTTTATTTAAAAATGCTTTGAATGCATTACCTAATGCTCCATAACCATTTAACCCTAGCTCCCCACTGCGTTTACCCAGCTTAGGGTCGTTAATAATTAATTCTACAGATAAAGAATCAAGAGCTTTACTAACGGTATCAATGATAATCGTATCATAGTCTTTTAAATCTTTCTCATTTAAATCTGCAACGTCTTTCCAGCTTGCAACTTGAACGCAATCTTTACGCCCAATAGTTCTATGTACACCATTATCAAAGTCTAATAATAAAGGTTTATTCGCACTGAATGCTAAACTACTCTTACCAGTTCCGGGTTGCCCGAAAATAACCATTATTAAATTCTCTACTTTGATTGCTTCTTGTGTCTTTGTTATTTTAAGTGCCATGATAATATCCTTTTAAATAAATGTTTTTTTAATTCACATCGATACTATAGCATAATGCAATAGCAATATGCAAATATTTATTGTAATAATTTTACTTGACACCTACTATAGTGAATTGCTATAATGGCGATGTGGGTTAAAAACTTTTAAAAAGGCAAATAAAATGAAAACACTTTTAATAACATTAATGTTTGCAAGTAATTTGGCTGTTGCGGTTTCGTTAGATATCCCTATATCTGCACCAGTTTCTAGTGTACCAGATGTGGGTTGTGGTTATTGCGACGATTACGAATCTGTAACTAATTCAATTATGGATAAATACCAAGAAGATGCTAAGAAAATTGAGAGTTACGCAGCCGAAGATCGTCGTAGATTACAAAGAGAACATGATCGTGAAACTAAAATATATCAAGCTTGTGTAGATAAACAAAACACAGAAATAGATAAGTTGGGAAAAATGGAAAAGGAATCTGAATATAAAAAATATTTAGAACTTAAACACATGTGCGATCATATCGATTATAATGAGAGTCAAAGTAAATAATTTTAGGAGTATTAAAAATGAAAGTATCAACAATGAATTTATTAACTCAATTGGGTTTTAAGATACAGATAGAAAACAATCTAACAGCGGATTATATAGATGTGTGCTTACCAACGCGTTACGGTAAGAAAGTAGTTTATAGAGAACATAAGCATTTATTAAGTGGTAATATTAAGAAAGCTAGATTGCCATTATCTAAGATTGTTAAATTGTATGTTTTAGGTTAATTTTTTATAGAAAGGAGGTATATAAATGAATGATTTTAAAATCCCGTTTCAAGATTTAAAAGTTGAAATGAAATGCATGGCAACTAATGGTTATGGCAAAAAAGATGAGATTATTTTTAAGTTTCCTCATGTTGTTAAAAATGCTACTAGACATTGCTATGCTTGCAATGCTGATTATGAAGACGAAGAGCATTTATTACCAAGTCTTAAATCTTATTGGTTGGGATGCCCTAAATGTAGAAATCGTGTTAAAGAAATGGAGAGAAGATTTTACGTAAGAGAGTTTTTATTAGAGAAGCAAGCCGAGGCTAATAAAATGAGACATGAAACAGAGGAACAACAAGAAAAAAATGTTTATAAGATAAGGAAAAGATAGTATAATTATGACTTAAAGTAAATTTCGTTATTGTGTTGGTCGAAACATTAAAACGAAGTTTACTTCATTAAATAGCCCTTTCTTTTAGATGATTCGACCCTTCTACTAGAGAGGGTTTTTTATTTTATAAAAGGAAATATAAATGATAAATAAAATTATAAATAATTGTTCGCTCAGGATTTATATGTTTGAGGATTGTGTAATTAGATTGTGCGATCCCACTAATATTTGTGATGATTTAAAAAATATAAAAGATAATAAAGAGTTATTTAAATTATTAAATATGATTTTAGGATATGATATTAATTTTAATGATTATTTAGGGCATTTATGTTATAAAGAATTTTTACAAACTCCGTATTGGAAAATAATAAGTGAATGGGTTAAAGATAAAGCTGATTATAAATGTGAGATATGTTCATCTTCTGTTAAATTAAATGCTCATCATCGTACATATAGCCGTCATTGTCAAGAGCATATTTATTGGGAGGATGATATATTATGTCTTTGTCAAAAATGCCATGAGTTGTTTCATAAAAATAGTAAATTAATGGAGTATAAAGATGAGTAAGAATGAGTGTGGATATATTGAAGGGGGATTTAAAATATGAAATATACAATTGAGGGTTTTTCTCAGCAAAAACTTGTTGAATATGGGTTGGATACTATAGATGCTTTGATTTTAAGATGGTTTGTAGACTTCCAACCTAAGATGATGAAAATTTATAACGATGAAAAAGATTATTGCTGGGTTAAATATCAAGCTATTATTGATGATTTACCGATTTTAGGTATAACGAATAGAGAGATTGTAGCTAGAAGGTTTAATAAATTTATTAAATGCAATATTATGGAAAAGCTTATAAGTAAAGATGGTGGGGTTTTTATAGGGTTTAGACTCACAACTAATTATCTCACATTAGTAGACACCCCTATCGACTCAAAAGTAGACACCCCTATCGACTCAAAAGTAGACACCCCTATCGACTCAAAAGTAGACACAAAATACTCTTCTATTAAAAAAGACTCTTCTATTAAAGAAGACTCTTCTATTAAATACTCTTTAAAAAATAAACAAAAAGAAAATATCCCATCGGCTAACGCCTCGGATTGTGTGAATGAAATTTATGAATATTGGAATGAAAAAACAAAACAGAATTTAAAAGGAGATAAGCAGATAATTAAAAGCTTAGAAACAATCTTAAAAGATTACACGTTAGACGATATTAAAAAAGTAATTGACTACATGATATTGAATCCGTGGTTTAGACAAAGTAGGAATCTAGCAATATCAGTTTTAGCTAGAACTAATAAGTTTGGTGAAAAGCTAGATAAAGCACTTATCTATCAGAATGAAAAACCTCAGCAATCAACATCAGAAGCATTACATAGGTGTAATTCTCTTGATTTTTCAATCAATGATTTTTAAGAAAGTTTAAAATGTTAAATAACCCTATTGATCTTAGAATATCACTTTTAACAGAATCTCAGCTACAACATATAGAAAGCTTAAAAGAATGTGGAGATATCCCAATAGAACGAATCGATACTCTTATTGATCGTTATGTAGAAGAGAACACATTTAAAACGCATCCTTGTGAAAAGCATCCAATTGAAACTATTAGCTTTCAAAATAAAGAGTGTAAAATATGTAAATTTGAAGAATTAGAAAAAGATGCATCGCTTTTAAGAATAAAAAAAGCAAAGATTAAAGCTAATGTACCACCTCGTTATGCAGATTCTACTTTCGAGAACTTCATTACAAATGAGAAATCAGAGATTGTAGTTACCCAATTAAGAAAGATAGATCATAAAAATAATGTTTTATTACTTGGAAATACTGGCACTGGTAAAACACATCTTGCTTTTGCATGTATTGATAATTTTCTTCATATGTATAACGATGTTAATTGCAAATACATTCAATATTATAAATTGACTGATATAAAAATCAGAGATTTTACACAATTTGAAGAGATTCTCAATATCGATTTTTTAATAATAGATGAGTTCGGAGTACAAGGTTCTGACTTTAAAAGCAATCTACTATTTGAAATTGTAAATCATCGTTATAATTTCTTATTACCAACTTTCATCATTTCAAATTTAAATACAACTCAATTTAAAGAATCAATCAATGATGCATTATATTCCAGATTTAAAGAGAATTATTCAATATTCCTTTGTAATTGGGAAGATTACAGATTAAGGGAGAAAGAATAAACATGAGAAGATCTATATTTGATGAAGCGTTAGAAGATGATAGGCTAATACAACTAACAGAAAAAGAAAAGCTTTGGAATTTAATTGAAGTCCTAGAAATAGAAATCATTCAGTTAAAAGATAGAATTAAACAATTAGAAAAGGTAAATAGCAATGGTAATGTTTAAACGACTTATAGAAGACATGATCTCTAATCAGGTATTATCTGATGAGGATATTACTGAATTAGAATCAGCTACCAAAATAAACAAGCGTACCTTATCCAAGTTTAGAGGAGCTAATAAAGAACTAGCGATTAAGTTTAATGGCATATTGGATAAATACCCTAACTATATTAGGCTTGAATGGGTTTACATGAGATCAGCTAATAACAATTACTTTATCAAGCAGTTCTATAACAAGATGAAATTTTCTCTCATGTTCAAAGAAAAAGAAATAGCCATAGATTTAGTATCTACAGCACAAGCAAAGATAATAGCAGACATGCATAACCTAGGCGAGTACAATGGATAAACAACTCTTAAAAATAAAAAACCTTTTAGAATCAGCAGGTTATGAAAGAATTATACATGAGAAAGGTGATTGTGGTTGGAATGATGTCTTCATAAACGAGCTAGGAAGCGTTTCAATTGACCAGGATGACCTATGCCATAGGCGACCACCTCAAAAGCGTATAGCACGCGTTAAAACGCAAATAAACGGTATTCATGACCTGAGTTATTACTTTTGTTTAGGGAGTTCTTTTTATTTAATCGATTATGACCATTATGTAGAACATTTAAAAAAATGTACGAACATACTTTATGAGCCAATAAAAGAAAAATTATTTGACGGATGGCAACATTTCTATAGTATAATCCAGTTAGAGAAAACAACTATTGGAGATTAAAATGGCTAAAAAATTAAAAGAAGATATTGAAGATGTTAAGGGTGAAACTATTGAAACAGTTACTATTGAACCGATAGAATTCTTAACAGAAAGAATTAAGCAGTTAGAAGAAAAGATTGCTCTAATTGTAGATGCTCATAACAAAGGTTTTCACATATAGTAATGATCTATCAGCGAATAACTTGCGGATTTAGTAAAAGAGCTTATCTTAAAAAGAAATGCTTATCCCTCGTTTTACAAGATAGATATTCTCGTAGGTTTTTTAAAAGAAATAATAATGGGTAAAATGTGGTTTTTAATTCCAGCAAGTATGATCTTGTTTTTCTTATTTGGGGTATTCCCATTTGCAGGATATATTGTTGTAAAAGCATTATGCCTATTAGGTTTTGTTAAACATTGTAGCTTTAATTATTTAGAATATTTTGTTATTGGGCTTGCAATAAGTTTAATAACAGGTGGTATTCAATCATGTATTAAGGGGAATCACTATGAGTAAAGATGTTGATATGTCTGCTATTGCATTCCCTAAGGAAAAAGATAAGCCTAGAAAAAGAGCCCCTGCTGTTCAATATACCGATGAGATGTTAAATGAAATTGGTGAGCTTATGCAGTCGGGGTATTCTTATAGTAAGGCTTGCGAAGAGATAGAGGTATCTCAAGGTTCTATGTGGGCATATATTAATAGAGATGCAAAACGCCAAGAATATTACGCGCGAGTTCGCTTGTTACAAGTGGCTTTTAAGGCAAATGTACTTGAAAATTTAACTACTGAAACACCCGATTATGCACCAGATGGAAAAATCGACCCGGGTTGGGTTGCTTATCAAAGATTAAAAATCGATACTGCTAAATGGCAACTATCCAAAGAATTACCAAAAGTTTATGGTGATAAAATTACTCAAGAAGTATCAGGTGTTAATGGTGCTCCAATAGAGCAAAACGTTAGTATTAATATCGAATTTAAAAAACCTGATGAATCTTGATATCAAGTTCCCGGAAAAAATGCAATTCCTTTTCGAGCCATATCGCTATAAAATAGTAAAAGGTGGTCGAGGTAGTGGCAAGTCTTGGTCGATGGCTGCTGCTTTATTAATTAAAGGTCTACAAAAAACAGAACGTATCTTATGCGCTCGTGAATTTCAAAACTCAATAGATGAATCTGTATATCAACTGCTAACAGCAACAATCAATAAATATAATTTACATCCTTATTATGAAGTTCAAGCTAAAAAAATATTTAGTAAAATCAATGGGACTACATTTAGTTTTGTTGGATTACGTCGTAACATATTTAGTATGAAGTCATTTGAGGGAACAACTATATGTTGGGTCGAAGAGGCTCAGACTGTTACTAGGCAGTCATGGGAAATTTTAATCCCAACTATTAGAGAATCTGATTCTGAAATATGGGTATCTTTTAATCCAGATATGCAGACTGATGAAACATATAGGAGATTTGTTTTAAATACTCCACCACGTTGTAAATTGGTTGAAATGAATTATCAAGATAACCCATGGTTTCCAGATGTTTTACGCGAAGAGATGGAGCAATTAAAGCTTTCTGACTATGATTCTTATTTAAATGTATGGGGTGGACAATGTAGGCAATCAGTACAAGGAGCTGTGTATGCGAATGAATTACGTAAGGCATTAGAAAATAAACAAATAACTAAAGTTCCGTATGAGCCTAATTATACAGTCGATACTTTCTGGGATTTAGGATATTCAGATTACACGGCAATTTGGTTTGCACAAATGATTGGATTTGAAATTAGGGTAATTGATTATTACCAGATGAGGCTAGAAGATCTTGAGCATTATATTAAGTTATTGGATAAAAAGAATTATCGATATGGAAAAGCTTATCTACCGCATGATGGGGCAAATAAAACAATCCAAGGTGCGGGGCTATCAATTAAAGCACAATTAGAAAAAGCAGGTTATAGAGCAGTTACTCATCAAAGAGAAAGTAAAGTTGTTCAGATTAATTCTGTTCGAACGATATTTCCTAAGTGTGTGTTTGATGAGGAGAATTGTGTTGATGGATTAAACGCGTTGCGACATTATAAATATAAAGTAAATGAAACAGGTCAGTTTTCAAAAGAGCCAGATCATGATGAATCATCACACGGGGCTGACGCTTTTTCTCAGTTAGCAATTCATTTAAAACCAATTAAAGACCTTACAAAACTCCCACGACAAGCACAGACAGATTATAATATCTTTGGTTAATTCCATTCACTAATTCCCTATTATACTTTTTACCCTGTTATTTGACAACTGTTGAATCTTTGGATACAATGCGATCATATTTACTTTACAATTCCCTATTACTCTTATAATAGGGAACTTTAAAATGAGGTTCAATATGCCATTACCAATTTCAGGTGCAAGTTCTTTTTCAGATTTAATAAATTATGCAAATTCACAAAGCACTGCGGTTGCTAATAGTTTTGTTGGTAAGCCAACAGGTAGTCAAACACTTATTACAAATCCAAACAAACAAAAACCAAATACTCTAGGCGTTGGGTTAAGCTTTGGGGTAAAACCAGACTTTGCTAAGTCGTCTACTATGCCTGCTGGCATGGCTGATGCTGTAGTTCGTTATAAAACTTTATTAGGAGCATAATATGGGCGGAGTAGTTAGTGCAGTTACCAATTTAGTGACAGCACCATTAAATGCGGTGACTGGCATATTAACTGGAGGCCAGCAATCATCAGCTCCTACGCCACCACCTGCACCATTGGAAACACCTACTGCACCACCGGGAGCAGATACGGTAAAAGCTGCACAAAATAGAATAAGAAGATCAGAGGCATTACGTGGTACGGCTGCAACAGGTACAACAGCTAATATATTAACTGGTGTTAAGGGTGACACTTCATTAACAGATCAGAATAAAAAGAATTTACTAGGGTCATAAATGGATAAAGAATTACCGGGCTTATCGTCAACTATTGCAGAAAAGATATGTAAACGATACGAGTCTCTTTTTTCTAAGCGAGCTACATGGGAAGCGCATTGGCGTGAAATCGATGAGCGCGTTAGTCCAACTCCTGATTACTTTGGTAACAATACACCAACTCCTGGGCAAAAACGTACGGAGCGTGTATTTGATTCTACAGCTACACTAGCTTTAAATAGATTCGCCTCAGCTATGGAGTCAATGTTAACACCTCGTACTCAACGCTGGCATACTTTATTACCAAGACAAAAAGAATTACAAGACAATCCAGAAGTAAGAAAGTATTGTGATGATCTAGTAGATATATTATTTGATGCTAGATATAATCCCAAAGCTAATTTTGCTAGTCAAACTTATGAATGTTATAGATCACTAGGTAAATTCGGAACTGCTGCGATATTCGTAGATGAACATATTGGTCAAGGATTGCGTTATAAAGCTATTCATCTATCAGAATTATTTATAGCTGAAAACTTTGTAGGTGTAATTGATACAGTTTATCGTAAGTTTCGTTATTCAGCATATCAAGCAGTCGGTGCTTTTGGTATGGAAAATTTACCATCAGCTATACAGTCTGCATATAATAATAATCCTGATACTCTATTTGATTTTATACATGCCGTTTATCCAAACGATGATTATAAAAAAGATAAGCGTAATGATAAAGCAATGAGGTATAAGAGTTGCTACGTATCAATTACTGGCAAATCTATTGTAAGAGAATCTGGTTACAGAACAATGCCTTATTGTGTAAGTCGTTATATTACGAATAGTAATGAAGAGTACGGGCGTAGTCCAGCTATGGATGTATTACCAGATATTAAGATGCTTAACGAGATGGCTAAGACAGTTATACGATCAGCACAACTACAAGCTTCACCGCCTTTATTATTGCCTGAAGATGGTGAGATTATGTCATTCAGTATGCGACCGGGAGCGTTAAATTACGGTGGTGTAAATGCAGCAGGTCAACAATTAATTCATCCTTTACAGACGAATTCAGATTTGGGTATTGCTGAATACATGATTAAAGATCGTAGGCAATTAATTAATGATGCGTTCCTTGTTTCATTATTCCAGATACTAGTAGATACTCCAAGCATGACGGCTACAGAAGCTATGTATAGACAGCAAGAAAAAGGCGGATTACTAGCTCCTGCTATGGGTAGACAGCAATCGGAAATGTTAAGCCCAATGATTGAGAGAGAATTAGATATTTTAGCTAATGCCGGTGTTTTGCCTCCTATGCCTGAGATCTTAGCGCAAAATGGTGGGTTATTTGATATTAGTTATATTAGCCCTTTAAACAAAGCACAACGAGCAGAGGAAGGTGTAGCTATATTAAATAGTATCCAAGCATTAACTGGGATGGCTCAATTAGACCCAAGCGTATTAAAAACATTTAACTTTAAGTCTGCAATTAAAGAGTTATCAGATATTTACGGAATTCCTGCTAAAGTATTATTTACTGATGAAGAGATTCAAGAAATGAAAGCAGCGGATGCGCAGCAACAACAATTGCAGCAAATGATGCAAGCTGCACCAATTATAGCGGATACAAGTAAAACTTTAGCTGAGACTCAGAATATTAGTAATCAAGCGGGAGCTGCGATAATACGATGATAGACTTACTTAGAAAAAAACGTAATAAGATGGTTGCATATCAGAATTGTTTTTGTGATGCAACTGGAAAGAATTTAACACTAGATGGGCAAAAGGTTTTAAAAGACTTAATGCAGTTCTGTAGTGTTAATGCGTCAACTGCTTACCAAAGTAGTGACGGAAAGATTGACCCGATACGGATGGCTTTTGAGGAGGGCAGACGTACCGTGTTTAATCGTATTAAGTATTATTTAACTTTAAGCGAGGCTGATTTTCAAAAGGCTAAAGAGTTAAATATTGAGTAGTAAATAATTTAAGGAATAAATAAAATGACTGATTTAAACACTGGTTCTGTAGATGCAGGTACGCCAAGTGATGTAGGTTCAAGCACTACAACACAGGCGAATGTTCAAACTAGCGCTAATGTTGCAAGTGGAATTGACCCACATATAGCAGCATTACAACAACCGATAACGAATATAAATAAAGATGCTTGGTATACAAGCTTAGAAAATCCAGACTTAAGAGGATATGCTGAAACTAGAAACTGGAAAAGTCCAGAATCAGTAGTAGAAAGTTATCAGAACTTAGAAAAATTAATGGGAGCGGATAAAGCAGGGCGTGGCTTAATAATGCCTGCTGATGCTGAAGATGCCGAAGGATGGAATCAATTATACAATAAATTAGGTAGACCTGAAAAAGCGGATGATTATAAGTTAAATGTACCTGAAGGCTTTGATGGTTCAATGACTAAAGAAGCTTCGAAATGGATGCATGAATTAGGATTAAATGCGAAACAAGCGCAACAGTTAAATGATAAATATAATAATTATTTATCTGAGACTATGCAAGCAGCTGATGCTAAGTATCAACAAGATCAACAAGCACAAGTGCAAGAGATCATGAGTAGCTGGGGTCGAGATGCAGATAAGAATATTGAATTAACTAGACGTGGTGTATTAGCATCAGGTTTAGATGAAAATACCTTAGCGCAAATGGATAGAGCTATTGGCGCAAAGAATGTATATGAGATGTTTAGAAGAATTGGCGCTAGTTATTTAGAAGATTCCTTTGAGGGGAATAAAGATAGTGGGCATTCATTTGGACATTCACCGGAAGCTGCTAGGGCAGAAATACAACGTCTTAAATCATCAGACAAAGAGTTTGGAGCTAAACTATTAAATGGTGATGCTGCCACTCGTCAGAAATGGGATAACTTGAATATGATTGCAGCGAAAAGGTAATTATATGAATACTCAAGAATTAAAGTTTGAATTATTAAAACTAGTTCATAGACCGGGTGTTAGTCCGATTGAGATATTAGCGACTGTCTCACAGTATGCGAAATATATTCAAGAAGCTACGCCACCAAACACACCGGATACCGCAACTAAAGGCGGTGGCAACAAAATAAAATAGTTATAAAAGGATAACATTATGTCATCATTTGATCTTAATGTAGCAGTACAACAGTACACGCATACCGTACAATTGCTATCTCAACAAAAAGAATCTCGCCTTTCTGCGAGTGTTATGCAAGAAAATCATATTGGTAAACAAGCTGTAGCTGTTGATCAGTATGCTGCTGTAACCGCAAGTAAAGTAACTAATCGTTACGCTCCACTTGTGCCATTTGACACACAAAATGATAGACGTTGGGTATCTCCAACTGATTATCATTGGAATGATTTAGTGGATAATTTTGATAAATTACGTTTATTAAATGACCCACAATCATGGTTTGTACAGTCAGGTGTAGCAGCGTTAAATCGTTCTAAAGACGACGAAATTATTACTGCTATGTTTGCTACTGCGAAAACTGGTGAAACTGGTACAGGTACAACAAGCTTTTTAAGTGCTAACCAAGTAGCGGTAGGCTTTGGTGCTTCTGCTGCAACTGGTTTAAACGTAGCCAAATTAATTGAAGCTCGTAGAATATTAATGTCTAATGAAGTTGATATTGAGAACGAGCCAATTTATTGTGTGATTTCAGCTAAACAACATGCGAACTTATTAAATGAAATTCAAGTTGTTAATGATGATTATTCAAATACAAAAGTTTTAGTTAATGGTCGTGTAGAGCAATTCTTAGGAATTAACTTTATTCATTCTGAAAGATTACCTACTGATGGTTCTAGCTACAGACGTATTCCGGTTTATACTAAATCAGCTTTACATCTTGGTATGTGGAATGAAATCACTGCTAACGTTGACCAACGTAAAGACTTGAGTTCATTACCTTGGCAAGTTTATGTGATGGGTACTTTCGGTGCGACTCGTACTGAAGAGAAGAAAATTGTTGAACTTCCATGTTCTGAATAATTTTAAAAGGAAATTAAAATGGCTGTAGTAAATACAAAATCAACTAACATTACCAATTCGGATGCAACACCAGTTACTAAACTGAGCTCTGCAATTGATGCAGGTAATTTAAAATTTAAAATAGCAACTTTGGCTGTAGCTGCTGCTGATGATGATACAAGTGTATTTCGTTTTGTTCGCGTTCCTAGTAATGCGGTAATTATTAAAATGGACTTGTTCAATGATGCTATCACATCAGGTACAGACTATGATTTCGGAATTTATCAAACTGCTGCTAATGGTGGTACTGTGGTAAATGCTGATGCATGGGGTAAAGCAGTTGACTTATCAGGAGCACGTGTTGCACCTCTTGATATAGTACACGAAGGTGGTAGTGATTCTCCAATTGAAAACTGTTATAAACGCGTATGGGAATTAGCTGGGTTAACTGCTGATTCTGGGCGTGAGTATGATATTTGCGCTACTGCAAATACAGTAGGTTCGGGAGCTGGGGATATTACGCTTAAAGTGTATTACTCTATTTAATAGGAATAGTGAGCCATTCGGATTGTCGGGTGGTTCACATTTAAAAGGATAACGAGATGGCAACAGAATTATATTCATTAGATAAAGGGTTAAATTATTCCACAGTAACTAAAGCTACTGGTTCAGCAACAACTAAAGGAATGGAGTTAACTATTGATTTAGCTAAATTTACTTCTAAAAAAGAAGTGTTGTTAGCATTAGACGAAATAAAAATCTTTATTACACGAGATGTATTTAAACCCGCATAACAGGAAAAGAACATGGCTAGTCAAGTTGATATAGCAAATCGAGCATTAACTAAATTAGGCGAGGCTCGTATCGTTAGTTTTACTGATAATACGAACATAGCCAGAACTGTTAATAGTATGTGGGATGTCGTACGTGATGCGGAGTTGCGGTCTCACGTATGGCGTTTTGCATTAGCAAGAGCATCGTTACCAGCATTAGTTGATGCACCAACCTTTGGATATAATTATCAGTATCAATTACCGAGTGATTGCTTAAGATTAGTAGAAGTGGCAGAATTCAGAGTTAATAACTTAGCTGATTACATTAATCGTGATGATTCAATTTATACGGTTGAGGGGAATAAAATCTTAACTGATTTAGGAGCTCCTCTAAATATAAGATATATTCAACAGACACTTGATACTGCGCAATTTACAATTGATTTTGTAGAAGTATTAGCATGCAGGTTAGCTGCTGAAATGGCGGAAGTATTAACGAACTCAATGGAAATGCGTAAAATGGCATGGCAAGAATATAATCAAGCTGTATCATTAGCGGTTAAAACTAATTCGTTAGAGTTACCAAGCAAATCAGCATTCGATGATTCATGGATGATTGGCAGATTATAGAAAGATATTAAATGCGTGTAACCGCCTTAAAAACAAACTTCACTGCGGGAGAGCTATCGCCATTATTAGATGGTCGTGTAGATATAGCTAAGTATAGTAATGGCTGTAAACAATTACAGAATATGATTCCTCTTGTTCAAGGTTGTGCTACTCGCAGAGCAGGAACGCAATTCATATCAGCAGTTAAAGATTCCGCAACTAAATCATGGTTGGCTACATTTGTATTTAATTATCAACAAGCTTTTGTATTAGAGTTTGGTGTTAATTATATACGCTTTTACACACAACGTGGGCAATTAACTGCGGGTAGTGTGCCAGCATGGAGTAATGCTACTGCTTATACGGTAGGCGATTTAGCCTCACGTTTAGGAATAAGTTATTATTGTAAGGTTGCACATACAAATCAACAACCACCTAATGCTACCTACTGGTATCCATTAACAGACAATATACTAGAAATACCTACGCAATTTACTGCTGATATGTTAACTACTAGTGAGGGTACTTTTGGGTTATCACTAGTGCAATCAGGCGATGTTATATATATAGCAACAGGTACTTACAAACCTCAGAAATTATCGAGATTAGCCAATATCAAATGGACATTAGAAGATATCAGTTATGTATTCCCACCCTTTGCTACAATTAATAGCGATGAAACAAACCTAGTTAAATCAAGTGCTCAAACTGGTTCAGTTACTATTACTGCAACTGACAATGACACATTTGTTAAAATACCTGTAGGTGCTGAATTCTATATAGCTCAAAAGGTAGACGAAGATACTAAGATATGGGAGCCCGCAAAAAGTATAACAACGGGTGATATTAGAATTAATGACGGCAAAGCATATAAAGCTTTAAATACTAAAACCACAGGATACGTGCCACCGATTCATACTATCGGGGCACAGTATGACGGAGATGATGGTGTGCAATGGGAATATCAAAACCCGGGCTATGGTATAGTTAGAAAGGTTGCTGACACTGGGGCGACTACGATGTCTGCAACAGTATTAAAGCAAATACCTTTAGGGGCAACTAGTACCAACCAATCTTTTGTGTGGGCTTATCCAGCATGGACAGCTACAGATGGATACCCTACATTGGTGACATTCTTTAGACAAAGATTAGTATTTGCTCGTGATCGTACGTTATGGTTTTCAGTTGTGGGAGATTATGAAAATTTTGCTTTTGCTGAATTCGGAGAAGTATTAGCAGAGTCAGCTATTAGTTTAAACATTGATAGTAGTGATACTAGTCAGGTAACTTATTTAAGCTCAACTAAACAAGGGCTTGTAGTTGGTACATCCTCAGGTGAAATCATTATATCAGAGGCTTCTATTCAAGATGTGTTTAGCCCAACCAATGTGAAAGTGTCTGAGAGTTCAGGTTATGGTTCGCGAAATATTAATCCCGTACGTATTGATGATGCTGTATTATTTGTACAACGTGGTGGGGTTAAAGTAAGAGAAACGCAGTATAATTTTCAGGTAGATAATTTTACTGCTACTGATTTAACCATATTAAGTGAACACATTACACAAGGTGGGATAGTAGATCTAACTTATCAATTAAGCCCATATAGTATCTTATGGCTAGTGCGTGCAGATGGTGTATTAATCGGATTTACTTATAATAAAGCCCAAGATGTAACAGCGTGGCATAGGCATATAATAGGTGGTTCTTTTGGTTCGGGTGATGCAGTTGTTGAGTCGGTTGCGTCGATACCAAGCCCGGATGGTTTACGTGATGATCTATGGTTAATTGTTAAGCGTACAGTTGATGGGAATACAGTTAGGTATGTTGAACTCATGCGTGAAGAATATACAACAGGCGATGATCGCACTGACATGTTTTATGTGGATTCTGGCTTGACATATGACGGAGTACCGGCAGATAACATTTCAGGGTTAGAGCACTTAGTCGGTGAAACAGTGCAGGTATTAGCTGATGGTAGTGCACATCCAGATTGCGTAGTTAATGGAAGTGGTGAGATTGATTTAGACTTAGAGGCAAGTGTAGTTCAAGTAGGGTTAGGTTATACTCCTATTGTTCAAACTATGAGAATTGAGGGCGGAAGTGGTGATGGAACTGCACAAGGAAAAATAAAGCGACTCGATTCTATCGTGTTTAGATTAATAAATTCATTAGGTGTTTTAGTTAGTCAAACAGGTTCTAATTATCAAAACTTAACATATAGAACTTCGGCGGATGAAATGAACCAACCAGTACCTTTAGTGACAGCGGATGCGGAATTAAACTTAGCTGGAGATGGATATAATACAGATGGCTTTATATATATTAGCCAATCGCAACCGTTCCCTATGACAATTATAGCAATAATTCCACAACTTGTAACATATGATAAAGGTTAATTATGCTAACTTATTCAAAGTTGATTGCTGAAGATTTCTTTAAAATTAAGGTTCAGGATAACCAGAAATTTACACCTGAGCAATTAGGTGAGATTAGTAGTTATGAAAAAACTGATGCAAGAACGTATAAAGATGAAACAGGGGAGATTATTTTTATTGGTGGTATTGTTCACAAATGGCATGGCAGTGCATGCCTCTGGGCTATTTTGTCACAAGATTCTGGTAAAAATATGATACAATTAACACGTGAAGTTAAAGCATGGATAGCTACTTATACTAATTATAAGCGTATCGAGTTTTATGTAGATGAAACTTTTCTAGCTGCTAAACGTTGGGCTGAAATGCTTGGCTTTAAATGCGATGGATTATGCCCAGCTTTTTTAGTTAATGGCAACGGTGCTTTTATATATTCAAGGATAAATTAAGATGGCTGATAAACTTTGTACTAAATGTAAAGTGATTAAAGACAGTTTATTATTTAATAAAGATCGCCAAAAATCTGATGGCTTATATTCAAGTTGCAAAGAATGTCATAGAAAAAGATTTAATAGTTATTATAAAAACAATCATAGAAGATGCAGGGAGCAAATGAATGCTAGAAGATCTTCAATAGCAGGGCGCTTAAGAAGGAGAATAGAGCATAGCAGAAATAGGTGTCTTGTTAAGACAGAAAATGATTTTAATTATGATGATTTAACGCAATTGTTTTTGAGTCAAAAGTCTTTATGTAATATATGTAAAATTGATATTGAAAAATATTCACATATAGACCATATTATTCCAATATCAAAAGGTGGAAATAATGATATAATAAATATTCAATTATTATGCCCAAAATGTAATAAAAGAAAACATAATAAATCACCAGAGGTTTTTAAGGAGAGCTATTATCGCTGATCCAGTTACTTTAATGTTAGGTGCTACAGTCTTAGGCGGGTTAACTTCCGCTGGTGGACAGATGAGCGCTGCAAATACACAAGCGCAACAATTACAAGCACAACAAGACGCAGCTAATTATAATGCTGATATTTTAGATAAACGAGCTGGTGTTACTGGTGTCGAAGGTACAGCAGCATCTAACTTACAAGCAAATCGCGCACAACAATATATTTCAAATCAACGAGCAAGCCAAGCACAGAGTAATTATTTCGGACAATCTGCGGATATGATACTCGACCAGTCTGAAGCTAACGCAGAATTAGATCGGTTAAACATGGCTTATCAAACAGAATCAAATGTTATCGGATTAAAACAACAAGCAGCACAAACAAGATATCAAGGTAGTGTAGCAGGCTCACAAATACAGCCAACATTAAATGCTGGATATATGGGAGCTGCGGGTAGTTTAATCGGTACAGCAGGACAAGTAGCGTACTTAGGTGCGAAACAACCAGTAAATCCATACTTAAATTGGAGCAAGATGTAATGGTTAAAATATATGAACAGCAAACTGCACCAACAGGTGGAGTTAACGCATTACAGACGACACAAGCAGCGCAGTTAAATAATCCTGAAGCAGCTGCTCAGATTAATCTAGGGCAATCAATTTCTAACTCAGCAAGTACATTTATGGATGTACATATAGCGAATACGAATCTAGCATTAAAGCAACAAGAATCAAGCGCTGCTTTATGGGCAACGAAAGCTACAAGCCAAGCAAAACTAGAGTGGACACAGAAATTTAATCAAATGCAATCAGACCCTACATATAGTAATTCTGATGGGTCTACATTTAGCAATGCTGTAATGAGCAAGTTTAAGGAAACACAAGATAAAGCTATCGCGGATGCACCGGATGCAGCAAGTAAAAAATATGTAACTGAGCAGTTTGCTCAATTGGGTACAAGCCTTGGGGTGCAATCCATTGAAACCGCAGAAAGGCAACGGATAGCATTTAATGATAACCAATTAAAAAGCACTATGAATAATGGGGCTTCATTAGTAGGCATAGACCCTAACCAAGCAGATGCAGCATATAAGAATACAGATATCGCAATCGAACAAGCCAATATACCTTTTGAGCAAAAGCTTGCTCTTAAAGAAGAGAATCGTAAAAGCATTGTACAAGCAGCTGCTAATAATCAAATACAAAATAATCCTGCTGCTTTTAAAGGTTTAATAGCTCCAAGCGTTGGAACATTTGCGGAAGGTACACCACAATCTAAGATAGTTAATGCAGCACAAGCAAGCGGTAATGACCCATTAGTTACATTAGCTATTGGACAAATAGAAAGCGGTTTAGATTTTCAAGCTGAAAGTTCAGCGCCGAATTCAAGTGCTAAAGGAGCTTTTCAATTTACCGATGCTACTTGGAAAAGATACGGTGGTACAGAGGCAGACAGATTTAATCCAGATAAGCAAATCGAAATACAACAAAAGCTACAGGCGGATAATGCTAATTATTTGAGGGCGCATATAGGTCGGGAGCCATCAGCTACAGATCAATACATGGCGCATTTCTTAGGTGCATCTGGTGCAGCTGCTGCGCTTAATGCAGACCCAAATATGAAGATGTCTGATCTAGTGCAACAATATGACCCGAAAAATGCAGATGCTATTATCAATGGTAATAATATAGGTGATAAAACTGTAGGGCAAGTTATTAGTTCTTACAATGATAAAATGAATAATGCCATGCAGAAATTTAGTAATAAACAAGAAGCAACGTATAAGCCTTTTTTTATGAAGATCATGACGGAAGCTGAGAGACAACATTATGATAATGCTGCAACAACTGCAGTTAATCAGCAAGCAGCGACATTGCGTGTTAATCTAAGTGGGCAGGTAGCTGATCATGAGGCGCAAGCTTTAAATGGAATCATGCCAAGTCAGCCATTAAGCCAACAACAATTTAATCAGATGTATCCGAATAATCCAATGGAAGCCTCGGCTGCTTATACTAAATATAATGATGCTTTAACAACAGGTGTTAAGATTAGCCAGTTAAGCGCTATGACGGCAGATCAAAGAAATGCTACTGTAGCTGCTGCAACTACTTTGCCAGAACCAAATACCCCTGGATATGCAGAGAAAGTTAAAGTACAACAAACTTTATTAGCTGCGAATGATAGAATTAATACACAGATTAAAGCAGACCCAGTCTCTTTTGTTATGCAAAGTAGTCCTGTTGTTAAACAATATGCAGCTCAAATGCAGGCAAATAACACACCTGAAAATAGAAAAATGTATTTTGATGCTATTGCATCACAGCAACAAGCACAAGGGCAAATGTTTCCTAAGATGATGACTAAAGGGCAAGAAGATCAAACAATTGCAATGATGCAGAATCTACAGGGAAATAAAAAAGCCGAGGTAGTACAGCAATTAGTTAGCCAATACGGCGAGCATTTCCCTGATGTAGTTAGACAGTTAAAAGCTAACAATGCGTTCCCGTCTGGGTTAACTGCTATATTATCTGCACCTACTCCGCAAGCTATGGAGCAAGCGTCAATTGCAGCTGATTTAGATAAAAAGACTTTAGAAACTACAATAGGTGCTAATAAGAAAAATACTGACGAAGCTATATCGGATGCATTAGTATCTTATAAAGGTAGTTTAAATCAAGTACAGCAAGGTAGTAAATCTACATTAGACTTACAAGATACAATTGAGAAGATTGCTTATAGCTATGTAGCAATGGGTAGAGACCCAGCGGATGCAGCAAAGACAGCAGTTAATATGTTTGTTGGTGATGACAAATATCAATATGTAGATAATAATACATCAGGCTCAACAATCAGGTTACCTAAATCTGTAAATGCTAAACAAATACAAAGCGGGTTGGATAATATTACTGATAATTTAAATATAGATAATACTAGTTTAAATAATGTAGAAGCTTTAAAAAATCCTTGGTATATGACTGACAATGCAGATGGTTATATTAATCAGATTAAGAAAAACTCTATGTGGTTAACTACAGATGATAACAAGGGAGCATCATTATTTTTCATGGGTAAAGATAATAGACCGTATCCTGTGTTTGACAAAAAAGGTAATCATGTTTATAAGTCTTTTACGGATTTACAAATAGCAACTCCGCCGGTAGTAGATAAGAACAAAGTAGATCAAAATTATAGTCCGGCAAATGAATTAAGTAGCAACTTTCTTTTTGGGAAAAATTAATGGATAATCAATTACAACCTTTAGGCTTACCAGAGAGTTATTCAACTGATAATTATGTGCCAGAGGTTGGCGCTCCCGCATCAGAGGTGAGAAATCCCTCAGCTATGTTATCTCTAGCTGGTACAACATACGGGGCTTTAGGTGAGGGTGCTAGTGCAACTATTGGTGAATTCCTTGATACTAAGACTGGGTTACAATCATTTAATGCTGGCATAGCTCCTAAATTAGTAGAGCGTCCTAAATTACCACAAGAGAAAGTTAATCAGCTTTGGGCTGAAAATGGAATAACAGATAGTCCACCAGATGCGAGCGGTTATAATGATGTGTCTATTTATTATTTACTAGATGGTGCTAAACGTCATCAAGCTATGAAAGATATTGACGAAGCTACAGATTATAGCGTAACAGGTACTCCTATTCGTGCTGTTGCTGGGTTAGCCACTGGGATGTTAGACCCTATCAATTTAGCTGCTGGGTTATTTCCTGCTGCTAAGATAGCCGGAGCTGTTGGGGCAAAAGGTGTAGCTGCTGGTCTTGAAGGATTGGCTGCAACAGCAAGTAGCGCATCAGCTTCTTTAGTCGAAAGAGTGGGAGCACGAGCAGCCGTTGGAGCGGTAGAGGGTGCAGTTGGTAATATTCCATTAGAAGCAATAACAGCACCAATGCGTTCAGAGTTAGGGCAAGATTACACAGCTAATGATTCATTACAGAATATATTAATGGGTAGTGTAATAGGCGGAGGCTTACACGTAGTAGCAGGTGGTTTAGGTAGATTGCGTACAAGCGAAACTACACCTGTAGCAACTAATGAATCTTTGATTAATTCTACGCATCCAGATGTAGCAGTTCTTAGAGATAAATTAACTACATTGGAAAATAAACCCGGTGAGGTTGCTTCTGCTGATTTACGTAGTGCAGTTGATTTATTAGTTAGTAAGAAAACAGAGGTAAAGCCTGAGGGTGAAGTTGCTGCGGATACTATTGCAAAATCACAAGATGACTTAACTACAACTGTCCAAGACGATGTAATTAAAACTAATGAGGCAAGCGATAATATAGCAACTCAATTAGAAACACCAGTTAAAACAATAGAACCAACAGTTCAAACATTAGCAGATTTTATTGATCAGCCATTAACAACAGGGCGTATGATTGATAATGTTTTAAATGAATATAATGCACGTGTTTCCAATTTGGAAATAGCTGCTAGGACTCCAGAGAAAAAACTACAAGTATTAAAAGAATCAATTGCTAAACAAGAGCCAAGTGTAGGGGAATTAGCAGAACGTGCTACACCAGAAACGCGTGAGGCTGTTAATAAATCAGCCGTAGTAGCATTAGATAACGAACAGTATCCAATGGTTGAAGCATTATTGAAATCTGATGAGAATATAAAAGGTGCTACTATTAAAGATGCCGTTAACGAAGTTAGGAATAAAATCAATGACCCTGAGAATAGTTACATAACTGACATGCTTCCTGAGAAGCCTAGACTAGATACTCCTGTTTTATTTGAGGAACAATTAAACTATAAGGCAGAAAGTACTAAAATAGATAGTAAGATTGCTGAAATTGAAAAGCTATCTGAATTAGGTTTATATAGTAAGGTGGAGAGTGTAGATAGATTAAAAGCAAGACAAGAGCAATTAACAAAAGATTTATCTGATATCACTGATTATAAAGAGTGGGCAACTAAACATAAAGAGTTAACTAATGTTTTAAATAAGATAGATCAAGCAGCGGGTATTGATCGGGAAAAGATTACAACAACTAAGACATTTGATGCCCCTTATTACTCTAAAATGAAAGCATCTATTGGTGATAATCCGGGCTTGCAAACTAAGCGTATTGTTGATGAATTAGTTAGCGCTTTTGGCAATGATACTAATAAATTATTAGAATCAGGAAAGATTAAAATAGTTGAAAGCGTAAAAGATTTACCGGGTAAACATGAGGGTAAAGTTCAGGGATTATCTAAAGATGGGCAGATCTGGCTAGTAGCCGAAAACCTTACACCGCAACGGGCTAAGGCTGTAGCATTGCATGAGGGTACTCACGTTAATATGACTGAGTTAGTAGGAGAGAAAGGTTATGCTAATTTATTAGATCAAGCTAAAAGATTGTTAGATGATAATGAGGATATTGCTAAGTTAGCAAATGAAGCAATTCCAGAAGATACCCCAGCATGGGCGCGTGATCATGAACTACTAGCATATATAGTTGAGAATGTACCAACAGCACCATTTGTTAAGGAGCTTATTGCTAAGTTCAGAGCATGGTTGTATAAATCATTCCCAAGCTTACGTAATAGTATGGAATTGTCTTCTTATGATATTCACCAATTAGCTATAATGAACTTACGTAATTATGCAAAGAGTGCAGACATAAAAGGTGAAGGCATATTATATAGCCATGCTAAAACCCCAGAAGAAACATTAGCGGAAGTAGCGACTCAAGCACAAGATGAGTTGGAAGCAATTAATCAAAGCTTTAAAAAAGTAGATACATTTAGAACCGCATTATCTGAGAATATATTATTATTCGATTATGTTGATGATAAACCATTATTTACTGAACAGCTTAGAAATACTTTAGGTATTAATAAAGAAGATGCAAAAGATTTCTATAATGATTTAAGTGCAGCATATAAAAGAGCTGTAGAAAATGGCGAAGCTAATCCAAATATTACCGCTATTAATTATAGTATGGATAAATTAGAGTATGGATTAAAAGCGCATAAGCTTGCATTGATTCATGATAAAGCTTTAGTATCTAAGCACATAGCAAGTATTACTAATAACTTTGTAGGCTTTGAGAAAGATGGTTTAAATAGTAAGTTAGTTGGAACTTTGCTACAACATAAAGGTGCAAGAGCTGATAATGTAGGGGCTGAAATTGTTAATATGCAACGTAAGCACTTAGGGCATTTTGATGCAGACTTACGCGCAGCTGGGTTATATGATCAGTTTAATAAAGGCATTTATAACAATGATATTATGAGAGCTATGGAAGCATTGGAAAATAATGCGGATGTATCTACGTTACCTAAAGAAGCGGTGACATTAGCAAAGATTATTCAAAATAGCTATGATAATATTACAGCCGATATGAATAACAACGGTTTAATGATTAATAAAGTAAAGAATTATTTTGCTAATCAGCAAAACATGCACGATCAATTAAAGATACGAGCAGCTGGGTTTGAGGCATGGCGCAAAACTGTAGCTGAGACATTAGATTTTAAAGCAACAGCGGAGGCTATGAACATCAGCCCTAGCGATATAGATGATACATTATTACGTGGCATTTATGATGGTCTAGCAACAGGAGAGCATATCGGTGGCAGTGGTAATTATGGAGCTGCGTATAATGGAACTTCTTTTAAATCAATTAGAAATAAGCAACGTGTATTACACTTTAAAGGTGCTGAGGGCGTAATTAAATATCGTGAAGCATTTGCAGCTAGAGACTTTCAAGCTAGTGTAATTGGCACAATAGAGGGTAATACTAAAAAGCTTGGAATGATTAAAGTACTAGGTGTTAATTATGAGCGTAATATGAAAGATATAGCTAGTAAAGTAATCGAAACATTACCGGATTCTGATAGTAGAAGTAAGCTTAGATCATGGGCTGATTCTAATATGATGAATCAGTTAAAATCAATTGATGGCAGATCTGATCGCCCAGGTAATGAAACGTTTGCTAGGTGGTCTTCTAATGTACGTGCTGTTAAATCAATGGCTAGTTTAGGCTTTGCTACAGTATCAGCTATAACGGATGTTGTCAATGCTGCTGCTTTTCTAAATCGTAGAGGTATGGGTAGGGGTTTAGTAGTTGATTCTATAACTAGCTTGGGAGAAATATTCCATGCGTATAGTCCAGAGCGTAAACAAATGTTATCAGCTATGGGTGTGTTTTCTGATTCAGTACTTAAAAATACTTATAGAGATGGCACGGCAGAAAATAGTACTGGTAAATTCTTAGCTAAGAAGCAATCCCAATTCTTTAGATTCACAGGCTTAGATCAATGGACTAATTCAATTAGATTAAATGCTATGGATTCGCTAATGTCTTATATGAGTAAAGAGGTTGACAAAGACTTTGGCTCTTTAAATAAAGGCTTACGTGATTCATTTGGTTTGTTTGGAATAGATCAAGACCAATGGGATTTTATAAGATCACAAAAGACTAAAGCAGTAGATGGCAATACATATTTAACAGTTGATGCTTTAGATGATTTAAAAGATCAAGCCATGGCAAAGTTTAGTAATTTAGAACCTGAATTACAGACTCGTGCAGCTATGAAATATATAGAAAATACTAAACGTAATTTATATAATTATTTTATGGATGGTTTATCTCATATGGTGATTGAACCTGATGCTGCAACTAAATATTATCAAACAGGTGGAGGTTTACAAGCTGGCACAGTTTCTGGTGAAGTGGCTAAATTCATGATGCAATTTAAATCATTTAGTGTGGGCTTTATGCGAAAAATTTTATTCGACCAAATGTATGAAGGTCATGATACCATATGGGGTAAAGGTGGATATGCTAGAAGCTGGGGATTAAAAGGCTTGAGCGAGAACGGTTTCATGCAAACAGATATAGGCAAAAAGGTTGGGCTTGTTAAGTATATGGTAGGGTTAACAGTTGCAGGTTATGTAGCTGGAGTGATTAAAGATATATTAAAAGGCAAAGAGCCAAGACCATTATTTGATAAAGATGGAAGCATGAATAAAGCTACATTAACCGCAGCATTTTTACAGGGTGGAAGTCTTGGTATCTATGGAGATTTCCTATTTGGTAATACTAATAGATTCGGTGGAGGTCCTTTAGAGACGGCAGCGGGTCCCGTAATTGGTGGAACTATTTCAGACTTAGATAATTTAAGAAAAGATATATTGGACGTAGGTTCTAAAAGGTACGGTAAAGTGATTGCACAAGATTCATTAAAGTTTGCAATGTCCAATACCCCATTTGTAAATAGTTTTTATACAAGTGCAGCATTTAATTATTTATTCGTTTATGGTTTGCAAGATGCGTTAAACCCAGGTGCTTTGAGAAGAATGGAAAGAAATATGAAACAGAATAATAACCAAGAGTTCATGTTTCCACCATCACGTTATGCTGTAAGATATTAATTTTAAGGAAGTTTTGACATGACAATACAATCACAAAATAGTGCGATATCATACTCTGGAAATGGAGTTACTACAACATTCGCGTATAATTTTAGAATCTTAGTTAATACAGATGTGCAAGTATTTGTCAATAATACTTTAAAGACATTGACTACTGATTACACAGTAACGGGAGTTGATGCAGAGAATGGTGGTAATATAATATTTACAACTGCACCGGCTAATGCTTCTGTCATATATATATCAAGATCAGGAATGCAGCTAACACAATTAGTTGATTATGTTGAGAATGACCCATTCCCAGCGGAAACACACGAGGGTGCTTTAGATAAATTAACTTTATTAATTCAGCAAGTTTTGTTAACCGCAAATAAAGCTATTAGATTTCCAAGTTCTGAAACATTAAATAATATTCTAGCTGATGTTACAACACGTGCAAATCAATTCTTAAAATTTAATGCATTAGGCGAATTAGATTATGATTCTGTAATCGTGGGTGAACCGGGAGAAAACTTTATTCAGCAAGGGAGTGGTGCAATGTCAAGAACATTCCAAGAGAAATGTAGAGATTGGGTTTCGGTTAAGGATTTCGGTGCGGTGGGTGATGGTGTGGCTAATGATACAACAGCAGTTCAAGCAGCGGTAAATACAGGTAAAGGGGTTTATTTCCCATCAGGTACTTATCTTCTCGATACTATTACAATGATTGATAATACACATATTTTTGGGAATGGTGCAAATTCAATATTAAAACAAAATTCAATTACAGGGAATAGTTACGGATTATTATATTGTCAGTCTTCAAGTTCAAGTACATTTATTAAAAATATTACAATACAGAATATTACATTGTTGGGTAAAGTTGTTGCGAGTGGATTTAGTGAGTTCGTCCATTTAATTTCTTGCCACGGAGTACAGAATTTATTAATTGATAAATGTAATATTACGGGATTCCAAGGGGATGGAGTATATATTGGGTCAAGTACAACCGGAACTTTAGAGAGACATAATAAAGCAGTTAAAATAACAAATTGTTATTTTGATGGCATCAATAATGACAATCGAAATGGAGTATCTATAATTGATTGTGATGATATTGAAATATCTGGCAATACATTTATTAACTGTACTCGTAGTAACATGCCGGGGGCTATTGATTTTGAACCAAACAATGACACTTACGCAGTAATTAGAAACGCAAGAGTTACCAATAATCATTTTGAAAATATCGGTGGGAATGTTGCAGTTATTGGATTTGAATTACGAGCAGCCGTTTTTACTACGCAGCCAAAGAATTTTGTTATAGCAAATAATACATATAATGTGAGTAGATCTGCGCTTCATTTTGCAATAGATTCAACAAATTATTCAGAGCCATTTTGTATAAATTTCACGGGTAATTCTGGAAACGTCGGTAGGGGATTTTCTTTTTTTAGTTCAGTTCGTGGAATTAATATAACTAATAATAACTTTAGAATAAATGCAGCATCATTACTGGGATTTGATGCGACTGATACAGTTATCGATGTAAATTTATGTAATAATATAATTAAAGGCGCAGCTAGTTCAGAAGATGGAATCGTACTGCGAAGTGGAAATAATATAAATATAATTGGTAATATTATATCTCATGTCGCTAATGGCATTTCACTTGGAACTAGTGGGGCTTCGGTATCAAATGTAAAAATCCATAGTAATATATTCCATGATTTAACAACTTATACAGTTAACGAAGTGGGCGGTGTTAATTCATCAACATGCTCATATTTACAGAATACTAGTTCATTCCCGCATAACTTTAATGCTTGGATTAATGACAACTGTGGTAGTGTCGTAAATAGCAATACAGCTTTCAGTTTTAATTCTGCAACTTTACCTGATAGCTTTCCAATAGGTGTTTCAGTTTCTATAGTAAATGGAGATACGGGAGTGCCAAATGGTGGCGGAAGTCATCAAGGTATGATCATAAATTATAGGTATTCTGCAAACTCAGGTTATGCGAAATGGACACATCAGATATTTTACGCAGCAAGTAATACTTTAAAAGATGGTGCATTTTGGACACGTAAACGTGATGATAGCTCTAATACGTGGCTTACATGGTACGAACATACAGGCGTTTAATAATTTTATAAGGAATATATTATGTCGATTAAAGGTGGGTATACCCCAATAATAGCAAGTACTGCTACTACGGCAACAACCGCAACGAAACTTGTAGGGCAAACAGATTTTGCCAATTTCACTCCATCATTAACTTGTGGTACTCCGGGAGATTTAGCTATTACATATAGTACACGAGTTGGTAAATCACGAAACAATGGAAACGGTACAGCTACAGTTGTGTATAGTATAGCTACTTCTGCTTTTACTTGGAGTACCGCTTCTGGTGTAGTTTTTCTAACTGGATTCCCAATAGCAGGCGGAGCTAGTTTACCTCATGTCGAGGGGTCAATGTTATTCCAAGGCATAACTTCTGCTAGTTATACGCAATTTGTACCTATCGTTAGATCTGGTTCTGGGGTAACAGAAATAACTATTCAAAAATGCGGGACAGGGCAATCAGCTGGCAACTTGGTTATTGCAGATATACCTAGTGGTGGGTCAGTTATTATAGCTTTAACAATAACATATATTATTTAATTGAAATACTATTATGAACAATATAGAAGAAAGAGTTGAGAAATTAGAAGATGCAACCAAGGCGTTAGAGATCAAAGCTGAGGTTATGTATTCTAAAATCGAAGATGCGAATATCCGGACTACAGAACAATTAAAACAAGTATCTATTGATTTAAGTATATTATCTAAAAAGTTCGGTGATTTCTTTAGTAGATTTTATGTAGCATTATTTTTTGGTGCGGTTTATATTGCTCTATTTACTTGGGTTGCAAATAGAACTATTCAATTTAACGATCAATTAAATATTGAGCAAACTCAGCAAATAGATAGATGGCATAATGACACAACAAAAGAAATTCAATTACTTTGGCAGCATATAAATCTTTTAGAAGGAAAATAAATCATGGCAATATCAAAAGGTGTAATTAACTTATTAACCCCAACTACTTCGGCTGTTGCTAGTAGTAGTTTCCAATTAACTAAGATTAATAAAGGTGGAGCAAAAATTAAAGTGACAGCATTAGCTACAACAGAAAAAGCTTATTTGCAAGAGCGTAATACAGCGGGAACTTTTATCGATTACAAAATAAATGGTGCAGTACCATATTTCGATAAAGATTCACATGTTATTATTATAGATGAAATGGGTGAATTCCGTGTGAATAAAGATGCATCTGCTGGCGCGTGTGGAGTAACTTTATTAAGTCATGAAGATGTAGTAGTATATTAATATGCGGATAGATAAAGTTATAGCGGAGTTAAAGCTATATGAGATTACTAATCCATTAGAGATCGCACACTTTCTAGCTCAGGCAGATCATGAAAGCATGGGGTTTACGAAATTTAGTGAGGGTGAAAAATATCGTTATACAAGAGCAAAAGCTATTTGGGCTAATCGTAGAGAAATCATCGAGAAAAAAAGGCTAGATAATAAAGCTCTTGACTTTGATTTTTGCCCACAACCTTGGCTATTTAATACTGTCTATGGTAATCGTATGGGCAATATTGAAGATGATGACGGCTACAACTTTAGAGGTGCTGGGATATTTCAATTAACTGGGCGTTCTAATTATCAAGCATTTGTTAATTGGTTAGATGATAGTAATTATAATATAGATAATATTCGAGACTATTGTTTAACTGATGATGGCGCAATAATATCGGCTATATGGTTCTGGAAGTCCAATAACATTGGTGCGTTAGCTTTAAAAGATGATGGCATTGGAGTTACTAGAAAAATTAACGGCGGTACTGTAGGGATAAATGAGCGCTTAGAAAATTTATATAAATATAAAATATTATTAGGAGTATAGATCATGAAAGATACAATAATAAAGGCATTAGCTAGTCAGGGTTTTTGGTCTAAACTATTAACTACTATAGGATTCTTAGCTACAGGTGGAGCAACAGTATTAGACCCGCATATTGCTGGTTATATAGGTACTGCTTTCATTGGATTACAAAGCCCAGTGAGTAAAGGTGTTAGTAATATGATTGCAAGTAAAACCTCTAACTATGCTACTACTGAGACTAAAGTTGATGACATTATTCATGCAGCAACTTCAGCTATTAGCAAAGATAGATAGTTAGGAGTAACGCCATCCAGAGAACTTAACGGGTGGCTCAACCCATTCTAAGTCAATACTAGGCACTTCTATACTAGAGAGTATAGTGTGTCTATTAGCTTGTAATTCTTTAATATAAGTGTCATATTTATCTATGTGGCAATATGATATGCACTGCTCATTATTATGTAGTGTAGTTATTTTATTAAACATTTAATACCCTTTATATAAATTTAGTTATTAAATCAGCATAACATAATGGTATATATAATACTGTTAGTAATATAGATAGTTCTAGTAGTTTATTCATCTTCAATTAACCCCTTAATTAATTACTTACTCCTTAAAAATTAAATTACACACTTCACAATTTTGCACTGCACTACTCTTATAATCAAACAGTGTAGTATTATTACAATTATAACACATCTTATAAGTATCAACATGTTCATTGTTATTAGTTAGATTATCATATTGATATTGATTGTTTATTTTAGTTAATAGGTTTAGCATGTTAAACTCCCTCTAAATATATATCATTATCTAGAACCCGTATTATTGTAGCAATAATTTTATTATTATTTATAAAAAAATAACACCCATCTATTTTTTGTAATTCTGCAACTTTAATATTATGAAGAATTTCTTTAACTATTGTTTCCATAGAACAATCCTCAGGATATCTATACGGAACTGGAATCATATGTGTAAACTTTAATGGTTGACTTATATCAAGTATTTTAACTGTACCGTCTAAATGTTCCCATTTAGTTAATGTGCAGTATATATTTGTTTTATAACAAATCATATTACGCATGTTAGACCTCTTCTATTTGAATAGTATTATTAGATATTTGAATTATCTTAACCCTACTAACATTAATTTCTTTAGTTAAGTTTATATATATTTTATTATCTTTAATATAAAACTTCCCTTTAGTTTTACCTACCATTATTGGATAAATACCATCTTTTTTATTTAACAATATATTAAGTTTTTTATTAAAAAACATCCCTGTAATTTTTTGATTTAATATATGTGTCACAATTTGTAAATCACGATTTGTAATTTCCTTCCTAAGATCTAAATTCGGAGATGCAATTTTAATAATTTGTTTTATTTGCTCGTAGCCTAAGCATAGTTCGTTTACCATATCCGTCTCCTATTCAACAATCCACCATTTAGTAGTTGGGTTTAATTCCGTGAAACTAAAAAATGTATACCCATATTCTCTCCTTCTACCTAATAGGGTGGAAATAATATTATTTCTATATAAAAAATACACTATTGATAGACTTTGATCATTCATCACAGTATGCCCATTTTTAATAGCTTGCATAGCTTCAAAGAAATCTATATACTTACGTTCTGGTTTTTTAAAACTATTCAAACTTTCTTCTATTTTCTCAATCCTATTTACCATTTTGTTTAATGCATCACAATGTGCCTCCACTTCCTTTTCTATTTCACTGGGTGTGTCTTTAATATCATTTAACTTAACAATTGCGTTATATAAAACATCTGCTAATTCTTGTAGTTTATCTTGCATTATCTACTCCTTAACTTTCTAAATTATTTATTTTTAATATTTTTTAATCTTTTAATAGCAACTTCTAAATATTCAGCTAGTTCTTGTAGTTCATTTTTAGGTTCTTGGTATATTTCCCATCCTTCAGTGTTTAAATCACCGTGTCCCATAAAAACAATCTTATTATTATATAAAAATTTATGTTTATAAAAGTAAATATACTCATAACCTTCAGCGTTCCAAGTCCAATGCCTAACCTTTTGCCCATCAATTGCTAATTTTAACGCTTCACCTTTTGTCATTTTCTTCCTCTTTCTTAAAATGAAGATCTATAAATTCTAATGTGAAATCAATATTCTTTTTAGTTAAAAGTTCGTACTCAGCTAAATCATTCAATACTTCTAAATAATAGTAACCTTCATCATATAACTCTGGTACACCTTTAGATTCTAGATACTTTATTGCTTCTCCTATAGTTAAAACTTCCATTTCATTTACTCCCATTAGAATTAATAATTTTATTTAATTCAGATAATAATACTTGTTGTGCTACTTTACCTATTTGCGTATTACTGAATTCTTGTGCTTTACTATTTGCAGCCATTAAATAAATAGTTTGAGAGTTTGGGATAAATATACTTGAAATAAGCATTATAAGCCCTCCTATTACAGGATATTTAATTAACTTTTTAGCATATATTACACTCTGCTCATCTGTGTCGTAATCATTTGTTATAAGGAAAATTATAATCACTCCTAATATCGCCACACTTAAAAATACAAAGATAACAATAAAAGAATTAATCCCATCAACAACACTAGCTAAATATAACATTTCATTTAAACTAATTTTATTTATCTCCTATAAAATTATCTAATTCACTCCAGTTAAAACTCCATTCCTTGGGATATGTAACCTGCCTATGTAGGCTTTTCACATTAAGTGTACATGTAAACTTATCATACTTGTTTAATGTTCCCTCCCAGAATTTAGT
>Ga0208916_10000134_pt1 | contig 35170 bp, 53 predicted proteins | sample DEB19_08_DNA_5_FD_184523 | JGI IMG/M metagenome (GOLD analysis project Ga0208916, IMG submission 184523) | Aqueous microbial communities from the Delaware River and Bay under freshwater to marine salinity gradient to study organic matter... | ecosystem: Environmental > Aquatic > Marine >... | reverse complement strand
GCCTCGTTTTATTCATATTACGGGGCTTTTTTATTTTTTATTTATTTTTTATTTATTTTTTTTTAAAAAAGTAGTTGTTATATTAAAAAAGATATATATATTTGTATATAATTAATCTAAAAAAAACAAATTATGTCACAACACACAACGATAGAATTAGAGGGCGTTTCCTTAAAAATTGAATACGATTTTTCAACGCCATACGACAACGACGAACAACAACTCGATACATTGCAGGTAGAGTTGATTGAAACTGTTTCAGGGGACGATATTACGGAGTTAATGTGGCACCATCGAGAAAAGATAGCAATCGCAGTTTATGAACGTTTGGATTTAATGAATTATTAATCATGGCAGGAAATATCTTTAAAAAACTAGAAAAAAGAGTAAATACATTTAACTCTTTAACAAACGACATTAATAGTTATGTTGATTTTTTGCAAAAAGAAAATGAAAAGTCCGAAAAAATCATATTGAAATTGCAGGAAATAATAAGCGAAAAAAATAAAAAGCTGGTTAAAATTGTCAACACGCAGCGTGAGCAAATTAAAATTTTGGAAGCGGAATTACAATACGCTCAGTCTGAAATAAACAAGGGTTTAAACGATTAAAAATAAAAGTATGAAAGTAGAAATTAATGAAGTTGAAAATATTTTCCAACCTGTAACAATCAGCGTCACAATTGAAACCGTAGAAGAATGGATGGCAATTTACAACCTAGCTTGTTTTAATGTAGCGATACCAGAATTAGTGATTCCAAAAAACAAAAAAATTGTATTTGATTTTTTAGAAGAAATGCGTACTAATCTATTAATAACAAAAAAAAATGTCAAATAAAATAATAATCAATTTTATTCTTGCCGCCCTTATGATATCTTATGGGGCGGTAGGATATTTTCTTTTAAAAGAAGAAAAAAAACATTTCAAAAAACAACCTACTTTTTACAAAAAAGAATATAAATTTCCAAAACCAAAAGATTGGAATACTAAAAATTTAACTGGCGACCAGCGTCGATTTTACGAACACTTAAATTCAGCAGAATGAATCATAACAATAAATTTATTTTAGGCATAATATCATTGATAATTTCACTTATTTCATTGGTAATTAGTATTTATAATTATGATTAAAAACAACAGTTATGAAAACAGCAGTAGAATGGTTATTTGAACAAGTGGTAAATAGAACTGAAAGAGTTTACTTTTTAAAAGAACTTGAACAAGCTAATGAAATGTTTGAGAAGCAGATTATTGATACTTACAACAAAGGTCATGAAGCTGGCATTAGTGATTATATTGATAATGAATGGGGAAGCGACATGACTGAATTAACAGCAGAACAATATTACAAAAAAATATTTAAAGATAAGCTATGAAAACAGCAGTAGATTTTTTAGTGGAAACATTAGCAGAAAATGGAATTTTGCATAGTTCGGATATTGAACAAGCCAAAGAAATGGAGAAAGAGCAAAAGCATGAACGAGAAATTGCTATCAATGCTTTTCTTAAAATACAGGAGTGGCAAATGAATTATGTTCAACTTGCAAGAACGACAGAAGTATATAAAATAGCACAAAAAGCATTGATTGACTTAGGTTATAAAGGCAATGAAGGTAGTGATGGAACTAATTACGGTGAAAAGTATTACAACGAAAACTTTAAATCAGAATAAGATGAAAAAAATATTTACAATATTAATGCTACTAACATTAATTTCTTGCTCAAAATCAAAATCACAAAATTCAACGGATACAGATGTTTATCTTGGAATGACAAGTCCTTTACAAACAATAGAAATAGAGGGTTGTAAATATTTGTATGGTGATTGGCATAATGCTACTGTTTTAACTCACAAGGGTAATTGTAACAATCCAATTCATAAACTTAAATCAGAATAAGATGAAACAGAAAGAAAACAGTTTATTAGAACAGTTAATTATTTGGTCAGAAACGGCATCAAAACAATCAATTATTGATAAAGCGCATGAGTTGTTGAAAATTGAAAAAAAAAACAATTCAATTGAAGCAAAAAATAAAAGAATTATTGAGTTGACACAAGTTCTTGAAACAATTGAACACGTTTTACAAAATGGGAATTCAATTAACCCTAATTCATTTGTCATTAGGACATCTGTTAGACTTGCAATAGGTATGGATGGTGAATATAATACATCAGAACAATACTACAACGAAACCTTTAAATCAGAATAAGATGGAAAAAATAATAAAAGAATTTGACCAATTAAGCAGTAAGATGAAGAGTCTTATTAAGATAAATGATATTTTAATAAGCAAACTACAACAATCTAGTGTTAGCAGTTTGACTTGTGGTCATTCAATTGATAATAAAAAGAAATGACATGAATAAATTAACAAGAAATATAGTAGCTTTTTTAGTTACATTTTTATTAGTGCAAGTATGTGCTATGTATATACTTGGTGGATTTGATTTACAAACCGTTCAAACTAAACTTATGTCAACTTTAGTAGGAGTTGGTTTAAGTACATCAGTTTTAATGATTGTAAATGGACCTGAATAAAGATAACATGACAACAGTAGAAAAACTATTAAATTGGCTCAGTAAAAATCATTACTACATTAACAATGATTTATTAGATAAAGTTGAAGAACTTAAGGAATTGGAAACGGAAAATTTAATTGAAGCATATCGGGGCGGAAGAACGGATCAGCAGTCGGCAAAAGACGGAAAATTTTACAGCAGAATGGCAAAAGATTACGTAAACGAAAATTTTAAAAATAAATAGTGTGGAAAACTTAGCAAAATGCAAAGGTGAAAGCTGTAAAATAAAAGACACGTGCAACCGTTTTACAGCTCCAGCAAATGAATATTACCAATTTTATATTAAACTGCCTGTAATCGACGGAAAATGCAAAATGTATTGGTCTATTGAAGTAGCAAGAAACACTCAGGAAGAAAAAACACTAACTAAAATCTAAAATCATGCGAACTTTTATTTTTCTTTGGCTTCAAAATATAATTATTCGGAATTTCGATTAAACTAAATTTTGTTACATTTGTCAAAACCGTATAAAATGAGACTAAAACAAAAACACTTCAAAACGCTTTTCGGCTTATTACTTTTGCCTGTAATGACAGCAACTTTTTTAATTGACAGAATGGTATTGATTTTCCTTCCATGGGTTGAGGGTACAACGATACAAAAATACGTTTTTGAGCGTAAACAAATCGGAAACAGCCTTTATCGTGTTATTGTTGGAATAGTCGTATTTTTGATAATAAAAATGTTTGTATAATGTGCGCAGCTCCTAAAGGAAATCAGTTCTGGAAAATTCGTTCAAAACACGGTAGGGAAAAACTATTTGAATCACCTGAATTATTAAGAGAGTCAGCACACGAGTATTTTGAATGGTGCGATGAAAACCCTTGGATTTCCACAAAGTCAACTTCATACGATAAAGGAGAATTTTCAGGTGAAAGCAAAGAGGAAAAACCAACGGCACGACCTTATTCAAAAGGTGGATTTTTTGTATACATTGGATGCTCAAAAGGTTGGTTTAATGAATTTAAAAAGACAGCAAGTAAAGATTTTTTGGTAGTCTTAGAGGAAATCGAGAATATAATTGAGACTCAACAATGGGAGGGAGCTGTTATAGGCACGTTCAAAGAAAATATAATAGCACGTACTCAAGGGTTAATTGATAAGTCAGAAACCGATTTAAAAGGTAGTATAAACGTTTCTAATTTAACCCCCGAAGAAATAAAAAGAATATCGAAAGAATTGGATAACGAATATTAATTTGTATCTTTAATGTGTAGAGTTGAGGCTACAATTAAAAACATTAATTAATTCCTATTGATGAGTAGAGTCCTCAACCTCGAAAGTCAATAGGTTTTTTTGGTTATGGAAGTTTGGAAAGAGGTTAAAGGTTATGAAAGTATTTATGAAGTCTCAAATTTGGGAAAAATAAAAAGAATAGACAGAATAGACTCTTTAGGTAGATTATTAAAGTCAAAAGTTTTAAAATCCAAAGTAACCAGATTTGGATATAATGAAATAACTTTAAGTTTGGATAAAATTCATAAAACAATGAAAACGCATAGAATTGTAGCGATAAATTTTATTGAAAATAACCAAAATAAAACTCAAGTAAACCATATTAATGGAATTAAAACAGATAATAGAGTTGAAAATTTAGAATGGTGTTCAGCCAAAGAAAATATACAACATGCAATTAAAATAGGATTAATAAAACCAATTGGATCTAATAATGCTTGTTCAAAAATAAACGAATCAATTGTTCTTGAAATAAAACATTTGTATTCTACAAATAATTACAGTCAAAGACAATTAGCAAAAAAGTATAATGTATCGCAAAAAGTTATTCATAACGTTATTAATAAAAAATCATGGCTTCATGTTTTATAATATCCAAAAAAAATGAACGATAAAGACGCTGTAATTCAGGTTAAAACTCTTAAATCATTAATGTTTTTTACAAAATATCATTTTAAAAAGCGTTTTAATAGAAAGTTTATAGAAAATGACCACCACAAAATAATAGTTGACGCGCTCGAAAAGGTTTTGAACGGCGAAATTACTCGTTTAATTATCAACATAGCCCCACGTTACGGAAAGACGGAATTAGCAGTTAAAAACTTCATAGCGCATGGCTTAGCGTTAAACCCTAGCGCAAAATTCATACATATTAGTTACTCCGATAGTTTAGCACTAGATAATAGCGAAGAAATAAAAGATTTAGTTCTTTCAGACGAATATCAAAGACTTTATCCAGCTGTAAAAATTAAAAAAGATAGTAAGGCGAAAGAAAAATGGTACACGACGGAGGGGGGCGGTGTTTTGGCGCGTTCTTCTAGTTCTTCAATCACGGGTTTCGGAGCTGGAACGGTTGACGAAGAAATTGACGAATTTTTAAATATAGAAACGGATAAAACAACTTTTGGCGGTGCGATTGTTATGGATGACCCATTGAAAGCAAGTGAAGCCGATAGTTCAGTAGTTCGGGAAAAGGTAAATAATAAGTTCGAAACAACGATTAGAAACCGTGTAAACTCTAGAAAAACGCCAATTATTATAATTATGCAGCGGTTACACTCGAGCGATTTATGTGGTTACTTGACCGAAATAGAACCAGGAGCATGGCACGTAATTTCTTTGCCTGCAATTAAGGAAGACGGCACGGCGTTATGGTCGTTTAAACACACGATTGAAGAACTACATAAATTAAGGAAAATAAACGAATTTGTTTTTGATACTCAGTACATGCAAAATCCGAAGCCTAAGGAGGGTTTATTGTTTGCCAAAGATGATTTGAACTATTACGACTCAAACGACCTTAAAACAGACCAAACCGACGGAAAATTGGCATTTATTGACGTTGCGGACACGGGTACGGATGCCCACGCGGTTCCAATTGGTTATTTGATAGGCACAAAAATATACATTCACGATATTTTGTACACAACCAAAGGGACGGATGAAAATGTCGAACTTACAGCCGAAATTTTAAACAAGCATTTACCAGAGTATTGTAGAGTTGAATCCAATTTTGGCGGTGGAATGTACGTCCAATTACTTCAACCGAAACTAAATAAAATGATTGGTTTATTACCGATTCGGGCAACCACAAATAAACATTCGAGAATCACTCAAATGGCTGGCTTTATAAAAGAAAATTGCTATTTTAGAACAGATTACGAACACGGCTCAGATTATTACCACTTCATGAAAAATTTAACCGAATATTTAAAGAATGGTAAGGTTGAACACGACGACGCGCCCGATTCATTAGAGGGGCTTTGTAGCATGATAAAATCATTCCATGCGGATTTGTATTCTTAAAAAAAAACGAGGTTACAAAATAATCTCGCTAATTTTTTAGTTCAAATCAATAATAGTTTTAATTTCTTCGCTGGTATAAAGCCCACTTTGTGCTAAAGTATTAATCGCGTTTGCCTTTATTTCTAAAATTTCTGTTTGCTCTTTTTTGTTTTTCTGCAAAATTGGAATGTGAGAATATTCAAGTTCTAAAAATTCGCCCTTTTCTAAGAGGTTAAACAACTTAGAACGATTCATGGCTAGTTCTTCCGCTTCGGGAATAATAGTGGACTGATAAGCTTGTTTTAGCCCCTCGTTCATATTTTCAAAAGTACTGCCTTGCGTTCGGCTAAAAATATTAGCATTTAGCCCGTAATTATCAATAATATTTAGAAAATCCTCGTTTATTTCTTCAAATAACATTAAATCCTTAGTTGGAAAAGTCATCGCCTGCCATGAAAGAGAGGCGTTTGTCATTATCAATTTAGATTGTTCGTCTCCGATACCGTATTGACGTTGGTATTCTTGGTCAATTCGCTTTCTTTCTGGCTCAAGTAATGGAACAGCTCCAGAACTATCTTTGGAAGCGTTGGTAAGTAAACCGAGTGCGCCTTTTTTAGTCATTATAACGTTACGAAATTGATATGCAGCCCGAATATTTGAAATAGGCATGTGAATCGCTATCATTGGGCTTTCGCCTTTGACTGGATTAATTGAATTAATTATTTTAGTATGATTTATTTCACTTGGTAAAATACGATCAACTGCAACGGCATTTCCTTGTTCAAAAACTTCATAATATTGAATAATATTCGCCATTGAAGTTTGTTTGTAATATTTTCCTGACGTTTTAATGCCGACCGAAGCAGGCGAAATATTGGTTAATTGGTCCGGCAAGTCCTGGTTTGCAAACGCTTTTAAAATGTACTCGTAATTATTCCCGTAAATACATTTGTTTTCGTTCCATTGGCGAATTAAATCGTTCCCGTGAAGCATTGGGTTTGGGTTCTCCAAAAGTTTAACATACGGGCTATTTTCCACCTCAGTAACTTTTCCGCTGGCATCCGTTTTGTAATGTTTCCAGATTCCACTTGCCAATAAATATCCTCTACGATTAATTACAGCGTAAAGCTGGGGCGTTGTCATGAAAATATTGTAAGGATTCCACGTGTCAGGATTCAAAAACTCCGCTTGACCAGTTAAAAGCATTGATTGATTTTGCGGTTTAGGCGTTTTATAATACTCGCGGGACCCGAATAAAGCGTCAATAATGTTAGTTGGATTTATGATAGCCATATTTTAATTGATTAATTCTCTACAAATTAAAGCAATTTATTGCAAAAAATCATACATTTGCTATCTACTAAGTTCAATTAATAAATTTCGGTATGGATAAAGAAACGATTGAAGCGGTTAAAAAAGCTAAAAAAGACCGTGAAAAAGCCATAAAAGAACAGCAAATTGTGAAGAAATGACAAAGGAACAAGAAATTGCACACGTTTTTAAAAATCGTGATTTAATTATTACGGAAAAAAAGAACGTTACTAAGCATGGCGATTTTTGCGACGCTAGGATTCAGGCAACCGAAAACGTTACAAAAGCAGGCGTTGAAATTACAGGGGCTGATTCAACCGTTTTAAACGCAAAGCTGGTAATTAATACCACGAACGTAATTGATTCACACATGGACTGCCATATAAACGGTTTATGGAAAAAATCCTTAAAGGAAAATAAAAATCTTTTATTGCTTCAGGAACACCAAATGGATTTTGAAAAGGTTATTGCTGATTCTGTAAATGACAACTTAAAAGCAAATACCGAAACAATCGAATGGAAACAGTTAGGCTATAATTTTATTGGATCCACGGAAGCGTTAATTTTCAACGCTCAGATTAAAAAGGACGTGAACGAGTTTATGTTTAATTTGTATCGAAAAGGAAGGGTATTAAACCATTCAGTCGGTATGCGGTACGTTAAAATGTTCCTTTGCATAAATTCAAATGAAGCGGCGTATTCAAGCGAAAAAGCTAATTGGGAAAAGTATTATCCAGTTGTTGTAAATCCTCAAATTGCAGACGAAAAAGGCTATTTTTGGGCTATTACCGAAGCGATGGTTATTGAGGGTTCAGCAGTGGTAAAAGGAAGTAATGAATTTACTCCTACAATGGAGATTGAAATAGAAAAAGAAATTGAAGCCGTGGAAAACACTTCAACAAACGAGCCGTTGAAAGACACTCAAAACAATACGGGCACGGACCCAAAAAAAACAATTAGTATTTATTTTTAAACAAAAAAAAATGAAAAATTTTTTAGAATTTCTCGTTTCTAAAAATCATACTCAAGCGGGTTTTGATGCTATGGAAGCAGAACAAAAAGCAGATTTGTACAAAGAGTACAATGCAGAAATGAAGTCTTTTATCAATGACTTACAAAAAAATATTGATGGTAAAATTGACCAGGCGACTTTGGACAATGCCGTAAAAGCGTTAAACGACGGTAAAACTGAAGAAATGCGTCTTTTAGGTGAAAACATGAAAACAGTAATGTTAACCATGAAGTCAATCGGAGAAAAAGGAACAAAATCCACAATTGAAAAAGGCTTGAAAGAGTACATTATGGACAATTCCGAAGTTTTGAAAGCGATTAAAGAAAACGGAGCGGCTCAAAAAGCGCATGCAGGTTTTTCTTTTGACGTAAATAAGGCAACTCAGGGAGCTTCCGATATTGGTAGTCGTGATTACCTTGGAACAATTGAAGCTGGAATCGAAAACAAGCCTGTACGTCGTACAACTATTTTGGATTTATTTTCGAGAACTCCTGTTTCAACGGAATACTTGCATTACTGGGAACAAAACGTTGTCACTCGTGACGCTAAATTCGTTATTGCTTGTGCAACTTCAACAAGTACAACAAAAGTAACTTGGGCAAAAAGAACAGTTGAACTTGCTAAACTTCGTGATTTAGTTGACGTTTGTATTGACATGCTAGAAGATTACGCGTTTGTAGAAGGTGCAATTAGCGAACTTATTAACGAAAGTATCGCATTAAAAGCTGAATACGAATTGTTACTTGGAGCTTCAGCAGTTGCAACGGATATGCTTTCAATTGATTATATTTCAAGTGAATTCAACCCTGCAAATCCTTTGGCAGATTTCAGCGACAAAATCGCAACGCCTACAATCGGTGATTTGGTTACTTGCATGAAAGCGCAAATTTTTACTTTTGGACAGCAAAACAAATGGCAGGCGGATACTATTATCATGAATTATACGGATATGGTAACTTATTTACTTGCTAAGGACATTGACGGAAACTATTTGTTCCCTAATTTTGTTTTTGGAGCTACGGATCAAATTGCAGGAATGCGAATTGTAACGTCTCCATTAGTTGAACAAAATACGTTATATGTTTTGGATTCGACAAAAGGAAAAATCCTAGACAGAAAACGTACTACTGTTACGGCTTCATTCGAGAACAAGGATAATATTGAGCATGAATTGTTGACGTTGGTTGCGGTTGAAAGACTACAATTCCACGTTCGAATGATTAACCGTGATGCGTTCATGAAGTGTTCTGATATCGAAACGGCATTGGCAGCAATAGCAACTCCAGCGGTATAATTTAACAGGTATGAAGATAGTATTCATTAGAGATTTTTCACCCCGTAAAAAGGGAGAAATTGCAGAATTTAAAACACGGGACGAAGTTCGAACGGCTGAATATTATTTAGCAAACAACATCGCTCAGTTGTGTGAATGTTCTAAGCAAAAAGAGGGTTGCGCTGATTGTGTAAAAAAGGAAGTTAATTTAAGCGAATTAAAAGTCGTTGAATTAATGGAAATTGCAGAAACGCTTTCAATCGAAGTGCCAGCAGGAACAAAAAAAGCTGTATTAATTCAGTTGATTAAAACGGCTCAGGAAGAAAAATAATAGGTAAAAAAAGAAAGCATGTCATTTGTAACAGTTTTTAGTTTCACGGGTAAATACGAACTTTCTGTAACGGAAGAAAGCATGCCAAGAATTCAATCGTATATAGACAGATTAAGCAATGAAATTTTAAATGAATTGTTTGGTGTTGAATTATACAATTTGTGGGCTGGCTCAGAACTTCCGATTTATACAGGTTTAAACAGCGAATTTACTTTTCAAGACGAATGTAACAAAATTTGGATTTCTAAGGGAATTTCAGACATGCTGGCAGGCTTTATTTATTTTGAATATTCTCGGGACGCATACACACAACAAACGATCGACGGGGCTCAAAAAAATACTGGAGAAAACAGTGTAAATTCTTCTTTTGTAATGTCAAATCTTCATGGTAGATACGCTGACGCGTTAAGCTCCTATGAAACAATTCAGCATTATATTAAGCAGAATTTACTTGTTTATCCAGAATTCAACGGGGTTAAAAAATACCCATTTATACCATTCTTTTAATGGAAGATATTGTAAACATAGTTAAACGCGAGATAATAGATAAAATGGACGTTTCGCTTTCAATATCAAATGTTGAAATTCTCGAAGTGGCTCAAAATGAATTTATTTCAAAAATTACTGTTTGCGACATTAAATGGGCAAGGATAGGAAAATATGTAATTGACGAAATAGGTGTATTTTATAACATTCTTGAAATAGATTACAATTTAAATCTAATTACCGTTAAAAATTCGTTTGAATCGTTGACTGGGTTACTTTATGTTCCGTATTATTTCTACGGGACTCCGATACAGGTTAATTCGGAATGGGGGGCGGTTACCAAAATAGAGGTTAATAAAATTCCTTTTATTTGGTTAATCGAGCCATTAAACGAAAATACCTTTGGGCGGGACAATTCACTTGAACGAACGAGTGAAATTAGGCTGTTATTTGTGGACGGGCGATTCGTTACAAATTGGAAAGTTAAGGACATTCACGAATTTAGAATTCAATCACTTTTAAACATGGTTGAGCAGTTCAAAGAGTCGGTAAATGCCAACAGAATTTTCCAACGTGTGACAGATTACAGGGTAAAAACTTTGACGAAATTAGGTAGCGAAAGCGAACAAGGTTTTTTAAAGAATATACTCGATGCAAATTTAACAGCCGTCGAATTACGGTTTACCCTACCGATTTATAAAGGGTACGATTGCAAATGCTAGTTTATCAAGGCGATAAGCTATAAAAATAACTTTTAAAACAAAAAAATATGTCATTAGGATGTAATTGTGATTCAGGGCTTTCAAATACTGGAAGACCTAATTGTGTACCGATTCAGTCGGTTACTTCAAAATTGATTTTAGTTCCTTTGCGTGGTACGGACGGGACGTTAAACGGAATCGATTTATCTTTGCCTGTTCCAGTATGGAGCGATCTAGTAAATGAATTGGACGCGTCAAAACGTTGGTTTCCTTTACCAGAATTCGAGAATGTAGAGTTACCGAAAGCGGACACTCAGTTTGAGGAAGCAAACAGCGGAAGAATGGTTTACTTGCGTCAGGGTAAGCGTTCATTTACGGGCGAATTGTGGGCGGAAGATTCTTCACCTACTTTGTTGGGTAAATTACAAAACAACCGTTGTGTTGAATTTGGAGTTTATATCGTTGATGTAAATGGAAATTTAGTAGGTTCAAAATCAAATGGATTTTTGTACCCTATCCCGGTAGATAATTCCTCGTTTGATCCAAAGTACATGTTTGCTACGGATTCAACAACTTCAAAAATCATGGTTGGATTCGACTTTAATCGTTTATTCGACGAAAGTACAATGTACATGATTCAAGTTTCTGAGGCTGGTATCAATTTTAACGAATTGGACGGTTTATTGGATGTAAATATTACTGATATTGTTTCAACGGTTACAAACGTAACTTTTAAAGCTGCATTGGATTACGGAACGGCGTTAAACCCAATTAAATTCCAAGGTGGAGTTTTGGCGGATTTCACGTTAACAAACAATACAACTGGTTTACCGGTTACAATTACAGCGGTAGTTGAAAACCCTTCAATCGCAGGAAGTTACACGGCAACAGTTCCTTTAACTTTGTTGACTTCGTACACGCTTACAGTTGTTAAGACTGGATTCACTGGTTCGCAAGTATTCACAGCTTAAATCGATTAAAAATGGCAAAAAAACAAAACAATATCGAATTTTCGGAGCAGGGAATGCGGTCGTTTAAAAACGTATCAGATGCGATTGATTATTTCAAACAATTTGGACACAAAGAACGGGCGATTACTTTACTTTATAACCATTCTTTTCAGTTGAAAGTTGGGAATGTTTCTGTTAATTTGTCAGGTATTGATAAAAGCACAGAATTAAAGGCAATTTTTAAAGCAAAGGAATTAATCGATTTATTTCACGTCCTGCATGCGAAATGGAAAAATAGGTTTCAAGCTGAAAAAATTGAAGTTGCAGAACAAATTGAATCGGAAGAAATTACCGAATAAATTGTTTTTTAAATGATTATAAAGGGGGCGCAAAATTGTGTCCCCTTTTTTATTAAGTTTGTATCATGGGTTTTATGGAAACTTTGTTGGGCGACAAATTAAAAAAAGCGGCAAATCTTTCTGAAAGTTTGGCATGGCTTGAAGCGTTCGACCAGGCTTTAATGAATAATATTATAAAATGGATTCAGGAAGACCAATTACAGCAAGGAATTGACGAAGACGGGGACATTATCGGGCTTTACTCAGACTTTACGGAAAGTTTAAACCCTGAAAAAATAGCGGGCACGCCGTACACTTTGGACGATACGGGCGACTTCTACCGTAGTATGTACGTCGTTGTTTTAAAAGATAGTATTGTAATCGAGGCGGACCCAATTAAAGGAAACGACAACTTATTTTTTAAATATGGCGATGGAATTATTGGGCTTACCGAGGAAAGCATGGGAAAACTTCAGGAAGAAATCAGAAAAAAATACATTCAATTTGTCAAAAACGCATTGGAAATCGATTGACGAGCTCCCGTTGCATAATTGGATAAAATGTTTGAACGGGGAATTAAACTTTGTTAGAAAGGATGAAACGGGTGAATTTGGCGAATTTGAGGGCAATTTGTGGATTGAAATTTACGACGAATACCTAAAAAGATACGGATTGAACGACATTCATTTAAAGCAGTTGAATTTATTAAAGAAAAAAGCGTTGCTTCAATGCGAATTTGTAATAACAAAAGACAAATTTAAACTAACTTTGATAGAAATTGAAGAAAACAAGATCCAGCAAATAATAAATAATGCTGGAAATGGAATGTCAATCGCCGATACTTTACTACATATCGGAAAATGGATTGGAGAAAGAATAAAAATTAAGGAAATAACTACTACCGAATACTTTGATTTATTGGATCAATTTGGTAGAATGAACAAGTAAAATTATGGCTAGAAAAATCACAAAATCGGATATTGCGGAAGAGGATATTTTTAAAGGCGTTCGGGACAGCGCGGAAAAAACTATTACCATTCTTGAGAAAGCAAGTAAAGTACTTGTTGAAATTGCCAACGTTACAAAAACCGATATTGCAAAGGCTAATTTTGGAAGTTCAAAAGGTATTGACGAATTCGCAAAGGCTACCGAAAAGGCTCAGAAATTACAAAAAGACCAAATAAAAATAGACCAGGAGCTACAAAAATCCGTTGCTTTAAAGGCAAAAGCGGACCAACAACTTGAAGTTTTAGCGCAAAAAAAGCTAAAAACAAGCCAGCAACAGGCAAACGCGGACGCGAAAGCGGCAAAGGAAGCGGAAAAATTAACCAAAACGATTCAAAACGAAGCGAATGCCTACAAACAACTAGAGTCGAACACACGCGCGTTAAAAAATGAAAGCAAACAGTTAGCAGCCGAAATGCTAAAACTTGAACTTTCTGGCAAGAAAAACGGTAAAGAATACCGGGAACTTTCCAAAACTTATAAGCAAGTAACAACAGCGGCTCAGGACGGAGACAGACAATTAAAAAAAATTGATAATACCGTCGGGGACAATTTTAGAAACGTAGGGAATTATACGGGGGCGGTTAATAAATTGCGAAACGGTTTGGGTCAATTAGGTTTAGCATTCGGAATTGGAACCGTTGTGCAAGGGGCCGGAAGAACGATTGTAGAATTCGACCAAAAAATTGCGGATTTAGTTTCAATTACGGGTGCTGGTGGCGCTGACTTAACATATTTCAAGGAACAAGCCATTGAACTAGGTAAAGGCGTTGAGGGTGGCGCTAGTGCTGTAATTGAAGCCTATAAATTAATTGGTTCCGCAAAACCTGAATTATTGTCAAACGCCGAAGCATTGGACGCGGTTACTCAGTCGGCAATTACATTAAGTCAAGCGTCAGGAATGACTTTACCAGATGCGGCGACAGCTTTAACGGATGCGATGAATCAATTTGGCGCGCCAGCTGAAAAGGCAGGACAATTTATCGACGCGCTCGCAAATGGGGCGTTATTAGGTAGCGCCGAAATTCCGCAAGTTACGGAAGCTTTATTAAAATTTGGAGCGGTTGCCAAAAACTCAAATGTTTCAGTAGAAGAAAGCGTTGCATTAATTGAAACCCTAGCAGAAAAAGGATTGAAAGGCGCGGAAGCGGGTACGGCGTTAAGAAATGTAATGCTAAAAATTTCGGCCCCTGACGCTTTACCAATTGAAGCACAACAAAGGTTGCAGGCGTTGGGAATTTCCTTTGAGGATTTAAAAAATCCAGCGACTTCAATGGCTGACAAATTAGCTTTATTAAAACCGTTGTTAAAGGATAACGCTGCAATGGTAAAGGTTTTCGGAATGGAAAACACTGTTTCGGCTACAAATTTGATCGCGAATACCGATAGAGTTAAGGAATTAACCGAGGGAATGGGCGCTCAGGGTACGGCTTCAAAACAAGCCGAAGACCGAACAAAAACTTTGTCTTTTGCCTTTAATGAATTAAAAGAAAGTTGGAACGCTTTAATTTTGGGGTTGTCTTCCGGCGAGGGAACGAGTGCAATTTTAGTTGAGGGTTTAAGCTTTTTAGCCCAAAATTTAACCACGATTGTAAGCTTAGTTGGAAAGGTTGTTTTAGCATGGGGAACGTATTTAGCGATCCAAAAATCAATACAGGCGTATAATTTTATTATGACTGGCGGCCTGAAAAATGTAGCAGCCGGAATGATGGACTTGTTTAAAGCAGGAAAACAAGCTGGCGAGGGCGCGAAATTAGCTGGCGACGGGGTTTCCAAGGCAGGAAAAGCAATGTCGGCGGTGCCTTGGATTGCTTTAATTGGTGTTATGGTTGAAATGGCGGTTGCTTTGTATGATATTGCCAGCGGTGCAAAATCAGCTAGGGAACAAAAAGAACTTTTAGCAAGGGCAGACAAAAAAGCGGCTAAAAATATTTCGGAAGTTACAAAAAGAACTCAAGACTGGGTTGCCGAACAAAAAAGGTTGTTAGACTTGGAAATTAGAGACCGTAAAACGGCAGGGGAAAGCTCTAAAAAACTCGACGAAGAACAATTAAAAAGAAATAAGGATATAGAAAAGGACGGTTTAAACCGATTAAAATACGGTCAAAAAACCAGAAAAGAGGAATATTCCCAAAAAGTAAAAGATTTTGATTTATTAAAAAAGCTTGAAGCGGACGTTGCTAAATCGGGGAAATTCGCAACAATTTCTTCCGCACAACAAGCGGCATTGGATAGGGCTGGAATTAAGAATTTGTACGAATTAGAACAAAAAGGAACGGTAAAAAAACTCGCTGAAGATGCAACAAGGTTAACGGGCGAAATAATAGGTTTAAACAAGGCCGAAAAGGAATACAATGATTTGGTTGACGAATCGAATGTTTTAATAAAGGAAAATTCAATAAGCCACGAAAATAACACGGGAAAAGTTAGCGCCAAAACCCCGGTAATGAAAGCGGTTAATCTAGAATACGAAAAAACCAACGAATATTTAACAATCCAGACCGATTTGTTAAACCAATTAGCAGAAATAGAAAACGAAAGGGCGATTAAACAAGCTGAAACAGCTATTGAAACGCAAGTTTCGCAGGATATTGCAAACATAAGCAACGGTGGCGAAGTAATGGCAAGCGAAGATTCCAGCTATTTACTTTTTGAAGAACTAATATTGAAAAAATACGCCTTAATTGAAAAGTTTGAAGCGGATCGTTTGCAGTTGGAAATAAATGGAATAATCGAGCGATACCGTTTAATGGATGCGGCCGAAATTCAATTAGCGCAGGAACGCAGGGATAAATTATTGGCTCAAGAGGGAATAAGCGCAGCACAAAAGAAAGCGATAAACGACCAATATGCCGAAGATTTAAAGTTAATTGAAGAAAATAACATACAAAGAAATTCGGATAAACTTTTGGAAATTGAAATTGCGGAAGAAAAATCAAAAGATAAAATTGTCGAATTGGAAGTGGATAAAAACAATGAAATTAATTCCGAAAACGACAAAATCATTGATGCACAAATTGAAGCCACACAAAAGAAAACGGACGAAATTACAAAAATAGAGGGCGACGGCGCAAAAAAGAACTTTGAAACCCAGAAACAATTTGTAAAAATGGCGGCCGACTACTTTGTGAAAAGGTCAAACGAGAAAATAGCTCAATACGACAAAGAAATTGCAGCGGCTGAAACAATGTATTCCAATTTACAAACAATGGCGGCAAATGGAAATATAACGGCAAAAGAAAGCCTTGCAGAACAACAAAAACTAATCGTTGAAGCTAATCGTAAAAAAGAGCAAGAACAACGCCGTCAAGAACGAATAAAATTAGCGGAAAGCGTATTTGCAAGTTATACGGCAAACGTGGAAAAAAACGAGCCGAATCCACTAGCAAAAACAATAACAGATATTACTCTTTTAAATCAGTTTATTTCGTCTTTACCTACCTTTTACGAGGGTACGGACGGGACGGTTTCGCAAGCCCTTGGAATGCCACAACTTTCAGGTCGGGACGGGCACGTTGTAAGGGTTGACGGCTCGGAAAAGATTTTAAACCCGAAACTTTCCGCAATGACTGGAAATTTATCCACGAATGAAATCGCCAAAATTGCAATGGAATACAACAACGGAAAACTAATTAATAAGGGGGACGGAGCGGTTCAGCTATCGCCTGGGTGGTCAAGTAGCTTAATAGTTCAGAAATTGGAAGATTTGACTAATATTATCGAAAATAAACCCGAAACGAATATTCAGTTGGGCGAAATTATTCAGGGAACTATGAATATAATTAAAACCCAAAAGAAAGGAAATAGTATTGTTTACAATAAATTCAGGGTAAAATGAAACATTTTTTAAACGGTACTGAAATTGCACCCAGAAATTTACAAGATATTGGAGTTATTTCCGATTTTACGGACAGACCGAGCGAATTGGAATTAAACGTGGACGTGGTTGTTTTACCGCGTGAGGCCTTTACTTTAATTCAGGCACATTTAGCGACGCAAGGACCATTTGAGGGAATGCCGTACACGATTCAAATGGACGGTGGAATTACTTTGGAATATTACGTGGATTTTTTGGAGCAGGCTATTTTTCGAGATCATGAAATTGAAGTAAAAATAAAAAGACGGGGCGGAAAAGACCAATTTTTTGACAACGCAGACGGGCTTACTTTTGAATTGATGCGTGCAAAAGGTATTAATTTTGATTTAATACAGACTCCATACGTAATTGTAAAAGATAATGTTGCGGAAGTTGGAATTTCAATGTCAATTGCACTTTATGTAATGACACGTGAATTAATACAAGCGATTCGGGATTTAGCAACGACCGTTGAAAATTTAATTCAGGCAGTAACTCCGAACGCAACTTTGCCACCTTTACCGCCTTTGGGATCAATTATAAAGCTAGCGGTTGCCGTTGTCGCTCAGTTAATTTATACGTCCTTGCTTTTGGTGGCAGTGGTTAAATTGGCGCAACAAATGTTTGATTTAATTTTTCCAAAAGTTCGTTATTTTAATTCCTGCAAGGTAAAAGAATTAATTGCTAAAGGTTGCCAATATTTAGGATATTCGTTTCAATCTACTTTGTTGGATTCAATTTCAGGGCTTACAATTTTACCCGTTCCAATTTTAAAGGAAAAGGCTTCTATTTGGGAAAAACTGCAAAACGATCTAAATTTTTCTTTTACAAAAGGTTACCCAACGGCTCAGGATTCAACGCCTACTTTGGGATCGTTATTTTCAGCAATTGAAACACAATTAAACGCAAAAACAAAGGTATTAAACGGGGTTGTTTATTTGGAAATTTGGACGTACTGGCAAAACATAACGCCGAATGCTATTGTTCCGGCACTTGCTTTACAGGGCGAACGCCAAAACGAGTATTTTTTAAATACCGACGAAGCATGGCGAAGATATTACATTCACTATCAAATTGACTATTCCGATATTCATACGTTAGACTATTATGACCCGACGGATGCCGAATATAGCACGGAGCCGTTAAACCCATTAAACCCAGATTTAGTAACGATAAAAGGATTGAACGATATAAATATACCTTTTGCACTTGGAAGCCGTAAAAGCGGCTTAAATTGGCTTGAAAAATACGTGAAAGCTTACTTTGAGGTAGTCGATGCCGTTACGGATGTTTTTGGCGGTGGAACCAATTTTGCGTCGGCGATTGAAAACAGGGCGGGCGTTTTACAAATTAGTTCGCAATTTTACAGCCAGACTAAAATGCTTTATTTAATCGGCGGAAAACAGCCAGCAAATTACATGGATTTTCTTTCCGCTTCCGCTCTTTGGAATAAATTTCACTACATTAACCAAATTCAGGCGAATAGTTTTAAAGTAATTAATGAAGTGCGAACGCGTATTTCTTCGCAGGATTTCGTAGATTTGTTGGGTAATAATTACGCAGAAATAAATGGCACGGTTTCGGAAATTCTTAGAATTGAATGGGTTGACGAAAAAAGCCACGCACTAATAAGTTACAAAGAACCTGATAATTACGCAGATGGACACGTTCAAACAATTATAATAAATGAATAATGAAAACATACAGGATTCGTTGAAAATGATTAGCGAATTAAAAGGAAGCTTAGATAAATTATTGAAAGTTCAAGCCCAGGCGATTAGTCATTTACCGCCAGAATACAGCTCGGAACTGGCTTTTGCGATAAAAGACATTAATACAATAAAAACAGCCATTAAAAAAGGCGATACAGAAAAACTAAACGAATTAACGAAACGATATGCCAATCCAAATAATTCAAACTAAGTTCTCGGACAATTTCGGAACGGCTTCGGAAAATACGTACAATTCCAACGTTGGGGATCAGTTTTCCATGGTTATTAACATTCAGGAAAACATACGAATGAATTCGATTACAAATCCAATGTTTTTAGATTTGTCGATGTCTCCGTTCTCGATTAATTCGTCAAGTTTAAGCTGGATTGACGAGGGTTTCAGGCTGGGCGATACGGTTACGATTGAAATTTTTAATCCTTTAACGACCGTGCCATTTAGCAGCCATACGGCGACCGTTCAATACGTTGACGACGTAACGCTTGGGGTAAACTCAATTTTAGCATGGTACGATTTATCTTTAAATCAATACGCCGTTGTAACTGTAAGCAGTAGAGGACGTGCGGATTTAGAAGTTCAGTTTAACCATGTTCTTAATTCAACGGCTGGAACGCCTTTTTCCTTAATTGACGGTCAAGCGTCAAGGGCTGTTTTAAATAATTTGCAACTTTTACCCGTTCTTGGCAATCAAAACGGAATTTTAATTGGAAATCAGTCGGGGCAATTTTTAATTAGTTGTCGAATTACCAGAAACGCGGATAGTTTTGCGTTTGAGCGGTCTTATCAATTGGTAATTACTTTCGTTAATAGTGGTCTTTACGATGCAGCATGGTTTCAATCTAGCGATTGCCTTAAAACGTACGCAAAATTGTTTTTTTCTTCGCTTCCTGGTGAAGTTGACAGCCGTTCTGAAATTGTAATAAGCCCCGCAGGAAATACAGGTTATTTTAACGAAGCGAGAAATATAAATTCGATAAATTCCACTTTAATTCAAGGAATAACGGAAATTGATTACTGTATTGCTTCCACGCATGAAATCATAGTTGACGGTCCAATTGCAAAAATAGGGCTTGGCGCGGCTTATATTTCCATAGATGAAACCTATTATAAAAATCAGACTTTCAGTCAAAATAAACTAGCTATTTGCTTACCTAGCTATGATATTGTAGCAAATCCAATTAAAAATTCGGAACAAAACCAATTTTTGGCACAATATGAAATCGAAATAAATAGTATCGTTTCCGTTGGAACCGTTCACACTATCAATTTTACCTTTACGCCGAATAACGAATTCAATTTGTTTTTTGCTGGCAGGGAAGACGGGGACAGATTGTTCCAATTATGGATAAAATGTGGAAACGTCAATTTATTAGCGTTCAGCGATCAGTTAACGTGTACGCCACCCGTTGGAGACCCTTTAATCATGGTTGACGAAAAGGCGTTTTTTGATCATTCGGAAAATATAATTGAACCGGTTAACAATACCGACCAATTAGAATTTAATATCGAAGACGACTTTGCGTATGCAGGCAGTTTTTTACTTGAAAAATCCAAAATTTACGAAGTTTTCAGGGCGAAAATTCAAGTTTTTAATAGTGTAACGCTGGAAGCTTTTACACTTTTGGAGCTTAGTTTTGATTTCGGGCCAGTTTTAATTTCAAACGACGGGCGTTACCTTTTAAATGAAGTTGCGACGGTTATCACTACTTTACCGAATACGTCGCTTAAACGGGTTGCAAAGTTATATTTAAACCCAGCTTTGGACACTCCGACCGAATATGGAGTTTCAATTTATTTCCCGGCTCTTTTACGTTGGGAATATTGGCTTCCGCAATTGAACGCAAATATTGATTTTTACCCGAATCAAAATAGAAATTGGTACGGTTACGAAACTTTGCCAGATTGGAACGTTCAAATGAAATTAACGCTAATTGAAAGCGGGCTTTCGCACGATTATTCAAAGGATATTGTCATTAAAGATTACGACAGCGAGCCGTTAATCGTTCAGCAAATTCAACTGGTAATCGATTCAACAAATCAAAACGTTGATATCGTTGTCGAGGGGCAAATGATGCGGGTAATTGCAGAACATTCGTTGTTAAATGGACAATTTTGGGATAACACGACTACTTGGGGAATGATTACAGTTGAACCAACGGAATCAAATCCTAGGTTTATTTCAAGCACGGTAATTGATTATGACTTTAATTCTGCAAACCCTTTAATACCTTTAACGGGAGAAGTGAAGTGCAAATTAACTTTCCCGACGCCGACCTTGGCACGACTTGAATGTTTTTTTAATCCAAATTTGATTAATTTGACAAATGGCATTAAATTTACAACAAAAATAAAAGGTTGCAGCAAGTTGCCAGTCTTCTATAAGGTTACAACAAACGGCGATAAAAAGATTACTACTAATAACAATTTTAAAATAATAGCTTAATTATGGACTTAAAAATACACGAATACCCGATTGAAAGATTAGTTTTTGGTGACGATGATTACTACGATATTGATTTTTGGGACGGGGTGGAATATAAAACCGCAAAGATTTTAGGCTCAGTAATTAAAGCTGGTATATTGTCAGGGGTTGCAATAAGTTTAACAGCCCCGAGTGCGTTTATTGTTGGTGGGAGCCCTGTTGACGGAACGGGAACTTTGACTTTAACGGCTGCAGGTTTAGCAAATCAGTACATTCGGGGAGACGGCACGCTAGCAACTTTCCCAACAAGTTCTGGCGGTGGTAATAACGTCAATTACTATTTAAACGGAGGCACCCCTGCAACTGTTGCTACTTACTATCAAATGTCAAAAATTCCTATAATTGGAACGGGCGTTAATTTCTCTCTTGCTGGAAATGGTTTAATTTCGCAATGGCTTACAGATTTAAACGATCCAAACGTTACTGAAATACCAGCGGGAAATTGGAATTTTGAAATGTATTTTTCCGCAAGTTCTGCTGGTGGTGTTCCAAAATTTTACATTGAAATTCTGAAATACAATGGCACTACTTTCACAACAATTGCAAACAATTCAGCCGTTCCAGAATCAATTACTGGTGGAACTACAATTGATTTGTACTTAACAAGTGTTGCCGTTCCATTGACTCCCTTACTTGTGACAGATAGAATTGCTATTCGTGTTTATATTGTTGATTCAACTGCTGGAAGAACAATAATTCATCACACGCAAAATTCACATGTTTGTCAAATAATTACCAGTTTTTCAAGTGGAATTTCTTCCATAAATGGATTGACCAAACAAACGCAATATTTGGCAGTTGGAACTGCTGGAAGTGATTTTGCAATCAATTCTGCAACAGATACGCATACGTTAAATTTACCGACTGCCAGCGCAACAAAAAGGGGCGCTTTGAGTTCAGCAGATTGGACAATTTTTAATAATAAAATCGCAAAAGACATAGGCGCAACTTATACGACAAATGCCGTTAAAACAGTTACGGCTGCGGAATACGCGGCACTCACCCCAAATGCACAAACACTTTATTTTATTGTATAATGAAAATAGGAACACTTGGAATAAATAACTGCAAAATCGGAAATGTTCAGGTCAGTGAAATTCGAATAGGCACTTCACTTGTTTGGTCTTCATTTGATCCAGATGCACAACTTTTTATCACAAATGCTGCAATAACAGATGCAACACAACAAAATGCACTGAATAATTTGGTTATTTCTTTGAAAGGATATGGACTTTGGACAAAACTGAAAGCATTATATCCATTTGTTGGAGGAACAGCAGCGCAGCATAAGTTTAACTTAAAGAATCCTTTGGATACTGATGCTGCATTCCGCTTAGTTTTTAATGGTGGATGGGTACATTCTAGTACTGGCGCATTGCCAAATGGAACGAATGCGTATGCTAATACTTTTTTATCCCCAAATAATGTCCAATCTTTGAATAGCAACGGAATAGGCTGTTACATAACTCAAAACTCATCAGGGATGAGCGACCCCGTAGTAATGGGTTGTACAGATTACGTTAATTTTTCATTTATTCAACTCCTCTCTTCATCTATAAGGGTAGCATTGAATAGCACCATATTATCCACACCAATAACGGGAGGAGCGGGATTTTTTAGCGGTCAAAAAACAGCTGCCACAATTACTAAAATTTATAAAAATTCTACTTTATTAACTACGGGTAATAGTGGTGGTGGATTAGCAGTTAATTCAAATATATTTTTAGGTACAATGGGCGTTACAAGTTTACCTTATGCGCAAGGCTATGTTAACTCTCAATTTAGATTAGCTTATGTTTCGGATGGTTTAACAGACACCGAAGCAGCTAACTACTACACAGCAGTACAAGCATTCCAAACAACATTATCAAGAAACGTATAAATTATGAAAATAGCACAATTAACACAAGAAGAAAAGGCAATCTATGTAGGTCTTTTATCAGTAGCACAGAAAGACTTATTAGTAGGTCAATTGTTTGACGAGGATAGTTTTTTTAATCCTATCCAAGACGATGCAAATAATTGGATAATATCAATTGAAGAAATCGAGCAGAATCAAAATCCGAGTTTTGGATGGCTGCAAGATTTGGAAATGATTGTTTTTGTTCCAAAAATTAATCCAATGCCGATATAATTATGAGTTGTGAATGTATAAAAATCACTTTAAGACTTCCAGAAGGGTTCAAAATAACAACATTAGAAGTTAATGTTTCAGGTGTTTACGATGGACAAAATTATTACCAGTGGACATATTTAGGTGAAACGTATTTCATGTATTACAATTCACTTGTTCGCCAGTGGGAAGTGACAATCGGTGGTCTTGGTTTTCCTGAATTTCCACTTGCAACTGCTTGGAAAGAATCGTTACCGCCGTGTCCGCCTTTGGGAAGTATTCCAGATTGGACAGCTGGTTATTTTGAAACTTTTACCACTTCCGAATGTTCCGGCCCAGCTAAAACTTGCGGGCTAGAAGATCGATTTAAAAAAGAATACAAGTCAATAAAATTGCCTGAAATTTACGAAGAGGAAAATCGAGGGTTTTTCCGTTGCTGTTGTCCGTTTAAAGTTTTGGCTAGTTCTTCAAATGATAGCTGGAAAAACGACATAACGAGCGCATGGATAAAGCTTTCAGGTGAAACCGATACCGTTACATGTTTTTTACAGAAAGGTGGCTTAGAAACGAATTACGAAACAACGATTGTTCCATTTGTAAACGAGTCAAATGCTTATTATTGGACAATTAACTGGAACGACGTATTCATTTTGGATGGCGCTGGCTGTTACGAAATCAAAATTCAGTACAATATTTCTGGAATCATTCAGGAATTTACGTGGGGTATTTACCACCTGCAGGAATTTTCAATCCAAAACGCTTTAACAACTGCAAGGTTGCGCGTTCGTTTAAATTCTCACCAGGAAATAGAGGGAATAAATTTCACGGGTTCAAACGTAGAGGACACTATCAGATTTTACGGATTTATTGGTAATCGCCAACCGAAAACAGAAATTGACAATTTGATTTACCAAAATAGGGAAATGCAAAAAGTTATTCGGGAAAACTTGAATGTTTACGAAGTAATTACAGACCCAACTTGCGAGGACCATATCAAAAAAATAACCGATTTATATTTGCTTTCCGAAAACGAACTTTATATTTCAGATTACAACGCGCATAACCATTCATACAGGTACAACGATTTGCCCGTAATTCTGGAAGAAACAGCGGAAATAACCTATTTTGAATTTTCCCGTCAAGCTTCCTTAAAGTGCATAGTGTCAGATAAATTCAAAAACCAAAGATCGTTTTATTGATTTTGATTAAAATTTGTACATTTACGAAAAAATTACGATTGTGGATATAAACGGATTGAGTGTTGGGATTGACGTATTAACTTCTATTTTGTTTGGAGCTACGGGCGCACTTGGGGTCTGGTTTAAATTAAAGGGAAAAGTGGAAATATTAGATATCGAGATTGAAAGTTTAAAACACGATTACAAGTCGTTAACTCAGCTAAAAAAAGAAGACAATTTATCACTACATAAACGAATTGACGCATTGAAAACCGTTGTTGAAAAAAACCGAGAAAAACAAGATTCCTCATCTCAGGAAATCAAAACTGAAATGAATAAAATGGAGCTTCGAATAATAACAGCTATTCACGAATTAAAAAAATAAGTATGAATTTCTTTGAACGATTAAGAGCAAAAACCCCAAAAAGAGACAAACAAATCGGACGTTTTGCAACAATTATAGGCACTGGATGCGCTACGACTTTGGCTGTTGCAACGGCTATCGGTTTTGTTTTTCCACCGACGGCGTTTGTTTTATTGACAATTGGATCCGTTGTTTTGGGTGGAAAAGCCCTTTATCATGGGCAAAAAACCGAAAACGAAGAAACAGCCGAATAATTAAATGTAAGCTGTTTTAATTTTTGGCGTGGTAAAATATACTATTTTTACTTGAAAACCCCTTAAATCAAATAAAAAACACGTATGAACGCAATTGAAAGTCTTATTCCATTATCGAATCGACAACAAAAAAGAAAATTTCAGCAACAAGCGATGAAATTCGCCCCAGAGCTGCAAACAATTATTGATCGTTTTATTTTTGCTTTATGGACTTATCCGGATCATATCAATTACAAAGAAATTTATTCGTATTTTCTTGATTTATGGAACAAAGCAATTGAAAGTTTTAAGATTTCCGATGCGCGCACGATTGCAATAAATAGCCTTTTTTTTAAAGAAAATTATCAACCTAAAATTTAAATTTATGAATCTTTCAGCACACGTAACACGTAAAGAATTCGAGCATTCCGATACTGCAATTCGGGCTGGCTTGGACAATACCATGAACGCAACACAATTAGCGAAAGCGATTGAAATTTGTGAAAAAATATTTGAGCCTTTAAGGGCTTTTGTTGGGCGTCCAATTAGAATAAACTCAGGTTTCCGAGGCGGAGCGGTAAACAAGCGAATAAAAGGAAGTTTAACGAGTCAACACATGAAAGGCGAAGCGTTGGACTTGCCAATTGGCTCAAAAGAATTTCACTTTATTAAAGATAATTTGCCATTCGACCAATTAATTGCAGAATTTCCGATTGCAGGCGAACCGACATGGGTACACGTCAGTTATTGCAAGGGAAAAAATAGAGGTGAAATCCTTATAGCAACTAAAAGTAAAGGTAAAACGGTTTACTTACCGTATGCAGGAAACGAAAAATTAGTCAATTCTTAATATTTTTTAAGTACATTTGACGCAAGCAGGCTTAGAGAGTCTATTTTCATACGTGTTAGGTAAAGAAAGGCATCCAATTTGGGTGCCTTTTTACTTTTGCCAACTTTTTTTTAAAATAAAAACCTAGCAAAAACAAGGGTTTCCAAGAAAAATTAAAAAAAACTTAAATTATTTTTAAAAAAAGTATTGTTATATTCAATAATATATATATATTTGTATATATCAATTAACAAAATAACACGGAAAATATGAAAGTAGTTGTAAATAACAAATCGAAATTAGAAGTTAAAAACATTATGAATTTGCTTCTAAACTGCGTAAAAGATAAAACAATTTCCAAAACAGAAAGAAATCAGTATTACGCGGAATATTTACAATTATCGGCTAATTATTTAAAAATGTAATTTTATTAACTTATAAAAAAAAACGTATGAAAACAGAAAATTTCTCGAAGTGGTTAAACAAGCACGTAAAACCTACTGAATTGGAAAATACATTTATTCCAGCTCCTAAAAAAAATAAAATAAAAATTCAGTCAACTGTTAACGAGGGTAAAGGCTTAGATTTTAACCAAAAGGCTCAGCATATTTTTGGGCTAATAAAAACAATGTGATGATATCGAAACCCAAAACAATCAGAATAGAAATTGAATTCGATTCTTTCAAAGAGTTGCAGGGCGTTTTAAGTTTAATTTCGCAAAAGGCAAAAAAAGGAATGCACTCAGATCGTTTTGAAACGAGCAATTGTCTGGCGACTTACGAAGTTAATTTTACAACGGAACCAGAATACCGCGAGGAAGAATTAAACGGGCAACTTTGCCAGATTTTTAAAAGCAAAATGAAATGAAAGTACGTATTCTAAAAAAGCGATTTAATCAGTATAGGACGCTCGAAGTTTATTTTGTCAACTTTCCACTTGAAATTGACATTAAACGATTGGAAATCGAATCTTACACGCTTGAAAATGGACAAAGCAGGCTTAAAGGAATTTCAATTTTTAATTTTAGTACAATTTCGCTTGTTTCTGTAAGCTCAAAAAACTATTTTCATTGCACCGGGTGGAATGGAAAACAAAAAAGCCAAATTATTTTAAAGGAAAAAACCATTGAATTATGAATGTAGTTAGCTTATTTAACGGAATGAATACAGGGCGACAAGCATTGGAAAATGTCGGAATAAAAGTAGATAAATATTATTCAAGTGAGATTAAGCCGTATGCAATTGAATTAACGCAGCACCATTTTCCTGACACGATACAAGTAGGAGATGTTACTAAATGGAAAGAATGGGATATTGATTGGAAAAGTATTGATTTGATATTGAGTGGTTCTCCTTGCCAAGATTTATCAGCAGCTGGAAAGCGTGCCGGAATCAATGGTAAAAAGTCAAGTTTGTTTTTTGTGTTTGTTGAAATATTAGAGCATATAAAAGCATTGAATCCAAAGATATTGTTTCTTCAGGAAAACGTAGGAAGTGCAAGTAAGTTAGATGTTGGAATAATGAGTAGAGCATTGGGTGTTTATCCAGTTAGAATCAATTCAAGTTTAGTTACGGCACAATTGCGAGATAGATTATATTGGAGCAACATTCGTACAAAAGAAACTATGTTTGATGTTGTTACTGATATTCCGCAACCAAAAAATAAAAATATAATGTTTAAAGATATTATTACAAGTGGTATTGTTGATAGGGAAAAAAGCAGATGTCTTTTAGCGGGTTTATATAATTCTTTTTGCTATAAAAATGAGCAATCAAAAGAAGCGCAAGATTATTTATTAAAAAGAAAAGAATGGGGATTTCCAATAATATATGAAGATAATTATATTAGGACAGTAAATAAAATTGAAATGTGTAGATTACAAGGTTTTAAAGATAACTATTGCGATATTGTTTCTAAAAGAAAAGCCGGTAGTTTACTCGGTGATGGATGGACTTTACCAATAATTGAACATATTTTTTCTTTTATTCAAAACATAAAAAATGATTCAAACCAAAAAAAACTCGTTAATCGAATCGGTAACACAAACGATAATCGGACTGGCAACTTCGTTTTTGATTCAGCTACTTATTTATCCAGCTTTGGGAATTTCAGTTTCATTCGGGCAAAATTTAATAATTACTTTCGTTTTCTTCGTGGTTTCGATTTTACGTGGCTATTTAATAAGACGTTATTTCAACAAAAAAAACACTTAAATTTTTAGAAAAAAGTATATTATTATAGTTTTTTTTATATATTTGCCAAACAGAAGCGTGAGAACTTCAAGAAATTTTAACGGAAAAGTCAATCGAAAAAAGGTTATCTCACGCACCTTTTTAGATTGGCTTTTCGCATTTAACTAAATTTATTTATTATGATTTACAAGTTTTACACACCCAAACAGTCAAAATCATTAGAGTTTCAATTATTTAATGAATTTAACCAGCCACAAGAATGTCCGGAAGTGGTTTCCGTTTCAATTATAGAAGATGAAACAGAAGAATGTTTTTCAGTTGAATTGACAAAAAGAGACGTTTTCCGATTAATTGGAGCTTTGCATTTACTTCATAAAGAAATGAAATAATGATAGTGGAAAGAAAACCATTTGTGAAAATAACTTTTGAAGATTTGAATCTGGCAAAAGAATTTTTTGACAATAAAAAGCATTATGCTGAATGGGTTTATGCAGTAACAGAATATTACCAGGGCAATGAAATTGAAATAAAAACAAAAATTGTTTCGAAATATTTTAATAATTATAAAAAAACGATGGATTTTATTATTAAAAGTAAAGAGTTTGGAAAAAAAGGTAAAGACAAAACAACTGAAAATAAGGAGGTTATCTCCGAACCCCTTGCAGGGGTGCTTGAGTTACCCTTAGAGGAGCCCTTTCAGCTAAATAGTAATAATAAAGATATAAGTAGTAATAATAAACAAGAAACAAAACCCCCAACCCCTAAAGGGGAGTCGATTGATTTTGATATTTTACTAGAAACTTTTAACAAAATTTTCGGTAGGGAATGCGAGGGTGTAAGCGACGAGTTACAAAAAAAATATAAAAACTTGTTAAAAAAAGGATACACAAAGGCGAACATTCATACAGCCATGTTGAACTGTAAAAAAGACGAATTGCATGAAAAAAATAATTGGAAGTATTGCAATATAGCCTATTTTTCAAGAACAAACACGATGGATTTATTTGGAACAAAGTTAGCTCCAGAACAAAAAGGAATAGTAGGCACTTACACAATCCACGACCATGATTAAGAAACTATCAGACGTATCGAAAGAATTAAACACGTTATACGTTGACGGCTTAGAAATGGGTAAAGGCGTTGGCTGGCAGTGGAATGATTTTCCATACACAATTCGTTTAGGAAGTACAACCTATTTAGCAGGCGCCCCAGCTTCAGGAAAATCCGAATTTTGGTTTGAAATGCTTATAAACCTTTCTTGTTTGCACGGCTGGAAGCACGTTATTTATTCGCCAGAAACAGGCTCACACGTTGACGTTTATTCAGAAATCATGCATAAATTTGTTGGAAAACCATATGTAAAAAATACAAACATGATGAACGATTCCGAGAAGTTACTTGCTGAAACCTTTGTTGAAAAACATTTTTTCATAGTTGACGACCAGGCGGATATTACAATCGACGAATTTTACAAAATGGTGGACAATTTCGAAGTTGAAAATAATATAAAAATTCAAACGACAACGGTTGATCCATGGAACGAACTAAAAGAGGACTATTTGCCTGTCGATTTAGGGCGTGAAGACCGTTATTTGAGTAGGGTTTTAGGAATGGTTCGTAAAAACGCAAAGTTAACCAATCGCCACCACTGCGTAATAACACACGTTCGGGACCAAAAAGCGGAAAAAATTAAGGATGGCGATTATTACTATCCAATGCCAACGGCTCGAGACTTTGCAGGTGGACAAGTTTGGTTTCGTAAAGGAATGTCAATGTTAATCTTTTGGAGACCACCAACGAACTTTTTAACTTTCAATAATGAATTTGCCACCGACAATGAATTGCACGTCCGTATCGCCAAAACAAAACCAAAGGGAACAAGCAAGAACGGAACTTATAAGTTTTTCTTAAATATGCGATCGTACCGTTATTATATCAAATCAATTACGGGCGGTGAAATTTACGCCAACCGGGGCGACTTAAATTTAATACCAAAAGAAACAAGGGTTGAAAACATGATAAAAGTAAACGAGAATTTCGACAAAGGCGATTTATTCAATCCTGAGTCTGTTTTGGAAATTGTACCATTTTAAATAAAAAAGTATGGAAAAAATAGCATATTGGAACGCAAGCATCGATACAAAAATTAATTTATCCGACGCTTTTCTTAGTGAATTGAAGTGTAAATTTATTTCGCAAAAGATTAAGCAGGCAAATCGTGAAAGTTTATTGGCAGCGGTGGAATTTGACCGTAACATTTACGATATAAAACAGGTATTTTTAAACTTTAAAGATATTTTATGGCAGGCGGAAAACGCAAATTCAAGCCTAATTAAACAAAATAAGGTACTTTTAAGCGAGTTAGAAGAATTCAGAAAGGAAAGCGACGGAATAGAAGTTTTAAGCCGCGAGGAGTACGCTAAAAAATACAAGCAAGAAATTGCGGACCCATACCAAATCCAGATAATGGAATTGGAAATGAAAATTGATAAACTAACTAAAAGCTTGACAAATAAATTAAACGGGTAAAAATCAACTTATAGGTTTACTTATGAATAAAACGAAATTAAAAAAACAGCAAAAAAGCGAACTTTTCAAAACGTATGAAGCTATGAATTTAAAGGAAAAAAGCGCGTTTAGGAAATTACTTTGCTATAAATTCAGCAATTTTAAACTAAATTATCAGAACAATGAAGAGGGCGATTGAAATTTTCCAGAATATTATTTTTTATCCTGTTGTTTATGTTTACCAGCTGGCAGTATGTTTGTTCTATTTTTTGGAGCATATTTTAAGTAAAAACCTAAAAAAATAAAAATTATGAATATTAAAATTAAAAACGAAACAGATTTATCCACCGAAGATGTTTTAAACTACGTTTTGCAAATAGTTGAAATGGGTAAAGTTTCCGAAAATAATACGTGTTATTGTTATTTGACAGTATTGGAAATCAGTAAAAAACAAGAAATTGCAATTTCATGCAGAAAAACAAAAACTTCCTTTCTTTTTAACGTTCAAATAATTAATTTATAATGCCAAGGTGCAAAGAATGCGGAACAAAGTTTATTCCTAAATATTTTAATCAAAAATTTTGTATTGAAAACGACGAATGTTTAAAAGCCTTATCTAATTTTGCGCGGGAAACGGAACAAAAACGACAAATTCAGGATTGGAAAAAAAGAAAACCGATTTTAGTAGAGGACAATAAAAAAGTTCCTGAATTTAAAAACGATCTACAAAAAGAAATCAATAAAATAGCAAGATTAATTGACGGCGATTTACCCTGTATTTCCTGCGGAACACAAAACCCCGTCCAATATGCAGGGGGACATAGAAAATCGGTAGGCAGTCACCCAAATATTCGCTATCATTTAGACAATATTCACAAACAGTGCAACAATTATTGTAATAAAAATTTAAGCGGAAACCAAGACGGGTACGATTTAGGGCTTTTGGAACGTTACGGGCCGGAATACTTAGACAGCGTTCTAAATTTGACCTTAAAACACAAAGAATTGAAAATTACAAAGGATGAATTGATTGAAAAAATAGCAATTTCACGAAAAATAATACGTGATTTTAGTACGTTTCAGTTCGAGGACCCGTTGCAGGCACGACACCAAATAAATAAAATTTTAAATATTTATTAAAAAAGTTGTTTGTATATAGAAAATAATATATATATTTGTGTATATTTAAAAAATACACGTATGAATGAAGTAGTAAAAATTCCGTCGTTGTCAGAGCTTGTGACAGACACGGAAATGACCTTGAAGCAGAACGCTTTAATGGTAATTTTAAACCAAGAACCGCCAAAAGAATGGCTGGTAAATCACCCAATGATTACAGGGTATCGATACTTGCCGATTGAAAGAGTGGAATATCTTTTAACTCGAATTTTCGGCAAATGGTGGGTTGAAATCAAAAACGTTCAGCAGGTAGCAAATTCAATGGTTGTTACCGTGCGCGTTCACGTAGTTAATCCTTTAACGGGCGAAGTGGATTGGCAGGACGGCGTAGGCGCGCAATCAATTCAAACTGACAAAGGGGCTGGAGCAATGGACTGGAACGCTGCAAAAGCGGACGGAGTACAAAAAGCTGTTCCAAGTGCCGAAACCTATGCTATAAAAGACGCATGCGACAAATTCGGTAAAATATTCGGAAAGGATGTTTCCAGAAAAAACCAAATCAGCTACAATAAACTATTAAAAACTAAGGAAGAAAACCTTGTAAAAACTGAAGAGCATGGAAACGCAATTAATTAAAATTGAACCAGGCGTTTTAAACGACCTTTCAATCGAACAATACCATACGGAAAAGGAATATTTGTCCGCTTCATCGGTAAAGCAAGCGGTTAAGTCTTTAGCGCATTTTCAGCATTACCGAACTGCAAAAAAAGAAAGGAAATCGCATTTTGATTTCGGGAATATTTTTGAAATTGCTTTATTGGACATGATCAATGGAACTTTTGATTTTAAAGACAAAGTTGTTATTTTCGACATTGAAGACCGCCCCCAGCAAGACAAAGGAATTACGTCTGCTATTAATCAGGAATGGAAAAAATCTATTTTAAACGGGGATAAATACGTAATTGAAACAACGGGCTCAGAAAGTATGGAAACGTTGCAGGAAATGCTTAATTCGTGCGCAAAAGACGCCACAATTCAAAGTTTACTACGAAATACAACCTATCAGGAAAGTTATTTTTGGGTTTGCCCAACTACTGGCGTAAAATTGAAAGCCCGCCCGGACTTAAGAAAAAAAGATAAGGGAGTAATTATCGATATCAAAACCACACGGGACGGGTCGCCAAAATCCTTTGCTAAGGACGTTGCGAATTTAGACTATCCGATTCAGGCAATTATGCAAATTCAAGGCGCGATTGAATCTGGGGCGATTAATAAAATAGAAAAATATTACTGGCTAGCGGTGGAAAAAGAAGCCCCATTTAATGCAACTATTTACGAATTTGACCTTGCGGATTGGCAATTTGTAGAAGATAAATTAACGTATTATCTAACGTTGCTAAAACAAGCTATTGCAGAAAACAAATACGTTGGTTATTCACAGCAAGCGGATAATAAGTTCGGAATTTTAACACTGGAGCTTCCGTTGTATTACCGTTATTAATTAGTAAAAATCAAATAAATAAATAAAATTATGTTAACAAAAATTGAAAAAATAAACCCGTCTGAATTTGGAATTGAACAGACAAAAGCAAATGAATTAATTGGTAATTTGCCGCAATTACAAAACGAACGCGATTCAATGGAGTTGCAATATAACGAAGTAATTAAAATGGATATTGAATCGGTTGAAACTTCAAAAATTGCAAGGGAATTAAGGCTAAAAATACGTGATAACAGAACAAAAGGCTTGGCAGTCTGGCATAAAACAACTAAGGAAGTTTTTCTACGTGCTGGACAATATGTTGACGCTGTTAAAAATCGTGAAATTGCCATAAATGAACGAATGGAGTCAAACCTTGAAGAAATTGAAAAACATTTTGAAATTCAGGAACAAAAAAGAAAAGACGTTTTGCGTGAATTAAGAATTTCAGAACTTAAAATGTATTCAGAATTTGTTCCTTTTGGAATTGATTTAGGCGCAATAAATGGGGGTGAATATGAAAAAATATTTAACGGGTCAAAACTTCAATTTGAAGCAAAAATTGCACTTGAAGAAAAACAAAAACAAGAACGAATTCAGGCTGAAAAAATTGAAGAGGAACGAATAGCGGAAGAAAGAAGAATCGAAGCGCAAAGAATCGAAGCGCAAAGATTAGAAAATGAACGTTTAAAAAAAGAAGCTGAAGAAAAGCAAAGAGAAATTGAAGCGGAAAGAAAAAAGCAAGCTGAAATAAACGCAAAAATTGAGGCCGAAAATAATGCTAAATTAGAAGCCGAAAGAAAAGAATCAAAACGTTTGCAGGATGAAATAAACGCGAAAAACGAAGCGGAAAGAAAACTTGAATTAGAACGTTTAGCGGAATTGTCAAGAAAAACAAAAGAAACTGAAAAATTAGCAAAAGCACCTATAAAAAAACAGTTAACTGTATGGGTAAATTCATTTGAAATCAATTCAAAACCAATTGAAAATGAACTTTCAAAAGAAATTGAAGAAAAATTTAATTCCTTTAAAAATTGGGCTTTAAAGCAAATTGAAAATATTTAATTAATCAATCAAATAAATAAAAAGTAAAATGTTTAAATTAACAGGCACAATCAAAGCAATCGGAGACACGGCTCAGGTAACCGATAAATTCTCAAAACGGGAATTTGTTATTACGGATCAGTCAAAGTTTCCGCAAGATATTTCATTCCAACTTATGCAGGACAAATGCAGTCTTTTAGACGTGTTTCAGGTAGGCGGTCAAGTAGAAGTATTTTTCAACCTAAATGGGCGCGAATGGATAAACAAAACAACTGGAGAAGTAAAGTATTTCAATACGTTAAACGCGTGGAAAATAGACCAAATATCTTTTGATAGGGATAATTTCGAAGCAGAAAAACATATTAACCACCCTGCAACGCCAATTGAAAATTTATTAGTTGAGGAAATTGACGACGATCTTCCATTTTAATTTTAAAAACCATGACAAAAACAGAACAAGAAAATCAAACGCTTGCAATTTTAATGAATGCGGAAAAATTGCTTTATAAAATTATTTCAGAAAAAACAAAAAGCGGAATAATTACAAAACATAAAATTGCGGTACTTTCGGGAATTCACCCAGGGCAAATAAACGCTTTTATGCAAGGAAAAAAGGGGTTGACGTCCGCTACAATACAAAAAATAGCGGTTGGAATTTCTAAATTATCATAAATAAAAGCCTCGTTTTATTCATATTACGGGGCTTTTTTATTTTTTATTTATTTTTTATTTATTTTTTTTTAAAAAAGTAGTTGTTATATTAAAAAAGATATATATATTTGTATATAATTAATCTAAAAAAAAACAAATT